>Ga0189285_100030_pt1 | contig 177060 bp, 169 predicted proteins | sample GEYOminimetaG_FD_130315 | JGI IMG/M metagenome (GOLD analysis project Ga0189285, IMG submission 130315) | Marine microbial communities from the Costa Rica Dome - GEYO mini metaG | ecosystem: Environmental > Aquatic > Marine > Oceanic > Photic zone | place: Costa Rica: the Eastern Pacific... | reverse complement strand
GGTGTAGATCCCCTGACCCTCCTGCACGTGTTGCAAAAGGGAAATAGGTGGACGACTTTTACGCCGCCCGAAGCGGGACTATCCCGCCGCTACCGTGGTCGAATTTTGCACCGCCGATCTCAAAGCGAGGCTTTGGGGTAGTGTGATCGTTTTTATTGTAATGTTACTTCTTTTTTCTGTCGATACTTCTTATTTACGAAGCCAACGCGTTGACTTTCTCGTTCATCTAATCTTTCCGATCAGTGTAACAGGTACAGGCATTGTCTGCTCATGGCTGTTTGCTTCTATCAAAAACTAAGTGTTTGGCTGCGCAAGGGGTTTCCTGCTCAGATTAAGCAATAGAACCCTACCTTTTTTGACGTGGTGGAAGGCAATCCGGCTCCTTGTGGTGGGCGTGCGTGTGTCGTCGTTGATGCCTTATGTCCGCCAGCCATCATCAACTTCTAAAACGCGCCCGATCGGGCCCTGCTTTCAAACTTGCGTCCAATCGCATTAAAGTCGGTTCCACTTTGAGTCGGCAAATGTGAGGACGGAATGGCAAGTGGCTGGGCTGTCGGTCTGATGACCGGAACGGTTCTGGACGGCAACATTGATATTGCCATGTTGCGCACGGACGGTGAGCGGATTGAGGAATTCGGCCCGTTCGAGCTTGTGCCGTATGAACAAGATTTCAGGCCCTTGCTGCGTGTGACGATGCAAGACGCGCGCGACTGGAATTTTACAGGTCCGGAACCGGAGATTTTTGCCCACGCCGAAAAAGAGGTCTCGGAAGCTCAGGCTAATGCGGTCATGAATTTCCTGGAGCGCCATGGCTTTAAGGCAGAAGATATTGCCGCTGTTGGATTTCATGGCCAAACCGTTTTGCACCGCGCGCCGGATGGACCAGAAAAAGGTGCAACCCGGCAGCTCGGCGACGGGGTTTTGATGGCCGAGATTGTCGGGACAAGTGTTGTTTTTGACTTTCGTTCAAAAGACGTTGCTGCGGGCGGGCAAGGTGCGCCTTTAGCTCCCATTTATCATCGCGCAATGCTTGAACGGGTAGGGCTCTTGGGGCAGGCGGCCATTCTCAATCTCGGTGGGGTCGGCAATCTAACATTTTGCAAAGGTGACACCATGATTGCCTTTGACACAGGTCCAGCCAATGCCCCGGTGAACGACTGGGTGCGGGATCATTTGGGTCATGAAATGGACCGGGACGGGGCAACCGCTGCAACCGGGAGAGTGGATGAAACACGCCTTGCCCGCCTGTTGTCTCACCCTTACCTCACCAAAGCCTATCCAAAGTCATTGGACCGCTTCGACTTTATGTCCTCTATGGCAAACGGTTTGAGTGTTGCGGACGGGGCGGCCACCCTGACGGCTTTTTCTGCCGGATGTGTGGCCAAGGGTCTGGAGATATTGCCGCATAAACCGCCAAAGATTGTGGTGTGCGGCGGCGGGCGAAGAAACCCGGTCTTGATGAAGGAAATTGAGACGAGAGCGGGCGCTGAGGTGCTTGACGCAGATGCTTTAGGCCTGCGGGGGGATGCCGTTGAGGCGGAGTGTTTTGCTTATCTGGCCATGCGGTCCTTGCGTGGCTTGCCAATCAGTTTTCCTGAAACAACGGGAGCCCCGCAACCAATGACGGGAGGACGTGTGGCGCGCCCTCTCAAGGGAACCTGATTGGCCGCGACGGCGCGTGAAGAATGAACTTCAGCGCTCTGCGGACTTCCAGAATTTGGGTGTCGCCTTGGTGTCCAACCAAAAGGATTTGGCAGAAGGCCACATGCTTGTGCATCTTGCTTCATGCCACCCAATGACAAACCCGATTGACTGGGCGCGGGCGACCGCCTCCTTGGGCGGCCCCGCGTTCAGCTCCAGCAGTTTCTCGGCCATGGCAACGTCATTCAGATATCCGAAGATATCCTGCAGGCGCCGCATGCGTTTGGAAAATGGTTTCACTGTGTGTTTGGGGTAAAGGCCGCCGAAGAAGTCGACACCATAGCGAAGCTTTTTAAGCGCCTTACGCATCTCGTGGCGTTCGGGAACTGTGAGGTCATCCAGTCTCGCGCCGTATTTGGCGACTTTCTTCCACTGGCGAGACAAAGCATTGGAGGCGTGGGCTGTGATCGGCTGTGCCAACAGCTCCGTCTGATCCATGCTGCTGGTGTCCAGCCAGCCGCGCTCTTCCGTGTAGGCGGTCAGGTCGAAGAGAAACGCATTGACATCCGCAGCTGATAGACGCTCGCACAAATCATTGTGGGACGCGGTTCTGGTCGCTGCAAGAAAGTGCGTCAGTGTTTGAAGGTTGAGCGCATCAGGCGCTTCGTTTTCCAAAGGTTCGACAATCTCTTTTCCTAAAACATCGAGATCGCGCACTGTGCCTGCCGCCGTTGCAAGTTCCCGAGCCTTTGCATTGAGCGCGTGGTGGATGGTGGGGTGGAGCGTCGGATTGAAAAGTTTGAAAGCGCTGCGCAAACGGCGCAGGCCAACGCGAAACTGATGCGGTCCCTTTGGCGAGTCAGAGTGCAAGATGACCAGTCGATTATGACTTATCTGATCGAGACAAGAGCGCAAGATGGTTTGAAACGCCCGCTCTACATTGTCGGCAGGGTCCAGTGAGACTTTGCCCGCCAGTTTCGGGACACAAAAGCTATTCACTTCTCCTGATGTGAGCCGATAGCCGCGTTCTGCCTTGTTGTATGGCGAAAAACGGAACGGCTGATCTTGGGTGACTGCGCGGGCTGCCCGGATCAGCGAAGCTGGAGTGCCCGACTTCAGTTCAAATTCAACCTCTGCAAGAGCAGCTGTTTTGTCTCCGGCAACAACGTCGCCAAGATCATAGGCCGCTTCAACAACACTACCATCGGTTTTGTCCGTCAGATTGCGGGTCGTGCGCGTCATCACGGTTTTGAAGCAAGGTGCAAGGGGCTTTTCGCCAATCAGCGCTGTGAGAATTGCCTTGGCTTGCGGATCTTCAAGTGCATCCAGCTCAAGGGCCTCACCAGCAACCCTTTGTTCAATCTCAATGGGGGAAGACAGGCCGCCGCTGACACCCGTTCCAATCTTGACCGTTTGAAGCCAGGTTCGACCAACTTTGCGAATTCTCAGAGAAATCTTGGTCCTTCTCAAATCCAAATCGGGCGTGTCGAAGTAAATGGAATGCAAGTTTCTGGTGGTCGCACGGCTTGCGGAAAATCCGGCTGGTACACCGGCTTTCTTGAGTATGGCAAACGTCTCTTCGGTAACTTCGAGCTTAAGCTCGATTTCTTTCGGTGATTTGCTCATGGGCAATATTTAAATGTGCCGCAAAAATGCGTCCACTTAAAAAGCGCAAAATTTGCACTTTCCGGCGCAATTTTAAATTTAGCTGGCGAAACATCGCGTCATACTGTCGATGCTTTTTGGTTTGATCCGATCGCGTGTCGCGGAATATTATCAATGTCAGCACCAAAATTGAGCGAGGCGTGGATTTTTTTGTAAACCGGCACATACCCGCTTGCACCCTTTTGAGTACCCATGATATGCAGCTGCCTCGGTGTCAGTTGCCCCTCTGGCGGAACTGGTAGACGCGCGGGATTCAAAATCCCGTTCCTTCGGGAGTGCCGGTTCGATTCCGGCGGGGGGCACCACTTTTTCCATCGACCACAATTCTGCTTGTTGGGTTACCTGTTGCAAGGTTGCGCAGAGCGATTTGCAGTTCGTGTGCCTGCTCTCTTGATGAGTTTGTGCAGTCATCGCTCCATGATTTTGATCTACTGATGAGGGGGCGAGGGGTGTGCTTACGTGATGGCTGCTGTGCTCGGTGAGGAGTGCATTAAGCTCTCATTAAGCAACAATGCATGGTTGTTGATTTATTTCTTTGCATCTAATTATTGTTTATAGTTTCGGTGCGAACCTTACGTCAGTTTGGGCTGGTGGGTCGCATGTTAAGCATTCAGGGCAAGTTGACGATCATTTTGGTGGCGCTGATGACGCCGCTCATTGCGGTGTCTTTGTTTAGTGAACAATTGATCCGTCAACAACTTTCGCGAATTGAGTTTGCCCTCCAAGGTGGCGATGCAATCGCTGATATCTGGGACTACACGATAAAAACCACGCTGGAACCAGGGAACCTTGCGCAACCGGTTAGCTTATCCGCTCCCGTTCTTGAGATGGACGAACGACTTACTGGTTTGCATGAGAAATTGCACGATCCTGAGCTGGCGACCGACAAGCGAATTCAGGCAGCCCACGACGCCATTTTGACCATTTCGGGGAAGTCAGAACTTAGCAATATCCTGTCGTCCAAGAGCCCGGAACTTGCAACGGTGCTGTTCGACCGAGGTGTGGAGCTTGTGTTCCGGCTGGAGAGACTTGCCAGTATTGGTGTGAGTTTGAGCAAAAAGAATAAGCTTAATCAATACGATATAATGAACGTGATGGTTGCCGGTGGGCAGTTCAAGAATGTTGCTGACAACGTCGGCCGCGTGACACGGTTGAATGCTTACATTTTCCCCGACACAGCTAGAACCTTGATCAGCCATGTTGGGGCAGATTACCGAAAGTTAAACGGCAAGTTTCAGGGGCAGGCGGCTAAGATCGTTATGGGTGCCGACAAGCACCGAGATGGCAAAATGCTGGTGGTAGAGCCGCTCGTTGAGGCTGAAATTAGTTTTGAGCGCGGGATAAACGCCTATTGGCAGGCTGTCATGACAGCATCGGTCGGTCTGATCCACCAAGAGCGAACCGAGTTAACGCAGCTTTATTTCCTCGTTATTGGCGGGCTTGCGGTCTTCACGGTCATTTGTGCTGGAGCTGCAATCGTACTGCGCCGGTCCATCATTTTGCAAACGCAGGAAATTGAAGCTGCCTATCGTGCTGCAGATCAGCAAAATCAGGAGCTGGAAGCGCTAAGAAGGCAAGCTGAGCATGAATCCCACCATGATGCTCTGACCGGGCTTGCGAACCGGCGTTACCTAGAGCGTGAGTTGGACATTCGAGTGCGCAATGCCCGCCAGGCTGCTGGCGGTATTGCGGTCCTGCATATCGATCTGGACCGTTTCAAGATGATCAATGACACCCTCGGCCACGCGGCGGGTGACTTCGTCCTTGAGCATGTTGCGGATGTTCTAAACCGTGAGACGCGATCAGATGATGTTGTCGCTCGTATCGGCGGTGATGAGTTTCTGGTCTTGAGCTACTCCAAAGGAGAGCATGAGCCGCTGAGCCGGATGGCCAATCGGATTATCGAGAGCCTGTCAAAGCCGATCGAGTTCGACGGCAACCACTGCCAGTTTGGTGCGAGCATTGGCATCAACACTGCGACTGGCAACGAACTGGAAAATTTTGATTCCGGCCGTTTTTTATCAAATGCAGATATTGCTCTTTACAGTGCCAAGGAAGGTGGCCGTGGCCGTTATGTTTTCTTCAACAAGGCCCTTCGCGCGGAGACAGAAGCCAGCAAATCCTTGTCAGATGAGCTGATCCTTGGATTGGAAAACGGTGAATTCTATCCTGTTTATCAGCCTCAGGTGGACGCCCAGACCGGCGAGTGGATCGGTGTTGAGGCCTTGGCTCGTTGGGAACACCCCGAAAAGGGCGGGCTGAGTCCATCTGTGTTCATACCTATTGCCCGTCGGCTTGGGGTGCTCGCCCGTTTGGATGAGGCGATTATGGAGCAAGGTCTTAAAGACTTAACTCATTGGGACACTGTTGGAATCCACGTGCCGAAGCTGTCACTCAACCTATCCGAACATCGGCTTGCCGATCCTGCGTTTCTGGATTGGCTTGAGACACACGATCTTCCGGTTGGGCGTTTGTCATTTGAAGTCCTTGAAACAGTGTTTTCTGATGACTTCGACGATGTCCGCCGGTTTGCGGTCGATCGCCTTCAGGAACTGAATATTGCCTTGGAGATGGACGATTTTGGAACAGGGCATGCCTCGCTTGCCGGGTTGCTCTCCTTCTCGCCGCAACGGCTAAAGATCGCTCGCGAGTTGGCAGGGCCGGTGGATACATCCGAACGCCACGCTCGTCTGGTGTCCGGTATTGTCGACGTTGCTGCTGCGTTGGAAATCGAAGTTCTGGCGGAGGGCGTGGAGCGCAAGGAACAGGCGGATGTGTTGCGCGATCTGGGATGCCAGTCTTTGCAGGGGTTTTATTTTGCCCGGCCAATGCCAGCCAATGAATTGGTCAAATGGTGGCGTGGCAATATGGTAGCCAAGCCTTCTCGGAGCAGTCACGCAGTCTGATCGCGCTGACCATGTTGGGGCTCTCTGACAAGTTGGCGCATTCTCGCATCATTCAACCCGATTTCAGGTGACAATTGCCCGTCTGCCGGGTATTGACGTGGGCATGTTAAGACGCCTTTACGACTGGACCTTGTCCCTTGCCGCTGGACCGCGTGCGCCTGCCGCGCTCGGAAGCGTATCCTTCGTTGAAAGTTCCTTCTTTCCAATCCCGCCAGATATCCTGCTTATTCCCATGGTGATCGCCAAACGGGAAAAAGCCTGGTGGTATGCAGCGCTTTGCACTGTCACCTCGGTTCTGGGTGGTGTTCTGGGGTATCTCATCGGAATGTTCCTGCTCCAGCAGGTAGCGGAACCGATCCTGACATTTTATGGCAAGATGGATTACTTCCATGAATTCAGCGGGATATTCAATGCGTGGGGCTGGTGGTTCGTCTTTATAGCTGGCGTGACCCCGTTCCCATATAAGGTCATCACCATTGCTTCGGGCGCTGCCGGGCTTAGCTTGCCGATTTTCATTATGGCAAGCCTTGTGTCGCGAGGGCTGCGGTTCTTTATCGTTGCGGCGCTGCTCTATTTCTTTGGCCCGCCGATCAAAGACTTCATCGAAAAACGGCTTGGTCTTATGTTCACCATATTCGTCGTCTTGTTGGTCGGTGGATTTGCCGTTTTGAAGTTTATCTAGCGTTCTGGAACCGATTATGCACAAGCCGGAGACCTTGGCGTTCAACGCAGCAACGTTGCTCCTTGTGACAGGGGCAATCGTGATTGCCACTGCTTGGGGGTTCCAGCTAATCGGTGGCTACGTTCCGTGCAAGCTATGTCTTGAACAACGCGTTCCGTATTATGTCGGGCTGCCCTTGGCACTTGTCGCGCTGATCCTGTTCAAGGTTCAAAGGCCACGGCTTGCAGGTTTTCTGCTGATGGTTACGGGATTGGTGTTTGCCTATGGCGCGGGATTGGGGATCTATCAGGCTGGGGCAGAGTGGGCCTTTTGGGACGGACCCAATGATTGCGGAGGTGGAGCAGCAACACCGACATCTGCCGCTGACATGTTGTCTGCGCTTCAAAGCGTCAAAGTGGTCAGCTGCACAGAGGCCAGTTGGCGCATGCTCGGCCTGTCCTTTGCCGGGTGGAATGCGGTCGCTTCTGCCGGTCTTACCTTACTCGGGTTTCTTGATGCAGGCTTGACGCTGCTTTCAAATGCGAAACGGGATGCGCTGCAGGCATGAGCGAAAGTGCAGAAAAACGGGAAGAAAAGCGTCAGGACGCCCTGAGAGCCCTCGACCGTGTGCAGGCGGAAAGCGAGACGATCGGTACATCCAGCTTTGCCCGGATGGCAGATCGTGCCCAAAAACACCTGTCAGCAGCTGACAAGGATGAAGAAGACCCGATAGAGGTCTGGGGGACCCGTATTGGCCGGGCTGCCGGGGTCATATTTGCAATCGGACTCGTAATTTACCTGTTTGTCACCTACTTCTGAGCATCTTGGCCGCGTGAATGTGCGGCTTGTCCGCAGTCAAAGCCAAATCGCGTACGGAGAGTTTTCATTGGCTTCGCAGCATCCTTATCGCAGAACGCCATGGACCAATGCCAAAGCGCCTGACCTTGCAACGTTTGAGGCGTTGGCGAGCGAAACGTTTGCGCAGCTTCCAAATGAAGTGTTGATGCAATGCGGCCACGTGCAGATCAGTCTTGCGGAATATGCTGATGATGATGTTCTGAACGCGCTCGGAATTGAAGACCCGTCGGAATTGCTTGGACTGTTTGAAGGCAGTGGTCTGGCGCAGGACGGAGGGTCTAGCTTTACCGGCAAGCTCCCAAATCGCATTTGGCTGTTCCGTCGGCCCATTCTGGATTACTGGGCATCGGGCGAAGAAACGCTTGGCGATATTGTCGCTCATGTGCTGATCCATGAAATCGGGCACCATTTTGGTCTTTCCGATGAAGACATGGAACGCATTGAAGAAGCTGCCGACGTTCAAATGTTATAAAAAAACGCGGCCTCCGGGAAGCCGCGTCAATTGCTGTTCGATGATGTCAGGCCCGAAGCTTATTCGGCAGCTTCCTGATTGGCGCGCTGAATGGATTCAGTGATCATCCGCTTGGCTGTTTCAACACCTTCAACACCGGTAACCTTGACCCATTTGCCGGGCTCCAGATCCTTGTAGTGTTCAAAGAAGTGCTTGACCTGCGCAACTGTGATTTCCGGAAGGTCGGAAATGTCGTTGATGTTGTCATAGCGTTTGGAAAGCTTGTGGGTTGGTACAGCGATGATCTTCTCGTCGATACCGGACTCGTCTTCCATAATCAGAACGCCGATTGGACGGCAATTCATGATGGCGCCTGGAACAATCGGGCGCTGGTTGACGACCACGACGTCAATCGGGTCGCCGTCGCCGCACAGGGTGTGCGGTACGAAACCGTAGTTACCCGGGTAACGCATCGGTGTGTAAAGAAAGCGGTCGACATACATCGCACCAGCTTCTTTATCCATCTCGTATTTGATCGGTTCGCCGCCGACAGACACTTCAATGATCACATTGATATCTTCTGGCGGATTGTTTCCGATCGGCACCGCGTCAATACGCATAGGGAGGCTCCTGTTGAGTTGTTGCGCCGTCTATCGCAATCCCGAGCGACAAGTTCAAGCCCCTTCATGCTGCATTGCGTCTAATTGATGAAGCTGGTTGACTGGTTCTTGGTCGAATGGTGGAGGTGGCAGATGGTTCGGACTTTCATTCGTATTTTCAGAATTGGCCTTGAGGCAGTGTTTTGCAGCCTTGGGATGGTTGGGATCGCCAATGCACAAGCCATCACCAGCGCTTACACAAAGATTGGCCTCGCACAGTGCCCTATGCTGCAAGGCGCATCCGAAGAGGGCACGTTTGGTGGGTCTTGGCTGTGCGGAGGGTATGAGGGACTTCCCGTTTATGTTGCAGAGGGAGACCTTCGGATGTTTGTTTCCTTCGGCCCGAATGCCCAAAGCGAGCCAGCCGCTCGCCAAACACTGCCCAATTTCAACACTATCAATGAGACGCTGGAGTGGCGCCTGCGCAACGGACGACCATTTGCCACTATTCTGCGCTGGTTTCCCAGCCTAGATGGCGGGCAGAAAGCCGGAAGCGTTCTCATTGTCAGCCAATATTTGCCGGGCGGCGGGACATGTCAAATTGCCCGAATTGATGCGCGCGCGAACAAGAATGCGAATGTTTTGGCGCGCCAAGCGGCAGATACTCTTGCTGGAGGTTTTGACTGCAATACCCCACCCCAAGTGATCGGTAACCCGGGAATGCTGCGCTGGTAGGTTTTCGCTTCTATTTAGACGACCAAGTGTAGACAGAAAGCGAAAGTGTTTTGTCTGCGCTTTTATAGGTGGCGTGTGCTGTCAGTTTTCCCCCAACGGCCTCATAAAAGGCACTGGCCAGTTCGTTGTCGCTCAAGACCTGAACGGCAAGGCCATTCAGGCCATAGGCTGACAATTCGGATCGCACGACTTCAAAAAGGTGCCGACCGAAGCCGAGCCCTTGATACTCTGGGCGTAGATAAAGTTCATAGATTTCGCCCTCGCAAGGAACGGTATCCAATCGGCATGTGCCGAACGTTGCGTAGCCTGCGGGTTGGTCGGAAATTTCCAGAAGCTTGATTTGTACGCCCCGCTCCAAGGCCTTGAGCCACCAGTCCGGCGTTCTGCGGGAGATCAGCCTTTGCAGTTCAATGCCATCGAGAAGGCCGCGATAGGCCGCAAGCCAAGCCTCGCTGTGGATGGCAGCGAGCGCCTCACAATCCCTTGGAGCCGCTGCTCGCAAATCAATCATGTGCGTTGACATGAGAGAAGTGTACAGCAGCGAAAGGGATTTGGAAGCGGGAAACGGTTGGTACCCAAAGCGAATGGCCTTTGGACCAAATGAAAAGGGCCGGTAAGAACCGGCCCTTCAGTTGCCCTGATGTTTGATACTAGACGCCAGCATGTCCGTTCCGATCTGCGGGGGGCTGGGGGGCTAATGCGATCCACAGCTCGTTCCGGTCATGCCCATCAGGGTATGATCTTAATATGGGCACTCTTTTCGGCTTACCAAGGGCTGGAATGAGGCAAAAAGGTGATTTTTTGAGTTCAAAATTGCGCCGTTTCAACATCCGATATCCCAGCGGGTTTCATGCCCAAAACATGTAGCCGGGTCAGCAATTTGCACTGCTCCTCTTGCCAAATGGAAACTGGTCAGCGCATGATGACGTAACGGGCCATTAATGGTTCGCCCAACGTTGTTGAAGGAGGCGGGATGAGCGACACCGAAGACAGCGCGGCACAGCCCTCCGCCGGGAGTGCGCTCGGAAGCGGTTCGAGCAAGGCTCACGGCAATTCGAATGCTCAACGCCCTTCAGTTGTTTCTTTTCACCGTCGAGAACTCGATACGATCCTGCGGCTTTATGGACGCAAGGTAACGGAAGGCGAATGGCGTGATTACGCTATTGATATCATGAAGGACCGGGCGGTCTTTTCTGTTTTCCGGCGGAGCTCCGAAATGCCACTGTATCGGATTGAAAAGAACCCGAAGCTGGCACGCAAGCAAGGGGCTTATTCTGTTGTTGCGACCGGGGGAACAATCTTGAAACGCGGCCATGACTTGGCACAGGTGATCAAGGTTCTGGATAAGCAAAAGCGTCACCTCAGACTGGTGGATGCCTGACACCAAATCGGTTTATCGCCGCTCTTCGCATAAAAAAACCCGGCGCAATGGCCGGGTTTCTTCGTTCTGTGGAGTCCCGCGCGCTTATTCGCGGTTGCCGAACAGCTGCAGCAGCATCAGGAACAGGTTGATGAAGTCGAGGTAGAGGCGCAGGGCACCCATCACGGACTTCTTGGTCGCAACCTCGTGGCCGTCACCTTCGTAGTACATCTCCTTGATCTGCTGTGTGTCGTAAGCCGTCAGGCCTGCGAACACGAGAACACCGATAACCGAGATCGCGAACTGCAATGCCGAAGATTCTAGGAAGAGCATGTTCACTAAGGACGCGATGAAGATGCCGATCAGACCCATGACCAGGAACGAGCCCAAGCCGGACAGGTCCTTTTTCGTCGTGTAACCAAAGAGGCTCAAACCGCCGAAGGCTGCTGCTGTGATGAAGAAAACGCGTGCAATCGAGCCACCTGTATAAACGAGGAAGATCGAGGACAGCGAAACGCCCATAACAGCGGCGTAAACGAGGAACATGGTCCGGGCACCAGATGCGCTCATGGATTGGATACGGAATGAAAGCCACAGAACCATGCCAAGTGGTGCGAGCATGACGACCCACTTCAACGGGCTGCCGTAAAGCGTTGCGCCAAGCTGCGTCAGAAGCTGGCCATTGCCCAGCTGAGCGACAGCTGCGCTCGGGTCGCTGGTTGTTGCCAGCATTGCTGTACCTAGCGCAAAAAAGCCTGTGAGAGCCAGACCGAAGGTCATGTAGTTGTAGACGCCTAGCATGTAGGCGCGCAGGCCCTCATCAATGCCGGCCTCGGCGTGGCTGCCGGCAACCTGATACGGAGCCTGAGTGTTCCGGTCGAAGGTCGACATAATGTTTTGCTTCCCCTTTGTTTAGAGCCAAAAGCCAAAAGGCTCTTGATGGTTTTCTCGTGTAATATGGTATGTGTCAGTTCGTACAACAAGCGGAAAAGTACGAAAAAATCATTACAGAATTTTCATGTTATGCGCGATTATAGCGCATATTACACGTCAGTTCTGCAGAATTATAGATTTCTCAGAACCGGAGCCGGTTTTTCGCCAAGCACTTTCCATGTTCCGATAAGGCCGAAACCAACAGTCAGTATAAGGGCTGCAATTGCTGCGCTAATCGCTGTCATTGGCATGATGGCAAAAGTTCCGCCCATGATCTGGACAATGACAAACCAGGCTGCAAGGCCACCGGCCACAAGCGCAAACAGTGCGGTGGACAGACCGAGCATGGCGTATTCCAGTCCGTAAGCCATGATAAGCCGCGGCCGCGTCGCGCCAATGGTCTTCAGGATCACTGCATCATAAATGCGGCTGCGGTGGCCGGCGGCAAGTGCCCCGGCCAACACAAGAACACTGGCTATCAGCGTAACCGACGATGCACCGCGAATGGCCCATGCGAGTTGTTCAATCAGTGAATTGACCTGCGAAATTGCATCTTTCACACGCACGGTTGTCACGGTTGGAAAGGCGTTTGAGACAGAGCGCAAAACGTCCATTTCTGTTTCAAAGCTCGGCTCATTTTCCCATCCAAGGGTCATGAGGTGGGCATGCGGGGCACCGGCAAAGGTGTTGGGCGAGAACACCAGCACGAAGTTGATGGACATGGTTTGCCATTCAATCTCGCGGGTGTTGGCAATTTCTGCCGTAATTTCCCGGCCCAAAACATTGACGGTCAATTCATCGCCGAGGCTGAGTCCCAATTCTCGGAACGCTTCGTCTTCGATGGAAACAAGCGGTTTTCCGGAATAGTTTTCATCCCACCATTCACCTTCAACGATTTTGGCGTTTTCAGGGGCTGTGGCCTGATAGGTGATGCCTCGGTCTCCGCGCAGGATCCATCCGGAGCCACCGGACGTGTCGTAGTCCTCAGACGGAGTACCTCTCAAGCGGGTTACCCGTCCGCGCAGCATGGGAACGCTCTCAATTGTTCCACCAGCGGCTTCGGTATTCAGATGAGCTTGAAATGCATCTTTCTCGTGGTTTTGAATATCAATGAAAAAGAAGCTTGGGGCTTCTCCGGCGACGTTTGAACTCAGTTCCTTGCGCAAATTGCCGTCGATCAGGGCCAGCGCGACAAGAAGGGAGAGACCAAGTCCGAGTGAGAGAACCACAGAGGGCGTCAGAGCACCGGGGCGGTAAATGTTTGCGATTGCCAACCGCAGCTCGGTTGAACGAACTTTCGGCGCGCGGCGGGCCAGTAACATGATGGCACGGGCAACAATGGCCAGCAAAACGAAGGCAGCGGCTGAAGCAGATACATAAACAAGTGCCAGATTGCGCTCATGCGACATGAAGATCGCAAGCCCGCCGAGCACCAAGACCATCAATGTGGTGCCAATGAGATACCGCTTGCGCGGCCAGCGCCGCTGACCGGATACCTGATCGCGAAAAAGCGCGGTTGGCGGGACATCATGCGCACGGCCCAAAGGCCAAAGCGCAAAGGTGAGCGCAGTTAGGAAACCGTATAAAAGCCCGAGACCCAGCTCCAGCGGGTAAATGCCAACAGCTAGTTCGACAGGCAAAACGCTGCCCAAAACAAGCCCGGCAGCAAATGGAATAATGGCTCCAAAGATTAGGCCGATGCCGATGCCAATGCCAGCAAGCAGCATCATTTGGACCAGATAGACCTGAAAGACGAACCCGCCTGTCGCGCCCAGACATTTGAAGCTGGCGATGACTTCACGCTTTGTTTCCAAGAAGGCACGAATAGCGTTTGCCACTCCAACACCGCCGACGACCAGTGCGGTCAGTCCAACCAGTGTCAGGAACTGCGCAAACCGTCCGATGCTGCGCTGGAGGCCGGGTGATGCATTGGCGCGGGAGCGCACGCGCCAACCGGATTCAGATTCCGTTTTTTCTGCCGCCTCGGCGATGGATGCAAACTCGGCCTCGCTGCTGCCTGCTGGAAGCCGGAGGCGATAATGCCAACGGACCAAACTTCCCGGTTGGACGAGACCCGTATCTTCCAGGGCCGCATCCGACACCATCAGCCTTGGCCCGAATTCGAGACCGCTTGCCAGTTTATCTGGTTCGTTCTCAATCAGGTCGGTGATGACAACACGTGCCTTGCCAAGATTGAGCGTGTCGCCGACCGATACATTCAGGCGGGCCAACAAAGAAGGGTCTGCAACAACGCCCCAGGCACCGTCTTCCTGTTTGCTCAAGGCGCTGTTTGAAGCTGTGCCGTTTTGCAGCAAAAGATCGCCATAAAGTGGATAGGCTGTATCGATGGCTTTCAGCTCCACCAACGCTTGATCAATGCCGTTTTCCAGCCGTGCCATGGCCCGCAGGGTTGCGACGCGGGAGATATCTCCAAGGCCGGTCAGATACTTCAGTTCATCATCGCTGGCTTGACGGTGCACGATTGAAACGGAGAGGTCGCCGCCCAGAATGGATTGGCCTTCGGCGGAAATGCCTTCAGTCAGGGATCGCGATAAAGAACTGACGCCCGAGATCGCTGCTACACCCAACGCAATGCAGGCAATGAAGATGTAAAAGCCCTTCAGGCCACCGCGTAATTCGCGCAAGGCGAAACGAACAGCAAGCCGAAGACTGGCCGGATTGGAGGTGCTGGTGGTCATGCCCGAATGCTTTCCTTTGCAGGATGTGCATCTGAGGCGGCTTCTTCGATTTCACCGGATCGCACGCGGATGGTTCGGTCGCATTGCTCTGCCAGCGCCGGGTCATGGGTGACGAGGACGAGCGTTGTTTTTCGCTCTCGTTGGACAGAAAACATCAAATCAACGATCTGCGCGCCGGTTGTCTCATCAAGGTTCCCGGTTGGCTCATCCGCGATCAGGATTTTGGGTTCCACAACGAGCGCTCGCGCAACGGCCACGCGTTGCTGTTCGCCCCCAGACATTTGGGCCGGGTAGTGGTGAAGGCGATGGCCGAGGCCGACGGCTTCAAGCTCTGCTTGGGCTTTTTCGAACGCATCAGACCGTCCGGCCAATTCTAATGGAACGGCAACGTTTTCAAGTGCGGTCATGTTTGGAACGAGATGGAAGGACTGAAAGATAATTCCGACATTTTGACCACGGAATTGGGCAAGGGCATCTTCGGATAAGGGGCCAAGTTCAGAACCTGCCACCTGAACGCTGCCTTCATCTGCGCGTTCCAGTCCGGCCATGACCATCAGCAGGGTCGACTTTCCGGACCCGGAGGGGCCGACAAGACCAACAGATTGTCCAGCTTCAATGTCGAGCGTCACGCCCTTTAAGATGTGGACCCGGCCCGCGCCGTCTCCGAGTGTCAAATGCACATCCTTGAGCGCGATTGCCGGTTCGTTCGCCATATTCCAACCTGTAAAATTTCCAAACGTGAACTTTGATGGTTGCTTATGCCACCAACTGTCACGATATGGTGCCATAATCAGGGCTTTCCAGACCGATTGAGAACAATAAAATGTATCGATTTGTAATCGCTTTCATCACAGCCATTTTGCTTCCTGTCGCAGCGGTAGCAAAAGATGAGCCTCTTCAAGTGGTTGTCCTTGGAGACAGCCTGTCTGCCGGCTATCAATTGCCTCCTGAAGAGGCGTTTCCCGCCCAACTTCAAAAAGCGCTGAGAGATCGTGGGCATGAAGTGACTGTGGTCAATGCGGGCGTGTCGGGAGATACGAGCTCGGGCGGACTGTCGCGACTGGACTGGTCAGTAGGGGCTGAGGCTAGTGCTGTGATCCTGGAATTGGGCGCAAATGATGCTTTGCGAGGTATTTCTCCAGAGGCAACGCGGAAGAATATTGATGCGATGGTCAACCGCTTAGTGGAGCGCGGTGTGGACGTTCTGGTGGCTGGAATGTTGGCCCCACGCAATCTTGGCGACGAGTATGCGGCGGCATTTGATCCAATTTTTGCCGATGTTGCCGAGGCGCATGGGGCGCTTCATTACCCGTTTTTTCTGGACGGGGTTGCTCTTGATCCGAAGCTGAACCTTGCTGATGGAATGCATCCGAATGGAGAGGGTGTTTCCGTGATTGTTTCGAATATGCTACCGATTGTCGAAGAGTTGCTGGCCCGTGCTGCTGCGCGCTGATGCGCTTTCCTGCCAATCTATTTCAAACTTCCAAAAGGACTGCCTGATGGACTATCGCCGTCTCGGACGAACCGACCTTGATGTGAGCAGCATCTGTCTGGGGACAATGACCTATGGCGAGCAGAATACCGAAAAGGAAGGCCATGCCCAGATGGACGTTTCCGTCGGTCATGGTGTGAATTTCTTTGATACGGCTGAGCTTTATCCGATCATGCCAAACCGGGAAACGCAAGGGCGGACCGAGCGGATCATTGGCAGCTGGTTCAAGGCTCGCGGCAATCGCGACAAGATTGTTCTGGCGACCAAGGTGGTTGGGCGCACGGAAATGGACTGGTTTCGCGAAGATGGCTCTTTGGGGCGACTGACCCGCAATCAAATTGAAGAAGCCGTCAATCGCAGTCTGAAGAACCTTCAGACCGACTATATTGACCTTTACCAGCTTCATTGGCCAGACCGAAATGTTTCAGGGTTTGGCTCCAACCCGACCCGCTGGGCCGATGTCGATCCGGCAGAAGATGAAAACTCTATCGAAAGCACGCTGGAGGTGCTGCAGGATTTGGTGAAGGCCGGTAAAATCCGCCATGTCGGCCTTTCCAACGAAAGCGCTTGGGGCACAATGCGCTATGTCGCAGCTGCTGAACGTTATGGATCGCCTCGCGTGGTGTCCATTCAGAATGCCTACTCGCTGCTGAACCGAACCTTTGAAGTCAATCTGGCGGAAATCGCTTTGCGCGAAAATGTTGGCCTTCTGGCTTATTCGGCGCTTGCTCAGGGGTATTTGACCGGAAAATACAAGGACGGTGCTCGCCCCGCGGGTGCGCGTAAGACTTTGTTTGACCGTCTGCAGCGCTATGAAAAGCCGGGTGCCGCAGATGCAATCAATGACTATCTGGAAATTGCAAAGGGAGCGGGGCTTGATCCGTCGCAGATGGCCATTTCTTTTGCTCTGTCAAAGAGCTTCATGACGTCCGTGATCATCGGGGCGACGAGCCAGAAGCAGCTTGTCGCCGATCTCGAGGCCGTTGATGTGAAACTGGATGCGGATGTTCTGGAGAAGATTGACCTGGTGCATCAAATGCGTGGAAACCCGTCTCCTTGAGGCGGGTCTTGTGTTGGAGAAAGCGTGTTGAGCACCGATTTGTCTCAGGCGCAAAATACGAGTGAACTTCGAGAATCAGCTGGCTTAGAAATAGGGCAGCTGATCTGACGCTTTTCACACAAGCAGTGCATTACGGTTGTGGGAAAAGCCTTATAAATTCAAAGAAATACGTTTTGGACTTGCGCTTTGTCTGAAGTTGATTCCTCATAGAGTTATCAGCGACTGGCGGAGGAGTGTCCGATGCCGAGATTGTTTACAGGTCTTGAGATCCCGGCTCAAACGGGTCTCATGCTCTCCATGCTCCGGGGCGGTCTCAGGGGCGCGCGCTGGATTGATCCCGAAAACTATCACATTACCTTGCGCTTCATCGGGGATATCGATGATCGCACGGCTGATGAAGTGGCCAACGCGCTGGAAAAAATCCGACGTGCTCCCATCGAAATCTGCCTTGATGGTCTTGGGTCTTTTGGAAATGGCAAACCTCATGCTGTCTGGGCAAGGGTCAACCCCAGCCCTGAGCTGAAAGAGTTGCAGGCTGAACAAGAGCGTATTTTGCAGCGGCTGCATTTACCGCCAGAGCGCCGAAAGTACACGCCTCATGTAACGGTTGCCCGTTGTCGAACCTCGACAAACGAAGATGTTGCCAAGTGGCTGTCTGAACGCGGAGGTTTCGAGGCGCCTCCCTTTTTGGCTGGTCGGTTTGTATTGTTTTCGGCCAAGGCGAGTGTGGGAGGTGGTCCATATCTCGTTGAAGAAGCGTATCCGCTTGCGGCTTGATGAATATGTCGGTGTTATTAGTGCCTATGTATGTAGTTGTAATGTAAAAACTAATCGTACTATTTCTCGATTTCTCATAAATTCATTGTCGTTATTGCTTGGTAAAAATAGTTATATTTGGGTTTAATTTTTAATTATCGAATTCGCTCCAGTTTTCGAAAACGCTTCTGAATGGGAAGGCGTGAGTGGCGAATATGGAGCGAAGCCTTGAACAGTGTTATTTCAAAAACCCCCATAGCCGTGCGTGTCGGTGCAATTTCCATTTTGGCTCTGCTCCCGATTTTTACATTGGCAGCGACCTATATCTTCAGTGCGACGATTGTTGATCGGGAAATCGAGCGTCAGGTTTCTTACACGACTATGAACGAGCTTGCGTCGGAAGCGTATTCTCATGCTGTTGAAATGCGGCGCACCAGCAAATCGTTTTTGTTAATCCGCGATAGAGAATTGCTTGATGCGTATCATCAGCATGTAGAAAGCGCCAAAACGCACCTTTCTGAGTTGGCCACGCAGCCTGGCATCCAGTTAATTGAAAAAGACGTCACGGTCGTTCGTGAAGGTTTGGACGCTCACGCAGCGGTGTTCCAAGAGTTGACGGATGCGAATTTGACCATGGGCCTTACGGAGAAAGAAGGGCTGCGCGGCTCCCTTCGTTCAGCGGTTCATGCGGTTGAAAAGCAATTGAATGAAGCCAATTTGGAAAATCTGACCATCAAGATGCTGATGATGCGGCGGCACGAAAAAGACTTCATGTTGCGGGGGGACGCGAAATATGTTGGCCGGGTCGATAAACGTCGTTCTGAATTTGACGAATTGTTGAAGGCCTCTTCCCTTTCAGCCGCTGACAAACAAAAAAATTGCCAACCTGATGGATGCCTATCAAAAAGGTTTTCAGAACTACGCCAATCTTGCGCAGGACATTCACGCAGAAGTATCGGCCCTCAATGCCACGTTTGAGGGGATTGTTCCCAGTTTTGAGCATATCCAACAGGTCGCCTACGAAGGTAAACGAGCAGCCCAACAGAACGTCGTCGAAACACAGGCGTTTTCCGGAAAATTGTTTTTGTTTGTCGCGGGTTTGTCAGCAGTCATTGCGTTGTTGGCAGCCTGGTGGATCGGGCGAAGCATTACGCGGCCGGTTCGATCACTCACCGATACGATGAGCAAGTTGGCCGATGGTGTGCTGGACATTGAGGTGCCTTATGCAAAGACAGGCAGCGAGATCGGTGCAATTGCGCGTGCAATTCAGGTATTCCAGAAAAATGCCTTGAGAACCAGTCAGCTGGAAGCTGAACAAAAAGAACAAGAAGCCCGAGCTGCAGATGAAAAGCGGGAGCTCATGGACAAGATTGCAGGGCAGTTTGAGGAAACGGTCTGCTCCCTTGTTTCCAGTGTCAGTGGATCGGCGGGTAAACTCGTGAACGCGGCAGAGTCGTTGTCGTCAGCAACAGGTACCACGGCGAACCGCGCTGAGGCAGCTTCAGAGGCCTCGGTTGCGACCAGTGATAATGTGCAACAGCTATCCGATGCCGCTGAGCAGATGACTGCGTCCATCAACCAGATTAGCGGGCAGGTAAACGTTGCCTCTCGCTCTTCCGAGCAGGTTTCAGAAGATGTCGAAACCGCTTCACGGCAAATGGACAATTTGGCTGAAATCATTGGAACGATTGGCGAAGTTGTTTCCATGATTTCCGACATTGCCGAACAAACCAATCTGCTCGCGCTCAATGCGACCATTGAATCTGCTCGGGCAGGTGAGGCTGGAAAGGGGTTTGCGGTTGTCGCAGCAGAGGTCAAGGCCCTGTCTCATGAGACAGCAAAGGCGACCGAAAGCATCAGCGGCTTGATCAAGCAAATTCAGGATGAAACGTCGACTGCGGTCGGATCAATGAACCGGATCGACGAAGTCGTCGGTGGACTGAAAACAACATCGAATACAATTGCAGAGCAAATGCGCGAACAGGAAGAAAGCACTCGTTCAGTGGCTCAAAACGTTCAGGAAGCGGTAAACGGGACATCCAGCGTTTCGGAAAGTGTGACGGTTTTGCAGACAGCAACCAGTGATGCTCGGGCTGCCTCTGAAGAGGTTATGATGACGGCTGATGAATTGTCACGGCAATCAGAGACGATGAAAGCGGAAGTTGAGCGGTTTCTGGAGCAAATCCGGGCGGCCTAAACGAACTCCTGACCCGGAAGCAGTGTCTCATAGATGTCCAGTGTTTTCCGGGTCATGGCCTTTACAGAAAAGTTCTTTTGAACATGGGCGCGGGCACGATCAACAAGTGCGTCGCGCTCTTCATTTCCAAGGTCCAGAACATGACGTATGGCTATTGCCAGCGCTGCAGCGTCTCCTGCAGGTACATGCCAGCCGGTTCTTTCGCTTTCTGAAACAACGGGTGGGGCCAGAACGGTTTCTGGAACTGCGCCCAGATTTGAAACGATCACCGGCACACTGGCTGCCTGCGCTTCCACGGCAGCCCGTCCAAAAGCTTCCGGCGCTGTTGAGGCAACAACTGAAAGCGCTCCCAGCGCCAGCGCTGCTGGAACATCCGAGCAGTGCCCCACCAGACGCACCTGATCGCTCACGTTCAGCTCATCAATCTGCGTTTTCAGGCTGGCAAGATATCCCTCGCGCCCTTGAGCATCTCCCGCCAGTACAGCGATGGGCGTTGTCGTGCCTTCCTGTTTCAGCAGGCCCATGGCTTCGATGATGACCATCTGCCCCTTCCAGCTTGTCAGACGGGCCAGATTGATGATGAGCGGTCGGTCGTTTGGAAGGCCCCAGTTTGTCCTCAGGGTCTCTAGACGCTCACCCGAAACTGAAGCCCGGTCGAGCGCAGTCAGATCAGATCCGCGATGGACTGTGACTATGCGCGATTTGCTGTCCGGATGGCGTTCGGCAATCAGGTTGGCCGTGTAATGGGAGTTGGCGATCACCTTGTCACCGCGTGCCATCACCGAATTATAAAACGCCTTGAGCCGTGTCTTTTGATTGTAGAAGCCGTGATATGTCGTCACAAAAGGAATGTTGGTATGCCGGGCTGCCCAGAGGGCTGACCATGCCGGTGCGCGGCTCCGTGCATGGACAAGCTGGACATTGTTGTCCTGAATGACCCGTGCCAGACGATCCGCATTTTGCCAAATGGTCAGCGGGTTTTTGGATTTGACCGGCAAATATATGTGCCGAGCACCTGCCTTTTCCAGTTCGGCGACCATGCGTCCGCCCTGGCTGACAACCAGCGCAACCCCGCCACCATCCACGATCGCCTTTGCCACATCCAATGTGGTTTGCTCAGCTCCTCCGGTTTCAAGGTCCGGGATCACTTGCAGGATTTTTGGGCCATGCGTTTGATTTGGTGTTGAAGGCACTGCAAAGACTTCTTTTTTGAAACGGGCTATGTCATTTGGGGCAAGTATCGGTCGTTCGCACCGCCAAATGAGCATATTCTGGGGAGAGCCATAGTATGACCAGCGCCGAACCGCAATTCCAGACTGTTGGGTCAGGAGGTGCTGCGCGCCAGATCGCAGTGCGTTCAGAGCCATCTGACACTGCCAAAGGTGGGCTTTTCTGGCTCTCCGGTTTCAAGTCGGACATGTCGGGGTCGAAAGCCGTTGCAGTTGCTGACTGGGCGCGCGCGAATGGGCACTCTGTTACCCGGTTCGACTATTCCGGGCACGGATCGTCCGGTGGGGATTTTGAAGAGGCTTGCCTGTCGGACTGGCTGGAAGAGACACTGGCAGTGTTTGATGCCTGCTGTGGCGACAACACGGTCGTGATCGGTTCTTCCATGGGAGGTTGGCTCGCCATGCTTTTGGCGCTTGCCCGCAAAGACAGCAGTAAGATCAAAGGTCTGGTGTTGATCGCACCTGCTGCAGATTTCACCGAAGAGCTGATGTGGAAACACCGGTTTAACGATGAAATTCGCGAGATGATCATGGACACCGGGCGTTTTGAGCAACCTTCCGCCTATTCCGATGATCCTTATGTCATCACGCGAAAACTGATTGAGGATGGACGCAACCACCTTATTTTGAACCGGTCCTTGCAGACGGGGTGTCCGGTGGCGATCTTGCAAGGAGCAAAGGATCCTGACGTGCCGTGGCAACATGCGCAGCGGCTGGTCGAAGCGTTGCCGCTGGATGATGTGATCTTCACGATGGTGCCAGATGGGGACCATCGACTTTCCCGGCTAGAGGATATTGACCTGCTGCTGCGGACAATTGACCGAATGATGTCCGATCAATAGGCTTCTTAGAGCGGCATAGTTGCCTTGCCATCCTTTTGGGTCTTGTACCAAGCCCACAGGATGCGTGCGGCGACAGAACGCCACGGTGCCCAGTGGCTGGCCAGGGCATCCATTTCCTTCACATCTGGCCGATCTGGCAGATCAAATGCATCGCGTGCGGCTGTTTGAAGGGCCAGGTCACCGCTTGGAAAGATATCTGGATGGCCTGCGCAAAAGAGTAGGAAAATGTCCGCAGTCCAGCGTCCAATCCCCTTGATGGCAGACAGGCGCTTGTGCGCATCTTCGGCGGGGGCAGCTGCAAGGGCCGCCAGATCGAGTCCTCCACGGCATTCTTCGGCAATGGCCCTGAGTGTGCGAATTTTCGGCATGGACAGGCCGGCCGATTTCAAGACCTCGTCGGGAGTTTTGTTGATTTCTTCTACAGTCAGCGGAGACACGGCTGCTTCCAGTCGTTGAAAGATAGCAGCTGCAGCTGCAACCGAGACAAGCTGACCGGTGACGATCTGCGCCAATCCGGCAAAATCAGCCGGGCGGCGGCGCAAAGGGATGTCTCCGGCACTTTCCATGACGGGTCTGAGTTTGGGATCCAGATCCTGCAACTCGGCCATGGCAAAGGAAATGTCTTCAAGGCTTGAGATAATGTGCATGGGGTAATGTCTGGCTCTCGACTGACGCCAATTTCTTGCGCGTCAGGGTTTTCTTTCGTATCCGGTTTGGCATGAGCACTCAGCCTTCCCCGGTATTTCGCTTTGCCCCGTCTCCTAACGGGCATCTGCATTTTGGTCACGCCCTTTCTGCCTTATTGAACGCCAGAGCCGCAGAGGTGCTCGGGGGTAGAGCGCTGCTGCGCATCGAGAATATTGATCTCGCCCGCTGCACTCCGATTCTTGAAAAAGAGATGCTTGAGGATCTTGAGTGGCTTGGATACCCGCTGGACACACCCGTTTTGCGCCAAAGTGAACGGTTTGACGCCTATCAGGCGGCGCTGGATAAGCTTGAGACTATGGGGCTGGTCTATCGGGCCACTTTAACGCGCGCAGAGATCAAGCGTTTTGTTGCAGAGCAAGAGGCGCTCGGTCAGAGGTGGCCGCGCGATCCGGACGGAGCGCCACTCTATCCGGGCGACAGAGCTGTTCTCAGTGAAGATGAGTTGACTGCCCGGTTGATTGGGGATGCACCCTACGCCCTGCGTCTCAGCATGAAAGCCGCACTGCAGCAGGTGAACCAGCCGCTAAGTTGGCAGGAGGCGGGATCGGAAGGACCTTCGCTAACCGAAACGCCAACACCTATTGCCGCTTCTCCAGAGGACTGGGGCGACATTATTTTGGCCCGCAAGGACACGCCCACCAGCTATCACCTGTCAGTCGTTGTGGATGATGCAGCGCAAGGAATAACGGATGTTCTTCGTGGTGCGGACCTTTATAAGGCAACGTCTGTCCATCGGCTGCTACAGGTTTTGTTGGATCTGCCAGAGCAAGCGTATCGCCATCATCGGCTTGTTCTGGATGAAGATGGGCAAAAGCTCTCCAAGTCGTCACAATCGACTAGTCTGCGCGCGCTGCGCAATGCCGGGTGGACGCTAGCTGAGGTTTTGGAGCGCATCGGTTTAGAACGGTGAGACTTTTGCTGTCGTGCTCCTTATAGCGCTGTGCGCCAAAGCTCCAGTGCATAGACCCACAGACCGCATGTCAGAACAGCCGCCGCCGTGGTGACCGTTATGGCATTGGTGGACATGGCATGGCCGGTTTCGAACTTGTTGGCAAAGATGAAAGCGTTGACACCTGTGGGACATGCGGCAGTTAACGTAGCAACACACGTCCAAAGTGGCGGCAATTGGATGACATAGGCACCAAGCACAAAGACGCTTGCCGGCATCACCAGCATTTTCACCACGCTTAAGCACAGACCGGGCACAAGATTGCCGCGCAGGCCATAAAGCACCATGCTCATGCCAAGAGAGAGCAATGCAACGGGCAGAGCCGTTGCGGCGATCCGCTCGAGAACATCTGCAAAGATGCCTGTGACCGGAAAACCGGTCATGTGCCACAAGACTGAAGAAACGATGGCAATGGCCAGCGGATTGGTGGCAAGGCTCTTGCCGATTGTTCGCAATTGATCTTTGAGCGGGGCGGGCGCGGCATTGTTGTCTGTAGCCGCTGCACGCTCCATCAAGATGGCAGCAACAATCGTCATGATTGGCAAGTGAACCGAAATGATGACTAGGAGGGCCGCCAATCCGTCGTCACCATAAACCTGCGCGACCAGCGGAATGCCGACCATAACCGTGTTGGCAAAGCCGGCTGAAATTCCGCCGATGACACCAGCGCGGGCCTCACGGCCAAACCCTTTGCGAATGATCACTGTGCCGAGGGTCCAGGCAACCAGAATGCCGCCAAAATAAGTCGCCCAAAGCGCCCAGGGAGAATGTCCACCAAGGCTGACACCAGACAGGGTTTTGAAGATCAGGACAGGAATGGCGATGACATAAACATACTGCCCGAGCGCTTCGCCTGCTGATCTGGATAAAAGCTCGAAACGAGCCACTCCATACCCGATGCCAATAAGGATGAAGACAGGCAAGGTGATGGACAAAATGGCGTTCAGCATCTGGTTGGGTGTCCGGAAAACAGGAAATGCGTGGATTTATCACAAGTTAGTCTTTTCCAACGGCCAACTGAATTGTTTTTTTCGTGCCACTATGCGGTGATGGGTATTGAACGGCGTCGCCAAATTCAGGAGCGGATGCGAAGACGAAATGCCGGACCCTTCGGACGTTGAAAGCAAGCTCGCCCTTCTGGCGCATGATTTGCGCACGCCTTTAACGGCGATGCGGCTCACCGCTGATCTGATTGGAACCGAGGCTCTTTCCACCACTCAGCAGGATCACCTTCAGGTTTTAACCCGTGCGATTGACGCGCTGACACGGATGACAAGCGAATTGGTGGATGCTGCGGCCCGTGTGCAAAAAGACCGGGATACGAACCGGGTCTCCGTGAATGACATTCTTCAGGATCAAGCAGATTTATTTCGGGCAGCCGCTCGGCAAAAAGGACTTGAGCTGAAGGCTGAGCTTGAAGACATGGGATCGGGTTGGCATGTGGAGCGCGCTGGCAACCTGTCGAGGGCTGTGGCCACGCTGTTGGACAATGCTATCAAGTATACCGAGCACGGCAGTGTTACGCTTCGCGCAACGCCGTGTGTCAGCGGGGCAAATGTCAATCGCACTTTGTTTCAGATTTCTGTTCAGGATACCGGACCCGGGATTGATGACGGCGAAGCGGAACGGATATTCCGTGCATTTGAACGCGGGAGTGCTGGACAGAGCGGGGCCTCCGGAACCGGGCTTGGTCTTTGGGGGGCTTCCGATCTGCTCCGTGAGATGGGCGGTGAACTTAGAGTTTTTCCCGGCGCTGATGGTGGCAGCCGATTTGTGATCACGCTGCCGGTTCAACGCGATATTGACCAGTTGCCAGAGGGAGATGCTGAGGAGACGGAGCCTGCTCTAAAGGTGCTTCCGACCGGACCACTTTCTGCCCGGGTTCTGGTTGTTGATGACAACCATACGAACCGGCATCTGTTGGCTGCCTTGCTTGAGTCTTTTGGTGTTACCTCCGTTGAGGCCAGCAGCGGAGAAGAGGCGTTTGAAATTCTGAAAACGGATCGTTTCGATGCTGTCTTGCTGGATTTGTATATGCCGGGCATGGATGGCACGGAGTGTGCCGAAGCGTGGCAATCCTCATTTGGCACCGACCTGCCTCCAATTGTCGCCGTGACAGCTGGTGTTGAAACTATTGATGCGGCTGAACTCAAAGCGGGCGGTATTCACGAGATTTTGGCCAAACCACTTTCCCCGGTTGAGCTTTATCGGGTGTTGTCGGAGGTTGCGCCTGAACGCTCCTGATTTGGTGAGAAAACCCGATTGTCATGGCATTGAAAAATCCTTTGCGCTAAACAGCCGCCATGAGTGAAGATCAGGCAACCATCCGGCCGACTGAGCCATCCAGCCAAGACCCTTGGGCTTGGTTAAAACGCCACCCGATGTTGGCTCTATGGGGCTATGTCGTTTTGGTATCAGCTGTCTTTCTTGTCTTTCCCAAGATCGATCTTTGGGTGAGTAGTCTGTTCTATTGGCAAGATGGCGGCTTTATTGCCGAACAAGACCCGTTTTTGCGCAAAGTGCGCCATCTGGGGCCGCATCTCGTCAAATGGATCGCTGTTGGAGCAGTCGGCGTTCTGCTTTTGAAAGTGCTTTTGCCCGGACAAAGGCCGTTGGTGCCGCTGCGCATTCCAGCTTTTCTGATTTCTACGCTGATCCTTGGTCCGGGCGTGTTGGTCAACACCATCTTGAAGGGCAATTGGGGGCGTCCCCGCCCACGGTCTGTCGAAGAGTTCGGCGGTGATCTGCCTCATCAGCTTGTCTGGGTGCCGACGGACTATTGCGACAGGAATTGCTCCTTCGTCTCTGGTGAAGCATCAGCCAGCATCTGGCTGGTTGGAACCGCGCTGATTGTCCCGAAAGCTTGGCGATTTGCGGTTTTGGTTTTCACCGTGCCGCTTTGTGTCGCGCTGTCTGCGAACCGAATTGCCTTTGGTGGTCATTTCTTTTCCGACACGCTGCTGTCATGGGGATTGACGCTTATCTTGATGTTGTCCATTCACTGGCTGCTCTACAAGGCACCGTTTCATCCAACGGACACAAAACTAGATCTGGCCTTCACGCGATTTGGCCGGAGGCTCCACATCGTCTGCGGGCGGCTGATGCGCTGGCTTGGCCGATCCCTTTCCGCATTTTGGAAGAAATTTCAGGACCCGGCTTGATTGTTTGATCGCCTCTTAAAGGGACGGCGAATAACGGTCGTTTTTTGATCGTGGTTGCTGCGTGGGCGGGTGCGTTTCAGGATGCGTGCAAGTTTTGTAGGTGCCCTGTTTTCGAGCCAAAGGAATGCCGAATTCAGCCGGTGCTCGCTCTTGCGCTGCTTGCGCACAAGACGGGCCGCGGCCCGGCTGGTCGCGATGATCAAAATGGCCCCAAGCGCCAAGAGGGGCACGCCGGTTGGAATGGGAAGCAGGACCGTTGCCAACCCCAAGATGATCAGGACGGCAGCCAGCGCCCAAAGAACGAGTTTCATGAAGAGCGCCTTCCTTCAAAACGCTCTCCATTAACGTGCTTTTCGAGACAGTTTTATGAAGCTCGGCTCTTTGGTCAGAGGTTTTTGCTTAGACCATTCAATGCTTCTTCGAATTGAGGTGATGGCTCCAACCTTGAATGTCCAGAGATGTCATGAGGTCCCTGAAAAGCTGAAAAACACCCACACGTCTAGGTTTGGTGACTCACGGCAGCTTTACGAAGGAGTTTTCCTTTACGTAAAGGTCATGGAAGATGACGGAATAGCCAATGTCAATAAAAAGACGTCAAGTGAACGGGATGGGGTGGAATGTGTAAATTCTTGGGTAAAGGGCGACTTCAGAAAGCCGCCTTGCTGGCTGGAACAGTACTGGTGGTCGCAAGCGGAACACAGGCTGCGGCAGACCAGGCCGTGGGTCGGATTTTTGTGGCCGGAGACAGTCTCAGTGATGGCGGGACTTACACGCAAGCGGTCATTGCCGGTTCCGGCGGAGCGCTTCCCTCCACGACCAACTACCGCTTCACCGCCAATGCCGCTGATGGCTCGGCGCTGACCTATGCCGAATATCTGGCGCAATCCTTCGGCTTCACCATCTCCAACAACGTCTATTCCGCCGTTCCGGCTGCAGGCCTGCCACAACAGGATCTTGGCGGCACGAACTACGCGGAAGGCGGCTCGCGCGTTTCAGAACTTGGCGCAACCTACAATCCGACCAACGGCATCACGACCACACCAATCCTGACCCAGATCGACCGAATGCTCGCCAACACCAATTCGTTTGCGGACAATGATTTGGTCATGCTCTGGGGCGGTGCAAACGACCTTTTGACCCAAGCGACGCTGGTCAGCAGTGCGACGATCACACCGGAAGCTGCTGCCACAAACATGGCGACGGCAGCTGCCCAGCTGAAAGCGGGTGTCGACCGTCTTACAGCCGCTGGCGCAAAGAACATCATCGTATTGACCATTCCCGATGTGACGGCAACACCCTACGGAGCTTCGCTCGGCGGCCTCACCTCTTCCGGGGGGCTATTGCTGCGCTCGCTGCAATCGGCCTTCAACACAACGCTCTCTAGCGGTCTGTCCTCCAGCCGGGCCATTGTGTTCGATTCCTCTCGGCTTCTCGGCGCGATCATAGCTAACCCGACGGCCTATGGTTTTAACGCGCCGAATGCGTCGACCGCGAAAGCCTGCACGGGTTCAAGTCTGACCTGCCTGCAAGGTGTCAATACGGTGGGGGATGCGAGCCAGTACATATATGCTGACGATATTCATCCGACCGCAGCAGCGCATCAGATACTCTCACAAGCGCTGATGGGCACCATCACGGCTGCCTATCAGAACGCAGCGGTGGCCCTGTCGACGCAGGCCACGATCCGTCAACATCGAAGTTTCATGGAAAACCGGCTGAACAGCACGGCATTTTTTGAGCCAAATAGTGACGGTGCATTGGAACGCCGTCAGGAAGGGTCTTACCGCGTTTATGGCTCCAGCCGGTTGAGCTATCAGAATTATTCTTCCGACAATTTGGCTGCTGATGTCACAGGTCCATCTGAAGAGGTTGAGGCTGGCGTAGACATCATGCTGACCAATAGCACATTGGTGGGTGTTTCTCTCGGCTTTGGCGGGAGCCAGAAGGAGTTTGACAGCGGGCAAGGCGATTTTGACAGCTGGACCCTGTCCGGCACCCTTTATGGGGTGCAGTCCCTGACAGACATGATTTATCTTTCATTTGCAGGCGGTGCGAACATGACCGATTATCGGGAGATCACCCGAGAACTCGATCTTGGACCAAGTTCTGAGGAGTTTTCTGGCAGTACCGATGGATATGGCTATTTCTTCCGCGCGGGCATTGGTGCCAATGTGCCGTTGACCGCCGAAATTTCGGTCCTGCCGTCGCTCGCCTTCACCACTGAAAAGCTGACCGTTGAAGGGTATTCGGAGAAAATCGGTGCTGCCAGCCTTGCTTTTGGCGACACAGACTACACATCAAACCGGATCAGCGCAGGATTTGGCGTGGCTTATGCGCCGCAGTTCATGTCGGACTGGTCATTTCTGGCATCTGCTACGCTGGAGCATGACTTCAACACAGATGATTTGGAGATCGAGCTCGGTTCGGCGGCTGATAGCCTTGGCGTCTGGGAGGTTGAGCGTCCAGTCCAGACTTGGGGTACATTGGGCCTCTCCGCAACGCGCGCAGCCGGTAAAGGTGTTCTCTCGCTGGCGGCCAATACCACGATCAACAGCAATGGTTTTGAGGGCATTGCTGCTGAAGCTTCATTCAAGCTGCCGTTCTGAGACGTTTGGCTTCAATAGCGGAAGGGCCGGTCGCAAACCGGCCCTTTTCCTTTGAGTGGGTCAACCACGTCCACGATAAGGGGCGACGCCTTGCTCGGGGATCCAGACACCTTCCGGGGCTGGGCCGGTCTGGTAGAAGACGTCAATGGGGATGCCGCCGCGCGGATACCAATAGCCACCGATCCGAAGCCACTGGGGATCCAGAAGGTCTACGAGCCGCTTGCCGATGGAAACCGTGCAGTCCTCGTGAAAGGCACCGTGATTGCGGAAGGAGCCGAGGAACAATTTCAAAGATTTACTCTCGACCAGAAAATCACGCGGGACATAGTCGATCACCAGATGGGCAAAATCTGGAGCGCTTGTGATCGGGCAAAGCGAGGTAAATTCCGGTGCCACGAACCGCACCATGTAACCGGTACCGGCTTGCGGGTTTGGGACTTTTTCAAGAACTGCGTCTTCCGGGCGCTGGGGGAGTTCAGTTGATGTGCCCAGCTGGGTGAGGTTCTCATAAATCGTTTTGTCGCTCATGGGTCAAACTCCGCGAAGGTTGCCCCAGATCAGCACATGCAGCTGAGGCAGAAGGGTTGCTGAATACCAGCGGTCAGACATGGTGCGCTCTACGAGCCAGCGCATACGGTCCATAATGCCGCTCATGTCGATGTCCGCATCTTCGGCATCGGGCGGTGGCGGCGTGTGGTTGACCGGCTGCAGATAAACGGGCAGAGCTGGATAGCGGGCGGAAATCTGACGCGCAAAGGCATAGTCAGCTTCATCCATCACAGCGAATTTCAGCGCTATTTGGGTAGCGACACCACCTGCCGCTACGCACGCATCGAGAGCAGCGAAATCCGTTTCCATTCCGCTGGACGGTGGCTTGGGGCTGAGCGTCAGGACATCAAGATCGGCAAACCAGTCCTTGACGACGCTGCCTTGTGTTTCCAATGCAAATGCATAGCCTTTCGCTTTGCCAAGTGTGATCAAGGAGGCAAGCGGCTGGATCGCTGGATTGCCGCCGGAGAGAGAAACCGTCAGCGGGATGCCGCCGGACAGTTCTTCCACTTTTGTAAATATCTCTGCAGCCGACATCGGCGTCCAGTCGTGGCGATATTCGGCGTCAACCGCATGGAGTGTGTCGCACCACGAGCAGCGATAGTCGCAGCCTCCGGTACGAACGAAAACGGTCGGTTTACCAACCAGCGCGCCTTCGCCCTGAATGGTCGGGCCGAAAATTTCACTGATCCGGATCGACTTTTCTGATTGATGTCCGTCAGCCATGGGTGCATCGCCTCGGGCGGTATTCTGCACATGTTTTCGGGGTCTCGCGGACGCGGACAGCCACCACTTCCGGCCAGCGGGCCTTGCACCAGTCATGAAAGTGCTGGGCCATCCGCTCTGCCGTTACGCCATCATCGCTGAGAATATCGTTGAGGTGCCGGTGGTCCAGCGTGTCATCGATATAGCTCTTGAAAGCTCCGAGTTCTCGGTAGTCACGCACAAAACCGACGCTGTCGAGCTCTTCAGAGGCAAGTTCCACCTCAACGACGTAATTGTGTCCGTGCAGGCGGGCACACGGATGGTCTTCCGGCAAACCGAACAACTGATGGGATGCGGAGAAATGAAACTCCTTCCAGATCCTAAACACTGCAGGTCTCCTTCCAGAAGTCCGGGTCTTCATAAGGTGTCGGATCGGGAACCTGGGCCAGATGAAAGGCTTCGCGACGTTCCACGCATGTGCCGCAGCGCCCGCAATGAAGGTTCCCGCCCTTGTAGCAAGACCAGTTTGTGCGGTGGTCGACGCCCAGCCTCGCGCTTTCAGCAGCAATGTCCCCCTTGGAGAGATGGACAAAGGGCGTGTAGAGCCGGATGTCGTTCATCCCCTCCAGCGCATGACGCTGCATGGTTTCAAAGGCCTCTACGAAACCGGGGCGGCAATCGGGATAAATGAAGCGATCCCCGCCATGGACCGCAGCAGCAACTGCGTTAGCGCCGCGAGCCGCCGCAATCCCGAAGGCAATTGTTAGCATGATGGCATTGCGGTTCGGCACCACGGTGATTTTCATGGTGTCTTCCGCATAGTGGCCGTCAGGCACATCAATATCGTCGGTCAAGGCTGAGCCACTCAGCTTGGCGCCGATACCGGAGATGTCGATGAGAATGTGTTCAACGCCAAGGTCGTCGGCGCATTGTTTCGCGCAGTCCAGCTCCTTCCGATGGCGCTGGCCATAGTCGAAGGAGAGGAGAGCGATGAGTTCGTTTTCCCTCTGCACCTTGTGCGCAAGGGTGACGGAATCCATTCCACCGGAACAGACAACGAGTGTTTTCAAGTTTTTGACCCTTGTTTTGGCTAGAACCGGGTAGGCTGCGACCGGTTTCCGCTTGATAGCGGACGGAGGTTTTCTAAAGATCAGTCCCCAAAATGCAATTGAAATCTCTACTGACCGTCAGTTCTGACAATGCTTTGAACCAAACTGCTCTTGCCAATTCCGCCTTTCCCGCACTAACACAAGGCAAAACACTGGCTGCCGGGGGCATGTTCTGGAACTCATTGCTGAAAACCTGACCGTTGATCGTGGAGATCGGCGGGTGTTCGAGGGATTGTCGTTTTCGCTGGAGGGCGGCGTGGCGCTTGTGGTGACCGGTCCAAACGGAGTGGGCAAGTCCTCGCTCCTGCGCACCTTGGCCGGGCTTGTTGCGTTGGCTGAAGGGCATTTGACTCTATCGGGCGGCGTTGATGACCACACGCCATATGAGCACGCGCATTATTTCGGCCATCAGGATGCAGTCAAACCGGCTTTGAGCGTTTTGGAAAATCTGGTGTTCTGGCAAGACTTTTCCAATGCTGCTGTTCCTCACGGTTTTGCTGGCGACGGTATGTCGCCTCATGAGGCGCTGGAGTTGCTGGGCATCGGTCACACAGCCCGATTGCCTGCTGCCTACTTGTCTGCTGGGCAAAAACGCCGCCTCTCCTTGTCCCGCCTTTTGGTCACGCCTCGCCCGATCTGGTTGATGGATGAACCAACTTCGGCGCTTGATACGGCATCAGAGCAAACACTGCTTGATCTTATGAATGGTCACTTGGCGAAGGGCGGGATGATCGTGACAGCGACCCATACGCCACTGGCACTCACTCCTATGCGCAAACTCCACTTGGAGACAGCGCAGGCAAGCGAGGGAGAGGTGGCATGACCGGTTGGGCCAAAGCGCTATTTCTGCGTGAACTGCGCATCGCCGTCCGGATCGGGGGGAGTGGTGTCGTTGGAGTTTTGTTTTTCCTTGCCGTGGTCACCGTTATTCCATTCGGTGTTGGGCCAGACCTGAACCTTCTTGCGCGAATTGGACCTGCGTTTTTGTGGATCGGTGCTTTGCTCGCCACTCTTTTGGGGCTGGATCGACTGTTTCAGGCTGATCGGGAAGACGGCGCTCTGGATCTTATCTTAATGTCCGGGCGTTCACTGGAGCTGGTTGTGCTGGTCAAGTGTTTGGCGCACTGGATGGCAACGGGCCTTCCCCTTGTTCTTGCAGCTCCCGTGCTTGCAATCTTCCTCAACCTTGAGCCACTTGCCATCGGCGCTGTGACATTGACGCTTCTTGTCGGCACACCAGCTTTGACGCTCATTGGGGCGATTGGGGCATCCTTGACGGTAACATTGCGGCGCGGAGGTCTGCTCATGGCTGTTCTCGTCGTGCCGCTTGCCATCCCGGTTCTGATTTTCGGGGTCAGCTCGGCAGATGCGGCCATTCATGATCCGGTGCCGTTCATGACGCCGTTTTTGATCATGTGCGCCTTGTCGCTGATTGCAGCTGTTGTGGGGCCATTGGCATCCGCCGTGGCCCTGCGTTTTGCTGCTGACTAGTCGTGAAACCAAGCGTTTTCCAGCGATCTATCGAAATCATCACGCGAAATTATTGCCTTGTGAATGCAAGATCGGGTAAGCGCTCAGGTTAACGATGCGGCGTTGATGTCCATTGAATGACATCCAAGCGTGGATTAGAACAATTCTATGGCAATTTGGGACTACGCAAATCCGACACGCTTCATGCGCCTGGCAGATCGCATTCTGCCGTGGCTCATTGGTATATGCGTGATCGCGTTCGCCATTGGGCTCTACAAGAGCTTTTTCATGGCACCGGAAGACTATCAGCAAGGGGACACGGTTCGGATCATGTTCATTCATGTTCCTGCGGCCTGGCTTGCTATGATGTGTTATTCGGTCATGGCACTTTCCTCAATTGGGACACTGGTCTGGAAGCATCCGTTGGCGGATGTCTCGGCCAAATGCGCGGCGCCAATCGGAGCTGCCTTCACCTTCATCTCGTTGGTGACAGGATCGCTCTGGGGCAAGCCGATGTGGGGAACTTATTGGGTGTGGGATGCGCGCCTGACCTCAGTGTTGGTGCTGTTCATCATGTATATGGGGCTCATGGCGCTCTGGCGGACCATGGAAGACCCGATTAAGGCAGGCAAAGCCGCGGCCGTTCTGACCCTTGTCGGGGCGTTGAACCTTCCGATCATCAAGTTCTCGGTTGACTGGTGGAACACCTTGCATCAGCCAGCCAGCGTTATGCGGCTGGATGGCCCGACCATTCATCCTGATATGCTGGTCCCGCTGCTTGTCATGGCCTTTGCGTTCAGCGTGCTCTTTTTCGTGCTGCATTTGCGGGCCATGCAAAATGAGGTGCTGCGCCGCCGCGTGCGGACCATGCGCCAGAAGGCGGCTGCAAACGCGCGGCCAGCTGCTGCCACAGCAACCACCCAACCGGCGGAGTAAGCGGACATGGATCCTTTCGACCTCGGCCCTCACGCCGGTTTCATAATTGCCTGCTATTTCATCACCATTTCTGTGGTTGCCGGACTGATTGCCTGGGTTGTTGTTGACCGTGGCCAGCTGAACAAGGTCTTGAATGAGCTGGAAGAGCAGGGCATTAAGCGCGCCAGAGGCAATCAAGCACAGTCATGAGCGAGCAATCAGAGCAGAATCCGGCCGAGCAAGACCCTGCTGAGCAGCTGTCCTTCGCGTCCAAACCGCAACGACGCCGGATCCCGATTCTGGTTCTGCTTCCGGTTATTATTTTTGCCGCTTTGGCTGCGCTGTTCCTGTTTCAGCTGACCATGGGCAATGATCCGAGCAAGATTCCGTCGGTTCTGATTGGGCGGCCTGCGCCTGACGCATCTCTTCCTGCTGTTGAGGGACTGGCACCTGAAGGTGTTCAGCTGGAGGGATTTTCCAAGGCTGATATGATCGGGAAAGTGTCCATCGTAAATGTCTTTGCATCCTGGTGTGGCCCTTGTCGTCAGGAACACCCACTTCTCGAAGAGCTTGCAAAGCAGGATGGGTTCCAGATGATCGGGATCAACTACAAGGACAAGCCGGAAAACGCTCGTCGGTTTTTGGGCAGTCTCGGCAATCCCTACGACAGGGTTGGTTCTGACCCAAACGGCCGCGCTGCAATTGACTGGGGTGTTTACGGCATTCCTGAAACGTTCATTGTCGATGCGACGGGAACCATCCGCTACAAATATATTGGACCACTGAGCCCGACCAGCTATCGCGATGAGTTTTTGCCGCAGCTTGAGGTCATCTTGCAGACACCAAACGGCCCGCAATCGAATTGAATTGCAATCACAAACAGGTGTGATCGGCTTCCGTCACCTCCTCGTTACTCGCACTTGAAGGGGCAGTTGCCTATGTTCTTCGCAGATTGATGCGGAACATAGAGCCATGACCTTGAGATATGCGACACTTCGAAATCTGCTTTTTGCCGGGGTATGCGCTGCGGCAACGTTTGGTAGCCCGCTGATGACATCGTCTGCCTCTGCCACTGAGCCTCGCGTCGTGGCTGAGCTTTTCACCAGCCAGGGGTGTTCGTCTTGCCCGCCTGCTGACCGTCTGCTGCACGATTTGGCGAAAGACAGTTCAATTTTGCCGCTGACCATGGCGGTCGACTATTGGGATTACCTCGGTTGGCCGGACACGCTGGCCAGCAGTACACATTCGGATCGCCAGCGTTCCTATGCGGTCAAACGGGGTGACCGATCCGTCTATACACCTCAATTGGTGGTCAATGGTCTGAGCCACGTTGTTGGCAGCCGCCGAAACGATGTGGTTCAGTCGTTGAAAACAGCTCCGGCCTTCACCGCGAAGGTTGCCATGAGCCGGTCCGACATGGCGCTTGAGGTCACCATTGATGGCGCGCTTCCATCGGGTGCGGACAAGGCCAATGTCTATTTTCTTCGCGTGAGTTCTGCCGAAGAGGTGGAGATTCGCCGCGGTGAAAATGCTGGCCGGACCATCACCTATCGAAACGTCGTTCGGAGCCTGCAGCCGATAGGCGTTTGGACCGGGGAGCCTGCCAAGATCCGCTTGCCGAAATCGGAAATGCGCAAGGGCGCGAATGACAAATGCGCGATCCTTGTACAGGTCGATACTGACGATGGTCCCGGCGAAATTATCGGGGCAAACATCATGAATCTGCAGATGGCTTCAGCCGCCCAATAGTTTATGATTTGTGGGAAGGAGCCGGGCAAATTGATCCCGGCCCCTTGCCTTCACCTTCAAACCTGCTACCCAAGTGCGCGAACCTGACCGACGTTTAACGGAGTTCGCTGCATGAACCTGAGATTGCAGATCGCCTTGGCCAGCATTGGCGTTGGTGTGTTGGTTCTTGCGCTCAAGTTTGCAGCTTATTGGCTGACAGGTTCCGTTGCTCTTTATTCGGATGCATTGGAAACCACGGTCAACATAGCGTCCTCGCTGGCAACGGTTTTCGCGGTTTGGTTTTCCTCAAAGCCAGCTGATTCCAACCATCCTTATGGTCATGACAAGGCAGAGTATTTCGCTGCCGTTCTCGTGGGCGTCATGATTGTTCTGGCTGCAATTTCCATTTTTGCAGCTGCCTGGCAGGGCTATGTCTCAAACGCACCCGTCACATGGTCGCCGGTCGGACTTGGCGTGAACGTGCTGGCTGCTGCTATTAACGGTGGCTGGGCCTGGTTCTTGATCAAGTATGGGCGTAGCCACAAGTCTCCCGCCCTTGTTGCAGATGGCAAACATTTATCTTCCGATGTCATCACCTCTCTCGGCGTTCTGGTAGGGGTCATTTTGGTGTTTGTCACCGGGTGGCAGGTTCTCGATTCGCTTTTGGCGGCTTGTGTTGGCATTGCGGTGCTCTGGACCGGGTGGGAGGTGATGAAGGAATCTGTCAGTGGTTTGATGGATGAAGCAGCTTCAGCCGACGTGCTTCAGACGATCCGGGATCTGATTTCCGAACATGGGGAAGGAGCGCTGGAAGCGCATGATCTTTTGACCCGAATTGCCGGGCGCTCCACCTTTGTTGAGTTTCATCTGGTTGTGCCGGGGGCAATGTCTGTTGAAAAGGCGCATGCGATCTGCGATCGGATCGAAGAGGCCATTCAGGAAGATATTCCCGGTGCTCGCGTCACCATTCATGTTGAGCCGGAGCATAAAGCCAAACACTCGGGGATCGTAGTTCTGTGAGCGTGCAGCGCCCCACTTTGCGGCTGGTCTTTGATCATCTGATTTTGTTGATCGGGTCGGTCCTTATGTGTGGACCCATGGTGGCGCTGTTTTTGACAACCACACATCCAGCAGGCTCTTTGCCCCGCGGAGGCCTGACCTTGTTACCCGGTGAGGCAGGACTGCAGAACTATTCCGGTTTGATTGATACCGCCCTTGGGGCAAGCGGAGAGGCGACTGTTTTACTTCTGGCTTGGAACTCCTTCGTTCTGGGGGCTGGGTTTGCTGCCTTGAAGGTGCTTCTGTCGTTGATGGCGGCATACGCGTTGACCTATTTTCGCGTTGGCTTTGCCCCACTGATTTTCGCCGTTTTGCTGCTGTCCATCATGCTGCCGCTCGAATCCCGGTTCTTGCCAACCTATGGCGTGGTGGCATCGCTTGAACTGACAAATACCCATTCCGGGATGATCCTGCCCTTGCTTGCGACAGGCATCGGCACGTTCTTCTTCGTGCAGTACCTCAAGACCGTTCCGGAAACGCTGGTGGAGGCCGCCCGAATGGATGGCGCCGGGCCGATCCGGTATTTCGTTGACATCTTGTTGCCCATGTCGATGCCAATGATGGGCGCACTTTTTATTGTCGCGTTTGTCACCGGCTGGAACCAGTACCTTTGGCCGGTGCTGATTGCCTCGGATGAAACACGCTACACGCTGGTGCGGGGCCTGCAGTTTTTTGGCCCTTCCAGTCTGACAGGCATGATGCTGGCTTGCCTGTCCGTTCTTCCCCCTGCCTTGCTGGTGATACTGTTCCAGCGCCAAGTTGTGAAAGGTCTTTTTGATGGCAGCCACTAAGCCGGACTTCGCGGCGATTGTTTTCGACTGCGACGGAGTAATGGTCGATTCCGAAGCGATTTATGTCGAGGTGGAAATGCGGCGATTGGCGGATATTGGTCTCGCCTACGCGGTAAGTGACTATCAACAGCGCTTTAACGGTCTAAGGCCAGACGATTTCGTGTCAGCGGTAGCGGTGGAATATGCCAAGCTCGGCAAAGGGTCTTTGCCCAAGACGTTTGGTCCAGACCTTGCCGCTGAGGTCTATGAGCGGATGGAAACAAAACTTCAGCCAATTGCAGGGATTCATGATCTTCTGGATCAGGTAAGCGGACCATGTGCGGTTGCCTCGTCCAGCGCAGCTCATCGGCTGATCCGCAAGTTGGAAATGACCGGCCTTTCCAAATATTTCGATGAGCATGTCTACTCGGGTGATTTTGTCGAGAACGGTAAGCCGGCCCCGGATTTGTTTCTGTATTCCGCCGAAAAATTATCCGTTGACCCAGCCGAGTGTTTGGTGATCGAGGACAGTGCCAATGGCGTTCTGGCGGGAATAGCTGCCGGAATGACAACATGGGGCTTTATCGGCGGCGGGCATGCGACCTCAGAGCTGGGTGAGCGGTTGAAAGACGCAGGCGCGGAGCGTGTTTTTGAAAGCCATGCGGAGATTGCCGTAGCTTTGCGGTAACTCTCCGATTGGCCGGGACTTATCCTTTTGCGTCGGCGAAGGACACGAGCCGCTTGGAATTTTCATCCCACAGGTGCAGCCGGGCAGTGGAGATGCTTTCGGAAATCGTTAGCCGATTGCTGTGAGCCAGTTCTTCATGATCGCGCAGGACTTCCGGCAGACGGTAGAACGGAATTCGGCTGCACAGGTGATGGACATGGTGGATGCCGATATTGGCTGACAGCCATTGCAGGGCTGGCGGCAGAATGTAGTGAGAGCTGCCTTTCAGGGCCGCTTCATGCAGTTGCCAGTCTTCTTCCTGTTCCCAGTGCGTGGTTTCGAACTGATGTTGCACATAGAAGAGCCAGACACCGGCTGTTGCCGCAAACAGGGTGGTTGGCAGGAAGATAAAGACAAGAGGCATCCAGCCGCCGAGCAGGTAGATAGCGGTTAATCCGGCAATGATAGCCAGATTGGTGACCATCGCGCTGATCCAGTAAATCGCATGATTGGTCAGCCCGAGCGGTAGACGGTATTCCAGCAAGAAAATGTAACCCGGTCCAAGGCCGAACAGCACCAATGGATGGCGATAAAGACGGTAGAGAAACCTCTTGAGCGGGGACCGCGCCTGATACTCGGCAACTGTCAAGGTGTTGATGTCCCCCAGACCGCGTCGGTCCAGATTTCCTGCCGCGCCGTGATGAATGGCATGCGCGCGTTTCCAGACGTCGTATGGCGTGAGTGTCAAAACGCCGAGTGCACGTCCAACCCAGTCACTCAAAACCTTGTTTTTGAAGAAGGCTCCGTGGCCACAATCATGTTGGATGGCAAAGAGCCGCAACAAGAAACCGGCATTGACCACTGAAATGGCAACACTGATCCACGGACTGACTGAAAGCGCGGCCCATGCCAGGGCCCAAAGCCCGAGAAAGGCGCCGAGTGTGATCGCCAGCTCCCACGTGCTGCGCAAGGGGTTCGGTTCCCGATAGGCCGACAGGATCTTCACCCAATCCCGGGGATCACGGGTTTCGGTGGTGTTGAGAGTCGAGCCAACTGTGTCGAGCATATTTTCGAATTACCGTCAGTTTTAGCGGACTTCGAAGACACCATGCCCTTGCCGCAGCCTGTAACGACTTAATATTATTGAGTGCTTTAGCAAATATAGCTTAAAGACGCACCAACGAATTCTGATTAATTAAGCTATTAATGCTGATTTTGAGGCATTTGTGATGCTGAAATCAACCAGAATTCGGTTTCGTTACAGACTTCTGTTGTCGAGTTCTACCGTCCCAAGAGGTCTTGTTCCGGGGTGGAGCTGATCTTGTGGATGGCAAGGTCTGCGCCCATGAACTCCTCTACTTCTGTGAGGCGGAGGCCAAGCATGGTCTTCAACGCACCGTAGACGGCGTAACCAACGGCGAAGGCGTAGACGATCCCCACTCCCGTGCCGATGATCTGGGCCATGAGGGAGACGCCACCGAGGCCTCCCATGGCTTCCTGACCGAAGACGCCTGCAGCAATGGCACCCCATGCGCCGCAGATGCCGTGGAGCGGCCAAACGCCGAGAACATCATCGATCTTGAGGCGGTTTTGGCAGATTTCGAAGCCCTTGATGAAGATTGCCCCGGCTACGCCGCCGACAATAAGGCTGCCAATTGGATGCATAATGTCAGAGCCTGCGCAGACCGCGACCAGTCCGGCGAGCGCCCCGTTGTGCACGAAGCCGGGGTCGTTTTTCCCGACCACGAGAGCGGCCAGAATACCGCCAACCATGGCCATCAGCGAGTTGATGGCCACCAGCCCGGAGGCTGATTCAAGCGAGGCGGCTGTCATGACATTAAAGCCGAACCAGCCCACGCAGAGCATCCACGACCCCATGGCAAGCCATGGAAGGGAAGAGGGCGGAATGCCAATTGGTTGGCCTTGCTTGTTGTAGCGGCCCTTGCGCGCACCCAGAAGCAAGACCGCAGCAAGAGCAATCCAGCCGCCAACGCCATGAACCACGATAGAGCCTGCGAAGTCGTGGAACCCCGCGCCAAACGTGCTTTCGAGCATGGCTTGGAAGCCAAAATTGCCGTTCCAGATCAGACCTTCAAACAGCGGATAGGCGATGCCGACAAGCGCAACTGTTGCCAGACATTGCGGCAGGAACTTCATGCGCTCTGCAATGCCGCCGGAGATAATCGCGGGAATGGCCGCTGCAAAGGTGGTCAGGAAGAAGAATTTGACGAGGGTCAGGCCCTGCAACTCGAAACCTTCCCCGCCGCCGGACAGTGTGGCCGCATTGACGAAGAATGTTGTCCCATAAGCAACCGCATAGCCAACGAAGAAATAGGCGACGGTCGATAAGGCGAAATCGACCAGAATCTTCACCAGCGCGTTGACCTGGTTTTTCTGGCGAACGGTACCGACCTCCAGAAAGGCAAAGCCACCGTGCATGGCGAACACCAGAATGGCGCCGACCAGAACAAAAAAGACGTCTCCGCCCACGGACGTATCAGACATTCAAACCGCTCCCCCGAATTTGCCCAGTTTGCAGGCATGTGTTGGCAAGCGCTTAATCAAACTGCATGCCAAATTGGCAGAGGTTTGAAATCATGTCGGTTTTTCCGGTGTGTCTAAGAGCCTGATGTCGGAGTGTTCATGAAACGGGCAGAAATCGACCTATGAATGAAATTTCCGCCTACTTTTTCATCAAATGGGCGGAAATTAGCTTTGTGCGGAGTATATCTTGATAGATGATTTATACTTTTCTATTGAAATTATTGACGAATATGGATTGCACAAAAAATGCCCAGGGCAATGCCCCGGGTAGAAGTTGCAGCGCAGGCTCCTACGCTGAGCGGATGTTTGAACCGGGTCTTAGTAGCGCTGCGACCCTGTTCCGAATTCCGGGTAGGCTTCAATGCCGATTTCGACCTTGTCCAGACCCAGTGCTTCTTCTTCGGCGCTGACCCGAATGCCCATTGTGGACTTCAGGATGAACCAGAACACGGTGCTGGCGATCAAAGTGAACGCGCCGTAGGCAACGATGCCGGTCAGTTGCACGCCATAGGAAGCGTCAGAGTTGGACAGCGGCACGATCAAGGTGCCCCAGATGCCTGCAACAAGGTGAACCGGGATTGCGCCAACAACATCGTCGATATTCAGCTTGTCGAGCAGCGGAACAACGAACACCACGATGGCACCACCAACGCCGCCGATAAGGACGGACTGGAAGACGCTCGGTGCCAGCGGTTCAGCTGTGATGGAGACGAGACCTGCCAGTGCACCGTTTAGGGCCATGGTCACATCAACCTTTTTGTACATGATCTGGGTCAGGACAACTGTGACGACCACACCGGCAGCAGCGGCCATGTTGGTGTTGGCGAAGATACGGGAGATGTCGGAAACGTCGCCAATTGTGCCCATGGCGAGCTGGGATGCGCCGTTGAAGCCGAACCAGCCGAGCCACAGGATGAAGGTGCCGAGCGTTGCCAGCGGCATGGAGGAGCCTGGAAGCGGGGTCACCTGACCATCCGGTCCGAATTTGCCGGTCCGTGCGCCGAGGATGATTGCGCCAGACAGAGCGGCCCAGCCACCGACGGAGTGAACGAGAGTAGAGCCTGCGAAGTCGGCAAAGCCCATTTCAGAGAGCCAGCCTGCGCCCCACTGCCAGGAGCCGGCGATCGGGTAAATGAAGCCGGTCAGGACAATCGTGAAAATCAGGAACGGCCACAGCTTGATGCGCTCGGCCAAGGTGCCGGAGACGATGGAAGCTGTGGTTGCGCAGAACACCATCTGGAAGAACCAGTCGGAGGCTGTGGAGTAGCCGGTATCGAGCGCGTCGCCGCCAACCGGGTCGAAGCTGTATGGGCCGAGTGAGCCGATGAAGCCGCCGTCAACGCCCGTGTACATCAGGTTGTAGCCGGTAATCCAGAACATCAGACCCGCAATGGAATAGAGCGAGATGTTCTTCAGGCATTGCATGGAGACGTTTTTGGTGCGGACAAGGCCTGCTTCCAGCATGGCAAAGCCCGCTGCCATCCACATGACGAGGAAGCCGCCAATGAGGAACAGCAGCGTGTTGAAGATGTACTGCACTTCTGGGGAAACTGCCAGGGCTGCGTCTTGCGCCATGGCCGGGCCTGCCATCAGTGTGAGGGAGGTGAGCAGTGCTGCACCCTTTATGGTCCGTTTGATCAACATTTGGGGTCTCACCTTTCTCAAAGAGCTTCGACGTCGGTCTCGCCGGTGCGAATGCGCATAACGCGGTCGACCGAGTGAACGAAGATTTTGCCGTCGCCGATCTGGCCGGTTTGTGCGGCTCCTGCGATTGTCTCAACAACCTGATCGGCAATGTCGCTTGAAACGACGACTTCAATTTTCAGTTTCGGGAGGAAGCTGATCGCGTATTCGGTTCCGCGGTAAATCTCGGTATGACCCTTCTGGCGGCCGTACCCTTTTACTTCAGTTACTGTCAGGCCCTGGACGCCGATGCCGGTGAGGGCATCCCGCACTTCGTCGAGCTTGAACGGCTTGATTATGGCCATCACGATTTTCATTGCTCGTTCCATTCCTTTCCTCAAATCCACCTCAAAGGTGGATCGCACCCTTGACCCCTCTTCAGGGTCCCGAAGCCGACGTCAGCGGTTCGGTTCGCCACTTTCCTTTCAAGTGGCGTGCCAAGTTGGAATGGAGGAGCGAAATCCCGCAGAACTCTGCGGGAATTGGCAATGTTTGATGAAGTGCGCGCCAGACAGTCAGTTGCAGAAATGGCTAATTATTATGCAGTAAATCGTATTGCGCTGCGCAATGACTAATAATTGTGCAAGTCAAAAAAATCAGGCAGAAAACCCTCCGTCCGCCAGATATGCCTCTTCTTCCGGGGTCGACGTGCGGCCCAATACCTTGTTCCTGTGCGGGAAGCGGCCAAACCGGCGGATCGCGTCCATATGAATGAGGGCGTAGAGATAAAACTCCTGATGACCAAGACGCCGCGCGAGGTCGACGCATTTCTCCTGCAAGGCCATGTCTTCAGCGTGTTCAAACGGCAAATAGAAGAACATGCGCACATCCTTTGGAAACGCGCGGTCAAAGCCTTTTTCCATGGCCAGTTCTGCCAGCTTCTGCGCTTTTGGATCGCCCTCAAAGGCGCGCGGTGACCCGCGGAAAATGTTGCGTGGAAACTGGTCAAGCAACAGGATCAGGGCAAACATGCTGGTCGGCTCATGGGCCCAATCATCCAGCTCGCCGTTCAAGGCCTGCTCAATACGCTCGGCAAACCGGTTCTGGCATTCCTTGTCGAACTTGTCGTTCTTGGTAAACCACTTTGACGGGCCGGCGCTCCACCAGAAATCCAGAATGTCGAGTGCAGAAGGCAGTGAATGAGGCATGACGAGACCTTGACCTGAGGGTGTTTCGTTTCCAATTCTCTCCCTAGAGTGGGCTGCCGCCAAAGCTGTTTCAATAGACTGAGGACATTTTCCCCGTGAGCGTGACGAAAACACTCGATCTCAAAGGTCTGAAATGTCCATTGCCGGTTTTGAAAACCCGCAAGGCGCTGACAACATTGCAACCGGGCGACCGGCTTGAAGTGCTAACGACAGACCCGATGGCGGCCATCGATATTCCGCATTTTTGCAATGAGGCCGGGCATCACCTCATTGAAAGCTCGACCAGCGATACGGAAGGCACATTTCTTTTAGAAAAGGGTGACCGCTGAAAAACCTGCGAAAATCCGACTGTTATGCGCCCTTTATCTCCGCCTCCAGTCGGTCCATTTCCTGCGCCAGCTTAAAGTCCAGCTCGCTCAAGCCGCCCACATCATGAGTGGCAAGGGTGACCTCGACCGTACGATAGACGTTGAACCATTCCGGATGGTGGTTGAGGCTTTCGGCGACCGGGGCAACCTGGCTCATGAACTCAAAAGCTGCCAGAAAGTTCTTGAACTGAAACGTCTTTGAAATGGCCTCGCGCGCGTCATGGCGCGCCCAGTCCGGAACGTTCTCCAGCTGTTTGGTGATCTCGTCTGCCGACAACCGGTCCACCATGTGGCTCTCTCCCGTTTCAAGTCATTGGTTGCCCGATTAAATGGGCGTTTTGCAGAATATGTCGAGTGGGGCAACAGGTGAAGTGCCGCAAGGAACTCCTCCGGCGTTTTGGCTGCTGTCCCCTTGAAAACCCAAGGGAGTGGCAAGACGCGAAGGCGTTGCCCGCGCGTTGCACAAAAAACAATTTTCGGCTCGGCCTTCACGCCTTGCCCGGGTTGTTTCTCATGGTGTCCCGACCCGATCCATTGAACAGACATTTGGGTTTTCATCAAAACCCCCGCAACATGCCCTTCATGGCCGCGTTCTCCCCGCGGGTCTGCGGTTCCCGCGATCAACACCACCGGACCTGATAGAAGAGCTTCGTTACCTCTCTTCCCCAGCCCCACCCGGCCTGCCCCGCCTCAAAGGTCGGTCCTTCAAGGGCCCTTGTGAACAGGCACACGCTCTATATGGGATCAAATTCCTATCTGCGCATAAGTTTTTTGAAGGCGAAAAAAGGTGAGTGTTTTCAAGAGGAGGGGGATGCGGGGTAGAGGATAAGGTGGGTTTTGAGCGATTTGGAACAAAGGCTACATCTCACTACGCCCTCCTACCGTCACCCCGGCCCCTGAGCCGGGGTCTACTGAAACCGCTGAGCATGGGAGGGGGAAGGGAGTTTGCCGCGGGACCGGTGTTTGATCGAGCGACTGTGCCATGCGGACCTGCATAGTGGATCCCCGGTCGAACCGGGGATGACGGTTCGAATCTGTGGGAAAAAGCAATGACTGAAATTCGGTCCCTCGAGTGCCCGAGCACGTTCTTTCGGCACACTCAAGATGTCATCCCCGACTTGATCGGGGATGACATTGAATTCCAGAGACTTTACGACCCAAATACGATCTATCTGTTTAGGTCCTCATAGAGATCTTTCCAATCCGGATTGAACTCTTCAATGGCCTGGATTTTCCAGGTGCGATTCCAGCGTTTCAGGCGTTTTTCACGTGTTATGGCATTTTCTGCAATGTCGTGAGTCTCGTAATAAACCAGCCGCGTCACGCCGTGTTGTCGGGTGAAACCTTCAGTCTGCTTCTCTCGATGCTCGTGCACGCGCCGCGCCAGATCATTGGTCACGCCAACATACAACGTTCCACGCTGGCGGCTGGCAAGAATGTAAACGTAAAACGCCATCGTTCCAATGTTAGTGGCAATGGATCCCCGGTCAAGCCGGGGATGACATGCGGAGGGATTGGTTGGTGGTGTGCTTTGACCGGGAATCGAAGTGGAGCACTGTGTTCCCGCTCCCCTATACTGTCACCCCGGCCTCCGAGCCGGGGTCTATTGAAAACGTTGAGTTTGGGATATGGTAGAGTGTGTGCCGCAGGAAGGGTGTCTTTCTGCGCTCATGCTTTTCGGGCGGGTATAGTGGATCCCCGATCAAGCCGGGGATGACGTGCTCAGCGGTGTATAATTACTCTGAGAGTTCGAGATAAATCTAGTTATTGTTGCTGTACTTCCGTTGGTGATTATAGAAATTCTAGTGTTGTCTCCGTTATGTTCAATTGACCATCCTGCGAATTCAGGCGTGCTACCGGGAGGGGCGCCTCTACACCCCTTTTCCGCGCTGCGTGTGAAATAAGTGCTTTCGCCATTTGCGAATTGAATCAATGCAATTCCAGTATTCTTTGCGAAGGTGACGGCCCCTTTTTGAAAGCCTGAGGTTGAGAAAACCAGTGCCTTTTCAGCGCTGATATCATCCTTTTTCGCTTTTACAGCTAGTATAGTATCTCGGCTTAGTGGCCTCTGGTGTCGCTTGCATTCAATCAATACTTTTATCTTTGCGCCTGAGAAAATCTCAAACTCCGCTAATCCGTCTAAAGAATAGTCCCCGCCACTACCTGTATCCTTGGCCAAGTTCTTTATCGTAAAGGAGTGGTAGTTTCTGCCTTCTTGTTGTAGCCAGGATATTACTTGTCGCTCATATTGATCGGGGGTTATGTCAGTCGTGTTGTGGCATATGGGTATTGGGAAAATGTCTGTGTCCATCATTCGTTCTTTCTAGGTAATCGATCGGTAGATAAATTATTCTACCCAAGTTGCTACTAATAAAAACGGGCGCCTCTCAGCGCCCGGTCTCATCAATCCGAAATTTTCAAAAACCTCACCCCGCCACGAGGTTTCTCAGCACGTAGTGCAGGATGCCGCCGGCTTTGATGTATTCCAGTTCGTCTTCAGTATCGACGCGGCAGAGGCATTCTATTGTTTTGGTTGAGCCGTCTGCATAGGTGACCTCAACATTCATCATCTGGCGCGGCTGGATGTCGGCAATGCCCTTGATGGTGACGCGTTCGGTGCCCTCAACGCCGTGGGACTGCCAGCTTTCGCCGTCCTTGAAGGTGAGCGGGATGACGCCCATGCCGACGAGGTTTGAGCGGTGGATGCGTTCAAAGGACTGGGCGATGACAGCGCGCACGCCCAACAGCTTTGTGCCCTTGGCTGCCCAATCGCGGGAGGAACCGGTACCGTATTCCTTGCCTGCGAAGACGACAAGCGGCGTGCCCGCGGCCTGATATTCCATGCAGGCGTCATAGATCCACTTCTTCTCGCCGTCCTTCATGGTGACGCCGCCTTCGACGCCCGGAACCATCTGGTTCTTGATGCGGATATTGGCGAAGGTGCCGCGCATCATGACCTGGTGGTTGCCGCGCCGCGCGCCGTAGGAGTTGAAGTCCTTTTGCGCCACCTGATGTTCGGCAAGATAGGTGCCTGCCGGGCTGTCGGCCTTGATGTTGCCTGCCGGGGAAATGTGGTCAGTGGTGATCGAGTCCAGAAACAGGCCCATGACCGCCGCATTTTCAATGTCGGTGAGTGGCGTCGGCTCCATGGTCATGCCCTCGAAATAGGGCGGGTTCTGCACGTAGGTTGACGCGACCGGCCAATTGTACGTGAGGCCACCTTCGACCTTGATCTGCTGCCATTTTTCATCGCCCTTGAAGACGTCGCCATAACGGGTGCGGAACATCTCTTCGGTGATGGAGGAGCGGATGAGACTGGTGATCTCGTCCGCCGTTGGCCAGATGTCTTTCAGATAAACCGGATTGCCGTCGTTGTCCGTACCAAGCGCATCTTCGGTGATGTTGATGTTGAGGTTTCCGGCGAGCGCATAGGCGACCACCAGCGGCGGAGAGGCGAGGTAGTTGGCGCGCACATCGGGGTTCACGCGGCCTTCAAAATTCCGGTTGCCGGACAGGACCGAGCAGGCGATCAGGTCATTTTCGTTGATGGCCTTGGAGATAGCGGGGTCCAGCGGGCCGGAATTGCCGATGCAGGTGGTGCAGCCATAGCCAGCCAGCGTGAAGCCCAGCGCGTCGAGATCGTCCTGAACGCCTGCCTTTTCCAGATAGTCGGTGACGACTTGTGAGCCGGGGGCCAGAGAGGTTTTGACCCACGGTTTGACAGAAAGCCCCCTGGCCAGCGCGTTTCTGGCCAAAAGACCGGCACCGATCAGAACCGATGGGTTGGAGGTGTTGGTGCAGGAGGTGATGGCGGCAATCACCACGTCGCCATTGCCGAGATCATGATCCTTGCTCTCAACGGAAACCCGCTTGGCAAGTTCCCCCGCCTTCTTGAACTCGGTTTCCATGGTCTTGGCGAAGCCGGTGGCCGCGTCTGCCAGATCGATACGGTCTTGCGGGCGCTTGGGGCCGGAAATGGAGGGAACGACCGTGGAAATGTCCAGTTCCAGTGTGTCGGTGAACTCTGGTTCCTCGTCGCCTGAGCGGTACATGCCTTGTGCCTTGGCATAGGCTTCCACAAGAGCAACGCGGTCCTTGTCGCGGCCGGTGGCGTCCAGATATTTTAAGGTGTCGCTATCAACGGAGAAGAAGCCGCAGGTCGCGCCATATTCCGGGGCCATATTGGCGATGGTGGCTTCATCTTCAAGGCTGAGATTGTCGAGGCCGGGGCCGTAAAACTCAACGAATTTGCCGACAACGCCCTTTTGGCGCAGCATTTCAACAACGCGCAGCACAAGGTCGGTGGCGGTAATGCCTTCGTTCAGCTTGCCGGTCAGCTTGAAACCGATGACTTCGGGGATCAGCATGGAAATCGGTTGGCCGAGCATGGCCGCTTCCGCCTCAATGCCGCCAACGCCCCAGCCGAGAACCGCAAGGCCATTGACCATGGTTGTGTGGCTGTCGGTGCCAACCAGCGTGTCCGGATAGGCAATGGTTTCGCCGTTTTCTTCTTTCGTCCAGACCGTTTGGGCGAGATATTCCAGGTTGACCTGATGGCAAATGCCTGTTCCGGGAGGAACAGCGCTGAAATTGTCAAAGGCCGACTGGCCCCAGCGCAGGAACTCGTAGCGTTCTTGATTGCGCTCATATTCCTTGTCGACGTTCTTCTTGAATGCGTCCTGCGTACCGAAATAGTCGATCATCACCGAGTGGTCGATGACGAGATCGACGGGTACCTGTGGGTTCACCTTTTTCGGATCGCCGCCCAGTTTCACAGCCGCATCGCGCATGGCAGCCAGATCGACAACAGCTGGAACGCCAGTAAAGTCCTGCATCAAGACGCGGGCCGGGCGATAGGCGATCTCGTGAGTTGAGGTGCGTGTCTTCAGCCACTCGGCACATGCGATGATGTCGTCCTTCGTGACCGTCCGCCCGTCTTCAAAGCGCAAGAGGTTTTCCAGTACCACTTTCAGAGATGTGGGAAGTTTGGACACGTCCTCTAGGCCGTTCTTCTCAGCTTCTGGAATGGAAAAATAGGTGTAGCTTTTGTCCCCAACGGTGAGGGTTTGTTTGCAGTTGAAGCTGTTAAGAGACTGGGTCACGGCGCGTGATCTCCTCAAGGTTCCTTGGTTGCCGGGTGTGAAGGGCGTCGGCTGCCTGGGTCATCAAAAAATCTCTGGGTGCACGGTGTGGTTTGGTGCTGAAAACCGGCCCGCCAATGGGGCTAACATCCATATGGGTTGTCTGTTGCCATGCGCCAGTGGTGCGTGGCAAATCACGGAGCGTTTATCCGCTTATGTCATAGCGAATTTGGCCCGCGATCTCCAGCAGGTGACGCAGAGAATTGTATGTGTTGTGTGCCCAGCTTGAGCGGTCTTCCATTTCCGGCTCAAAACTTAAAACGAGCAGAATCCTTTGAGTGCAATTTTTGGTATAAAATATTGATAATTTTACAAAATCTAATCTTAACACCTTCAAGTCATCTCTTCGCTGGAGATTAGCAACACGCTGTGTGATTGCGATGAGGTGCCCAATGTTCTTTGGAAATATGTCTGTCGTTAAAAAGATCCTGACCGTGGTTGTTGTGATGGCAACAACAAGCGCCATTATCGCCGGGTTCTCGTTTCAGCGTTTGAACTCACTAAACGCGGATTTTGATTTGGTCGGGCTCTCTGAGGAAACTGCAAGAGAGGCGATGGACTTGCGGATCGATATTGTTGCGATCAGCCGCATGACCTACCAATTGGCGGTGCTGCCGGAAAAAGCGGATGAGTTTCGGGCTCAGGACCAGCGCCGAACCGATGAGATGTTGGGACGTTTGCCGATTTTGGAAGCGGCTGCGGACGAGACACAAAAGCGGCAATTGGCCAACGTTCGGTCGACACTGGAAGCCTATTTTTTACGATTGATCAAATGATTGATGTGGCGGCTGCAGACCCGAAGAACACAGCTGCCATTACTGCGGCGTTGGACAAAGCGCTTGAGGGTCAAAAAACGGTGACTTCGGCGGTCAAGGCCTACAGCAAGTATTCTGCTGAAAATATGGCCACTATCCGGGAACAGGCAACGGCCAAGGCTGCAGACAGCTCGCTTTTTATTCTGGGGTTTGCGGGTTTGGTCATTCTGGTTGGCCTCGGATTTGGCCTTGCGGTCGGGCGTTGGGGCATTTCTCAGCCGGTGATCGCAGTCGTGGGCACTTTGAAAGCCTTGGCGCGTGGGGATGATCACGTTCAGGTCCATGGTGTGGAGCGAACGGATGAAGTCGGTGATTTGGCGAAGGCTGCTTTGTTCTTCAAAAAGCAAATGGCTGAAAATGCGCGTATAACCGCTGAAAATGAGCAGCAAAAAGAACAGGCTGAATTGACGAAAAAGAAAATGGTTCAGCGCTTGGCGGATGAGTTTGAAGAAGCCGTTGGCGCCATTGTTCGCTCCTTCTCTGGTGCTGCGGGTGATCTGGAAGCTTCGGCACGAGAATTGTCGGACACTGCCGGCAAAACTTCAGAGCAGTCTCAGCGCGTTGGCGCAGCATCCGGACAGACAGCCTCGAATGTTGAAATGGTAGCGGCGGCAACCGAAGAGCTGACGGCCTCAGTGTCTGAAATTCGCGGGCAGGTGGGCCAATCCAGCGCGTTGTCCCAGAATGCGATGGTGGATGCAGATGCGGCTGCTGAAAAGGTCAATGGTCTCACCATCACAGCTCAGAAAATTGGCGATATCGTCGAGCTCATCAACGGTATCGCAGCTCAGACGAACCTTTTGGCGCTCAACGCCACGATAGAGGCTGCACGGGCCGGTGAAGCTGGAAAGGGATTTGCCGTTGTTGCTGCCGAAGTGAAGCAACTCGCCAGCCAAACGGAAAGCGCGACAACTGAAATCGCCACTCAAATTGGCGCTATTCAATCCTCAACCAGCGATTCTGCCTCGGCAATTGGCGATGTGGCTGAGACAATTCGCAATATGAACTCCATTGCGATGGCCGTGTCTGCCTCGGTTGAGGAACAGGCCTCGGCGACGCACGAGATTGCGCAAAATGTTCAAGAGGCAGCGCGTGGAACAACTGAGGTTTCAGAATCAATCGATACGGTTACGCATGGCGCGGAAACCACGAGTTCGGCATCTACCCAGGTCCTGACAGCTTCTGAAGAGCTGAGCAGGCAATCGGAAGCCTTGAAGCAGGAATTGGAGCGCTTTCTCGGAAACCTCCGCGCAGCATGAGGGAACTGGCCGGTGAAGCCCTCAACCGCGCCAGCCGGGGTCTTCGGTGTCCAAAACGGATTTGAGATAGTCAAAATGTCGCGCGCCTTGCCCGAGATAGGCTTTCCAGCCATCTGCCGTGTTCTGGGCGACTTCATCGGACAGGACGTTCAGCGCCTGACCGGTTGAGCGGGCAAGGATCAGGGTTTGGGCCGCGCGCTCAAAATAATAAAGATCCTCAAAAGCCTCTGCCACGGTGTTTCCGGCAATGGTGACGCCGTGATTGGCCATCAGCAGAACTGAATTTGTGCCAAAGGCGCGGGCCAGATGCGCGCCTTCCTCGTCCGTGTCGGAAATGCCGCCAAATTCCAGATCATAGCCAATGCGGCCAAAGAAGCGGGCCGTGTTGTTGTCGATGGGAAGAAGTCTGGGGTCCTTCAGGCAGGCAAGTGCCGTTGCATAAGGCGAATGACAGTGCAGCAGCACGCGCGCTTGCGGCAATTCGCGGTGCAAGGTGGCATGCACGGCCCATGCGGAAGGGTCGGGTGCGTCCGGCCGCTCCATGACGGTTGGATCATCTGCGTCCAGCACCTGGAGATCATCCGGGGTGATGGTGGCAAAATGCTGCCAGCGCGGATTGATCAAAAAAGTGCGCCCATCATCTGACACTGCCGCGCTGAAGTGATTGGCAACCGACTCGCTCCAGCCAAAGCGATGGCACAGGCGAAAGGCTGCTGCCAGATCTTCTCGAAGCTGGGGTGTATCGGCGCTTGTTGCAGATGGGTGGGGATGGGCTGCGATGTTCATGCCTTGAACCGTCCTTCTGACACCAGCGCCCGATAAGTGGAGCGCATTTCTGCCCGGTCGGCGTAGGTGCCGCGCAAATAGCGGTCGCCGCTGGTGGCGCTGTAGGCCGCCCGGCCATGCACGATCCGGTGATTGTCAAAGACGATACATTCTCCTGCATGCAGGGTGAAGCGCATGATGTATTTGTCATCCTGCAGCAGTTTTCCAAACTTGCAGAAAGCCGGATACCACATGTCCAGAAGTTCCTGTGGCAGGTCGATCAAGTCCAGCATGTGCTGGCTGATGGTCAGGCCTTCCACCTCGCCATGCTTATCCAGCTCGATGATGCGTTGATAGGAGCGCATGTCGTAGCCGTCATGCTCGCAATAAAACGGCACATCGGTTTCTGCCAGAACGCGGAAACCCTCCGGGTCAAGGGTGCGAAAGTCATTGGCTGCGGCAACGCCATCACCGAATAGATTACGTCCGCCTTCCACGGAGTTGGCGCGCATGTGAAGGAACTGGACGCCGGGGGCATGTTCTTCTGCCGGGGTGTCGGTGTGTAATTCCAGCGCAGACGCGGTGTAGGCTGTGTTGGTCGGATTGATGTGGGTGCGAACGTCAAAATAAAGCCCGAAGAAGGTTGGGCGCACTTGTCCCATCAATTGCACCAAATCGGTCAACGCCTGATCCGTGTCCGGCATGTCATCAACAATGCTGACGCCTTCGACAATGACGGCTTCCAGCCAGCGGCGCAGCGCCTCCTTGTTGGAGGAGAGTTCTGAAAACGAAAATCGGGCCACATCTGGATAATGGTCGCCGTACCACGCCTTGCGGGGCAGGTCTGCCGGGTCCGGGCGGCGCTTACCTTCTGCATAGGTTTCCAGCCACGCCAATGGCATGCGGGTTGTGTGCTCTTCTCCGGCCCAATTGATCACCAGATGACCGTCTTCAAGCTGGGCGCTTGCCGCTTTGGGTGGCTGATCAAGATGAAAGATGTCGAAGGAGCGTTCGCAGGTCACGGAACTGAAGCTGGAAGGGCAATTATCCCGTAACCAGAAGTAGTTGAAGTATTTTGTGCCCGATGCCAGCGGTACGCTCAATCCCGTATCGCCAAGGCTGATCTCGGCAAATCCAGCCGCTGGATGCATGATGTTCATCTCAACGCTCCCGTTTATTGTCTGTCGTTAGGGAAGCGTATTTGGCGGTGATGAAAAAGCACGATAATACTATCTCTATGTTAAGTTGTGGGTTTACTTGTTCCTATCGGAGTGCTCATGGATCGGCTGCCACCGCTTCGCCTTCTGATTATCTTTGATGCCGTTCAGCGGCTTGGCTCCATGCAACGGGCTGCGTCCGAACTGAACGTGACCCGGCCTGCGGTTTCTCAGGCCATTCGGGCGCTGGAAGATCATGTCGGCGTTCAGCTGGTGGATCGGAGCGTCAAACCGGCTGCCGCAACAGAAGCGGGGGAGCGATTGGCTTTTGCCACCCGGCGTGGGCTGGAGCAGATTTCTGAGGCGATAGACGATATTCGCCAGACAATTGGTCTGGCAGAACGGCAGGTGACCGTCTGCTGTACGCTTGGCATGGCTACTTATTGGCTGATGCCGCGTCTTGCCGGGTTTTATGCCGCTTATCCGGATATCATGGTCAATGTGCAGGCTCCGCCCTCTGACCTCCCTGTCATGTCTGCAGGCATTGATGTGGCGCTGCGTTACAGCGCCAAGCCCTGGAAGGACGGGGCAACGGAACGCCTGTTTTCTGAAAGTGTGTGCCCGGTGGCAAGCCCGAAGGTCATGGCAGACCTTGTCGAGACACCGGATCTTTTAAGCCGTGTGACACTCAATCACGTGCGTGTGCCCGAGCGATATGGCTGGGCGGGGTGGCGCGACTATTTGAAGGCGCGTGGGTTGCCCCGGTCGCAAGGAACAGGGCAGGTGTTCGACAATTACATTCAGGCTGTTCAGGCCACGCTGGATGGCCGAGGTGTCATGTTGGGCTGGCATTCGATTACATCTGCGCTGGTGGATGAGGGCCGGCTGGTGGCCTTGCCGGGCGGGGTTCATGATTTTGGCACCGCCTATTGGGCCACCTGTGCACCGGACAGCGAACATAAGCCCGCTGCGCAGGCTTTCATGATATGGGTTCAGAAGGCTGCCCTGCAGACCCGAGATGCCCCGTCCGCCCCGCTGTCGTGATTGAGGGGAATTAGTACGATGCTATTTCACCCAATGATTGAAGTGCGCTATTTAGATTATTTGTTCTTTATTTGTTCTATTTGTGCTAAGCGAAGTAGTGGATACCTGTTTGAATTTTGTGAGGCAAAGGGGGTGTCTTGATGTGTGCGAGTTATGTTGGACGAATCGAATTTATTGGTGAGGAGCCTATGCAGACCAAAAAATTAGTGCGTCGGGCACCACTCGACATCTCTGAAAGCATTATTTTTGAAGGTGATGCTCTCAACGTACTTCACAGCATGCCAAGCCAACATGCTCAGTGCATCATTACATCTCCACCGTATTGGGGGCTTCGGGACTACAATATTGCTGATCAGATAGGTCTTGAGCCAACGCTTCCTCAATTTATCAATAGCTTGGTCAACGTTTTCCGTGAAGCACGGAGGGTACTCAGAGACGACGGTGTGTTTTGGCTCAATATTGGTGATGGATATACGAGTGGTAATCGGCGTTGGCGAGCACCGGATAAGAAAAACCCTGCGCGGGCGATGTCTGTTCGTCCCGATACTCCAGAAGGGCTTAAGCCTAAGGATTTATTGGGTATTCCTTGGCGGCTGGCTTTTGCACTTCAGGATGATGGGTGGTTTTTGCGTGCTGACTTAATTTGGAACAAACCTAACGCTATGCCCGAAAGTGTGCGAGACCGGCCTACGCGTGCTCATGAGTATGTGTTTATGTTCTCTAAACAAGAAAAGTACTTCTATGATCGTGAAGAAGTGAGGGAAGAGAATGGGAGGAATTTGCGATCAGTTTGGAATGTGAAAACTACGCCATTTCCAGGGGCCCATTTCGCGACTTTTCCGCAGAAGTTGATCGAGCCGTGCATTAAAGCTTCGTCGCGTACCGGCGACTTCATCTTAGACCCATTTTTTGGTTCTGGTACAGTTGGCTTAGCTGCGGAAGAAATGGGACGTAGGTATGTGGGTGTAGAATTAAACCCCGAGTACGTCGCGTTGGCAGCTAGTCGGATGAACTCGTCTAAAGGTCACATTGTTCGGTTTGCAGCATGATTCCAGCCCCAGATTTGCAAATCGAGTTTGCAGCAAACTTGATCGACATTCGTCATAGGATGCTCCAAGAAGCTCTAAAAGAAACGGTCCGAAAGTTGGAAATTTCGAGTTTGGACCGCGAGCTGGCAACATATGTTCCTAGACATAGCTTGCAACAGTTGGCAGGGTGTAGTTTGCGGGGCGAATTGGTTTTTCCAGTCCCTATGGTGCTTAGGGCAAACCCCTCCTTATTGGGCTACTATCGTCTTCTTTATGGGTATAGCCAAAAACAATTCTACTCGCAAAAAGTGGCGGGAAAGTTTGCCGGACTGGAAACAAGAGGGGTGGTTCGCCCTGCAGTTGATGCAGATCTTGCAAATTTTTGTAAGCAAATGTGTGAAGCTGGTTCTCAGCTGTTGACCGGGATTTTGTCACACCCGATTACTCAGGGCTTTCTTGATGATCTGACATTGTTGACGCTTGGCCCACAGCTACGCGGCGGAATGAATAACCAAAAGGGTCAAGCTGGCATCATCAAAGTCTTCAATGCAATTCGTGATATTGTAAATAGCCATTTGGTCTCTTCGTCTTCGCGCCATATGGCCCTACAAAATGCAGCAGGCAGAAAAGTCCTTATCGAATTCGCTTCTGATCCAGATATCGTTATTCGCGAAGAAATCCGAGTTGAAAGCTATAGAAATATTGTGGCTATCGAAGTTAAGGGTGGGGAGGACGTTGAAAATATTCATAATCGAATTGGTGAAGCTGAAAAAAGCCACCAAAAGGCTAAGTCAAATAAATATGTTGAATGTTGGACCGTGGTTAATGTGGACAATTTTGACTTTGCAATGGCTGCTCAGGAATCCCCTTCTACAAATAGGTTCTATCGGATCTCCAATCTGGTGCATGCCGAAGGTGAGGAGTATCAGGAGTTTCGCGACTTGATTGTAACTATGACGGGTATTCCGATCAAATAGACTGATAACTGTTTTTACAGTGTGTTGAACTGTGGTCACTGAACCTGTGCTCTCACCTTTTTATTTAACCTAAAAAGATTGCATACCGTTGTATACTGAATTAGAAGAGCAGCCAGCAAGCTTACGCCCGGCTCGTCTGTGTGTCCTGCGAGCCGTCGGTTAAGCTCAAAAAAGATCAACATCCAATCGCCGGGATCATCATCATGAGCTTGTATCAAGACTATTTGAAAGAGATCGAAACCCGAAAAACACAAGGGTTGAGCCCCAAGCCAATTGATGACGGTGCGCTCATCAAGGAGATTGTCGCTCAGATCAAGGATGCGGGCAACGAACACCGCGCCGATTCCCTGAAATATTTCATCTACAACACACTGCCGGGCACAACCAGTGCGGCGGGTGAAAAGGCCAAGTTCCTGAAAGAGATCATTCTCGGTCAGTCAGTTGTTGAGGAAATCACTCCAGACTTTGCCTTTGAGCTTCTCTCTCACATGAAGGGTGGCCCCTCTGTTGAGGTGCTTCTGGATCTGGCGCTGGGCGATGATGCAGCGATTGCCAAGCAGGCTGCTGACGTTCTGAAGACGCAAGTGTTCCTGTACGACGCCGACACAGACCGCCTGAAAGAGGCTTTCAAGGCTAGTAATGCCATCGCCAAGGACATTCTGGAAAGCTACGCTAGGGCAGAGTTCTTCACCAAGCTTCCGGATCTGGATGAAGAGATCAAGGTCGTCACCTACATTGCTGCGGAAGGCGATATTTCCACCGACCTTCTGTCCCCGGGTAATCAGGCGCACTCGCGTGCCGACCGTGAGCTGCACGGCAAGTGCATGATTTCCGAAGCCGCGCAAAAGGAAATTGAAGCGCTGAAGCTTCAGCATCCGGACAAGCGCGTGATGCTGATTGCCGAAAAGGGCACTATGGGCGTTGGTTCGTCCCGCATGTCTGGCGTCAACAACGTGGCGCTGTGGACCGGCAAGCAGGCCAGCCCTTATGTGCCGTTCGTCAACTTTGCGCCAATCGTTGCGGGCACCAACGGCATTTCGCCGATCTTCCTGACCACCGTTGGTGTGACCGGCGGGATTGGCCTTGATCTGAAAAACTGGGTCAAGAAACTGGATGAAGACGGCAAGCCGATCTTGAACAATGATGGCAACCCGGTTCTGGAGCAGAAATACTCGGTGGAAACCGGTACTGTTTTGACCATCAACACCAAGTCTCACAAGCTCTTCAACGATGCTGGTGACGAAGAGCTGGTTGACATTTCGTCTTCCTTCACCCCGCAGAAGATGGAGTTCATGAAGGCGGGTAGCTCCTACGCAATTGTTTTCGGCAAGAAGCTGCAGACACTGGCGGCAGAAACGCTTGGCATTGAGGCGCCGCAGGTGTTTGCACCGTCCCGCGAAATCTCCCATGACAGTCAGGGCCTCACCGCTGTTGAAAAGATCTTCAACAAGAACGCTGTTGGCGTTACTCCGGGCAAGACCCTTCATGCAGGCTCCGACGTGCGCGTGCGCGTCAACATCGTGGGCTCGCAGGACACCACCGGCCTGATGACGTCTCAGGAGCTGGAAGCCATGGCCGCAACGGTCATTTCCCCGCTCGTGGATGGCGCTTACCAGTCCGGCTGTCACACAGCCTCCGTTTGGGATCTGAAGGCACAGGCCAACACGCCGCGCCTGATGGCATTCATGCACAAGTTCGGCCTGATCACAGGCCGTGACCCGAAAGATGTCTATCATCCGATGACAGACGTCATTCACAAGGTGCTCAATGACATCACCGTGGATGACTGGGATGTCATCATCGGCGGCGACAGCCACACCCGCATGTCCAAGGGCGTTGCCTTTGGTGCTGACTCCGGCACCGTGGCGCTGGCTCTTGCAACCGGTGAAGCCTCCATGCCGATCCCTGAAAGCGTGAAGGTCACCTTCAAGGGCTCCATGAAGGACCACATGGACTTCCGTGATGTGGTGCATGCCACACAGGCCCAGATGCTGGCTCAGCATGGCGATAACGTCTTCCAGGGCCGCGTGATTGAAGTTCACATTGGTACACTGCTGGCGGATCAGGCCTTCACCTTCACTGACTGGACGGCAGAGATGAAGGCAAAGGCCTCCATCTGTATCTCCAACGACGAGACATTGATCGGTTCTCTGGAGCTGGCCAAGCACCGCATCCAGATCATGATCGACAAGGGCATGGACAATGATGCCGGCGTCCTTCAGGGCCTGATCGACAAGGCGAACAAGCGCATTGCCGAAATCCAGTCTGGTGAAAAACCGGCTCTGACCCCGGACAACAATGCCAAGTACTTTGCCGAAGTGGTTGTTGATCTGGACCAGATCGACGAGCCGATGATCGCTGATCCGGACGTCAACAATGCAGACGTTTCCAAGCGTTACACCCACGACACCATCCGTCCAGTCTCTTACTACAATGCGGAGAAGAAGGTGGATCTTGGCTTTGTGGGCTCCTGCATGGTGCACAAGGGCGATGTGAAGATCGTCGCGCAAATGCTGCGCAACCTTGAAAAGGAAACCGGCAAGGTGGAATTCAAGGCTCCACTTGTTGTGGCAGCTCCGACCTACAACATCGTCGATGAGTTGAAGGAAGAGGGCGACTGGGAAATCCTCCAGAAGTACTCCGGCTTTGAGTTCAACGACAATGCGCCGAAGACCACGGCTCGCACCGAATACGAGAACATTCTCTATCTGGAGCGTCCGGGCTGTAACCTTTGCATGGGCAATCAGGAAAAGGCTGCCAAGGGCGACACCGTTCTGGCAACCTCCACCCGTCTCTTCCAGGGCCGCGTTGTGGCGGATTCTGAAACCAAGAAGGGTGAATCCCTGCTGGCCTCCACGCCGGTCGTGGTTCTCTCCGCCATTCTTGGCCGGACCCCGACGCTGGAGGAGTACAAGCAGGCGGTTGAAGGCATCAACCTGACCAAGTTTGCTCCGCCGCTGCAAAAGCCGCTCGACGCAAAGTCCGTCCACTTCTAAGAGCGGGCAAGGTTCCTGTTCAAAGGCCGCTGGGATATCTCAGCGGCCTTTTTGTTTGTTTTCTTCGCGGTCTTGAATGCCGCTCTTATGTGATGGGCAGCATGACGTTTGTTTTGTAGGCGCTGCGTTCAGCGAGCCGTTTCCACCAGGCTTCCAAATTGGGAAGGTTTGGGCGTTCAAACTCCATGTTGTGCCAACGATAGGCGGAGCAACCGACAGGAATGTCAGCCATGCTGATGTCATCGCCCAAGACATAAGACCGATCCGCAAGATGGTTCTCTAGCATTTGCCAGAAGCTGGCGCATGTTTTGATTGCGGTTTGGATGGCGTCTTGGTCTTGCTCTTCTTTTTGGGTACGGACCAATTGCCAGAAAAGCGTCGTCATGGGTGGGTGCAGCTGGGTGAGATACCAGTCCATCCACTGGCTGGCATGACCACGAAGCTGGGCCGTGTCCGGTTGCCAATTCTGATTTCCATACTGGTCACAGAGATAACGGACAATGGCATTGGATTCCCAAAGTACATAGTCTCCATCGATCAGGGTCGGGATGCGCCCATTCGGGTTTTTGGTCAGATAATCTGCAGTTCCATTGCCACCAAATGCGCCGCCGATATCCTGCCGTTCCACTTGCAGGCCCAGTTCAGCTGCACACCACATGACTTTTTGAACATTGACCGAATTTGGGCGTCCGAGCACCTGAATCATTTAAGGATCACTTTTCGAAAAAGAGATGAGGAATGGGGTCGTCCTTATCCCGGTTGAGGTGACTTTTCAAAGGCCAATTTCCGATTGCGTGATGTGTGTGGTCATCGTCGCCCTTTCGGGAGAAACAGGAGCACGGCAGGCTTTCGCTTGGTGCAAGCGACAATGTCCATTCGTTCTATTGCGCTGCAACAGGGTGGGGGATAGGGTCCGGGTCTTGTTTTTTTTAGAGAGCTGAGTGATTGATGCTGCAGGTTGCTGATAGCATTGCGAAAATTCGGTCGAGTTTTTCCTGGTCGATTCCGGAGCGCTATAACATTGCGGCGGGCGTCAGTGACCGGTGGGTGCAGGAAGACCCGCAGCGTCTTGCTATTCGCCACGTCCATGAAGATGGCGCAGCCGAGGACTGGTCTCATCTTGAGCTGAACCGGGCAGCCAACCGGTTTGCCAATGTTTTGAAGGCGCATGGCGTACAAGTGACGGACCGGGTTGGCATCTTGTTGCCGCAAAGCCCGCGTGTCGCGATCTGTCATATCGGCATATACAAATGCGGCGGGGTCGCCGTGCCTCTGGCCAGCCTGTTTGGGCTGGAAGCGCTGAAATATCGCCTCTCGGATGCAGGTGTGAAGGTGCTTGTGTCCGATGCCGCCGGGCTGGAAAAGCTGTCTCAGGTGCAGGACGCCTTGCCGGGGCTGGAACAAGTGATCTCTGTCGACGGACCGGGAGTTGGAGTTCTCGGGTTCGACGATCTGATGGCCGCTGCCAGAGATACGTTTGAAACGGTGCCATCTTCACCGCATGATCCGGCCTTGATGATCTACACCTCGGGCACTACAGGCCAGCCCAAGGGCGTTTTGCACGGCCACCGGGTGCTGCTTGGGCATATGCCGGGGATTGAGCTTTCGCAGAATTTTTTAGGGCAAGAGGGCGACCGGCTCTGGACGCCTGCCGATTGGGCTTGGGCGGGCGGGTTGCTCAATGCCCTGTTTCCTGCACTTCATCTGGGTGTTCCGGTGGTGTCCTTCGGGTTTCGAAAGTTTGACCCTGAACGGGCGTTTCAGCTGTTGCGCGATGAAGAGGTGCGCAATGCCTTTATTCCGCCAACGGCGCTGAAAATCCTGCGCTCTGCCGCTTCTGACAGCGTGATCCGGGGTCTTCACCTGCGCTCAGTCGGCTCTGCCGGGGAAGCGCTGGGCCGGGAGACTTTTGACTGGTTTCACGATGCGTTCGGCTTTTCGGTCAACGAGTTTTACGGCCAGACAGAATGCAATGCAGTTCTGGGCTCCAGTGCTGCGGCAGGCATTTCGCGCTCAGGAGTCATTGGCATGGCCATTCCTGGCCACACCGTCGCCATTGTCGATGCCGAGGGCAACGAGCTGCCGCCCGAAACGCAAGGCCAAATTGCCATCAAGCGACCGGACCCGGTGATGTTTCTGGAATACTGGAACAAGCCGGAAGCAACACAGGAAAAGTTTGTCGGTGACTGGATGCTGACCGGGGATCAGGGCGTACAGGATGCAGATGGCTATGTGCATTTTGTTGGGCGAGATGATGACATTATCACCTCTGCCAGCTACCGGATTGGTCCTGGCGAGATTGAAGACTGTCTGTTGATGCATCCGGCGGTGGCCTTGTCGGCTGCCGTTGGTAAGCCAGACCCGCTCAGAACCGAGATCGTCAAGGCCTATGTGGTCTTGAATGAAGAGTATCAGGACAGCTCTGAACTTGCCGATGAGATCAGCCGTTTTGTTCGCGGGCGGTTGTCTGCGCATGAATATCCGCGCGAAATCGAGTTTGTGTCTGAGTTGCCTTTGACAACAACAGGTAAGGTGATCCGACGTCAATTGCGCGAAAAGGCGAGAGCTGAAAGCCGTTTGACTTTTTGATCTTATCTCGAGCGCTTGAGTAGCTTTCGGGCAAAGGTCTTGGCGGTTTGTTCGAGATCTGTGTCGGTTTGGGCGGCAGACAGGAGCAGGCGTCCGGCGGTGGATTTGGCCAGCAGCAGCGTCGCAGTGCGGATCCTGCCCCGCCAAAGAGGCTCGATCATTGCATGGCCGGGAACCGCGAGCGAATCAGCAGCCCAAATGTCTGGGTCCTTAAGGTTGGTTTGCATGGAATAGAGCGTCAATTGGCCCCCGGGTGAATAACGGGCATAAGCCTCGTCATAGGCGATCTTCCAGGAAAAGATCGTATGCCCTTCGCGAAATAAGACCAGTATGGCAACCGGCCTTTCGGCGATGGTTAAACGGTCAATCCGCACTCCGTTTGCCAGAGCGCGAGCTGTTATCATTTCCTGCGAAAAGGCGTGTGTTGCGGGCGTTGAGGCAAGGGCGGTGCCTTCCTTACCCTTCCAGCCAGCTGCTTCCAGCTCCAGAAAGTCATTAAAAGCTGCAATCGCCTTTTGTCCTGTCAGGCTGTCGAATTGGACCTCACCTTCTTCGCTGAGGCGGCGCAACAGGCGCTTGAACTCTTTACGCCTTTTGCCGCTGTAGCTTTCTGCAAACTGTTCTTCGCCTTCAACCCCATGGCTGTGGCCCGCGCGATTTGCCTCGTGCGCCAGTTTCCAGTTCCAGCCGCTCTCAATTGTTAAAAGCTGTGCTGCAATGGTTGTGTCCATCGGCAAATAGGGGATTGCAATCAGGGGGGAGCCAGTTTCCTTTGTCGCAAGTTCCAGAAACAGGGTGATTGCGGATTTGGGCGTGCAACTGGCGAGCAATGGGGTGCCAAGCGGGGCGTATTCGGTTGTCCAGATCGTGGCCGCTGGAACGGCAAAGCCCAGACGCCGACTGCCAACAGGGGCGGCAATCAGCCATTCACCGGTTTGGGTGTGCCGGACAACAATCAGTTTGACCGGGTCTGAGGTCATGTTTTTCAAAAAGGGAACAAGGAACTCAGGCCCGAAAAACGGGTTCGCATCGCTGGCTGTTTCGGCAAGTTGCCGCCAAGCGGGAATGTCGATGTTTGAGGCCAATGGGTCCAGCGCCAAGGCTTCAAGTGTGTCTGCGGTCTGGGTGTCCAGATGCGTCATGCCTTGCCAGGTCTGTTCAAAAGAATTGGAAGAATGAAAGTATGCACGTTGAACCGCTGATAAACTGAAATGGACAGGAAAGCGGCCTCAAATGTGATGGCCAAACTGGTGGCAAGGGCAGCGCCCATAAGCCCTAGCCACGGGATCAGGATAATGTTGAGAAGGATATTTAGACAGAAGGTTGTGCCATAGATCAAGGCCGATCTTTGCTGGTATCCGGACATGGACAAAAGGGCATCTGCCGGGCCAACGGAGGCACGGGCCAAGATACCGATCATCAAGACGGCGACCAGAACATAGCCATCTTCAAAATCTGGCCCAAACAGTGCCAGCAGGAAGGGGGCAATCAAAAGTAGGCCGCACCCGCCTGCCAGTGACGGCCAGAAGGTCCATTGTGAGGCCTGCCGGATATAGGCTGCAAGGCCGTCTGTGTCGCCGGAATGCACGAACCCGGAAAACCGGTGGGCTGAGGCAGCGCGCACGGCAAAATAGACAAAATGCACCAGAGCGAGGGTTTTCGAGGCTGCGAAATACACTGCAACATCTTCCGGCGGGTGCCAGAAGCTGACCATGATCGTGTCTGCGCTGGTGATCAGCTGCATGAAGCCTTCGACCAGCAGCATGGGCATGGAAACGAGAATCCACGTTTTGAGCTGCGTCTTGCGCGGGGCCTTGGGTACCTCCGGTTTCAGGCGCTTTTTCACCTGCCTGTATTGCAAGGCCGCGATGAGGCCAGTTGCCAGAACTGCTGCAATGACTGCCGTTTTGGCTGTGGCCGGTTCTCCGAACAAGGTGAGAAGGGCAAGCAGAGTCAAGATGGCAAGGGGGCGCCAGATATAGGTTGGCTGCATGGCCAACATGGTCCAGTCGTGACTGCGGGCAATGCCATCCTGAACGGCGCCAAAGGCAAACAGGGGGATGGCCAGAAGGACAATGGCCATGGGCTCGACGTAGTAGCTTGCCACTAATCCTGGAACAGCCAGAATGGCCACGATGCCAACAAGGCTGAGCACAGAAGCAAGGAGAACGGCTACAAGTTTGCTGGTCGTCAAAAACCCGCGTAAGTGCCCCCAGTCCTTGCTTTGACGATATTGTGGAATGAAGCGGCTGACCGACGTTGAAAACCCACCGCAGGCCATGACACCAAGAACAACAACCCACGTCCACGCCAGTGAAAAAATGCCGTATTCATGGGCACCCATCCAGCGGGCCAGCAGAATCTGGGAGAGGAAGGCAAGCGCCGCGCCAGCAACGCGCACGAAAAAGGTTTTGATGGCCATGCGCCCGGCTGCAGATGCTTCCTGGCTCTGCTTTCCCAACAACTCTTTCAGCCCGTTAACAAACGGGGTGAAGAGGGGCCTTGCCAGCACATTTTGAAGGCGCTGAGCCCAAAAGCCATCGATTGAACGCACGTCGAGGTCCCGAAACCTTTGTTCTTCTCTGCGTATTTATGACATGTCACTCTTAAGAATTTACCTGCAAGCGCGTTTTGTCCGGGCATGGCGATCACAGGTGTGTGAGCCTAATGGCTTTGCCGGTTTTGAACGGAGTGGTCAGATGCCTCTTGACTCTGACGACGAAGTTCGGAATCAATAAGAACAAATAGAGAACATTTATGCTGATTGGAGCTGACGTGCACCAGACTTCCCCAAAAGGGGCTCATCAGCGTGACCGCCTTGCTGAACTGCGCCGCCGCATTGCGGATCTTGAGGGTCGCCTCCCCTTGGATGCGCAGTTGGCCCCGGCCCCTGTTTCTGCCGCCGCAAAACAGGGGCCGGCCTCTTTGGGGGACGGGCAAGGGATACAGGACGGGGCACGAGATCGTGCGCCTCCAAGGTTGCGCCTTGATTTGCCAGCTTTGGACGCGGTGTTTCAGGGGGAAGGTCTGCGTCTGGACAGCCTGCATGAGGTGGTGGGCCATGAGAGCCGGGATTGTGGGGCCGTGTCCGGGTTTGCCCTTGCGCTGCTGGCCCGGATGATGCGCGTGCGCGTCGGGGCTGTGCTTTGGGTTTCAAGCCCGCAAGCGCGCCGCGAAAACGGGCGGCTTTATGGTCCGGGGCTTCAGCAGTTCGGTATTGATCCGGCGCGTCTGGTTGCCGTGTTTCCCCGCCGCATGGAAGAGCTTTTGTGGGGGCTGGAAGAAGGGGCAAGATGCTCTGGCCTGTCAGCGGTTTTCGGCGAGGTGCAAGGCGTCAGCCGTGCGCTTGATCTGACGGCCACCCGCCGACTTTTGCTGCGGGCACAAACAAGCCGGGTGCCGGTGATCTTGATGCGCAACGGTGTTGCCGATGAGCCCACAGCGGCCCTGACGCGCTGGTGTGTGACACCGCGCATCTCAAGGCCGCCTGATCTGGAGCGCCGGGGACCGCATGAGGCGGTTGGGCGCTCTGGCTGGAGAGTAACGTTGACACGCAACCGGGATGGTCGTCCGGGCAATGCATGTGTGGAGTGGAACCATGAGACGGGACAATTTGATGCGCCAGCGCGTTCTCTCGCTCTGGTTTCCGGATCTGCCGGTGGACAGGGTCTTGCGCCGGTTGAACGCAGCCGCGCCGCACAAGGCCGGGGATGTTGAACCGCCCTTTGCCATTGCCAGCCGAACCGGCAATGTCCACCGGCTTGTCTCTCTCAACCGGACGGCGCGTGCACTTGGCCTGAAGCAGCAAGACAATCTGGCGGATGCCAGAGCACGTGTCCCGCACCTTCTTGTTGAAGATGCGGCCCCGTCACAAGATGCGGCCCTGTTGGAGCGTCTTGCAGACTGGTGTGATCGATATACACCGCTGGTGGCGCTCGACGGCACAGATGGTCTGCTTCTGGACATTACCGGCTGTGCGCATCTGTTTGACGGGGAAGAGGCCCTTCTGGCTGATGCGCTCAGCCGCCTGAAACAGCAAGGCTTTGCCGTTCAAGGTGCTGTGGCCGACACCCCGGCTGCAGCGTTTGCCGTCGCCCGCTTTGGAGAGGGGGGCTGTGTGGCAAGTGGCGCGGAGCGTGCTGCCCTTTCTCCTTTGCCGATTGAGGCGCTGCGGGTGGACGTGGATGTGGTGCGGGCCCTGACCCGTGTCGGCTTGCCGACAATCGGGGCGCTTTTGGATCGACCGCGAGCCCCTCTTGCCAATCGTTATGGTCTGGAGTTGGTGCGCCGTCTCGATCTGGCGCTGGGTCATGAAAAGGAACCGATTTCTCCGCGTTTTGCAGCCCCTCTTGTGGTGGCCGAGCGGCGGTTTTTTGAACCTATCGGGCTTTTGGAAGATGTTGAGGCGGTTGTCTTTTCTCTGGCGGGTCAGGTGCGCGAGGCGTTGGAGCGACGGTGCGAAGGGGGGCGAGCCTTTGAGCTGGCCCTGTTTCGTGTCGATGGAGCGGTGCAACGTGTCGTGGTGGGCACCAGCCGCCCTTTAAGGGATGCCAAACGGATCAAGGCGCTGTTTGCCGAAAAACTGAAGGTGGATGAAAGCGTTCTGGATGCCGGATATGGCTATGACCTGATCTGGCTGGCTGTGGTGGAGGCGCAGGAAGCAACCGGGCAACAACTGGTTTTGAGTGAAGAGGGCGCTGCGCAGGCGGACGCTGATCTAAGCGGTCTTATTGACCGGCTTGGCGCGCGGCTTGGCCTCGACAGGATCACCCGGCTCTTGCCGATGGATCGTCATTTGCCCGAACGACAGACAGAGTTCGTTCCGGCCGCGCTGGTGCGCGAGGATGCGGTGTCCTGGGTCGGATTTGGCGGGGCGGATTTCGGGTTGGGCAGATCAGAAGATGAAACGCTGCCTTCGCTTGAAGCAGCCTGGCAGGAACTGCCTTTGGAGCTTCCGCTTGAGCGGCCCTTGCGGCTTATTGATCCGGCGGAACCTGTCGACGCGGTGGCCATGGTGCCGGATGGGCCGCCCTTGCGGTTTCGCTGGCGGCGGGTGCTTTACAAGGTGGTCCGCTCAGAAGGGCCAGAGCGGATTGCGCCGCCGTGGTGGGCCGGAAATATCGATGCGGATGTGAGTGGGGAACGTGCGACCACCCGCGATTATTTCCGCATTGAAGACGAGGATGGCCGACGCTTCTGGCTGTATCGTGAGGGCCTTTATGCTCGCGAGACAACGACCCCGCGTTGGTATTTGCAAGGGGTGTTTGCATGACGGCCCCCGGCCAACAGTCCCGCCTTTTACGCTCAAGGTTCGGAGCTGATTCCGGGTTTGCCGAACTGTGTGCGGCCAGCAACTTCTCGTTTTTGCATGGGGCGTCGCACCCTGAAGAACTGGCGATGAGGGCGGCGGATCTCGGGCTGCAAGCGCTCGCGATATGCGACCGCAATTCCGTGGCGGGGGTCGTGCGGGCGCATATGGCGGCCAAGGAGGCGGGCCTTCGCTTTGTGCCCGGCTGTCGCCTGGGGTTTCTGGATGGCACGCCGGACCTTCTTGTCTGGCCAAAACATCGGCAGGGGTATGGCCGTTTGAGCCGGCTCTTGACCATCGGCAACCGGCGAGCGGAAAAGGGCAGCTGCCATTTATTGCCCGACGACCTGACCCATCTGGAGCAAGGCTCTGTGACAGCGCTGGTTTTGCCTCCCGGCTTGCCGCCTCCAGACGAGGTGATCGCCGATTTGCAGCGGTTGAAAGCCGTTCTGGGATCGGACTTGCGGCTTGCGGTTTCCTTGTCCAAGGGGGCAGCAGATCGGCGGCGTCTGGATTTGGCTGTGAGACTGGCGCAGCTGGCTGATGTGAAGCTTCTGGCGACCAATGATGTTCTTTATCACGTGCCGGAGCGGCGCCCTTTGCAGGATGTTTTGACCTGCATCCGCCTGCATGAGCGGCTGGAAACGGCGGGGCGCCAGCTGGAGGCCAATGCTGAGCGCTACTTGAAAGACGCAGAAGACACGGCCCGGCTTTTCGATGGGGCTGAAGAGGCCCTTTGCGAAAGTCTCCGGATTTTGGAAGAGCTCAGCTTTTCGCTGGATGATCTGGCCTATGAATACCCTGAAGAGCCATGTGGCGACAGCGCGTCTCCTCAAGCGGAGCTAGAACGTTTGGCAGAAGAGGGCGCAAAGCGGCGGTATCCGGACGGTGTGCCGGACAAGGTCACAAAAGCGATCAATCACGAGCTGAAACTGGTCGCAGAGTTAGACTTCGCGCCGTATTTTCTCACCGTTTATGACATTGTCCGCTTTGCGCGCAGCCGAGGCATCCTGTGTCAGGGGCGCGGGTCTGCAGCCAATTCCGTTGTCTGTTTTTGTCTTGGGATCACCGAGGTAGACCCGGCCCGTGCGGATCTTTTGTTTGAGCGCTTCATCTCGCCGGAACGCCGGGAGCCGCCGGATATTGACGTCGACTTTGAGCATGAGCGGCGCGAAGAGGTCATCCAGTATATTTATGAAAAATACGGGCGGGAGCGGTCCGGACTGGCTGCAACGGTGATTACCTATCGAACCCGCTCGGCCTTGCGGGAGGTGGGCAAGGTGTTCGGGCTTTCCGAAGATGCAATTGGGGCCTTGTCCGGTACGATCTGGGGGCATTCCAGTTCCGGAGCCAGCGAGGGGCAGGTGGTTGAAGCCGGGATGGATCCGAAAGACCCCATGCTGGTGCAAATGATGGAACTGGTGGACACGCTGATCGGGTTTCCTCGCCATTTGTCCCAGCATGTGGGCGGATTTGTCATCACCAAGGGGCGACTGGATGAGGTGGTGCCAATTCAAAATGCGGCCATGGAAGACCGGACGGTCATTGAATGGGACAAGGATGACCTGGACGCGCTGGGCATTCTGAAGATCGATATTCTGGCGCTTGGCATGTTGTCCGCCATCCGTAAGGCGCTGGATATGCTGTCTGAAAATTACGGGTGTGATTATACGGTGGCGACCATCCCTCCGGAAGAGTCTGAGGTTTATGCCATGTTGTGTCGGGCCGATTCCATCGGCGTGTTTCAGGTGGAAAGCCGGGCGCAAATGACCATGTTGCCGCGCCTAAAGCCGCAGGCCTTTTATGATCTGGTCATTGAAGTTGCGATTGTTAGGCCCGGTCCCATTCAGGGCGACATGGTGCATCCATATTTGCGCCGCCGACAGGGGCTGGAAAAGGTCACCTATCCCAGCCGCGAGCTGGAAGAGGTGCTGGGCAAGACCATGGGTGTGCCGCTCTTTCAGGAACAGGCGATGAAGATCGCCATTGTCGCAGCCGGTTTCACACCGGGCGAGGCGGATCGCCTGCGCCGGGCCATGGCAACGTTTCGGCGCGTTGGCACCATCGGCACGTTTCAGACCAAGATGATCGAGGGCATGGCGAAAAACGGCTATGATCGGGACTTTGCCGAGCGGTGCTTTCGTCAGATTGAAGGCTTTGGCGAATATGGATTTCCGGAAAGCCATGCGGCCAGTTTTGCGCTTCTTGTCTATGCGTCCTCCTGGATCAAGGCGCGCTATCCGGATGTCTTTTGCGCTGCGCTTTTGAACTCCCAGCCCATGGGCTTTTACGCCCCGGCCCAGCTGGTGCGCGATGCCCGCGAGCATGGGGTTGAGGTGCGTGAGGTTGATGTCAACATGTCTGATTGGGATGCAGGTTTAGAGCCGGGCAATCGTGCGGCAGACCGTCTCCATCGCAAGCATGCCGACATGTGCGGCACCATCCAGTCCAATAAAGCGGTTCGGCTTGGCTTTCGTTCCATCAAGGGCGTTCGGCAAGATGACATGGAGATGTTGGTGGCCATGCGCAGGGAGGGGTATGATTCCGTGCGCGATCTGTGGCTGCGCACCGGGCTTGGCCGTTCTGTCATCATGCGTCTGGCGGAGGCGGATGCCTTTCGCTCTCTCGGGTTGGATCGGCGAGCTGCCCTTTGGGCGGCGCAAGGTCTGGAGCGCGGCAAGGTGCAGGACCGCCTGCCTTTGTTTGATAGGGCAGACGCCGGGGACCTGCGCCCAGAGCCGGATGCAGACTTGCCGTCCATGCCGCCGGGTGCGCATGTAATGGCTGACTATCAAACCCTCAGCCTGTCTCTCAAGGCGCATCCGGTTGCCTTTGCCCGGTCTGCCTTGCAGCGCCAGCGTGTGGTGCCTTGCATGGAGCTGGATCGCTTACGATCAGGGCGTCATGTGACAGTCGCCGGTCTTGTGTTGGTCCGCCAAAGGCCGGGATCGGCCAAAGGCGTGATTTTCGTGACGCTGGAAGATGAAGGCGGGATCGCCAATGTGATTGTCTGGCCGAAGGTGTTTGAAACCTACCGTCCTCTCGTTCTGGGGGCGAGGTTTTTGAAGGTGCGCGGGCGCTTGCAGTCAGAAGCAGGCGTTATTCATGTGGTGGCTGATCATGTGGAAGATGCAACGCCGTTGCTGGCCCACTTGAATGATCTTTCCTTGCATGGCGAGGGTGTGGCAGATGCTGCTCTTGCCCGTGCGGATGAAGTGAAACGCCCGGTGGTCGAGCTTTCCGAAAAGATCAAACCGGCCGGGCGTCTTGTTCGTTTGGTAAAGGATGTCCCGGAACTCAGGCAAGATGTCGCCCAGCTAAAACCGGAAAAACTCAAGGCGCTCCCGGGTGGGCGAAATTTCCATTGAGCCAGTGGCAAAGGAAATGCGCTATTCTTCCGGCAGTGCTTCAACATAATACCAACGTCCGGATTGCTTGCGAAAATGGCTCAGTTCACGGTGGGTTTTTAAGGCGCCGCCTGCCAGAAAATTTGCTTCAAAAAGAACCGTTCCATTTCGATCAGTTGGCCCGCCCTTTTCACATTTCATCACCGAAAGGCCCGTCCAGTGATTGTCCGCCGCCCATTTGGCTGTGGCTGCGAAATCAAATTCCGGCTGGAATTTTGGCCACAGCGTCTCCTTCAGATAGGAAATCTTGCCCTTTGCAAAGGCCGAGTAACGTGAGCGCATCAGCTGTTCGGCCGTTTGCGGAACGGCACCACCAGTTAAAAACGGCTCGCAGCACGCCTCAAAGGGCAGGCCAGATTTGCAGGGGCATAATGAGCTGGACATGATGCATCAACCTTGTTCGGAAAAGATGCGGTAGCATGCCTGATCCCGCTGATCCACACTTAGGCAGAGCGTTATTTCAGTGAGCTGATATAGCGGGCCAAATCGCCGGTCTCAAAAGTCGTCAGGTTCAGGTTCGGCATTTTGGGGTGCGGGTCCATCAGGAATGTTTTCAGCTTGTCCTCTGACCAGCTGCCATCCTTGGCGAGATCATAAAAACTTGGAAGGCTGGCACCGGAAACCACCGCTTGATCCTCGGCGACGAGATGACATTCCGCACACCATTGAAGAGCGAGTTTCTTGCCGTTGTTGGAGTCCGCAGCAAGCGCGGTGTGGGGTTGGAATAGGCTCCCTGCCAGAAGTGTCAGACACATGGCTGCAATGGGTCGCAAACTGTTCATATCGCCTCTCCTCGATGGAAATCCTTGCCCGCGAAGCAAAGATCAATCCCGACAAGCTTAAGCGCCGGTTGCGGTAAATGAAATCCGCAATTCAACAGATATGCACAAACCCGCATATACCTTCTGGATATTGCCAGCGAGACACCCTTGAGCCACATTAGACCTGCAAAAATTTTCAATATGAAATGATAGAAAGAACGCAGGGTCATGTTGTCACGACGCGCATTTTCAATTCGCTCGCTCTGTTTGGCTGGTGTTATCAGTCTCGCGCTGCCACTCACCTCGAATGCTCAAACGGCGATTATCTCCGGAAAGGATCGTTTTCATCCAGTCGTGGCTGAAAACGGAATGGTGGCCAGCCAGGAAGCGGTGGCGACTGAAGTGGGCGTTGAGATTTTGCAAAAAGGCGGCAACGCCGTTGATGCAGCCATTGCGACCGGGTTTGCGCTGGCCGTGACCTTGCCGCGGGCCGGCAATCTCGGCGGTGGTGGGTTCATGATGATCCACCGCAGCGAAACCGGTGAAACGGATGCGCTCGACTACCGTGAAAAAGCGCCCGCTGGTGCCTTTCGGGACATGTTCTTGGGCGATGATGGTGAGCCGGACAAGGCCAAGTCGCGGTTCTCAGGTCTGGCCGTGGGTGTTCCGGGCACAGTGGCGGGTTTTGAGGCTGCTTTTGAAAAGCACGGCAGTGGCAATCTGACGTGGGCGGAGTTGGTTGACCCGGCGATCAAGCTTGCTGAAGACGGGATTGTGGTTACGCAAGATCTTTCTGCCTCCCTGATTGCCCGGCTCGAACGCCTTAGTAAGGATGAAGCGACAGCGAAGATTTTCTTCAAGCCGGGGCTGGTGCCGTATCAGCCCGGTGAAATCCTGAAACAGCCGGACCTTGCCAACACCTTGCGCAAGATTGCCGAAAACGGCGCTGCCGGTTTTTATGCAGGCGAGGTTGCGGAGAAAATTGCAGCCAAGGTGCAGGTAACTGGCGGAAGCATGACGGTTGAGGATCTGGCCTCTTATGATGCGGTCTGGCGTGCCCCTGTATTTGGTGATTATCGAGGCCATCAGATTGCCTCCATGCCTCCCCCTTCATCTGGCGGAGCGCATATTGTTCAGATCCTGAATATTCTCGAAGGCTACCCGATCGGCGAATTCGGTCTCAATTCCGCAGACACCATTCATGTGATGGCCGAAGCGATGCGGCGCGCCTATGCTGACCGCTCCGAATATCTTGGCGATACGGATTTTGTCGATGTGCCGCTGTCCGGGCTGACAACCAAGGCCTATGCAGACACCCTGCGCGAAGGCATTTCACTAGAAAAGGCGACGTCGTCTGATGAAATCCGTCCGGCGGATCCACTGCCTTTTGAGAGCAATCAGACCACGCATTATTCCGTTGTCGACAAGGACGGGAATGCGGTTTCCAACACCTACACGCTGAACTTCTCCTATGGTGCTGGCATGACGGCTGATGGCACCGGCGTGTTGTTGAACAATGAACTGGATGATTTTTCCGCAAAGCCGGGTGTGCCGAATGCCTATGGTTTGATCGGCGGGGATGCCAATGCAGTGGAGCCCAACAAGCGCCCGCTGTCTTCCATGAGCCCCACATTGGTGTTCAAAGATGGCAAGGTGTTGCTGGTGACCGGGTCTCCGGGAGGTGGCCGGATTATCACGACCACGCTGCAAATCATCATGAATGTCATCGATCACCAGATGAACATTGCCGAGGCAAGTGCGGCCCCAAGGGTGCATCATCAATGGTATCCCGATGAAATTCGGATCGAGGAAGGGCTTTCACCTGACACGATCCGCCTTCTGGAAGCGCGCGGGCATACGCTTGCTGTGAAGAATGTGATGGGGTCCACCCAGTCAATCATGCAAATTGACAGGGTTTTGGCCGGAGCATCCGACCCACGCCGGCGCGGGGCGCTAACGGCCGGGTATTAAATCGCCCGTCCATTGCTGTCCCCACTTAAGGTCTATTTGTGGCCGTTCCAGTTTTCCATCGGGACGGCCTTTTCAACAAGCCACATGAAGCGCCGTGCAAGCGCGAGGGACATGTCATTTGAAAGCTCCGGCCAGACGATTTGACTGCCGACGAATGCGGCATATTCGATCTGGGCTATTTCCATTGCAAGGTCTGGCGACAAGCCCTGCTGCAAGTAAAGGTTTGCAACAAAATCTGTACGTAGTTGATCTACCTCGCGTACGGTTTTCGCTGCGGTTTCATTGTTTTGGGCAAATTGGCGAATGGCGCGTTCGAGATCCTGATCCAGACCGGTGGCAAGGGCAGACAGGCAAAGTGCTTGATCTGATGCGGGTTGGCGAAGCGTCTCTTCGGCAACGTCTATCGTATTGCTTTTCTTCCAGCTTTCCATCAGCGCGCCAACAAAGGCGGCGTGGTCGGAAAAGTGATGATAGAACGAGCCTCTGGTTTTGCCGGAGACTTCGCATAGTGCTTCAATGCCTAAGCCACGGTTTCCATTTCTGGCCAGCTGGGAAAGCCCAAGACGAAGCCAATCTTCTTTGCCAAAGCGTTTTTTTTTCATCAAGTAATCCCGCCGATAATCCCAAGAATAAGGATCGGCAAAAACAGCCAGCCCTGAGGCATGTTCTTATAGCTTTGACGGTTCCAAACAGGAAGAACTAGCCCGAACGCGCAAAAGGCGCCAGCCAATATCGTGGCAAACCAGGCGACATCAATGCTTGAGGGTTCAAGAGCTGCGAGGCCATACATGGTGCCAATCACGAAAAGAACGATTGTCACCAGATGCCAACAATAATAGCTCACCAGTTTGGGCACGATTGCCAAGTCAGTTGATGCAAGCAGGGGGCGGGCGATCACCCGGCCGCCAGCAAATGTGTGTAGCAAGAAAACTGCCAATGACAAAATGGCAGCAACAAGAAAATAGACGTTCATTTCAGCCTCCATTACATACCATACTTTTTGGTATGTTTTTGATATGAATGCAAGAGCGGAGAGTTGTGGAATAGGTGAGGTTGGAAGTGAAGGAATTGTTTTGCTTACAATCCTAGTTGTTACGTCACTCGGTGTTCTATTAAGAAACCTGATTGATCCTATGAACTCACCAGAAGGCATTGACAGGTTTAAAAAACGCATGATACCGCTATTCAAAGCGCTTTGAATGATGATTGTTCGAGGCGGCCTTCTGATCCTCAAATCCAATGAGACTAGCCATGCCAATCAGAGCGGTTGTTTGGGGCGAAAACGTCCATGAGCAAAAAAACAAAATCATTTCGGACCTTTATCCGAAGGGCATGCATCAGTGCATTGCAGACGCCCTGAACGAAGATGAGGGGATTTCCGCCACAACCGCCACGCTGCAGGAGCCTGATCACGGCTTGAGTGAAGAGCGGCTGAAGGAAACCGATGTTTTGCTTTGGTGGGGGCATGCCGCTCACGGCGATGTTGAAGACCACGTGGTTGAGCGCGTTTGTGATGCAGTGTGGTCCGGCATGGGTATGGTGTTTTTGCATTCGGCGCATTTTGCCAAGCCGTTCAAGCGGCTGATGGGCGCGCCGTGCAACCTGACCTGGCGCGAGGCGGGGGAAAAGGAACGGCTATGGGTTACCAGCCGCAATCACCCGATCACCAACGGCATTTCCGACAGTTTCGAGCTGGAAATGGAAGAAATGTATGGCGAGCCATTTGGTGTGCCGGAGCCTTTGGAGACCGTGTTCATCAGCTGGTTTGAAGGTGGTGAAGTGTTCCGCTCCGGCCTCACCTATAAGCGCGGGGCTGGCAATATCTTCTATTTCCGCCCGGGGCACGAGACCTACCCGACCTACTATAACGAAGATGTTCGCACCGTTATTCGCAACGGGGTGAAATGGGCGTTCAATCCGCAGGCGCGTGTTGAAGACCCGAATGCAGCTCCGAATGTGCCGGTCGATCAAGCACCGGAAAAAATCGTTGAGCGTGGACCAAAACTCCATGCTGAAGGAGAAGAGGGCTACCGGTAGTCCTGCGCTGCTGATTTCTCGCCCCCTCCCAGTCTCATCAGGAGCAAGCCATGACATTTGACACACAAACCGTTCGGGTTCTCGTCCTTGGGACTGGCAACATGGCCAGGGCGCATGTGGAAGCCTACAAGGCGATGGACGGCGTTGAGCTGGTGGCAGCCGTTGACCGCCGTGCAGATGTGCTGGCGGCCTTCTGTCAGGAGCACAGCATTCCGAACGCCTTTGAAACGCTTGAGGCGGCGTTGGAGTGGGGCACGTTTGATGCGGTGTCCAATGTGACGCCGGACGGAGCGCATCATCCCACCACGCTGCCGCTTTTGGCAGCGGGCAAGCATGTTCTTTGCGAAAAGCCTCTGGCCACCAATGCGGCAGACGCGCGGGAAATGGCAGAAGCTGCCCGCAAAAGCGGTACAGTGGCCATGGTCAATCTCAGCTATCGGAACGTTGCTGTCTTGCAAAGGGGCGCTGAAATCGTGGCAGAGGGGCGCTTGGGGGCGCTTCGGCACTTTGAAGCGTCCTACCTTCAAAGCTGGCTGACCCAACCCGCCTGGGGGGACTGGGAAACCGAGAGCCAATGGCTGTGGCGTTTGTCCAGCGCACATGGCTCAAAAGGCGTTTTGGGCGATGTGGGCATTCACATTCTCGATTACGCGACTTTTGTGGCCGGAAGCCCGGTGGAGGCGCTGTCAGCGCGGCTGAAAACCTTTCACAAGGCAGAAGGGGATCAGATCGGGGACTACAAGCTCGATGCCAATGACAGTTTCACGCTTCAGGCTGAACTGCAAAATGGGGCGCTGGGCACGGTCACCGCCACACGGTTTGCCTCTGGCCACTTGAACGACCTTCGCCTGCGGCTTTATGGCGACAAGGGCGGGCTGGAAGTGCTGTTTGAAAAGGGAGCAGAACTTTTGCGGATTTGCGAAGGGGACGGGCTGACAACCGGAACCTGGCGTACGCTCGATGTTCCGTTGGTGGAAACCGTCTATCAACGCTTCATCCGCGCCATTCGCGGCGAGGCGACCGCCAACCCCGATTTTGATCACGGTGCCCGCCTTCAAGCCGCGCTGGACCTTGCCGAGAAATCCGATGCAGAAGGTGGACGGTTTTTATCGCTTGCCTGATTGATTGAGATGGTTGCGGCAATTTTAAGGGAGGTGGGTCGAGAGCGGCTCCTGCGATTCTAGTTCTTAGGTTGCCTCTCCCCTGACCTTTCGCGCGAGCGCGAGTCCAAGCTTCTGAGGGCCTAAGCCTATTTCGAGTTCCCAGCCGCCCTCTCAAACTTATCTGCAGGGCTTACGAAACCTATGCAAATTAGCAAGTTATCCGGTTTGAGCGGGCTCGCAACTTACATACGACAATTTTGCAGACCTGCAGGATAGCGCCAACAGGTACACTATTTGTTCTATCCCTTCGCCCCCGTATAGGGAACTCACGTGTCAGCGCTATCTGGCGCGTTGCAAGTCGGGGAATTCAAAAACGCTTCCAAAAGGAAACCCCTTTCTATCCCCTCTGATGAGGACTCTTTACAGATAGGAGAACTCAATCTGGGATTCAATGAAGAGTGTATAATTTCCCACTAGTTGTATTCGTGGCAAAAACCAGAAAAACCGACGATCTCGCGATCATCGGCTTATGGCTCATTCGAGCGAATTGGAGCGGGCGATGGGATTCGAACCCACGACCCCAACCTTGGCAAGGTTGTGCTCTACCCCTGAGCTACACCCGCATATTGTTCCGGGGAGTTGGTTTGTGGCCCCCTCCGTCGGTGAGGTGCGCAGTATATGAACCAACGCGCAGAAGATTGCAACAGGGAAATTACAAGAATTCAATTATGCCTAATTTTGGGGATTCCTTGTGGATGAGTTGATGCGTTTTGACATCTCCCCAGAGCTGGTAAGACCTGAAAACTCCTTGTGAAATCGCGCTGCCTTACGTTAAGGGTGGTGTCAGAAAAATGAATGCCAGAGGGGGGCGTCATGCCTGCAGATCGTGCCGAACTGATGAATTTTTTTCAAAGCGAGGGGATTGAGGTCTCCACCGTGGATCATGAGCCGGTCTTCACCGTGGCTGAATCCGGGGACCTTCATGACCGCATTCCGGGCGGTCACACGAAAAACCTTTTCGTGAAGGACAAAAAGGGTCGCCTGTTTCTGGTGGTCTTGCTGCACGATGCCAATGTGGATTTGAAAAAGCTGCATCAGGTTGTCGGTGGTCAGGGTCGGGTATCCTTTGGCAATGCTGATCTTCTTATGGAGGCACTTGGCGTTACGCCGGGATCAGTCACGCCGTTTTCCCTGATTAATGACCGAGACGCCCAGCGGGTCACGCCGGTCTTTGATGCGGCCATGATGGAACATGAGATCTTGAACTTCCACCCGCTCCTGAATGACGCGACAACGTCAATCAAGTCTGGAGATCTTCTGAATTTTGCAAAAGCCTGTGGTCATGAGCCTCAAGTTCTGGCAGTCAGCGATGAGGCTAAAGAAAAGGCGAGCGCATCCGATTTGTAAAATTGGTGATGCAACGCCATGTTAGCCACGAGATTTGAATGAAGCGGTGTGTCGGGGTGGTTACTCTGGCGAGCGGTTTCCTTGACGACTTTGGGCCCGATACAACGAGGCAGATGTGATGAGCGCAGGCAATTTCTCCATGGGCGGCCAAATCGGCGGCGGATTCGGTGGCAGCCTTGGCGGGGGCGGCTATGGTGGCGGCAACGCTGGAGGCGGGTCAGGTGGTAATACTGGCGGCGGCGATGATCTGATCTTCGACGTGACCACGCAAACCTTCATGCAGGACGTGATGGAAGCGTCTCGCACGCAGCCGATTCTGGTTGATTTCTGGGCACCGTGGTGCGGGCCGTGCAAACAGCTGACGCCGATTATCGAAAATGCGGTGAAAGCGGCTGGTGGGGCTGTGAAGCTCGCCAAAATGAATATTGACGAAAACCCGGAAATTCCGGGCCAGATGGGCATCCAGTCCATTCCGGCGGTGATTGCGTTTAAGGACGGACAGCCCGTGGATGGGTTCATGGGCGCGCAGCCGGAAAGCCAGATCAAAGCGTTCATTGAAAAGCTGGGCGGCACGCCGGCGGTCAGCCAGGCAGAGCAGTTTATCGAGCAGGCTGAAGCCCTTTTGGCTGAGGAAAACTATCAAGATGCCGTGCAGCTCTTCGGAGCGGCCATGCAGATGGAGCCGGACAATGTGAAGGCCTTGGGCGGTCTGGCGCAGTGCATGATTGCGGCAGGTGAAATCGATCGGGCCAAGCAGGCGCTGGAGATGGTGCCGGAAGACAAGCAGTCTGACCCGGCTTTTGTTGCGGCCAAGGCTGCGCTTGATCTGGCAGAACAGGCTGAGGATTTGGGCGATTTGGCCGAGCTTCAAAACCGGATTGCCAAGGATCCGTTGGATTTTCAGGCCCGGTTTGATCTGGCTGTTGGCCTCAATGCCAAGGGTGACAAGGAAGCAGCGGTTGACCAGTTGATTGAGATCGTCCGTCGCGACCGGGAATGGCACGAAGACGGTGCGCGCACCCAGCTGCTGCAGTTTTTTGAAGCCTGGGGCTTCAAGGATCCGGCCAGTGCTTATGGTCGCCGGAAATTGTCTTCCGTTCTGTTTGCTTGACCCGCACACTTCAGGACACACATAGAGGGGACGATACGTTAAACCGATCTTGGTGTAGACTATCGTCCACCATGTGTATCTATGGGAGAGACGCGAATATGCAGGCAGGGAACGCAATTTATGAAACCATCGCGGACTTGCCGCCGCTCATTCCTGTCTTTCCCTTGTCTGGAGCCCTTTTGCTGCCGCGCACCCAGCTGCCGCTGAATATTTTTGAGCCGCGCTACATAGACATGATCGACCATGCGCTCTCCGGGAACCGGCTGATTGGCATGGTGCAGCCGTCACCTGATTTGCAGGTTAATGATCCCGATCTACCCATTTTGGCCAATGTTGGGTGTGTGGGACGTTTGACCTCGTTTCAGGAAACTGGTGATGGCCGCTATCTGATCACGCTGCAAGGTGTCACCCGGTTTGCTGTGGGCGAAGAACTGGATACTTATACCTCGTTCCGGCAAGTGGAGTGCGACTTTGCGCCCTTTGCGCACGACCTCCAGTCTGGTGTCGGCGAAGAAGATGTCGATCGGGCAGGGCTCTTGAAAACCTTGCGCGATTATCTGGATGCCAACGATCTTGAGGCGGATTGGGACAGCGTTTCGGAAGCGGAAACGGAAGTTCTCGTCAATGCGTTGTGTATGATGAGCCCCTATGGCGCACAGGAAAAACAGGCGCTCTTGGAAGCGAAAGACCTCAGAACGCGCGCGGAAACCTTGATCGCGATCACGGAAATGGATATGGCCCGCTCCCAGAATGGGGACGGCGGGACCACCTTGCAGTAAACGGCGCCACTGTAAACGCGGCTCCAGTAACACGAGACACTCATGACCGACGACAGCACTCAAACTGAAACTGAGGACACGCCACGCAAACTGGACCGCAAGTTGCTGGAGTTGCTCGTGTGTCCGGTGACCAAGACGACCCTGCACTATGATGCAGAGGGGCAGGAACTGGTGTCACGAGCCGCCAAACTGGCTTATCCGATTCGCAATGGCATTCCGATCATGCTGCCGGAAGAAGCGCGGGTGCTGGACGAATAAAAAAGCCGGGCTCAGCCCGGCTTCGTTGTTTTTTGGAACGGTGATTAAAATACGTTCGGATATATGTACCGGATGATCACGTTCTGCAGGAAGAAGATCCCCAAAAGCAGAATGATTGGCGACAGATCAATTCCGCCGAGATTGGGCATGACCCGCCGGATCGGCCTCAATGCCGGTTCGGTCAGATTGTAAAGCGTCTGGCCGATGGTGGAGATAATCTGATTGCTGGAATTGATAATGTTGAACGCATAGAGCCAGGAAAAAATGGCGCTTGCGATAATCACATAGACATAGAGGTTGAGCACCAACAAGACGACGTCAAGAACTGCGCGCATGAAGCACCATCCATTTGATAGAAACTGATTATCATCTCATGTAGCGGTCCTGCACGCCCCCTGCAAGGCGGCAGGCCTGCTCTCAGCTATTTTATCGCAAGCGGAGTTGCAAAGTTTGCGGTGCGGAAATACAACAACCCGAAGAATTGTTGGCAGAAATTTGGTTTGTCACATCGGGATTAAGGTGTGGCGTGTTAGCTTTCGCCAAGTTCCGGTGACCTAAAAGCGAGTCTTTTGATGCGACTGCCTGTAAACCATGCATTATTTTTTGTTGCTACCCTTGGTTTTGCTGGTGCTGCTGCAGCTCAGGAGGCATCCTATGAGCCGCCTGTGTCATCCCGCCAATTTGATATCGAAGTCGGGATAGGTGGATCGGTCCAGACCAAATATCCGACTGCTGATTCGGTTATCTTTTCGCCGTTCCCGATTTTCAGCGTTGGCCGGTTCTATGTGCCAGGTCTTGGTCAGGTGGTAGATGGTCGCCGCAAGTCGGGTGTCTTTTTCTTCCCGTCCTTGAACTTCGTTGGCGAACGCAAGGCGTCTGACGATTCGGATTTGACAGGCACACGCGATGTGGATTGGGCGTTTGAAGCCGGTCTGGGTGCGGGCTATCGGACTGAGCATTGGCGGGCCTTTGTCGAGTTGCGCCAAAGTTTCAACGGTCACACCGGTCAGGTCGGTCAGTTTGGGGCAGATGCAATCTTCTACCCAACTCAAAAACTGGAACTGAACGTCGGTCCGCGCGTTGGTTTCGGCTTCGGTGACTATATGGACACCTATTTCGGTGTGACAGCGGCTGAGGCTGCTGCGAGCGGCGGGCGCTTGAGTGCCTATGATCCGGGCTCCGGTATCACGAAGGTCGGTGTTTCGGCTCGTGCCAGCTACAATCTGACAGATCGTACCCGTTTGCACTTCCGAGCTGGCTATGACCGCTTGGTTGGTGATGCGGCCGACAGCCCGTTGGCTGATGTTGGCAGCAAGGACCAGTTCAGCATTGGCGCTGGTGTTAGCTACCGGTTTTCGTTCGATCTGTTCGACTAAGAATTCCTGAGACGAACAAAAAACGCGGCTGAATGGCCGCGTTTTTTTTGTTCCTTAGGTGCCTGTTCTCAGGATTACCCGTCGGTACAGTCTATCAAGGTTATACCGCTTGGAAGCTTGGTGGTCTCGTCACCGCAGGCATCTAGAATCCGGTCCATCGACAAGCCGGAGACGCCGCTTAAGTCTGCCCCGACCAATCGTGTATGGCGCAAAAGTGCGCCACTCATGTCGGCATCTTTCAAATTGGCATTGGTAAGATCTGCGCTGGAAAAGCGGACCCCGTTCAGGTTTGCGCCTTCAAAGCTGGCGCCTTTTGCAGATACGCGGTCGAAATCGGAATATTTTAGCCGGGCACCTTTGAAATTGGCGCCATTGAGGCTGACCCGCTCAAAGTCCGTCTGATCCATCTTTGCATCCTGGAAATTTGCTCCATCGGCTCTGGCGCGCACGAAGGTTGCGTTTCTCAGATCGCTATTTGTGAAATCTGCGTTCCCAAGCTGGGTGTCGTTCAGATCCGCGTCGCGAAGATCGGCCCGCACAAAAATCGCACCCGTCAGGTCGGACTTTTCCATGTCAACCGCTCGCATGGAGGCGCGAGAGAAGTCGCCGCCAGCCAGATTTGATTTTTCCAACTCGGTTCGCCGAAGGTCAACATATTGAAAGGACCCGTTGGGTAGGTTTACGCCCTTCATGTCGGCTTCGCGGAGCACGGTTTCGCGAAAGTCTGCTCCATCTATATCAAGCTCGCGCAGTTCCATCAGACGCAGGTCACAATCCGGACAACCGCCCTGTTTGGTGATTGATGTCACATCGTCAGCATTGGCGGGAGCGATGGTTGCTGTGGCAACAATTGCAAGGGCAGTGCAGGTGCGCAGGCAAGTGGCAGACCAAAATTCGGGCGTGAGCATGAAGCGTGCTTTCCAAAGACAACGTTGCGGTAAAGGTAATATCGACCATGCGGCAGTTAAAGGCCAAGGCCGCATTTTCGCTGTGGGGCAGGAAGAAGCATAGCTTTGAGGAAGTGCGGAGGGGAGAAGTAAGCGGGGTCGCAGTGCTTACCTCTCCCGTCCACGATCGCTGACGACGCACAACCTTACAATCAGCGTGCCTATCCAATCGCAAAAGGCTTGCCAATTCGTGTTGGAAGTGAAATTTCTACTGGTGGTGTGTAAGGTAATCAGTCAATCAAGATATTGAAAGATTTAAGACTTTGTTCATGAAGCGCGCCTTGCATTCTGCAAGGCAGGCTGCAATCAGGGTTAATGCAGGCTTAATTTAGGGCTGCCTAGCTTACTGGGCCCGATATTAGGAAAACTCGCTGCGGAGGTCCAAAGTGGAACGCTTGCCGATGTCCTCATAGTTTTCATCGACCCACTTGGCCGCTGCTTGCCGTCCTATCTCCTTCAGCTCAGACAGGAAAGCCCATTCCGCATTCACCTTGGACGAGGCCTGCAAGGGGCTGAGTTCATCAGCGGAAATGCGGTGCATGTGCACTTCCATGTAATCTTCGCGAGACAGTTTGCCTTCTTCGATCAAGCGGCTGACGAAATCAACGGCGCGCAGCTCGCGCAGCAGGCTGGAATTGAATGTGATCTCGTTCATGCGGTTGAGGATTTCACGCGCCGTTTTGGGTGTTTCGCGCCGCTCAACCGGGTTGATTTGGATGAGGACCGTATCTGAGGTCTTGGTATGATAAAACAGCGGATAGAGCGGCGGATTGCCCATGTAACCGCCGTCCCAATAGGGTTCGCCATCGACTTCAACGGCTTGAAACAGGGTTGGTAGGCAGGCGGAGGCCATCACGGCGTCCAATGAAATCTCGTGTTGCTCAAACACTCTGATTTTGCCGGAATAGACATTCGTGGCCGCGACAAACAGGCGAGGCGTGTCACAGCACTTGACCGCTTCAAAATCAACTACGCCTTCCACCACTTCGCGGAGCGGATTGACGTTCAAGGGGTTGAACTCATAAGGCGATGCGAAGCGCGAAATGAGATCAAAAGCCAGATAACTTGGCGAAAAATCAAGGCTCCATTGCCCAAGGGCGATGTCAATCGGGGAGCGCTTGACCGGGCTGAGGAATGCGGTCTTGCTGACCTCGTGCCAGAAGGTTTCGAGAGCTTGTCTGGCGGCCTGCTGCCCGCCCTTTTGCAAGCCGCTGGTCATGACGACGGCATTCATGGCGCCAGCAGAGGTGCCCGAAATGCCGTCGATCTCGAAATGCTCGTCTTCCAGCAGGTAATCCAGAACACCCCAGGTAAAGGCACCATGAGCCCCGCCGCCCTGAAGGGCCAGATTGATCTTTTTCGGGGCATTCCCCATGGAGAGTTCCTATAGGTCTGGAAGACGAAGTGAGGGTTATTGAGCGGTCCAACCGCCATCAATCGGCAGGATGCTGCCGGTAATTGCGGAAGCGGTGTCCGTGCACAGGAACGCGGCATAGCCCGCAACTTGCTCAATTGTGACGAATTCCTTGGTCGGCTGGGCCTTCAGCAGAACGTCGCGTTTTACCTCTTCCTCGGTCATGTTCCGGGCTTTCATCGTGTCCGGAATTTGCGCTTCCACCAAAGGTGTCCAGACATAACCGGGGCAAATGGCGTTCACGGTGATGCCGTCCTGGGCAACTTCCAGAGCCACGGCTTTTGTCAATCCGGCGATGCCGTGTTTTGCGGCGACATAGGCGGACTTGTAAGGGGAGGCGACGAGCGCGTGAGCAGAAGCTGTGTTGATGATGCGGCCCCAGCCGCGCTGTTTCATGCCCGGTACAGCTGCGCGAATGGCATGGAAAGCGGAGGACAGGTTGATCGCAATGATCGCATCCCATTTTCCGACCGGGAATTCTTCAACCGGAGAAACGTGTTGAATGCCGGCATTGTTGACCAGAATATCGACCGAGCCGAGGTCTTTTTCCGCCATCTGGATCATGCCTTCGATCTCTTCAGCATTCAGCATGTTGGCGGGCGAGTAGACACAGGTCACGCCGTAATCGGCTTCAATCGCGGCGCGGGTTGCCTCGATCTCGGCTGCATCGCCAAGGCCATTGATGACAACATTTGCCCCTTCTGCCGCAAAGGCGCGGGCACATCCAAGACCAATACCGGATGTGGATCCGGTGACGACAGCTGTTTTGCCTTTCAGCATCGAAGAAACTCCCATGGTGACTTATCGGTAGGCGCACATTTCACGGAAATTCGCCGCACTGCAACATGGTAATTGTCGAAAAGGGAAAAAAGAGGGGGGAGGATGATCAGCGACGCATGTCGCTAACCGAATCAAGCACGCGCCGGGCTTTTTCCCTGGCGTGACCACGCGCCATATCGGCCTTTTCATAATCGGTTTCGGCAAGCCCCAACTGACTGGCGTACCGCTCACGCACAAGGCCGTAACACGTGGCATGCAGGCTGGCAAAGCTCCAGACGAAGATCAACATGGTGCCCATTGGAAAGGCGGTTGAGCGCATGTGTTGCCACACGGGTTCAGTTGGCACCAAGCCGCCAAGACCCCATAAAAGCAGCGCCCAGCCCCCGACCAACAGGCCCGCCAGAACGCTCATAATCAGTGCGGCAAAGGCCATAGACCACCCCAGACCGGATGTGGCCTGCCAGCTTTCACGCAAGGTTAAACTGTCATCGACGGCGGCGGCAGGAAGCACGATGGAAAAGCGCTGAACAACCATCAAGGCAATAAACGGGGCGGCCAGCATCAAGAAGCCGCCCAACCCGCCGGTGACGGCAGCCAGCATGGCTGAGGCAATCGACAGCGGAATGAGGGAAATGATGCCGATGAGGGTCAACAGAACCTGCAGGTAAATGACCTTCAATGTGCGGGTGCTGACCACAAGCGGGAAATCCTTGGCCTCGATCAGGATCTTGCGCACATAGGCAATCGCGATTGAAAAGCCGATCAGGAAGTTTGCAAGTGCCGCCAGAAAGCGCAGGCTTGCCTCGTTGTTGGCCTGTCCGAATGGTTCGGTCATATAGGAGACCGTTGTAAACGCGCCAGACGGGTTCAAGGTTGATCCGATGGCAAAGTTCACAGCCAGAAGCAGGAGGATATAGGCCCAACCGGTTTTGAACAGGGTGCTGACATGATGCTGTCCAAGGCTGAGTGAGCGCTCCAGAACGGTGAAAAACATCATGTCCCTCTTCATAAGTGCCGGTTTGGCCTTTGACCCTGACCCGATATAGGGAGTTTACGCGCCGTTTGCGCCCCCGCCGCCTGAATTTTGCACACGCTCCGTGGCAATTCTATAGCCTGCGGTAATCACGGAAATCGCCAGAACGGTGAAGATGATCTGCAGCAAGACATTCAGGATCATGACTTTCATTTGGAGCAGAAAAACGGGCAGGCCGCCGCCAACCACCGACAAAATGAATTGAAGCCCCACGCTGACAAGTGAAAACGGCAGAGACAGAACAATAGTTGCCCAGAGCATTTTCCAGCCCAGACCGTCCCCAAGCGCATAAGCTTCTTTCAAGGTCAGAGGCCGTTCAACGGCGGCTGCAGGCAGAATGAGATTAAGCCGCATGAGGCGTGGCAAAACCACAAAGAGGAAAAGGATAACCAGAAGCGCAAGACCGACAATTTCTGACACGGCCATGGAAACAAGAGCGAATATGACGCCAACTGGCAACATGACCAAAAAGGAAATCAGAAAAATCTTCAGGAGCTGAAGCGTAAAGGCCAGCTCGGTTTTTCCGTATGTGAGATGGATGGTCTGAGGGTGTTCACCCAACAGGCCAAACCGGTGCCAAGCAACACCAATGGATGATGATGACAGAACAAACAGCACCAGCATCGTGATGCTTAGGAGAAATGTTGTTGCACTTGGAGCTGCTTCGCCAATCTCTTCCGGCATCTGGCCGGTCAGGGTCAAAATTGCGATGGACAGCACGAACTGCAGGACAAACCATGAGCCTGCAACCTTGAAAACAGCGTCCAGATTACCAAAAACAAGGCTAAGAGAATCGTTGAGCAGTCTTTTAAACATTGTGATCCGATTTATAAGTCAGAGGGCAGGCTCGAGAGTTTTATCAGTAGTCGGGAATTCCTAAGAAACATCCACACAGCCTGAAGATTTCCTATGTCGGTTTTGATTGCCCTTTGCCGCCTTGCGCACTAATCAAGGGCTCAATCGACCTTCTGCCGTTCAAGCAACGATAGTGATCCAATGATCGAAGAATTCGCCAGCCAGAAACCGCGCCGTGTGTCCGTTCCCGTCAAAGTGGGATCGGTAACCGTGGGCGGGGATGCCCCGATTGTCGTTCAATCCATGACCAACACGGACACAGCCGATGCGGACAGCACGGTTGCGCAGGTGGCCGCGCTTGCCAAAGCCGGGTCTGAAATTGTCCGCATTACGGTGGACCGGCCGGAGGCGGCGCAGCAGGTGCCGCATATTCGTGAGCGGCTGGACCGGCTGGGCATCAATGTGCCGCTGGTGGGGGACTTTCACTATATCGGCCACAAACTTTTGAGCGACTATCCAGACTGCGCTGCAGCGCTGGAAAAATATCGGATCAATCCCGGGAACGTGGGCTTCAAGGCCAAGCGGGACACGCAGTTTTCTCAGATCATCGACATTGCGCTGAAGCATGACAAGCCGGTGCGCATCGGCGTCAATTGGGGGTCACTGGATCAGGAGCTCCTGACCAAGCTGATGGATGAAAACGCGGCCAGTGACAAACCAGCGTCTGCAGCTGCGGTCATGCGCGAGGCGATCATCCAGTCCGGGCTATTGTCGGCAGAGCGTGCAGAGGCGCTGGGCATGGGCCGGGACAAGATCATCCTGTCGGCCAAGGTGTCTCAGGTTCAGGACCTGATTGCCGTTTATGCGGATTTGGCGCAGCGCTGTGACTATGCGCTTCATCTGGGTCTGACAGAGGCAGGCATGGGCACCAAGGGCATTGTGTCTTCAGCCGCGTCCATGGGCATCTTGCTGCAACAGGGCATTGGCGACACGATCCGCGTTTCCCTGACGCCGGAGCCGGGTGGTGATCGAACACGTGAAGTGCAGGTGGCGCAGGAGCTGCTGCAGGTGATGGGTTTCCGCTCGTTTGTTCCCGTGGTTGCGGCCTGTCCGGGGTGCGGACGCACGACCTCTACCGTGTTTCAGGAACTGGCGCAGGACATTGAAGGTCACATCCGCACTTCCATGCCAATCTGGCGCGAACAATATCCAGGCGTTGAAAGCCTGAATGTGGCCGTAATGGGCTGCATCGTGAACGGACCGGGTGAATCAAAGCATGCAGATATCGGCATTTCCCTGCCCGGAACAGGGGAGACCCCTTCGGCCCCTGTCTTCATCGACGGGGAAAAGGTCACAACCTTGCGCGGCCCGGGCATTGCCGACGAGTTCAAGCAGATGGTACTGGATTATATCGAACAACGTTTCGGAACATCCCAACCTCCCGCGTCGAATGACGCTGCCTGAAAGTATCAGTGATGATGCAACAGCCGGGTCCGCCCGCTGAAAAGAAACCGATCCTCGTAATCACGTCTCAGGTCGTGCGTGGCAGCATCAGCGGGCGCGGGGTGGAGTTTGCGCTTCAGAGGCTCGGCCATCCGGTGTGGTTTTTGCCAACGCTCGTGCTTCCCTGGCATCCCGGCCATGGTGTTGCAACACGCAGTGTTCCAGATAGCGCCGCTTTTGCCGCCATGGCTGATGATTTGGCATCATCGCCAAAGCTTGCTGAACTCGGCGGTGTGATGACGGGGTACCTTGGCTCACATGAGCAGGCTGAACCGATTGCCAAGTTGATTGACGCGGTTAAACGGGCCAATCCAGATGCTGTGTATCTCTGCGATCCGGTCATCGGGGATGCAGCGGCTGGGGAGGCTGGTGGGCTTTATGTTCCCGAAGCAACGGCTGTTGCCATGCGCGACGTTCTGTTGCCGCTGGCCGATATCGCAACACCCAACAATTTCGAAGTTGCATGGCTGTCCGGTTTTTCCTCTGAAACGGAAATCGAGGCGCTGGCGGCGGCCCGGTCGCTTGGGCCAGAGCGGGTTATTGTCACCTCTGCCCCTGCTTTGCGGCGCAATGCAATTTCCAACTTGCTGGCGGGGCCAAGCGGGGCCGTGGCAGCGGAGCATGCGGCCATCCCCCATCCGCCAAAAGGCACAGGCGACATGCTGTCAGCTCTGTTCTTCTCGAGGGTTTTGTCCGGAATGAAGGATGAGGAAGCCTTGGTTCGGGCCGCTGGCTCAACATTTGAGCTTGTGGCGCGGAGTGTCAAACGCGGCGCGGATGAGCTGCTGATTGCTGAAGAGCAGGACAGTCTGGTTCGGCCCATGGCGCTCGTTTCCCAGCGCCGGGTCATGGAAAGCACCGCGCGTGCCTGAGGGCGGCTCGCAATCTGAACATCCTTGGGTTACCGGTGTTGACGGCTGCAAAGCCGGCTGGATTGCCTACATGCGGCAAATCGGCATTACAGGGACAGAGCAAGTTGCGGTTTTTCCTGATTTTGCGGCTCTTTTGAGCCACGTCCCTCATTTGTCGATCATCGCGGTGGATATGCCCATCGGCTTGCCGGACCGGGTGGGTCTTGGCGGACGAGGCCCGGAACAAGCGGCGCGCAAACACCTCGGCATGCGGCAGTCGTCTGTGTTTTCTGTGCCCTCGCGCAGCGCCGTTTACGCAGAAGAATATGCGGAAGCGTGCGCACGGGCGCTGGAGAGCTCCGATCCGCCGCGCAAAGTGTCCAAACAGTGCTTTTATCTCTTTCCCAAAATTCGCGAGATTGACGGCCTGATGTCGCCAGACTTGGAGGCGCGCGTTTTTGAAGTGCACCCGGAACTTGCGTTCTGGCGCTTGAATGGCGAACGAGAAATGAGCCTGCCAAAAAAGGTAAAGGGCCGAGCTAATCCGGAGGGGCTGGATCAAAGGCAAACCTTATTGATGCGCCATGGCCTGTCCAAAGAAGTCTTGACCCAAAAGCCGCCGCGCGGGGCAGGCCAGGATGACCTTTTGGACGCCGCCGTTAACTCCCTCGTTGCTGAGCGGATTTTGACCGGGCAAGCAGAGCCGTTTCCAAAAGACTACAGCCGTGACAGTAAGGGCCTCAGAGCCGCGATCTGGGCGTGATTGGAGTACGTCCCGCATTGACTGAATTGCCTGGCGTGCTCCAAATTTTTGATTGGTCGCGTTTCTGGACGGCGAACCGGTACCTACTTCGTCTGGAAACGCTCTAGCGCTTTGCCAGCGGGTGGGCGCTTTCGACGAGTTGGGTGAGGCGTTCGTCGAGCACGTGGGTGTAGATTTGCGTTGTCGATATATCGGCGTGACCTAGCAGTTGCTGAACCACTCTGAGGTCTGCCCCGTTTTGCAAAAGGTGGGAGGCAAAGGCGTGGCGCAGGACGTGCGGGGAGACCTTGTCGGTGTCGATTTTTGCATTGACTGCGAGGTCCTTCAGATCCCGCCCAAAGGCTTGCCGGGTAAAGTGACCGCTTTTGCCATGGGAGGGAAACAGCCACGGGCTGTGTGCATAGGCTCCCAGCTCTGCCCGCTGGCGGATGTAGTCCCGCATCGCTTTTTGAGCAGCTGGTGACAAAGGGACCAAGCGTTCCTTGCCGCCCTTGCCGGTGACCTCAATCAGGCGCTGGTCGCGCTGGGCAGCTGTGACGGGAAGCGCCACCAGCTCTGACACGCGCAAGCCCGTTGCATATAGCACTTCCAGAAGCGTGTAGAGCCGCTGGACGCGCAGCTGTTTGGCCGGGCTCTCCTGCTTCTTTGTTGCAGCTTCTTGCGCTTCGCCGATCAGCTCTTCGACCTCATCAATGGACAGCACTTTGGGCAGCGCCTGCCGCTTTTTGGGAGCAGACAGGGTGCGCGTGGGGTCATCGGTGCGAATGCCGTCGGCATAAAGGAACTTGAAATACTGCTTTAGCGCAGACAGGCGGCGGGCTTGCGAAGTTTCGGCAAATCCGCGCAAAGACAAGTCTCTCAGGTAAGCGGAAATCCGGTCCGTATCGACAGCGGACGGGTTTTGCGGAGCGGTGAATTCAGCAAAATCGTCAAGGTCGCGCCGATAGCTTTGCAGGGTGTTTTCTGCCGCGCCGCGTTCGGCGCTGAGCATTTCCAGAAAGCTCTCAATTGTGTAATCGCTGCTCATCCTTGCCTCCGGTCAACGGCCAAAGCCGTCCTTTTGCACGCGAATGGTGATTTCGCGCTCCCGTGGCTCCACGAAATTGGCCAGTGCGTAAATTGCGCCATAGCCAAGGCCGCCAAGGACAAGCAGCACAACAATCAAGCGGGTCAGTGTTGGCAAGGTGAGGTGTGTCCCTTCGAATCGAATGCAGAATTTTCCCGCGTTGTCCGGCGAAGTGCAAGTTTTTGCCGGGACAAAGCGGGTTTGATGACTTCTCGCGGTGCGTTTTTTAGCAAATGTGCTAAAACCGCCGCATGAAGCACATTCGCGAACATTCAAACGGCGCGCACGACGAACTCAATGTTCCGCTGGAAAAAGCCGTTGTCGAAGCCTTGGGCAACAAGACCATTGTTCTGGTCGGCATCATGGGGTGCGGCAAATCAACGGTTGGGCGGCGTCTGGCCCAGAGACTTGATCTCAATTTTCTGGATGCGGATACAGAGATCGAGCGGGCTGCAAACATGACCGTTTCGGAAATTTTTGCCGAACATGGCGAACCCTATTTCCGCAGTGGCGAAGAGCGGGTCATCGCTCGTCTGCTGCAGGAAGGCCCGCAGGTTCTGGCCACAGGTGGTGGCGCCTTCATGAGTGAAGCCACGCGCAAGGAAATTGCCGAAAACGGTATTTCCATCTGGTTGAAGGCAGAGTTCGACACCGTAATGGCGCGGGTTCGGCGTCGCTCGACACGTCCCTTGCTGCAAAATCCGGACCCGGAAGGCACCATGCGGGCCTTGATGGAAAAACGTCATCCGGTTTATGCCCTTGCGGAGTTGACGGTTCTCTCAAGGGAAGTCCCCCATGAGGCCGTTGTAGATGAAATCATGGACGCGCTGAGCCAGCACCTTTTGGGAGCAGACGCAGCGCGCTGAGACGGCAGGACAGCAGAGCGAGAATGACACACGCAACCGACACAACGGCGGCTACTCAGCCTGCGCTTCAAGCTGTCACCGTGGATCTGGGCAGCCGGAGCTACCAGATCGATATTGGCCGCGATCAGCTGTCCGGGGTAGGGCAAAAAATTGCCGCGATGATGCCAAAGGCCCGTGCGGCCATTATCACCGATGAGGCGGTGGCGCGTCTGCATCTGGGAACTTTGCAAGCCAGTCTTGACGCTGCGGGTATCGGTCATTCAGCCATTACTGTTCCAAGTGGGGAAAGCAGCAAAAGCTACACTCAGTTTGAGCGTGTGTGTGATGCGGTTCTGGAAGCGCGGCTGGAACGCGGTGATGTGATTATCGCGCTGGGCGGCGGAGTGGTTGGCGATCTTTCGGGATTTGTTGCCTCCGCCGTGCGCCGCGGCATGGCATTCATTCAGATCCCGACAACACTGCTGGCACAGGTGGACAGTTCTGTAGGCGGCAAGACGGCGATCAATTCCCGGTTTGGCAAGAACCTGATCGGTGCCTTTTATCAGCCCGTGTGGGTAATGGCCGATACCAGTGTTCTGGACACATTGCCACTGCGCGACTTCAGGGCGGGATATGCGGAAGTTGCCAAATACGGGCTTTTGGGTGATGAGCCGTTTTTCGCATGGCTGGAGCAAAACTGGCAGGCTGTCTTTGCTGGTGGTCCTGAACGCGATGAAGCTGTCGCCCGCTCATGTCAGGCGAAGGCTGATGTGGTGGCCGCTGATGAATTGGAAGCCGGGCGGCGGGCGCTGTTGAACCTTGGCCATACATTCGGCCACGCGCTGGAAGCGGCTGTTGAGTATGAGACGGTTCGTCTCGTGCATGGGGAAGGCGTTTCCATCGGCATGGTTCTGGCTCACGAATTTTCCAACCGACTTGGCCTTATTTCGGATCTGGACGTTCAGCGGGCAACACACCATCTAAAGGAAGTCGGCTTGCCGACCTGCCTGTCAGACATTCCGGGACAACTGCCGCCCGTTGACACCCTGATGGACAGTATTGCCCAGGACAAAAAGGTGTCGCGCGGCGAACTGACATTCATTCTCACACGGGGAATTGGTCAGGCATTCGTCGAGCGTGGTGTTGATCCGGCAGATGTACGTGCATTTTTGGATGAGAAACTATCGTCATGACTGAAACGACCCTCTGGCTTGCCAGTGCTGCCGTGTTCATTTTGCTGTTTCTGTCCGGCTTTTTCTCCGGGTCTGAAACCGCGTTGACGGCGACTTCCCGGGCCCGGATTCACCAAGTGGAAAAGACCGGCGACAAGCGGGCGAAAATCGTAAGCCGCCTGATTGCCTCTCGAGAGCGCCTGATTGGCGCGCTTCTGCTTGGCAACAACCTTGTCAATATCTTGGCGTCAGCGCTAGCCACCAGCGTATTCCTGACCCTGTTCGGCGAAGCTGGTGTTGCGATCGCCACATTGGTCATGACCGCCCTTGTTCTGGTTTTTGCAGAAGTTCTTCCCAAAACCTGGGCGATCTCGGCACCTGAGAAATTTGCGCTCGCTGTTTCTCCGGTTGTGCGCGTTGTTGTGGCCGTGTTTGGGCCGATTGTGATCGGCGTGGAAGCGATCGTCAGATTGTTGCTGAAGGCGCTTGGTGTTCACGTTGGTGAGGATTCTTCCATCTTGTCCGCGCATGAGGAATTGCGCGGTGCGGTTGATCTGCAGCACATGGAAGGTGGCTTGGAAAAGGGCGAACGGGACCGGATTGGTGGCCTTCTGGATTTGGCCGATCTAGAGGTTTCCGATGTCATGGTGCACCGGACCAACATGTTGGCGCTGAATGCGGATGACGATCCGCAAAAGCTGATTGATGCCGCTCTCAGCTCTCCGTACACACGCTTGCCATTGTGGCGCGGCGAAACGGACAACTTCATCGGTGTTCTTCATGCCAAGGACTTGCTCAGGGCCCTGAATAAGTCAGGCGGTAATCCGGAAGGCATTGATATTCTGGATATTGCAGCACCAGCCTGGTTCGTTCCCGATACAACAACGCTTCAGGACCAGCTGAATGCCTTTTTGAAGAACAAGGCGCACTTTGCGCTCGTTGTTGACGAGTATGGTGAGGTGATGGGCCTTGTCACGCTGGAAGACATTCTGGAAGAGATCGTCGGCGAGATTGCCGATGAGCATGACGTTGAGCTGGAAGGCTTGCGTCCTCAGGCTGATGGTTCCGTGATTGTAGATGGGTCGGTGCCGATCCGCGACCTGAACCGGGCGACTGACTGGACGCTGCCGGATGACGAAGCCACGACCATCGCCGGTCTTGTCATTCATGAAGCCCGGATGATCCCGGAAGAACGGCAGATATTCACCTTCCACGGCTTTAGGTTCACCGTTTTGCGCCGGGAGAAAAACCGCGTGACGCGCCTTCGGATCATGCCGCTTAATCAGGTGGCTGGAAACAAGGTCATGCTGGCTGGTCAGCTGGGCCATGCAGTCCAGCCGTCCCCAGCGTCTTAAGACCCGGTATCTTGAGGTTGATGTCAGCAGATTTGGTTTGAAATTGGCAGACTATTGCGCAATGCGGGCAGCGCGTGGATCGGGTTCTTCTGGTGCACGCGCTTCAATGGCTAGGGCGTGAACGCGGTCAGCCAGTTCTTCGGCCAAGAGGCTGTTGATGGTCCGGTGCCGGGCCACCCGGTTTTGGCCTGAAAAGCTGTCCGCTACAATGCGAACCCGAAAGTGTGTCTCGCCGCCTTCGCGCCAACCGCCGTGGCCTTTGTGCTTGTCGGATTCGTCGATCACCTCCAGCGCGCTGGGCTGAAGGGCGTCTGTTAATTTTGTGATGATTGTCTGCCTGATGCTCATGAGCTGTTTTTCTCGCTCTGGCAGCGATCCGTCAAGAGCAAAGGTTCCCCAACCGGCAATAGCAAAGGTCAATCGTTTAGTTGCAAAAAGCGGATTGTTCCACTCAATAAAAAAATTGCATGGACATGCCTTAATTTGGCACTATGCGCAGCTTGTCCCAAACCGTTCATCTCACCATAATCACGCGCATGAAACTGGATTCAAAAATATTCGACAGCATACGTGTCAAGCCGGACAAGGACCGGGTTGCGGAAGATCGCCATCCGACCTGCGATCACAAAGGCTGTAAACGTCCCGGCACTCACAAGGCGCCGAAGGGACGGGACATGGAAGGCCAGTATTTCAATTTCTGTGTCGACCATGTGCGGGAATACAATAAATCCTATAATTACTTCACCGGCATGCAGGATGATGATGTCCGCTCTTACCACAAGGACAGCCTGACAGGGCATCGTCCGACTTGGAAAATGGGCGTCAACAAGCAGGCAGCTGACGGCCCGGATGGCTACGATCCGCGCGAAAACATGCGGTCCAATGCCCACCGGCGTGCGTCGGAAGCGCGCAGGCCGCGACAAAGAAAATTGCTGGCGCTTGAAAAACGGTCGCTTGATGTGCTCAATCTGCCGCAGACAGCACGTGGCGATGAAATCAAAGCGCGCTATAAGGAACTTGTGAAACTCAACCACCCGGATGCCAATGGCGGGGATCGATCTTGTGAAGACCGCCTTCGGGAGATCATTCAGGCCTATCAGGTTTTGAAGAAATCCGGATTCTGTTAAGTCTGCACATTCTTGCAGCCTTTCCCCAAATACCCCACCCGGATTGCACCGGGGCAGCGGAGGACCGATGACTGAGACGACGAGTGTGGCTATGAGCATGCCGGATACCGAGGTTTCCGTACAAGACGTGTTCGGTTTCGAATCGGATTTGAAAGTTCCGGCGTTCTCGAGCGCATCGGAGCATGTGCCGGATCGGGATGACGACTATCTGTTCGACAAGGCCACGACCCTGGCGATTCTCGCCGGGTTTGCACATAACCGCAGGGTGATGGTGACCGGCTATCACGGAACGGGCAAGTCCACACATATTGAGCAGGTGGCGTCCCGCCTCAACTGGCCGTGTATTCGCGTTAACCTCGATAGCCACATCTCCCGTATCGACCTTGTGGGCAAGGACGCGATCGTCATCAAGGACGGTCAGCAGGTCACCGAATTCAAGGACGGTATTCTGCCTTGGGCTTACCAGCACAATGTGGCCTTGGTGTTTGACGAATATGATGCCGGTCGTCCGGATGTGATGTTCGTGATCCAGCGAATTCTGGAATCTTCCGGTCGTTTGACGCTGCTTGATCAAAGCCGCGTGATCCGTCCGCATGCGGCCTTCCGCCTGTTTGCAACAGCCAACACGGTTGGCTTGGGTGATACATCCGGCCTTTATCACGGCACGCAGCAAATCAACCAGGCACAGATGGACCGCTGGTCCATTGTCACGACACTGAACTATCTGCCGCATGACAATGAGGTCGATATCGTTCTGTCCAAGGCCAAGCATTACCAAAATGATGAAGGCCGCGGCATTGTCTCCAAGATGGTGCGTCTGGCGGACATGACCCGGAACGCGTTTATTGCCGGTGACCTTTCTACCGTCATGAGCCCGCGGACCGTGATCACTTGGGCCGAGAACGCCAACATTTTTAATGATGTCGGTTTTGCTTTCCGTGTGACCTTCCTGAACAAGTGTGACGACATGGAGCAGGCGCTTGTCGCCGAATTCTATCAGCGGTGTTTCGGTGAGGAGTTGCCGGAATCCGCCGTTAATGTCGTCATGAGCTGAGGGTAAGATGGCACCAAGGCCAGGCAGCAATTCCATACCCGGTGGCAAACCTGCTCCGGATCCAGAACCGTTCAAGCAATCGGTCGCCGGTTGCATGCGCGCGATTTCCGGTGATCCGGAGCTTGAGGTCACCTTCTCCGGGGACCGGCCGGGCATTTCTGGCAAAACGGCTCGTTTGCCTGACCCTTCCCGTAAAGTGTCGGCAAAGGAAATCGCGGTCACGCGTGGTTTGTCCGATTCCATGGCATTGAAGCTGGCGTGTCACGACACGAAAATCCATGCGCGTCACATCCCGGTGGGCTCGGATGCGCGGGCGATTTTCGATGCGGTGGAGCAGGCGCGGTGTGAGGCTGTTGGTGCGCGGCGTATGGAAGGCGTGGCTAGCAATCTGGCGGCCATGCTGGAAGACAAATATGTCCGCACCGTTGCTCCCGACATCAACAGTCGGGAAGAAGCGCCGCTTCAGGATGCGCTTTCTCTTATTGTGCGCGAACGGCTGACCGGAGCCGCACCACCCAAGGCAGCGGTCAATCTGGTTGACATGTGGCGGGACTGGGTTGAGCAAAAGGCAGGGGCCGAGCTCGACGGTCTCGCTGACACGGTTGAAAATCAGGACACGTTTGCCGAGGCGTTTCGTGAAGTTCTCAAATCTCTCGACATGGCTGAAGAGCTGGGCGAGCTGGATCAGGAAGACAACCCGGAGCAGAACGAAGACGACGGCAACAACGACGAATCCGAGACCGGCGGCGAAGAGGATGAGGACAGCGGCGAGCAGGAAGCTGCCCCGCAGGACATGGATATGTCCGGTGAGGAGCAGGATTCGGGTGAAACCGAAGCCTCTGACGCCGATATGGATGATTTCGCTGAAGAAGACATGGCGGATGCGGCGGAAGAGCCGGGGGAAAGTGAGCGGCGGGAACTGCCGTTTTCCAACAAGCCCCCGCTGTCGGACTACCGCGTCTATACCACTCAGTTTGATGAGACGATCCATGCAGAAGATCTGTGCGATTCTGCCGAACTGGACCGGTTGCGGGGGTTCCTCGACAAGCAGCTGACGCATTTGCAAGGCGCGGTTGCGCGGCTGGCAAACCGCCTGCAACGCAAGTTGATGGCCCAGCAGAGCCGCGGGTGGGACTTTGATCTGGAAGAAGGGCTCTTGGACACGGCGCGGTTGACCCGTGCGGTGACGGACCCGATGAGCCCGCTTGCTTTCAAGCAGGAGCGGGACACCACGTTCCGTGATACGGTTGTCACGTTGCTGCTCGACAATTCCGGGTCCATGCGTGGCCGTCCGATTACCGTTGCGGCCACTTGCGCTGATATTCTGGCGCGGACGCTTGAGCGGTGCGGTGTGAAGGTCGAGATCCTCGGTTTCACCACCAAAGCCTGGAAAGGCGGACAGTCTCGGGAAAGCTGGATTGGCACGGGTAAGCCACCCGCACCTGGGCGCCTGAATGATCTGCGCCACATCATCTATAAGTCTGCAGATGCGCCGTGGCGCCGTGCGCGCCGCAATCTTGGGCTGATGATGCGCGAAGGGCTGCTCAAAGAGAACATTGACGGCGAGGCGCTGACCTGGGCCCATGAGCGCTTGCTCGGGCGTCCAGAACAACGCCGTATCCTGATGATGATTTCTGATGGTGCACCGGTGGATGACTGCACCTTGTCCGTCAATCCGGGCAACTATCTGGAACGGCATCTGCGCTATGTCATTGAGGAGATCGAAAACAGATCCCCGGTGGAGTTGATTGCAATTGGCATTGGTCACGATGTGACCCGCTACTACAAGCGTGCTGTGACGATTGTGGACGCGGAAGAATTGGCCGGGGCCATGACCGATCAGCTGGCTGATTTGTTCGATGATGAAGCCGAGCAGGGTGATCCGCGGCGGGCCCGCAAACGAGCCAGAAACGGTCGCTAGCAATGACCCGTCCGGTTCGGCGACTTTTGAATGCTGCCATGGGTCTCATGGCGGCATTTCTTTTGGCCCTTATTGTCCCGTCTTCGGTTTCGGCTCTTGATCTGGTGCAGAAGGGCGACGCTGTCACGATCAAGACGAAGCCAATCAAAACCTTCCAGATTGGCAAGACAGAGACGCGCTTCGGGCAGTTGGAGTTTCTGGGCGGATTGGAAATCCTGTCTGCCAACCGGGCTATTGGTGGTCTGTCTGGTTTGATTACCTTGTCGGGCGGCGCGCAATTTTTGGCGGTGACGGATAACGGTCATTGGGTTTCTGGTGAGATTGAGCAGGATAAGGCCGGGGTTCCGCTGGATTTTGCCAACATCCGTGTTGCCCCCTTGCGGCGGCAAAACGGGGAGACGTTCCGCCGTATTTGGGGCCATGACACCGAAAGTCTGGTGCGGGATGGCGACACACTGCTGGTATCTGCCGAGCGGGCCAATGCGATCTATCGGTTCCCTTGGCCGATCCTCACAGGCAATGAGCGCATGCTTGAGGAGGTGGCTGTGCCGCCAGAGATCAAGGCGCTGCAAAAAACCAAGGGACTGGAGGCGATTGCCGCCGGTCCTGCCGGATCGCTGCTGGACGGAGTGATTGTGGCGGTTGGAGAGCGCGGAATTAGCGAAAGCCACTCGCTGCCCGGATTCCTGATTTCTTCAACGGGCACTGAAGTGTTTTCGATTGAGCGGTCTGATCGCTATGACGCGACCGATGCTGTCTTCCTGCCAAATGGAGAATTTCTCCTGCTGGAGCGCCGGTTCAATATGCGGGATCTTGTTGGCATGCGGCTGCGCCAGTTTAAGAGCGCGGACTTGAAGCCGGGGGCGCAATTGCGTGGCGAGGTTCTGCTGGAAGCGGATTTCACCTACCAAATCGACAATATGGAAGCGCTTGCGGTTCACCAAACCAAAGACGGCGACACAATCCTGACGGTTCTTTCCGACAACAATCGATCTCTCTTGCAAAGAACGCTGTTGCTCCGGTTTAAATTGATCAATGCTGATGGCTAACGGGGAGCTGCGGAAAAATGATTGAATCGATAAACCTTCTCCTGATCATGGGGGCAGCGCTCCTCGCGGTTGCCAGTCCGGGCCCTGCAACATTGGCCATTGCAAGCACATCCATGACGGCAGGCCGCAAAAACGGGTTTGCACTTGCCATGGGCGTGTCCACCGGATCACTTGTCTGGTCCATTTCTGCGGCTATGGGGCTTGGGGCGGTCATGCTGGCGAATGCCTGGATACTGGAGGTGATCCGGTATCTGGGAGCGCTATATCTGATTTACCTCGCCTATAAATCAGCAAAAGCTGCCTTTGGATCTGTTGGGCTAAATGCCGTCGCCCCGGTGAAGGGGGATGCGCTGCGCGCCTATCGCAGTGGTTTTTTGCTGCATATGACGAACCCGAAGGCGATCTTCTTCTTTGGTTCGCTCTACTCCATCGGAGTGCCCGCCCACACGCCGATCAAGGAGCTCATCATCTTGATCGCCGTTTTGTTGGTGCAGAGCCTTGTAGTCAATATCGGGTACTCTCTGATTTTCTCCAAACCGGCGATGGTCAAAGGGTATCAGCGCATGTATCGCGCATTTAATGCCGCCTTTTCACTGGCGTTTGGGGCCGCTGGCATCAAGATCCTCACAACCCGATTGAGTTAGAAAAAAGGCATCTGAACCAAAGTCCAGATGCCTTTAAATGATCAGTTTTCGTGACTGTTTTAGGCCGTTGACCCGGGACTTGTCAGATCATGCAATTGACCGTTACCAGTACAAAGGAAAGACCAGATCTGGCGTGTGTCACCGGCACCTGGCGATGGAATGCTTTTTTGCATCGAAGCGGCAAGTCACTCGCTGAGGCGATTGAACTTGATATCCTTTGTGCGGATGGCGAGGCTTTGATGCCGACGGTTTTGGTATTGCTAGAAGAAGCGATACCGGTTGGAATGATTGCGCTTTGCATGAACGATCTTGCCGAGCGGCCGGATTTAAATCCTTGGCTGGCCGGTCTTTATGTCGATCCACCTCACCGCGGAAAAGGGTATGCCGCGCGTTTGATAAAAGAACTCGAAGCCTTGGCCCGAGCGTCAGAAATCATTGAGTTGTATCTCTATACAGCGAATGCGGAGCGACTTTATCTAAAGCAAGGGTGGACAACGATAGATAACCTTGAAAGCGAGGGACAATCGTACTCCATCATGCAAAAACGACTTCAAGATTAACCTGCATGCCCAGAAACAAGAAAAGCCGCCTTGGTGGAGGCGGCTTTTTTGATCTCAGAGCTGATTCTTGCCGGCATCAGGCCGTTGAGCCGTTTGGCGATCCTCTAAAGAGGCCAAGCACGATGCGGTAGGGTGCCAACATTGCGATGGCCACCAGCACCTTCACGATGAAGTCACCTGCGGCGAGCGAAACCCAGAGCGGAACGTCTGATCCGACTCCCAAGAAGGGCACCGGGAAAGCCAAAGAACTGTCTTCCAGTCCAAACAGCCCGTCAATGAAGGCGAAGCTGGCTGCAAACGCGATTCCGAAGAACAGCAGTGTGTCGATGATCGAGCCAATCATCGATGACGCAATCGGTGCTTTCCACCACGCCATCCGGCGCAATTTGTCAAAGATGGTGACGTCCAGAAGCTGCGCGGTCAGGAACGCAGTTCCCGAGGCGATGGCGATGCGTGGTGTGGCCAGCCAGATTGACAGGATGACAGCCAAGGCGAAGCCAACAAGAACGACGGTGCGCGCCGCTTTAGGTCCAAACCGCCGGTTTGTCAGGTCGGTGACCAGAAATGCGGCCGGGTAGGTGAAGGCACCCCATGTCAGGAGGTCGGCGAGGTTAATGCCGCCGAGTGTGCCCTGAACCGGGAATTGAACCAGAAAATTCGAGGCCACAACGACAATCGCCATCGCGGTGATCGCGATGGCGAGGTCGGCCACGGAAAAACTCCGGGAACTTGTCATGCTTTTGCCCTCAAAGGCTTAAGCAGCGGCTGCTTCCGCCTGCTTGCGCTTGATCGCAACCTTGACCTGACGTGCCTTGTCGGACAGCTGAGCGTCCGTAGCTTTCATCAGGTAGTTGTCCAGACCGCCGCGGTGCTCAACAGAGCGCAGGGCGTGTGCGCAGATGCGCATCTTGAAAGTTTCGCCCAGTGTGTCGCTCAAGAGAGAGACGTTGCACAGGTTCGGCAGGAACCGGCGGCGGGACTTGTTGTTTGCGTGAGAGACGTTGTTACCCGTCATCACGTCTTTGCCGGAGAGTTCACAACGGCGTGCCATGAGTTCACCTTTATGTCTTCGCAGCCACCCTGCTGGGCAGGAAATGGCAGTTTCAACCGGAAAGGTGCGGACGCGAACGTCTCGCAGCGGCATCTCCGGCATGTCTCGGAAAAAGTTGTCCCGCTATAATGGGAGTGACGGCGAAGGTCAAGACATCAGTTCAGATTCTGCGCACCAGAATCTTTTTCTCTCAATTTGACCGGCTGCGTTAACCCTAAGGTTACCATGTGAGCTAACAATCCGAACATATTCGTACCTGCGTAATTCGAACAAGTGTGTCGGGACAGGTGCGCCGTGACATTTGTGCCCTGCGCGGCATGTCGGAGGTTCTCGTGTTGGCATTTTCCTCGTTTGGCCGGTTTCTGGCCGTTTCACTCGCTGCGGCGACTGCATTTGTTTCTGTTCCGGCAGAGGCCAAGCGCAGCAGCGTTGGGGGACGTTACAACATCACGATTGCCGGGCTGACTGTTGGCGAAGGGACTTTGTCTCTTGTTCTACAGGGAAATGCCTATTCGGCTAAAGTTGGCTTGAAGCCTGCGGGCATCGGCACTTTGTTCTCAACGGGCAAGGGCGGCGCAGAGGCGTCGGGGTGGCTGGTAGGGTCCAAAATTCACCCCTCCAAGTATCAGATGGCCTCTGAAGCAGCGAACCGAAACTTTTACGTTGGCCTTCAGCAAGGGTCTGGACATATCCGGTCTGCGGAGGTGACGCCGCAATTCAAGCCGAATGCGGAACGGATCAAAATTCGTGGCAAGCACAAGCAAAATGCGGTTGACCCGCTGAGCGCAGCCTTGATGCCGGTGGGCAAGGGCGGCGATGTGCTTGGTCCGAATGCCTGCAAACGCAAATTGCCGATCTTTGACGGCTGGACCCGGTTCGACATTAAGCTGAGCTATCGCGAAATCAAGCAGGTATCCGGCAAAGGCTATGATGGCCCTGTTGTGGTCTGCAATGCGAAATGGATCCCGGTTGCCGGGCACCGTCCGTCCAAGGAGTCTGTCAAATACATGGCGAAGGCTCCCATGGAGGTTTGGCTGGCGCCAATGGGCGAAGAAAATGTTCTGATCCCTTACCGCATGTCGATCGACACAAAGACTGGCCGTCTTGTGGTCGAAGCGTCCGCGCTGCAGATCAAGCCGGGTTTGCGGGACAGTGCCGGTCGCTGAGCCTGACCTTCATTTGCTGAAAGCTTGGCAGGTCGCCGCTTTTCTCCAAATTGGGGGCAAGACGAACTGAGTAGCCGACGCTTTCTTGAAATCTCTCACCTTTTTCCGCGGGAACCGCCCGCGGTTTGTTGCATTTGTACGCTCGGACACTTACCTGAAGGCGCAGCCCGCACTTGCGTGTTTGCCAGTGTCTTGTTAGAGGCCAAGCGTAATACGTTTTCCCGCCTGCTTCATGCAGGCCAGATGGTCCAGGTACCTTAGTCGATGCACAGCTATTTGGAATTTGAAAAGCCGGTCGCCGATATCGAAGGCAAGATCCAGGAGCTTCGCGCTCTTGCAGCCGATGGCGAGGCCGTAAATGTCGATGACGAAATCGATCGGCTCAAGTCCAAATCATCCAGCACCCTGAAAGACCTTTATACCAAGCTGACACCCTGGCAGAAGACCTTGGTGGCCCGCCATCCGGATCGTCCGCATGCAGCTGATTATGTCAAAGGCCTGATTGAAGACTTCACACCGCTGGCCGGTGACCGAAATTATGCGGAAGATCATGCGATCATCACCGGGCTGGGTCGGTTTCGTGGCCAGTCTGTTGCCATTTTGGCTCAGGAAAAGGGTTCGGATACGGAAAGCCGTCTGAAGCACAATTTCGGCATGGCTCGGCCGGAAGGCTATCGCAAGGCTGTCCGGATCATGGATATGGCCGAGCGGTTTGGCATTCCCGTCGTTTCCTTCGTTGATACAGCCGGTGCCTATCCGGGTATTGGCGCTGAAGAGCGCGGTCAGGCAGAAGCCATTGCGCGGTCGACTGACAAGGGTCTTGGTCTTGGCGTTCCGTCCATCTCAATGGTGATCGGTGAAGGCGGGTCTGGCGGGGCGATTGCTGTTGCCACATCCAGCAAGGTCTTGATGCTGGAGCATTCGATCTATTCGGTGATTTCTCCGGAAGGCGCTGCCTCTATTCTGTGGCGTGACAGCGCACGGGCACAGGATGCAGCAACTGCAATGAAAGTCACCGCACAGGATCTTCTGCAGCTGGGTGTGATTGATGAAATCGTGGAAGAGCCGGTTGGCGGTGCGCACCGTGCCCCGGAAACCGTGATTGATCGTGCAGGCACTGCAATCGAGACGGCATTGAATGACCTGTCTGCCCTGACGCCGGATGAGCTGCGCAAGCAGCGCCGTGACAAGTTCTTGGCGATTGGCCGCACGCTCTCGTAACGCAAATTTGATGCATCCCTAAAGGTGTCTCGCGTTTTGGTTGCGAGGCTGCCGCTCTTTGGCCGAATTTGTCGGTCATGAGGTGTTCTTGAGACGAATAACGTGAATGTCAGCGGGATTCGTTCGGCAGAATTGCTTGTTTTAGGGTAACCTGCTGTCAACCATAACCCCGTAACGTGACCATTTGGCGGACCGTGTTTGGTGCATTTTTGAAATGCCTTTGGGTCGGCTTTGTGTTTCGTTGCTGTGTTGAGTTCGAGAATGTGCATGAGCGCTTGGCGAGTATCTGACGTTTGCACCTATATCCGTGACCGCATGACCATGCTCGGTCGTGTCGCGGCGCTGCTGCTTTTGGCGGGAGCGCTGGCCGGATGTCAGGCAGATGAACTGGGCTATGGCCCGAAGCACAAACGTCCGGTTGACAGCACTATCAAGCGCAAGATGACCGAGCTCGGCATGAGGTCGACATCGCCGATCATGATCCGGATCTTCAAGCAGGAAAGTGAACTTGAAGTCTGGAAACAGGCACGGGGCGGTCGGTACAAGCTTCTTGAAACTTTTGAGATCTGCAAATGGTCCGGTGAACTTGGTCCCAAGTTCAAGGAAGGCGACAGGCAGGCTCCTGAAGGATTCTACGAGATTACGCCCAGCTTGATGAACCCGAAATCAAGCTATCACCTAGCATTTAACCTCGGATATCCGAACAGGTTCGACCGCGCTCATGGGCGCACCGGGTCACACCTGATGGTGCATGGGGCCTGTTCCTCCCGCGGCTGCTATGCCATGACGGACAAACAGGTTCAGGACATTTATGCGCTTGCGCGCGACAGCTTCAAAGGTGGTCAGCGCTCGTTTCAGGTGCAGGCATTTCCGTTCCGCATGACGCCGGAAAACATGGCGAAGAACCGCGATAGCGAGCATATGGATTTCTGGCGCATGCTGAAAGTTGGCTACGATCATTTCGAGCTGACAAAGGTGCCGCCGAAGATTTCCGTCTGCGAAAAGAAATATGTATTTGACGCGACACCGCTTGTGGATGGCGTGCCGTTCCGGGCGACGGCCAAGTGCCCAGACTACAAGGTGCCGGATCGCACAGCGATGCTCGTGGCGCAAAAGCAGTCCAAGGACGAGGAAAAGTTCCAGACCATCGTTGCGCGTATTGAAGCTCGAGAAGAGCGCAAGGAGCGTTGGGAAGAACGCCAGAAGGCCATCGCAGGTCTTTTGGGCAGTGATGCTCCTGCTGCAGCTGAGGCCACTGTCGAGGCTGGCTCTGCCGCTGCCGACGGTGCAGCTACCGCGGTTGCCGTGGCTCCAAAACAGCGCCCTGAAGGCGATGTTGCGACAGCTTATGCGCCTGCGCAAAAGAGCGACAGCGGAACACCGGGGGGTTCATGAAACGCTGGTTGCCGTTTGGCTCCAAGACCACGGAAGAAACGGCGACTGTCGGGTCAATTGAAGGCGCAGCTGCCCCAGCTCCAAAGCCTTGATTTTAGTGGCTTTTGTTACGGTCAACTGAGCTTTTGAGGCGGCAAGCCTGTTACGACACCTTTCTGAAGGACGTCTGGGTCATAGGCCTTGCGCCCAAAGACTTCGCGGACCATGGGTTCGAACGTTTCCAGAAGCTCGGTCGGATAGTCCGGATCAAAGGATGATTGATCCCAGCGCTCGCAGAAATCAGAACAGCTTTGAAAGCAGGGATGGCCCTTGAATTCATCGCGGGCGTTTTCATCCCAGCCATAATGCTTGCCGTAATAAAGCATCTGAAAAATGCCGTGATGCTCCACCACCCATGCGACTTCATCGCGCACAAAAGGGCGAATGACTTCGGCTGAGAACCGGTCATGGTTTTGCGGGGCAAGACCGTCTCCTATGTCGTGGAGAAGGGCTCCGACCACCCAGTCAATATCTGCGCCGTCACGAAGTGCCCGTGTGGCTGATTGAAGCCCATGGTCCATGCGGGTGATCTGATAGCCGGACATGGAATCTTCTCCCTGCTTGCGCAGTTCGGCGAGGATCCGGTCCGGGGTTAGCGCATGATACGGTTTCTCTGCTTCTGCCAGCAGATCATAGTCGGCCTTGGTGCCGTCTTTCATTTGCGTGAATGATACGGTTTTCATTGGCGGCCTCCCTAAGACATCCGTCAGCGTTTATCTTGAAGTCTCGCCTTCTTTTGAAAAAAGAGAAAGCCCCGAAACCGAGGCTTTCTGGCCAGAAACCGTCGTGATCGCGTGTTAGGGGGCAGGTGTTGGAGGAAGCAGCGCTTCTACCGCAAGCCCAAGAGCCAGCAGATGCCTGTCCGAAAAGGCCGGGCCATCAAGCTCCAGCCCGACGGGTAGGCCGTCACTTGTCAGTCCGACGGGGATCGAGAGGCCGGGGAGGCCTGCGTTGGATCCGGGGTCCGTATTCCGGATGAACGTCTGGAAGGTCGGGACCTTGGCTCCCAACAGCTCCACTTCTAGATCCGAGCCCGAGATGGGCTGCGCGGGAAGGGGTGTGGTCGGGAAGGCAAGGGCATCCAGCCGGTGGTCTGCAAATACTTCGGCATATCGCGCTTGCAGTTTGGGACGAAGGTCGTTCATCACACTTCGATAGGCGACTTCCGGCACGGCCTGATCGCCCAGTATCATATTGTCGAAGACGAATTTCACGTCCGGGCTGGTGATCTCTGCGGCTAGCTGGTCGATGGTGAGGCCCGTCTCGTTTTTTTCAAGGAATTTCGAAATGTCCTGTTTTGCTTCGAAAAGTGCAATCGGGAAACCGATCTGACCATTGAGGTCCTGAATGTCGGCAAGATCGAGGGTAACAAGGGTTACGCCTGCCGCTTCCAGCTTTTCAAGTGCTGCCTTCACAAGGCGATCTGTTTCGCCATCCACATGGCCGTTGAAGGCAGATGGAATTCCCACGCGGACGCCGGATAGATTGAGTGCTCCGAGGGTGGTTGTACCATTCGTGATGACGCCGTCTATCAGTATGATATCCTTCATGGAGCGCGCAAGCGGTCCGGCGGTGTCGCGAGTGTGGGATATCGGAACAATCCCTGCCTGAGGATATCTTCCGACAGAAGGACGGAAGCCATAGACACCATTGAGCGCTGCAGGAATGCGAACCGATCCGCCGGTATCCGTGCCTAATCCGACCGGTGCAAACCGGGCGCCGATTGCTGCACCGGTTCCACCGCTTGATCCGCCAGCGAACCGATCCAGTGCGTAGGCATTGGCAACTGCGCCATGGACGGCGTTGTTGGATGTGATGCCGAAGGCCAGTTCATGCAGGTTGGTCTTGCCGAGAATGATCGCGCCTGCCTTGCGCAGTCGTTCGACCACTGGAGCGTCCTTGGCAGGGCGCCAATTGGCAAGAGCGGGTGTTCCGGCGGTGTTCGGCAGACCCTGAACGGCGATGTTGTCCTTTACGACGATGGGCACCCCGAACAAGGGGCCCTTTTCTGACGGTTCCTTCAGCGCAGCGGACTTTGCGCCATCTGCGTCCAGCGTGATGAACGCGTTTCCGCGATCGTCGCCAATCCGATTAAGCAGCGCGTCAACATATGCTTGTGGCGACAGTGCGCCCGAGGCGATCTGTGCTGCGGCTTCGCTTGCGGTCAGGTCCTTCAGGTTGTCGCCCGCGAGTGCTGGTAGGCTTCCAAGTGCCATTGCGCCAATGGTCAAGATGCTTCGAACTCCCATGATCATTCCTCCGGTCAAGATCGGAAAAGCATTGGAGCGAAGATAGAGGTGCAACGCGTCCTCATTTTTGAGGATGCGGACGAAGATATCGGGCGTTGGCTAGTTCGAACGAGCGGCCATTAGTTTGGCCACCAGCGCTGTTCGGTTGTTGACTCCGGCCTTTTGGAATAGCCGCTGGACATGGGTTCGCACGGTGGTGATTGAGACCCCAAGATGATCGGCAATGTGCTGATCTCGTCCGTAATGAGTCATGCAGGACAGGATTTCCGCCTCGCGAGGTGTCAGCGACCATGCCTCGGCAAGGCTCTCCAGCGTATGAAGCGGGTCGAGCTGACGGAGGTTTTCCGCAAAACGGCGATGCTGGATTACTGCATTGGAGAAGGCGGTCCCTACCGCCTGAAGGATGTCGATGTCGCGGCGGCCAAAAGTTTCCTTGGCGCGTGACCGCCATACCCTCAGGTCGCCTACATGCGCAGAGCCATCGTGTGCGTGATAGTTCACGCCGTGGTGCAGGCCGTCGCGTTGGAGAAAGTCGTTGTAGAACTCGGTCTTTTCTAGATCCGACTGTGCAATGACCTCGTTTACATGAGCGGCCTGCCGTCGGCTGGCCAGTTTTTGCGTGATGGGGTCGCGATACTGAAAATACGTTTCGTAAAGTTTTAGATTGTCCGGAGCCATGTTGACAGAGACCCGACTCGCAAATCTGCGTCCGGAGGGATCTGCGACATATGAGGCGAAGAAGTCAGCATTGAGCAGACCGAGCAGTCTTTCGCCCACGCGCTGTCGAAGTTCAAGACTGTTCGAGAGCCGCGTAAGGTCCTGCATGATGCCGATTAGTTCGGACGTCTCGCGCGAAGTTAATGTCGTCAGCACGCCCTCCTCCCCAAGGATATCTTCCGATACGGCAAGTTTGACCGAAATTCAGGCAAAAACCAAGAGGAACCGAATAACGTCTTATTTTGGGATAAGGGCCCAGAAGTCGAAGTCGAGAATGACGCCGTCTTCGTAGGTCTTCGCATCGACCTTGTGAGGGAAGTTCTGACAGGGCTTGTTTTTGGTGGCGATGAGCCGCAGGCGGATGGCTCCGACATCCTGTCGGCCCTCGATCACCGATTTTTCCAGCACTTCCGACCATGCGTAGATGGTGTCTCCGGCAAAGGCCGGGGCCACGTGGCGGCCGCCATTGATGCCGGCGATGTGGAAAGCGTTGCCAAGGCCATTGAATGAGAGGGCGCGCGCCAGGCTGATAATGTGCCCGCCATAGATCAGCCGCCGACCGTGTCGGCCCTGATTGGCTGCATATTGGTCGAAATGGACCTTCGCGGTGTTCTGGTAGAGCCGGGTGGCCATCTGGTGCTCGGCTTCTTCCAACGTCATGCCGTCCACATGGTCAATCTTTTCGCCAACCTGATAGTCGCCATAGCGGAAGATGGACCCGGCGAGCGCATTGTCCCAATGGGAAATGTCCAAAAGCGGCACGGCATTTCCAAGCGCATCGGGAGCAATTTCAGCTGGTAGGTCCGGCACAACTGGCTCGCAGGCCGGGCTGTCAGGATCGGCCTTGTTGACCATCACCCAGCGCACATAGTCGAGCACTTCGGTGCCATCCGATTTATAGCCGGTGGACCGGACATACACGACGCCGGTTTTGCCGTTTGAGTTTTCTTTCTTGCCGATCACCTCTGACACGGCAGACAAGGTGTCACCGGGATAAACCGGTGCAAGAAACCGCCCACCTGCATAGCCAAGGTTTGCAACTGCGTTCAGTGAAATGTCTGGAACGGTTTTGCCAAAGACGATGTGGAATGTGAGAAGATCGTCAATCGGGGCCTGCTCATATCCAAGAGACCATGCAAAGGCATCCGAGGATTGAACGGCAAACCGCGACCCGTAAAGCGCAGTATAAAGGGCGACATCGCCCTGTGTGACCGTGCGAGGCGTTGCGTGGCGGATCACCTGCCCGATTGAAAAGTCTTCGAAATAGTTCCCCGGATTGGTCTTGGCCACCTGCTCGCTCCCGTCCCACAGTGTCTGACGATTTGATAATGCTTATCGCATTGCACAAAGCAAGTTCGTCCTTTGACCGACGCGGGGGCTTTTAAGGTTCTTTAGCCCAGAATTTGCTGATCGTCGCCGAGCACGAAATGTACTTTGTCGAACTGTTTGCGGAAGGCCGCCGTCTGCGGGGCCAATTCTTCCGGGGTGGCGCTCGTCAGAGCTTGGGCAAGACGTCTGGCCAGTTCTGGAATGTCGCTCACTGTTACACCCCAGCGGACCAGCTCTGGCGTTCCAATTCGCAGGCCATTGAGATCGCCGTCTACCGGGGCAATCGGTAGGCCAATACCGCACGCAAGGAAGCCGGCCTTTGCAATCTTCTTGGCAGCTGTTTGCCCACCTCCAAATTGCGCGGCTTCAATCGCGAATTGGTGAGATTGAGTAAAGCCTTTGGTTTTGCCGAAAATGGGTATTCCGGCGGCATCCAGTTCGCTGGCCAGGTGTTTGGCGGTTTCCTGCATGGTCTTTGCATAGGCATGGCCGTATTCACGCCAGTCCAGCATCGTGTAGGCCAGAGCGGCCGTTTTTCCGGCGTCAAAATTGGCAGTCATGCCTGGAAAGGCGATGTGATCCAGTCGTTCTGCCAAGTCGCGGTCGTTGGTCATAATCAGACCACCGGCAGGACCGCCGAGGCTTTTGTAGGTGCTCATGGTCATCAGGTCTGCGCCATGGTCCAAAGGGTTGGACCAAACGCTTCCAGCAATCATCCCGCATTGGTGAGCAGCATCAAACAGGACCCGAGCGCCGACTTCATCTGCAATGGACCGAATTTCGCGAACTGGATGTTCAAAGAGATTCAAGCTGCCACCGATGGTGATGAGTGTCGGCTTTTCTTGTTTTGCCAGCTCACGAAGCCCCTCAAGATCAACGGTGTAGCCATCTGCCGCAACAGGGGCATGTTTGATCGTGAGGCCATAAAGACCGGCGCAGCCTGCGTCATGGTGGGTCACATGTCCGCCAATGGAAGCTGGCGGAGCGATGATTGTATCGCCCGGTTTGCAAATGGCCATGAAAGCAAAGAGATTGGCAATCGCGCCGGAAGGAACCCGCACTTCTGCATATCGGGACTTGAAGATTTCGGCGCTCAGTTCTGCTGCCAGAACTTCAATTTCCTCAATTGCTTCCAAGCCCATCTCATATTTGTCGCCGGGATAACCGAGTGAGGCTCGTGACCCGAGGCCCTTGGACAAGGCGGCTTCTGCTTTCGGGTTCATGACATTGGAAGCCGGGTTGAGATTGAAGCAGTCTCGCTCATGGATCTGCCGGTTGTTCTCAATCAGTTGATCCAGCCGCGCACCAATCTTACTCGACGCCTCGCCCGATTGCTGTGCAAGTGCGAGAATGTGGGTTTCGCAGTCAACAGGCACCCAGGGGCGGGGATAAAGTGCGTTCATGGTCAGACCTCCAGCAGATTTCCGGACAAAAACAACAAAAGACCTTTGCCGCAAATCAGTTTTACTGGATACTGGCCCTAGAAAAACTATGTCTGACGTTGAAGGTTGCCAATGGCTGTCGCACCTCCGCGCCCGAAAGGACCGCCGCTAAATGCGCTTCGTGCTTTCGAAGCTGCTGCGCGGCTGGGCAGTTTTTCTCTTGCCGCATTGGAATTGAACGTCTCACCGGGAGCCGTGGCGCAACATGTTAAGGCGATAGAGCTTTGGGCTGGAGCTTCTCTTTTTGAAAGGCATACGCAAGGAGTTCGTCTCAATCAAATCGGGGAACGCGTTCTGCCGGACTTTGAAGCCGCCTTTGATCTGTTGGCGGATGCGTCCCGCAAATTGCGTTTGGCTGCTGCGCCTAGTGAAATCAGAATTGCAGCGCTTCCCAGCGTCGCACAGCTTTGGCTTTCCCCCCGCTTGCCGAAAATCAGAAGGGTGATCCCAGAAGTGTCGATCTCTGTGACAGCTTTGGAGCAGGCGCCCAATTTGATTCGAGACCAGTATGACCTCTCTCTGTTCTTCCATGAAGGTGAGGGGGGACTGGATGATGGATCTATCGTTTTGGCAGAGGATGAGATTTATCCAGTAGCCGCGCCCGACGTTGCCGCGGAAATTGCGTCCTTGGAGGATTTGGCAGCGGTTCCCTGTCTTGAGGATGTGACCTGGAGTTCGGACTGGGCGATTTGGCTGAAGGCTGCCGGTGCTGGCAAGTTGCAGCTTCAGCGCGGGCCGGCATTTTCTTTGTTTGCGCTTGCCTTGGAAGAAACGCGCAATGGAGCCGGGGTTCTCATCGGCCACGATCAACTGATCCGCCCTGATCTGGAACAGGGCCGTTTGGTGCGTGTCTTCGACAAATCGGCTTATTCGGGGCGCAGGTTGGTCTTATCTGTTGCTCAGGCGGGGCATGCCGGCGTTCTGCAAAGAGTGACCGATTTGCTCTCACAACAAACCGGCCCCGCTTGAGTTTTCAGGCTGCCTGTTCGGATCTTTGCGAGACGATTTTCACAACATCCGCCATGATCTCCGTCAGCTGGAAGTCCTTTGGCGTGTACACAGCTGCAACGCCCATGGCCTTCAAGATGGCAGCATCCTCATCGGGAATGATGCCGCCGACGATGACCGGAATATCGTCCGCTCCGGCCACACGCAGCCGATCCATGACATCGCGAACCAGCGCAAGGTGCGATCCGGAAAGAATAGACAATCCAATGACATGCACATCTTCTTCCACAGCTGCATTCACAATTTGTGCAGGGGTCAGGCGGATGCCCTCATAGACAACTTCCATGCCGCAGTCGCGTGCGCGCACGGCGATTTGTTCTGCGCCATTTGAATGGCCGTCAAGGCCCGGTTTGCCAACAAGGAACTTCAGGCGGCGGCCAAATTTCGCTGACGCGGTTTCAACATCCTGACGGACGGCTTGCAAGTCGCCTGCATCGTCCCGAGCGGCCTGCCCAACCCCGGTTGGGGCGCGATATTCGCCAAAGATATCCCGCAGCACTTTGCCCCATTCGCCGGTTGTCACGCCAGCCTTTGCCGCAGCAATGGAGGGTTCCATGATATTGCGGCCTTCTTGCGCAGAAGAGCGCAGGTCGCCCAGTGCAGCATCAACCGCGGCTTGTTCGCGGCCATTGCGCCAGGCTTTGACCTTCTCGATGGCTTCTTCTTCGACATGTTCAGGAACGGTCAGAATGCCGCCGTCCTCGCCGGTCGCCAGAGGTGACGGCTCGCTTTCCGTCCACTTGTTCACGCCAACGACGATCTGGTCACCGGCTTCAATGCCTGCAAGGCGGGCGGAATTGGCTTCCACCAGCTTGCGCTTCATGTAGCTGGATTCAACGGCCGACACGGCCCCGCCCATCTCGTCGATCCGGGCCAGTTCGGCGCGGGCTTCTTCCTTGAGGGCTTCGACTTTTTTCGTGACTTCCGAAGAACCGTCGAAGATGTCGCCATACTCCAGAAGGTCGGTTTCAAAGGCCATGATCTGTTGCATGCGCAAGGACCATTGCTGGTCAAACGGACGTGGCAGGCCAAGCGCCTCGTTCCAGGCCGGAAGCTGAACGGCGCGCGCGCGGGCATTTTTGGACAGAACCACAGCCAGCATCTCAATGAGAATGCGGAAAACGTTGTTTTCCGGCTGCTGTTCGGTCAAGCCGAGGGAGTTGACCTGAACGCCATACCGGAACCGGCGAAAGCGTTCGTCTTCTATGCCATAGCGCTCCCGGCAGATTTCATCCCAAAGTTCGGTGAAGGCGCGCATCTTGCACAGCTCAGTGACAAAACGCATGCCGGCATTCACGAAGAAGGAAATTCGGCCCACGGCCTTCGGGAAATCTTCTTCCGGAATGGTTCCGCTGGCTTTCAGGGTGTCGAGGATGGTGACAGCGGTTGCCAAAGCAAAAGAGAGTTCCTGAACCGGCGTCGCACCTGCTTCCTGCAAGTGATAGGAGCAGACGTTCATCGGGTTCCATTTCGGCATGTTGGAATAGGTCCAGCCGATAATGTCCGTGGTGAGTTTCAAGGATTGTGCCGGTGGGAACACATAAGTGCCCCGCGACAGATATTCCTTGATGATATCGTTTTGTGTGGTTCCGGACAGGAGAGAGCGGTCTGCGCCCTGTTCATCGGCTGCTGCCACATAGAGAGACAAGAGCCACGGCGCGGTTGCGTTGATCGTCATGGAGGTGTTCATGCGTTCAAGCGGAATTTCGTTAAAGAGCGCCCGCATGTCGCCCAGATGAGAGACGGGAACACCAACCTTGCCGACTTCGCCGCGTGCCAAGAGATCATCCGGGTCATATCCGGTTTGTGTTGGCAAATCGAAGGCCACAGACAGACCGGTTTGTCCCTTTGCGAGGTTTGTCCGGTAGAGCTTGTTCGATTCGGTTGCCGTTGAGTGTCCCGCATAGGTGCGGAAAATCCACGGGCGATCACGCTCGGCTGTGTCCGGTCTGGTCATCTTCTCTCCTTTTCGGGCGACCGTGGAGCCTTTCCAATTCTGGCCAATCTGGTCGTCCCGATCACTCCCGGGCTGTCTCTAGAGCCTTTTCCTCGACGTAAATCTGCCGGTTTGTTTCCGTCATGAAAAGACATTTTTATATGCAATGCAAAAATAGACTTGGCCAAAAAGGCAAGTTAAGCAATAGTCGAATATATCGAGGCGCGATTTTGAACAATAATTGCGCCAAATAGACATTTTGTCCTGAATGTCGTTTTGCATCTGCGAAGTGATTGGGGCGAAAATAGAAATGCTGGTTACGGAGGAGGCATTTATGACGGCAGCAGCCGAAGCAAATGACAACCAGACGCGGGGAGACGCTCCGGTGAAAGACCTTTACGAGCTTGGCGAAATTCCGCCACTCGGCCATGTTCCGAAAAACATGTACGCTTGGGCCATTCGGCGCGAGCGCCACGGGCCGCCAGAAGAGGCCATGCAGCTGGAAGTGGTTCCGACATGGGAACTCGACAGCCATGAAGTTCTGGTTCTCGTGATGGCAGCAGGCGTGAACTATAATGGCATCTGGGCCGGCCTTGGTGAGCCGATCAGCCCCTTCGATGTGCACAAAGCCCCGTACCATATCGCAGGATCCGATGCGTCCGGCATCGTTTGGGCGGTAGGTGACAAGGTCAAGCGCTGGAAAGTTGGTGACGAGGTTGTCATCCACTGTAATCAGGACGACGGTGACGATGAGTTCTGTAATGGCGGCGACCCGATGTATTCGCCAACGCAGCGGATTTGGGGTTATGAGACCCATGACGGGTCTTTCGCTCAGTTTACGCGGGCTCAATCCCAGCAGTTGATGCCACGTCCGCAGCATCTGACTTGGGAAGAGAGCGCTTGCTACACGCTGACGCTTGCAACAGCCTACCGTATGTTGTTCGGCCATCACCCTCATGAGTTGAAGCCGGGCCAGAATGTTCTGGTTTGGGGTGCGTCGGGCGGTCTCGGCTCCTATGCCATTCAGCTGATCAATGCAGCTGGTGCCAACGCCATTGGCGTGATCTCGGATGAAGACAAGCGCGACTTCGTCATGAGCCTCGGTGCCAAAGGGGTCATCAACCGCAAGGACTTTAACTGCTGGGGCCAACTGCCGACCGTGAATTCTCCTGAATACAAGGAGTGGTTCAACGAGGTTCGCAAGTTCGGCAAGGCAATTTGGGAATTCACGGGCAAGGGCAACAACGTCGATATCGTTTTTGAACACCCGGGCGAATCCACATTCCCGGTCTCGACCTTCGTTTGTAAAAAAGGCGGCATGGTCGTGATTTGTGCCGGAACGACGGGTTTCAACTGTACGTTCGACGTTCGCTACATGTGGATGCACCAAAAGCGCCTGCAGGGCTCGCATTTTGCCCATCTTCAGCAAGCGGCGGCTGCCAACCAGTTGATGATCGAGCGCCGGATTGATCCCTACATGTCAGAGGTGTTTGCCTGGGAAGACATCCCGAAGGCGCACACCAAGATGTGGAAGAACCAGCATGCACCGGGCAACATGTCTGTTCTGGTCAATGCGCCAACAACCGGCCTTCGCACGCTGGAAGATGTTCTTGAGGCTTCCAAGCGATAGCAATCGCTTTCCTCCCCGAGGCTCGTTTAACAGAGCCTGACTGGAAAGGCCCGCTCGCGCGGGCCTTCTTTTTATCCAGCATTCCGTTGGTGTCGTGCAAAACTTCGTGTCCAAACGGAATTGGTGTTTGCCCAATCGGTGAGTTGGTGAATAGTGCGGCCTTGCGAAACCTGATTTGTGGATGGCTGCTGTGACAAACCTGTGCCGTTTGGCCATGAGACTGACTTTTCTCGTATTTGGTGCCAGCCTTCTTGCCGGCTGCATGGCTGAAGGGGATCAAACGCCTGCTTTTTATCAAAGCATGGCGCGGCACAATGTGACGGTGGACGCCCAAACCGCTGCCCAGATGATTTCCCAATATCGCAAGAATAATGGTCTTGGCCCGGTGTCAGCAGATGCTCAGCTGACAGGCCTTGCCAAAACGCAGGCTGTTGCCATGGCCCGCGCGGGAAGTGTCAAGGCGTCCTTGAAAGGTGAAAACGCGCTGCCCCGGCGGATGGAAGCGATTGGCCAAAAAAACGTGTCGGTTGCCGAAAATGTCAGCGGCGGGTACCGGACATTGGCAGAAGCCTTTTCCGGCTGGCGAGAATCACCGAATCACAACGCCGTTCTGCTTCACCCGGATGCAACGCGGTTAGGGATTGCCACCGCCTATTCGCCGACGGCCAAGCATAAGGTGTTCTGGTCGCTCGTTATGGCCGGTCCCAGCAAATAAATTTGATCTCTTAAGGGATTGCCAAGTACTTGGAGGTTCGCCACCTTACACCAAATTCATAACCGGGGGGTGTTTCGTGGCGTATATTCGTTTTTCTTGGCTGGCACTGGCGGGCCTGTTGTCGTGGTCGGCACACGCGTCTGATCTTCATGCTGGCTATTATTATCCAGAACCTCAGACCCGGGAGGTGTATGCCTCTGAAATCGAGCAGGCGGTCGATGCGACTGAAGGCTCTCGCGCGGCTTTTGTGGTGGGGCTTGCTGCCCAACATCTCGATCAAGGGTATGCGCCCGGCTACCACCTGTTTGCAAAGGGCGAGCATCTGGAAAAGCTCATTATCGTTGGCACGACCGAGGGGCGATATAACACCTTGTTCCGCATGCGGGCCATGCTGGCCAGTTTGACGTCACGGGCGCGGGCAACGCCGCTTTTCTCCCAGATTGACCGGCCATACGAACTCAATTTTCTAGATTTCTGCAAGTTGATGGGCTTTCGCCAAGTCACGGTCTCAGACGGCGACAAGGTGGCGCATCAAATCAAGATCAGATGATCCTGGAAAATGGGCAGAGCCGATGAGCCCTGCCCGTTTTCTTTAGAGTTTGAGGTCACCGTTCAGCCAGTCGCGGAACTGGGATCTGGTGCCGAAGAAAGCATTGCGATCAACGTCGCCCTTCACGCCGTCCACGCGTCCGGTGGCCGTGTATTGCCAGAACACCCAGTCGTTTCGCTGTTCATAGACCCGGTTGGGATGCGCTGCGACCGACCGCAGCCAGAAATGTTCGCCTTTCAAAGCGCCGACCAGACGGTCCCGGTGGAAGTCGACGGAGGAATAAATCACCGGGCGCTTGCCATAGTGTTTTTCCATTTCGTCGAGGAAATGCTTCATGTCTGGGATGATTTTTTCGCGCGGCGGGCGCTCGCGGCAGGTCTTGGAATGTGCGTTCCATTCCATGTCGAGCACGAGCGGCAGGGCTGTCGGATCGACTGGAACAATCTCCTTGACCCAGGAAATCTGTTCTTCTACCGGGCGGCAGAAGTAATAGAAGTGATAGGCTCCGCGGCGAACACCTGCGGCCCGAGCAGCTGTCCAGTTGTCGAGAAACCGCGGATCAAAGTGGTCCCCGCCTTCGGTAGACTTGATCCAGGCAAACTCGGTTCCGGCCCGTTTGACGGCGTGCCAATCGATATCCCCTTGCCAGCGGGAGACATCAATCCCGTGCACGGCAAAGTCCTCCGGGGTTGGATCTGGAAGATCATACGCAGAGCAGGCCCCAAGGGCGAATGCGCCGAACAAGGCGCAGATGATTTCAAGCATGTGACGCAAAGGAATCTACCGTTTCACTGATTCGAAATACCACTGGTAAAATGTGGCAGTTTTCCTAATGGAAAATGGACAAATGGCATTTGGGAGGTTTTTTCGGGATAACAAATAAAGTTTTACCAGAAATGTTCGAATTTTATCGAATGGGCTGGCCGAGTTGATCTGGCCGAATTATGACTTTCTGCCCGAGAATGCAGGAAGGCAGGCCTATGACCAACCGTTTGAAACTCGTTACCTGGAATATCAACTCGGTTCGCTTGCGCATGCCGATTGTCGAACGCCTACTTGCCGAAGTGCAGCCGGACGTCTTGTGCCTGCAGGAAACCAAATGTCCGGATGCAAATTTCCCGGAAAAAGCGTTCAAGGCCGCTGGTTATGATCATATCGCGATCAATGGCCAAAAGGGCTATCACGGAGTTGCGACCGTGTCCCGACTGCCGCTCAGCAATGTTGAAAAGCGCGAGTTTTGCCAAATGGGCGACAGCCGTCACATTGCGGTGGATGTTGAGTTGGCAGGGCAGGCGGTGCGTATCCATAATTTCTATGTTCCCGCCGGAGGGGACGAGCCGGACCCGGAAAAGAACGACAAGTTCGATCACAAGCTGAAGTTCATGAATGAAATGAAGGACTGGCTGACCGGTCCGGAAACCGCGAAACCGGCCGTTCTGGTTGGGGATTTGAATGTCGCCCCATATGAGCACGATGTGTGGTCGCATAAACAGCTTTTGAAAGTTGTCTCCCATACACCCATCGAGACGGAGCTTTTTGAAGCCGTGCGCGAGAGCGGGAACTGGCTGGATGCCATGCGCCAGTTCACGCCGATGGAAGAAAAACTCTACACATGGTGGAGTTACCGGGCCAAAGACTGGTCAAAGGCCGACAAGGGCCGCCGTCTGGACCATGTCTGGGTATCCGATCCGCTGAAATCAGCGATCAAGTCAACTGAAGTGTTGCGGGATGCACGCGGATGGGAAAAACCCTCCGACCATGCTCCAGTCGTTGCAGACTTTGAGATGTAAATGGATCGGGTGATGGGCGGCGCGGACCGCCTATCGCATTTTCCTGCTGCTGGGGTCAGAACCCTAGGGATGCACGATCACTTTGCCGAGCACTTTGCGAGCGGCAATTTGTTCCAGAGCGTCTGAAATTTTCTCCAGCGGGTACGTAGCGTGAATATGCGGCTTGAGTTTGCCGTCTTTTACCCAGTCGAGCAGTTGCCGCATGTTGGCTCGGTGACCATCAGGATCGCGGTCAACGGCTGCGCCCCAGAACACACCTCTGATATCGCAGCTCTTTAAAAGAGGCAGGTTGAGTGGAATTTTCGGAATTTCGCCTGCCGCGAACCCGATGACGAGAAAACGCCCTTCCCAGGCGGTGGCGCGTAGGGCCTGTTCGGCAAGATCTCCACCAACGGGATCGTACACAACATCAACGCCTTTGCCGTCGGTCAGATCTTTCAAGGCTTCTTTAAGAGGCTGGTTCGAATAATCTACTGTGTGGCCGGCGCCGAGCCGTTTCGCGAACTCGAGCTTTTCTTGCGAAGATGCACAGGCAATAACGTTGGCGCCCATGATGGTGGCGATTTCAACCGCCGCTTGCCCGACGCCGCCAGATGCGCCAAGAACCGCGACGGTTTCGCCGGGTTTTAGGTCGCCGCGATCCTTAAAGGCATGCAAAGTCGTGCCATAGGTGACCGACAGGCCAGCTGCGATATCGAAGGAAACGTCATCTGGAATTGGAACCAAAAGGTTCTCAGGAACGCGCACCTTTTCTCGTGCGGCTCCCCAGCACATATAGGCCATCACCCGGTCGCCGGGCTGAAAGCCGGTCACATCCGCGCCGATGCTTTCAACAACGCCTGCGCATTCCGCGCTGGGCGAGAACGGCAGGTCCGGCTTGTATTGATATTTGCCGCGGATGATCAGTGTGTCGAAGAAGTTGAGCGCGCAGGCCTCAACGCGCACCACCACCTCATTTGGGCCGGGTTCTGGATCCGGCAGGTCGACAATTTCAAGTTCTGCAGACTTATCCAGCGACGTACACAAACAAGCTTTCAAACCACGCTCCCATTGAGGCTGATGTCCCGATTCCTGAGCGGCATATTACAGACTGTGGCGGTGAACACATCTGGAAAATGGGTGAGTTCAGCTTTGCTTGGCCGATGTTCCGATTATAAGTCGGAGGGACTAGTGGTGTTGGAAGGCGGGACGAGGGAATGCGCGGTTATTTTGCTGTTGGTGCCGAGGGGCTCTCAAAGAAAATGAATTTGGGCACACTCATGCGATCTGCGCATGCCTTTCGTGCAAATTTCTTTTTTACCGTGGATGCAGCGCAGAATTTGCGCAAGGCCCCGCCCACTGACACTTCAAAAAGCCCCGGGCACCTCCCGCTTTTCACTTGGGACAGTGTAGACACCATGGAGCTTCCCAAAGGGTGTCAGCTGGTGGGCGTTGAGCTGACGGACGAGTCCATCGACCTGCCGAGCTTCGGCCATCCCCTGCAGGCAGCCTATGTTTTGGGGCCGGAGCGTGGGTCTTTGTCGCCGCAAATGCTGGACCGCTGCGATCATGTGATCAAGATCCCGACCAAGTTCTGCATCAACGTGGCCATGGCAGGGGCGATCGTTATGTATGATCGGCACCGCGCGCTCGGTCGATATGCAGAGCGCTCCATCACGGCGGGTGGTCCGAAAATTGACAAGCCGAAGCACGTACAGGGCGGGCCGATCATGCGCCGTGGGCGAAAGGTGCCGGGAACCTGACCCGTAACCTGATTGACTACAGGTTAATCGACGTCGACCGCTTCATCAGCTTCAATGGCTTGGCGCAAGCGCCCGAATGCGAGGCGAATGCGAGATTTGACCGTGCCAAGAGGCAGATTTGTTTGCTCTGAAATCTCGCTATGCGACAAGCTGGAAAAGAAAGCCAGCTCCACAACCTTGCGCTGTTCTTCGGGTAAGGTGCTGAGCGCGTGCCGAACGCGTTCTTCGCGAAGGCGGGCATCCATTTCTTCGGACACGTCTGCCGGGGCACTGGGATGCAAGGAGGGATCTTCCGGGTCCAGCTCGGATGTTTTCTTGCGGCGCAAGAGGTCAATCCGCCGGTTTCTGGCGATTCGGAACAACCAGGTACTCGCAGAAGACTTTTTCGAATCAAACAGCTCGGCCTTGCGCCACAGGGTGACCATCACATCCTGAGCAACCTCTTCAGCAAGGCTGTCATCTGCGCCTTGCTGCATGAGATACCCTTTGATTCTGGGTGCGAAGTGGTCAAACAGTTCGGCAAATGCGGACCTGTCGCGTGTTTCGGCTACCTTAATAATCAAGTCTGAATAGTATTGCAGCTGATTCAACGGCCAGAAAGCTCCTTAAGCAAGCCCTTCCTGTGTATCAGGTTCCGTTCATTTAGTAAGGGGGTTTTTGTGTGCAATGTCACACTGTTGCCGGATTATCAGACCAGCTTGTGTTTCGGGATGACGATGCAGGGTTTGAAAGGCTGAAGAGTTCGAAAACCTGCCGGAAATTTCAACCTTTTCGTAACTCGCTTTAAGTTATCATTAAAGCGAAGTTCATAAATAACCTAGCATTTGAATAAAATGCGACCAAAGATTCACAAGCCAATGGTGTGGAGATGATGAAAGCTAAATCGCTGGGATTGGCCATTGTAGGTCTGGTAATGAGTGGTGCAGCGGCTTTCGCACAGTCCCCGACCCTGCTCAAGCAGCACAATGACTGGGCGGCATATTCCCTGACCGGAGGCAGTGGCAAAGTGTGCTACGCCTTGACCAAGCCAACGCAAATGTTGCCGGGAGACCGGAACCACGGCGACGTCTTCTTCTTCGTAACGTCTCGTCCGGCAGAAGGTGTAAATGCCGAGCCGAGCCTTCTCGTCGGTTATCCGCTTAAAGCAAAGTCAACTGTGGTGGCGGACGTAGACGGCAAACCGTTCTCAATGTTCACCAACAATGACGGTGCCTGGGTCGACAATGCGGCCACAGAGGCTCAGCTTGTCGGCGCGATGAAGGCTGGCCGGGAAATGACTGTTCGCGGCGAATCCAGCCGCGGAACAAAAACAACCTACAAGTTCTCGCTTTCGGGTGTGACTGCCGCAATCAATACAGCCGCAGCGGCGTGCCGCTAAAAGTGCTGAAATCGGGCGTGAAACCCGGTTTTTCTTGATTTTCTGCGCAGATATTAGTATCCGTCTGTCACGTGTTGCCCGGCTCTGCCGGGCAATTCGCTTTTGACCCCCATTTTATCCATGTTGGCTTTGCGGATTGAAACGGTCTGCAGAAGCGCAGCAGGCTAGGGTCCAAAGCGATTATGACCACCGGTTTTCCGGGTGTGAATGGATCAGAACATGGCGACCAGCTTGAATATCGCGCGGGACAACCCGAATGCGGCGACCGTGACCGCTGATAAATCGGCAGCACCGGCTCAACAAGACGAAAAACCCAATCTGGTTGGGCTGGATCGTGAACAGCTTGCGGAAGCTTTGGGCGGAATTAGTATTCCGGTCAAGCAACAGCGCATGCGGGTTGCCCAGTTGTGGCATTGGCTTTATGTGCGCGGTGTTTCCGATTTCGGTGCGATGACAAATATCGCCAAAGATTTGCGCGCGCAGTTGGAGGAAAACTTTTCCATCGCTCGTCCCGAGATCGTGTCGGAGCAAATCTCTGTCGATGGCACACGCAAGTGGCTGTTTCGGTTTCCACCGCGTGGTGCTGGTCGGCCTGTTGAGGTTGAAACGGTTTATATTCCCGAAGAAGGCCGGGGGACTTTGTGTGTGTCCTCTCAGGTTGGCTGCACGCTGACTTGCACGTTTTGCCACACGGGAACTCAAAAGCTTGTTCGGAACCTGACCTCGGAAGAAATCCTTGCGCAGATTTTGATGGCGCGTGATCTCTTGGGCGATTTTCCGGAAGCAAAAACGCCGCAGGGCGCAATTGTTCCTTCCGAAGGGCGTCTTGTCTCCAACATCGTGATGATGGGGATGGGAGAGCCGCTTTATAATTTTGAGAATGTGAAGCGTGCCCTTTTGATAGCGTCCGATGGTGATGGCCTGTCGCTTTCCAAACGCCGGATCACCTTGTCGACATCCGGGGTAGTTCCTGAAATTGCACGCACGGGTGATGAGATTGGCTGCATGCTTGCGATCTCGCTGCACGCTGTGCGTGACGAGTTGCGCGATGTTCTGGTGCCGATCAACAAGAAATGGCCATTGGAAAAGTTGTTGGACGCCTGCCGGGCCTATCCGGGGCTCTCCAACGCCAAGCGGATTACATTTGAATATGTGATGCTCAAAGGCGTGAATGACAGCAATGCGGACGCCAAACAACTGGTTCAGTTGCTCAAGGGCATTCCGGCCAAGATCAACCTGATCCCGTTCAATCCGTGGCCGGGTTCTGACTATGAATGCTCGGACTGGGAGCGGATTGAGGAATTCGCTGATATCGTCAATCGGGCAGGTTATGCGTCGCCGATCAGAACACCGCGTGGACGCGATATCTTTGCAGCTTGTGGTCAGCTTAAATCCGCTTCGGAGCGGATGCGCAAAAAAGACCGGGAAGCGCTCGCGTAACCAAAGTTCTCAAGGTTCAAATCAAAACACCCGGCGCGCTCACGCGTGCCGGGTATTTTTTGTTCGGTGTTTTGAAGCCTAGGCGGCTGCCACTTCCTCCAGGAACCCTGCAACAGAGTGGTTCAGCTCGCGCAGGCGTTCGGCCGCGACCTGAGTGGCATTTTCCACTTCGCTGGCAGACTGGGCCGTGATCGTGACCGCGCCAGAAACTGTTTCCATGTTGCCTGCTGTCATGCGTGTGCCTTCAGAAGCCTCGGCAGCACTGCGACTGATTTCCGAAGTCGCTGCATTTTGCTCTTGAACCGCAGCCGCAATGGAAGAGGCATTCTCGTTGGCCTGCGCCATGATATTGGCGATGCCTTCGATGGATTTCACAGCTTCGCCAGTGGCTTGCTGGATCTCCGTAATTTGGTTGGAGATCTCTTCTGTTGCCTTAGACGTCTGTGTGGCCAAGTCCTTCACTTCTGCAGCCACAACAGCAAAGCCTTTGCCTGCTTCGCCTGCACGTGCTGCTTCAATAGTGGCGTTGAGGGCCAGCAGGTTGGTTTGCTCGGCAATGGCCTGAATGAGGCTGACAACTTCGCCGATGCGGGTTGCCCCGGTGGCGAGCAGTTTCATGCGTTCATTACTGTCGTTGGAGCGATTGGTTGCGTCCTGAATGACAGATGTTGTTTCATCCACGCGTTGGCCGATTTCCGCAACGGATGCAGAAAGTTCCTCTGTCGCCGCCGCAACAACTTGCACATTGTTGGACGCTTGATCGGTAGCGCCGGTTGCTTCTGCTGTTTGTGATTGGGCCTGTTCTGCCGTGCCGCGCATTTCGTTAGCGTTGTTTTGGACTTGGTCCATCGAGGTCTGAACAGAATTCAGAAGCTCTGCCGATTGCGTGCGGAAGTTGGTGATCAGGTCTTCGATACGTTTTTGGCGTTCCTGACGCTTTTCTTCTTCCAGCTGTTGCTGTTTTGCCAGCTCGGCCTGCTTGGCAACCGTGTCACGGAAACCGGCAATTGCACCGGCAATATCACCAATTTCATCAGAACGAGAGGCTGCCTCGAAAGCAACATCAACGTCACCGCCCGCCAGACGCTCTGCATCTCCGACGAGTTGCATGATCGGTTTTACTAGACCTTGTGCCGCGAACCAGCCGATAGCGGCGACGGCGGCAAGAATGATGGTGCAGATGATCAGCACGTCGTTGCGCAATGTCACGAGAGGAGCCTGGATTTCCGCGTCGGACATGGCTGCGACGATAGAGTATGTCGTGCCGTAGAAGTCAAAGCTCTTTGCTGCTGCATGATAGCCTTCGCCGAAGTGGTTCGGAAGAAGGCCGTAGGATTCCTTGTTCTTCAATGCAGCTTCGACAAACTCTCCCTCAAGCTTTGTGGTCAAGATGTCAACGACATCAGGTGTCTTGGCTGAGTCATTGCGATAGGTGCCGTCCGCACCGAGCAGGATGAACTCGCCATCGGCGCCGAGACCCTGAGTCTCGTTCATGATTCCATTGATCTTGTCGATCGGCATTTGATAGACCAAAACACCAATGCGTTGCCCGTCATCAAAGATCGGCGTCGACATGAAACTCGCAGGTGCATCGGCACTTGGAGCGTAAGGCTGGAAGTCGAAGAATGCGACTTCTCCATCCTTTGCTTTCAACGCTGCACGGAACGAATTGCCAAGGTCCGTGTCTTTCCATTCGCCGCTCATCAGATTGGTGGCGTAGTCGAGTTCCTTGAAGACCGAGTAGATCAGATCGCCGTCCGTGTCGAATAAGAAGATGTCATAATAGCCGCGGGTCTTCAGCTTCTTGCGGAAATATGGGTGATAATTGGCGTGATGCTTGTCATATTCAGAGTTGCCCGCTGAGACCAACTCATCTTTTTGACCCAAGGGATGTGGGTTGTCGTGGATATAGGCCTTCTGGAGAATTTGCTCCGGGTTGCCCTCCATGTTGTCCCAGGCTTTTTCCATTTTGGTCAAGGCATACGCACTTGATGGGCTGGCGGCTGTGATCGTTAGGTCTTCAACGAGGGAGTCCAGATAGTGATGCATATCGTTCGCACGCGCTGCCGCAAGGCCGAACAAGCGATCTTCTGCTGCCTCTTCTATGCTGTTGGAGCTGACCCAGTAGGACAGGGCTCCCACCACAATCGCGGATGTGGCCGCGCAGCCAACTATGATCGCTGGCAACTTGCCACTGATGCGCGAGAGAAAACTTTTCATAATGCCGAAACTCCGTAGCATAAGTTACGAAAAATATCGGCGTGATTTATTTATTCCGAGTAAATGCGGGCTGTGTGGGCGCGGAAATACATCTAAATAAGCGAAAATATTCCCTTCTGGCTCTGAATAATAAAAATACAACCTGCTTATATTATCAGCTTTTGTAGTTCGCTTTATTTTGGTCCTGACCCTGAGGCGCCAAAAAGAGGAATTGCCGGAAGACCGGCAATTCCAAGGGTGTCGTTATACCAAGTCGTGTTTGGAAAGCGGAAGGGTTGTTACCCATTCGCCCTTCGCAGCAGCAATTGCGTTTGCGACCGCTGGACCAATTGGCGGAGTGCCCGGTTCCCCGATGCCTGTCGGGGCCTCGGTTGACTGGACGATATGAACTTCAATTTCCGGCATGCCTGACATGCGGATCGGTTCATAGGTGTCGAAGTTTGTCTGATCGACCACGCCATCGGTCATGGTTACTTCGTTCCGCAGAATTGCGCCAAGGCCGTAACCGAGACCACCTTCAATCTGGGCAGTGATGTTGTCCGGGTTCACCGGAATCCCGCAGTCAACGGCGCAGACGACCTTCTCGACCTTGATGATACCGTCCTCATCCATGGAGATTTCGGCGACTTCAGCGACGTAGGATCCGAAGGACTTGTGGACTGCGACACCCCGATAACGACCGTTTGGCAGATCCGTGCCCCAACCGGCTTTTTCAGCTGCGAGTTTGAGGACATTTGCCTTGCGTGGATCGTCCTTGATCATTTCAAGGCGATACGCAACCGGGTCTTTCCCTGCTTCCTTTGCCAACCGGTCGATCATGGTCTCCATGACATAGCCGGAATGGGTGTGCCCAACAGAGCGCCACCACAAAACAGGAACTTTTGTCTCTGCCAGATGCTGGTCCATTTCCATTGCCGCGAAGGCATAGGTCGTGTCGTGGGCCCCTTCTGTCATGTTGTGATCGACGCCGTCTTTCATCAACATTGGTTCAAACGGGGTGCCCTTGATAATGGATTTGGCGGCCAGGCGGTGGGACCAGCCCAGCACATTTCCTTCATCATCCAGACCAACTTTGACCTTGTGGGCAGACATCGGCCGGTAATACCCGCCGGTCATGTCGTCTTCGCGGGTCCAGACCAGCTTGATCGGAACACCGGATGTGCCTTTGTCATGCAACGCCTTTGCCAACATGGCAGCTTCTGCATAAACATGGGCGTCTGCCGTTGCGCGGCGGCCAAAGGAGCCGCCAGCCCACAGGGTGTTGATTGCAACGTTCTGGAATTCAATGCCCAGCACCGCTGCGGTGACATTGTGATCAATTGTCTGGATTTGTGAGCCTGACCAGACTTCTGCTTTGCTGCCGTCGAAAGACATGACGACGTCGAGCGGTTCCATGGTACCGTGAGCCAGGAACGGGAACTCGTAGTCGACCTCAATCACCTTTGCAGCATTCTCGATGGCTGCTTGGGCATCGCCATCTTTGCGGACACTGAGGCCCGGTTTTGCGGCCATCTCGGCCAGTTCAGCCATCATGGCATCGGTGGACCGCATCTCTGCGCCGCTGTCATCCCACTCGATGGTGATCATGTCGCGTGCCTTAATCGCTGGCCAAGTGGATTTGGCAACGACTGCAACACCCGTCGGGATCATCAAGACATCGACAACGCCGGGAACTGACAAGGCTTCACCGGGATCAAAGGACACTGGTGTTCCGCCAAAGCGGGGCGAGCGGGCCACAACGGCCACCAGCATATCGTCGCGCTGAAAATCCATCGCATAGGTGTTCGGTGCACCAATGGACTTGTTTTTGCTGTCAACGCGCGGAAAGGATTTGCCGATATAGACCCATTGATCTGGGGTCTTCAGGGCAGGTTCTGCAGGAATCTCCTGCTCAGCTGCGAGACCGGCCAATTCACCAAAACTGGCTGATTTGCCCGACGTGTGAGACAGGGTGCCTTGGCTGACTGTGATCTCATTTGCAGGAACACCCCAGTCCTTCGCGGCTGCGGCGACTAACATGGCTTTCGCCGCAGCGCCGGCTTGCCGGTACTGCATGAAGGAGTTTGGAATGGCGGTGGAGCCGCCAGTGCCCTGAACCCCGAACAATGTGTTTGCGTAAACAGCTGGGTTGGACGGGGCAAACTCTGTGGTCACCTGCGCATGCGCAGCATCAAGTTCATCTGCCACCAGTGTGGCAAGGCCCGTGGCAATGCCCTGACCCTTGTCGAGGTGCTTTACGATCACAACGACCGTGTTGTCCGGGCGGATATGGACGAACGGTTGAACGAACTCGCCGGTTGTTGCCTCTGCCATATTGGGCAGTTTCATTGCGATGATCAGGCCGCCAACCGTGCCAGCGGACATTTTGAGGAAAGTCCGGCGGCTTGGCTTTGCAGTTTCGAGCGGTTTTTGAAGAAGATGCAACATGGATCAGCCCTCCATCTTTTCTGCAGCCAGATGAATGGCCTTGCGAATGCGGGCGTAAGTGGCACAGCGGCACACATTGCCATCCATGGCCGCGTCGATGTCTTCATCGGTTGGCTTCGGGGTTTCTTCCAAAAGGGCCGTTGCAGCGAGCACCTGACCTGATTGGCAATATCCGCATTGCGGAACATCCAGTTCTTGCCAGGCCGCTTGAACGGCAGAAGCGGCCTTGCCGTCAACGCCTTCAATCGTGGTGATCTCTGCCCCGTCTAGATCGCCGATAAAGGTCTGGCAGGAGCGAATGGGCATGCCGTCCCACTGAACGGTGCAGGCGCCGCAGGATGCAATGCCGCAGCCGAATTTGGTGCCGGTCATCTTGAGTTCATCGCGAAGAACCCAAAGCAAGGGGGTTTCGGGATCCACGTCGACCGTGCGTGGCTCTCCGTTGACTTTCAAGGTAATGGACATTGATTTTGCCTCACTGGCTGGCAATCACTGGCTGGAGGTGTAAACTACACTGTGCAGTGTAATCATGATTTCGGGTTGATGTAAACGCCCAAGTTTACATGGGGCGTAAAATCTGAGATGTAAGGGCATCGCCACAACCAAGGTTTGAAATGCCGGTCGCTGATCAAAAAAAGAAGCAAATAATCGAGGCCGCAATAGCTGAATTTCAGGAAAAGGGCTTCCTAGGCGCCAGCATGGACCGCATTTCCGAACGAGCGAACGTTTCCAAGCGCACCGTCTATAATCACTTTGACAGCAAGGACATGCTGTTTCAGGAAATCGCCCAATGCATGGTCGATCAGCTAAATGCCGCGCTTGATACGCCGATTGATCCGGATCTTCCTATCCGCGAGGGGCTCATTCATCTCGGCTGGACGGAAGGAAACCTGCTCACCACTCCGTGTTTCATGGCGCTTGTGCGAATGATCATGGGCGAACTGATCCGGGAGCCGGATCTGGCAGTCGATTTAACCGCCAAGATGAACAAGCTGGTGGTGTTTGAAGAGTTCATGGCGCGTGCCACGCGGGACGGCAAACTGAAGGCCGACGACCCCAAGCGCGCAGCGGAACAGTTTTTGGGTTTGATCAAGGCGCAGGCGTTTTTGCCGAACGTGTTTTCGGGAGCCGTTGTCTCAAAATCTGAGATGCAATCCATCATTGAAGAAAGCGCCGACATGATCATCGCGCGTTATGGCGTTTGATTTTCCGTCTTTACCGGTAGTTTCCCGGACCAATCTGCCCTTGCGCTACAGGTTTTACCGGCTAAATTGCGCAGGATTTTGGAAGGAACCGGGCCGGGCCCGGAGCAAAAAAGCGGATACTGACGCATATGGCGCAAGGTGAAATCAAAAAGGTCGTTCTGGCCTATTCCGGTGGTCTCGATACATCCATCATATTGAAATGGCTACAAACCGAATTTGGCTGTGAGGTTGTGACCTTTACGGCAGATCTCGGTCAGGGCGAAGAACTTGAGCCGGCACGCAAAAAGGCGGAAATGCTCGGCATCAAGGAAATCTACATTGATGACCTGCGCGAAGAATTCATCCGAGATTTCGTTTTCCCGATGTTCCGCGCCAATGCGGTTTATGAGGGCGTTTATCTGCTGGGCACATCCATCGCCCGTCCGCTGATCTCCAAGCGTTTGATTGAGATTGCCGAAGAAACCGGAGCAGACGCCATTGCCCATGGCGCGACCGGCAAGGGCAACGATCAGGTGCGTTTTGAGCTTTCCGCCTATGCGTTGAACCCGGACATCAAGGTCATCGCGCCTTGGCGTGACTGGAGCTTCAAGTCCCGGACAGATCTTCTGGATTTTGCCGAAAAGAACCAGATTCCGGTTCCAAAAGACAAGCTGGGTGAAGCCCCGTTCTCTGTTGATGCGAACATGCTGCACTCGTCTTCTGAGGGAAAGGTTCTGGAAGACCCGAACGAGGAAGCGCCGAACTATGTGTTCCAGCGCACGGTTGACCCAACCGAGGCACCAGATGTTGTCACCGAAATCGAGATCGGCTTTGAAAAAGGCGATGCGGTCTCCATCAACGGCGAGAAGATGTCTCCGGCAACCCTGTTTGCCAAGCTGAACGACTATGGCCGTGACAACGGCATTGGCCGTCTCGACATGGTTGAGAACCGCTTTGTAGGCATGAAGAGCCGCGGCATCTACGAAACGCCGGGCGGCACCATCCTTCTGACGGCTCACCGCGCGATGGAGTCGATCACGCTGGATCGCGGGGCTGGCCATCTGAAGGATGAGCTGATGCCACGCTATGCAGAACTCATCTACAACGGTTTCTGGTTCTCGCCAGAGCGTGAAATGCTGCAGGCCTTGATCGACAAGAGCCAAGAGCATGTCACAGGCACCGTCAAACTGAAGCTCTATAAAGGCAATGTGATCCTTGTTGGTCGCGCGTCGCCATATTCGCTCTATTCCGAAGAACTGGTGACCTTCGAAGACGACCAAGGTGCTTATGACCAGAAAGACGCGGCTGGCTTCATCAAGTTGAACGCCCTGCGCCTTCGCACACTCGCAAAACGCGAGCGGTTGGGCTGATCCTCATGACACCGGCAGCTGAAATCGAAAAACAGGTTTCAGCTGCCGGGTTTCTGGTTGTCGGCTCGCTTTTGCCCGAAGACAAAACTGAGTTGCCAAGACTATCAGATCCGAGTGCTTCTCTTGCACTCGTTCTGATTGGAAGTGCAGGGCCTGCTTTTTGGCAAGCGTTCCAGAAGTCTCCGGAGTTTTCTGACGCGAACCCTGATCCCATGGATCGATTCACGCGACGCGTTTTGACGCAGATCGCTGCTGATTTGGGGGTCGAAGTTCTGTTTCCGTTTGACGGGCCGCCCTATTTTCCGTTTCAGCGCTGGGCCAAGGCGTGTGGCGGCTTTTCGCAAAGCCCGCTGGGCGTTTTGGCGCATGAAACCTATGGGCCGTGGCTCGGCCTGCGGGGTGCATTTGTGGTTCCTGGCGTCGTAGAGGTCACGCCGGAAATGGCTGTCGAAGGGCCATGTGTCACGTGTGCTGACAAACCTTGTTTATCGGTCTGCCCGGTGGGAGCGATTTCCTTGGATTGCGGCTATGACTATCTGGCTTGTCGGCCCTATCTAAAGGACAATCCGAGCGCGGAGTGTTGGAAAGGCTGTCTGGCGCGACATGCCTGTCCTTTTGGGAAGGACCATGCGCATTTACTGGAGCAGGCGCGGTTTCATATGACAAGCTTTGCATCCGTATGACCCGGAGCAAACGATTGAGGCTCTACATCTAGATGAGACGATGGATCGGACTTGCAGCTTTTGTGGTTGCCGTTGTGGGAATGGGCGTTCTGATTGGAACCAGCACCCCACCCGGCGATTGGTATGCCGAGCTGCAAAAGCCACCACTCAACCCGCCGAACTGGCTGTTTCCGCCAGTTTGGACGGTGCTTTATACCTTGATTGCCTATGTGGGCTGGAGAACAAGAGAGCGAAGTGGCCGCAGATCGCCCCAGTTTTCGCTTTGGGCAATTCAGATGGGTCTGAACTTTGTTTGGAGCCCCATCGTGTTTTCTGTAAATGAACTGGGACTTGGGCTTCTGGTGCTGGTGACCCTTTTGTTCTGCCTGTTTGTTTTCATTCTAAGGGCTTGGAAATCAGACCGAGTGTCGGCCTTTTTGTTTTTGCCCTATGCGGCCTGGGTCGCCTTTGCGACGTATTTGAATGCTGGGCTCTATGTCCTCAACCAGGCGCAGTAGTTCTGTTATGCGGCTTTAGGGAAATCCAGCCAACTTCACCCGGTTTGAACAAGGCTTTTGCTGCCCGGTTCCAGATCGGTGGATGGTGATCACCCACCAAAATGATGTGGGTGTCGGCGAGGTCCGGATGAAGCGCCATTTGCTTCACATCCTCAATCACATCAAGCCACATTGCGGACATGCGGCAAAGGCTCGGGTCAATGAATGGCGTCTCACCAGAGCAATCCAATCGATCAGGTGCTTCTTCCGGTGCGATCGGGACATGGGTGTTCAGGGTCAGCCAGTAGGTGAACTTCGGCTTACCAAGGTCTTCCAGCAAATGCGCTTTCACGATCTTGGCAAGGTCTGCATCACAAAAGCCTTTGAAGGTGAGGCCGCAAAACCGCTTAGGCATGTCATTGCGTTTGGCCAAATTTTCCATGAAAACGAGATCCTGAAATCCGATGCGGGGAAGCCAGATATCTCGGTCAAAGAACTGATGGGTGAAGGCGTGAAAGGCTGTGGTCTGATATCCGAGATCCGCGAATTTCGCTGGCAAACACTCATAGCGGTCTGCGGTCAGATAGCTGGTGAAGTCGGCCCATTCCCCGCATAACTCGCGCGCTTCCGCAGCGGTGGTCGAGCCGTGATAGGCGGATGTTCCATCGCTGATCTCATATCGCTCAGTAATGTCTGCAGTTTTGAGCTGATCCCAAAACACATCCCGCAGCTGTTGGCTTTCAAACGCTCCAAACCCTTCGAGCATGACAATCAGGACATCTTGCTGCGGTGTTGATGCAGAAGCAGGTGTCGGCAGAAGGTTCGCCTTGGTGACGGCAGATTCAAAGTAATCTTCTGAGGCCGATAGATGGCTCAGTTTTCCCTTCGGAATAATGTTGAAGGCAAACTCTCCTGCCATCAATAGGAAGCAGCCGAGAATCGCGGGGATTAAGCTGACATTTCTGAACGCTGTCCTGTTGGAGATCAGAAGCCAGATGTAGAGCGATGTTGTGAGGATGAAAGCAATTCCCGCAACGAGATAGGTCGTTGAGGAAAACACATCCAGTTTGACCATATAGACGACAGATTGCAGCGCCAGCGTTGGCGCAAGGTCAAACAGGCTGGACACCACCAACAAGATATCGATCAGAAGGATCACAAACGCTCCGACGGCGATGAGAGCGGCAGGAAGCCGTGGTGCGAGGATGGCAAACAGAAAATAGGCCGGGATTGCGAAGGTGCGGATTGGAATGACGAAGAAAGACGCCAAAACAAACAGAATGTTCGGAAGCGCCACCGCCACAAATGCAAACAGCCAAGCCTCTTTCGAAAAAACCGGCCGGTCTGCTGATCGGGTCTCGGCCAATTCTTCGGGAGTTATGTCTGCCATTCGGGGCCGCTCCAATCTCAAATCCTCGGGAAATATCGCGAGATTGGGTTACGATTCCATTTAAGTCGAAGTAAGAGCGTCACTCAGAGGTAGTTGGGCCGAGTTTTGTAATTCCGTCCAGATCCGGGCAGGTTTTCACCGCTTCTTTCGCCGTGAGGTCGGACTTGACTGGTGCATCAGGCCAAATCTCTGCCAAGGGTACAAGAACGAAGGCCCGTTCGGCCATTCGTGGATGGGGCAGTGTCAGGTCAGGCTCATCGATGGCTGTGTCGCCATAGAGCAGGACATCAATATCGATCAGGCGCGGTCCCCAGCGCTCTTCGCGCACCCGCCCCATTTTAAGCTCGGTTTCCAGACAGCGCTTCAAAAGGTCTTGGGGGGACAGACTTGTCTCGACCAGAATGCAGGCATTCCTGAAATCGTCCTGCTCAATCGGGCCCCAAGGCGGTGTTCTATAATCCGACGAGCGCCTTGTCAGGCGGATATCCTTACCGGCTTGCAAAAGCGCAATTGCCGTTTCCAGCGCTGCATTTGTGTCGCCCATGTTGGAGCCGAGGCCAAGGGCTGCGCGGTGCCAGTTCGGCTTTTGGGAAGAGGTGTCGGTCACGAGTGTTCAGTTCTGATTTGGTGCGGCCGTTTCTCGGCGCGTCGCATGAAGAATGTGAGCTGCATCGGCATGGGGGCGAACGTCGTGAACACGGACCATGGCAGCGCCCTTTTGAAGAGCGATGAGGTGAACCGCCAACGAGCCAAACAGGCGCTCGTCGGTTTCAACATTCAGGACCGCCCCGATCATGCGTTTTCTTGAAGCTCCTGCCAGAATGGGAAGTCCATGCTTTTTTAGGTCTTCGAACCGGTTCAGGATAAGAAAATTCTGGTCAATTGTTTTGCCAAACCCAAAGCCGGGATCGAGCATTTGTTTTTCTCTTGGAATGCCAGCCCGGTCGGCCAGTTCCGTGGAGCGCTCAAACCAACGATCAATGTCAGACAGGATATCGATATCAGGATCGGCTGTCTCGCGATTGTGCATCATGATCACATGTGCCCCGGTTTCCGCTGCCACATCCGGCATTGCGGGGTCTTTTTGAAGGCCCCAGACGTCATTGATAATCTCAGCGCCCGCAGCGCAGGCACGTCTGGCAATCTCTGCCTTGTAGGTATCGATAGAAACAGGGCGTCCAAGTTCACAGACAGGTTCCAGAACCGGCACCAATCTGGCCCACTCGTCTTCAAGGGAGACAGGCGTTGAGCCCGGCCGGGTGCTTTCTGCCCCGATGTCGAGAATGTCTGCGCCTTCGTCGGTCATGGTTTTGGCTTGGGATAAGGCCTTGTCCGCCACGTCGAACCGCCCGCCGTCTGAAAAGGAATCCGGGGTTACATTCAAGATGCCCATCACCTGAGGGCGGTCTCCACTCTCAATGGCTGGAAAAGTGTATGCAGCAGCGCGGGTCATGAAAGGCTGTCCGTGTTTATCATGTGCTTGCGGTTTGGGCTTTTGCACCTGCCGGGTCAAGTGCAGTTGCGACATGCGTCATGACAAATGCGAGTTTTGGACTTTGGGACGTAGGCAAAGCCAGCACAGGATCCCGGCAACGGGAAGGGCGGCGTTGATCAGGCCCATGCCGAGGACGGGGTCTCCCAGATTGGCAACCAACAAGCTGCCGAGTATGCCACCGCCAAACTGTAAAAAGCCCATAACGGCTGATGCAGCACCTGCAATATGAGGAAAGTCTTGCATCGCCATCGTCAGTCCGGCTGGAAGAACAAAGGCGAGCGAAAAGGCAAACAGCATGACCGGAGCCATGACGCTGGACAACGTTGGTGTGAGCGCCAACATGGAATAGCACATCGCCGCTGATGAAAGGCCAAATCCGACAAGACCAAAGGGAACCAGCGCGGTCGCGTCCCGAGACTTCATCAATCTTGCTGTTGCCATGGTGCCGACTATAAAAGACCCGGATTGCAACATCATGGTGAAGCCAAAATCGGTTGGTGTGAGGCCGACTTTGTGGATCAGGATAAAGGGCAAAGTGGAGGTCAGGGCGTAAAGATTGCCGAGTGTGAACCCCACTAGAAGGCTTGGGCGGAGAAAAGCTGGCGTGGTCAAAAGCGTCAGATAGTTTCGGGTGAGGACTTTCGGGTTGAGGTGGTGACGGCCTTGATAGGCATTTGTCTCGCGTTGAAAGACTGCGATTGAGAGCAACAGCCCCAATCCATAGACAATCATGCACCAGAACACTTCCCGCCAGCCAAAGGCTTCCAGAACAAGGCCGCCTATGGTTGGGGAAATGGCAGGGCCGAGGGCGAGCATCATGGCAATGGTGTTCATGATCCGGGCCGATGTTTGGCCAGTAAAGAGATCTCGGACCATTGCCCTTGAGACTGCAACCCCAATGGCGGACCCGATGCCCTGAAGGGTGCGAGCGATCAGCATCCAGGTGATATCCGGCGCGTAGGTCGCCAATATTGCGGACACAAGATAAAGGGTCAGAAAGGCGATGGTGACGGGCTTGCGCCCAAAAGCATCTGTCAGTGGGCCACAGATTAATTGAGTGACGGCGAATCCGAGGAAATAGGAGGTCAGCGTCAGCTTGATCATCGCTTCGCTGGTGACGAATGCTTCAACAAGCGTTGGCATGGCTGGTGTGTAAAGCGCCATTGAGATCGGGCCGATGGCGACAAGGCCAGCGCCAAGCAGCGCGGTACGCCGTTCACTCATTATGGGCAGAGAAGCGGTCATAGGATCCAGACATTTTCAGGAATACCCGCCCCTTGAGGCTGGTTCTTGCAGCAAGCTAGGGCGCTTGTGTTTAAAGGTCCAACCCTAAATTACGGGTACTCCCTAAGTAGTGCGTATAAATACTCGGAATCTGTCCGGATTTTCTAATGCAATAGGTTTTTTTAATAGTTTGTTCAGAAATGAGTAGAGTATTCGGGGGTTCAGATGACTTTCATTCACAAGGCGCATGATTGCGGCCAAAAGCACAATGCAGGACAGGCTGGTCATGCTGGCCACTTCAAAAAATGCACTTCAGGCTGGTGGGCAAGGCAATAACATTGCGTTTAACAACAATGGCAACGCGGGCCGTGTGAATGGCGGTAAGGTCAATGGTGGCCAAAACCTCGGCGGGATCAATCCGAATACGAATGCAGGCTTGACCAAACTGGCCAACATCATCAATCAGGCAACTGGTGGCAGGATCAAGCTGGTTCAGGCCGGTGGCATTGACACACGTGAAGGCGGAAGCCGTATTTACGTGCAGAATGGCAAAATCCAGAGCGTCCAGATTTGGGGTAACCCGGCTCTCTCCCTACAGCTGACACAAAAGCTGCAGGGCGTAACCATCTATGCCGGTAACAACATTCCAGTGGACGATACACCGCTTGGCATGGTCCACAATGCTGGCTTCGGAAACTATGGTGCAGTCAATGTTGTTGGCAGCAACACTGGCGGCGGTTGGGGCAAGCCGGTTCCGCTTCCGGGCAAACCAGTGATTTGTCCGAAGCCGATGCCAATGCCAATGCCGAAGCCAATTATCTGCGTTCTTCCTAACCACCCGGGCGGCGTTCAGTTCGCTGGCGGTGCACAAGTTCAAGCTGGTGGTCATGTGCATGCTGGCGGACACGTACATGCTGGCGGACACGTACATGCAGGTGGCCAAGTGCAAGCTGGCTGCAATGTTCAAGCTCACCACGCCGAGAAAAAAGAAGACAATGTCGGTGGCATCCTTGGTGGTTTGCTTGGTCTGAAATCCGGTCTTTTGAGCGGCGTTGCCAACCTCTTTTCCAAAAATAACGGAATTCTTGGTGCAATTGGCGGTCTTGCGGCCCCGGTTCTCAGCATCTTCTCTCACCTTGTTGGGCATGATGGCGCAGCAAAGGCCGGGATGAATGGAGACCTTGGCGGATGGTTGGTCAACACCTTCGACCACACAAGCCACTCCCACCATCTTGGCGGCAACGAAGGCAGCAATGACGGCCTTCTGGCGATCACAAAGCTTTACGGCACAATCGGTCAGGAAGTTGGATATCTGGCTGGCTTGGACAAAGTCTTCGGTGATGCTGCCAAATACGATGCTGAAAACGGTACCAACTACGCATCAGGTGGCGGTGAGCCAAAGCACTGGTTCTGATTAGCCGATTAACAAGGGCCGAGTTTTCCATATATATCAATAAGATGTATGTTGGTAGCTCGGCCTTTTTCATGAAAAAAGCGTCCGATTTGTCGCATGCGTACTACGTACAAGGCCCCCGGTATCGGCACGCATATCAAAAGCGATAGGTTTTCTTAATACTCTGTTTACAAATAAGCAAAGTTGCCGGGGGGTCAGATGACTTTCATTCACAAGGCGCATGGGTGCGGCCAAAAACATAATGCTGGTCAGGCTGGACATGCCGGCCATTTCAAAAAAGCGCTTCAAGCGGGTGGCAAAGGCAACAATGGTGCTGCTGCCGCGGGTAAGGCCAACGCAGGTCGCGTCTATGGCGGCAATGCTGGCAAGGCGAATGCTGGAAACGTGAATGCCGGGCAGGCGTTTGGCGGGATCAACCCGAACACGAATGCAGGTTTGACCAAGCTTGCCAACATCATCAATCAGGCGACAGGCGGCAAAATCAAGCTGGTCGAAGCGGGTGGCATTGATACGCGTGAAGGCGGCAGCCGGATTTATGTGAAAGACGGCAAGATCCAGAGTGTTCAGATCTGGGGCAATCAGGCACTTTCCCAAAAGCTGACACAAAAGCTTCAGGGCACAACAATTTATTCCGGCAACAACATCCCTCAGGATGATACGCCGCTCGGCATGGTTCATAACGCCGGTTATGGCAACTATGGTTCAGTCAGTGTTGTTGGCAACAACAATGGTGGTGGCTGGGGCAAGCCGGTTCCGCTTCCAGGTAAGCCGACGGTTTGTCCAATGCCAAAGCCTGTGCCTTATAATGGTGGTGGCATGCAGGTCGCCCAAGGTGGTCAAGTCGCCGGTGCAGGTCATGTTCACGCAGGCGGAAATGTGCAGGCTGGCGGTCACGTGCATGCTGGCGGTCACGTGCATGCTGCTCAGGGCGTCGGGCAAGCTGCTGGCGGACATGCAGGGCATGCGCATCACGCAGAAAAGAACGACGGCAACGTTGGTGGCATTCTCGGAGGCATCTTTGGTCTGAAGTCAGGCCTGCTGGGCGGACTTGCCAACCTGTTATCGAAGAAGAGCGGTATTCTTGGAGCTGTTGGCGGCCTTGCAGCGCCGGTTCTGGGCATCTTCTCCAAGCTGGTTGGTCATGACGGCGCTCACAAGGCGGCCATGAATGGCGATCTGGGCGGTTGGCTGGTCAACACCTTCGACCACACAAGCCACTCCCATGCTCTCGGTGGAAACGAAGGTAATGGCAATGGTGGCCTGCTCGGGATTACCAATATTGCCGGAACCCTCGGTCAGGAAGCTGGTCACATCCTTGGCTTGGACAAAGTGTTCGGCGATGCCAAGCAATATGATGCACAAAATGGCACTGACTATGCCAAGGGCGGCGGGGAGCCAAAGCACTTCCTATAAGTCAATGTAATCGGTCCACTGAACGTAGACCGCTGATCGAATAAAGGTCGATTAAACATCAGCATGTTCGACCTGCGCCATCTTGCTCTTAAGCAAGGTGGCGCTTTTCATTTTGGGCTTTTCGTGCCGATCGTTTTCGTCCTCTCAACGCCCCCTTCAATTTCTCTATGGCAAGCTGGAAAACATAAACGTTGGTCCTGTCAGCTTTGCCGCGTTGCACAAGGGCGGGGTTGATTGTATATAGGGCCGAAAATCAGCCAGATTTGGCACAACTCCGGACATTCAAGAGCAGGAAAACCCGTCTCTGGCCTCCAGAACTGGGCCTCGCCTGCGGAGCGACCACATGAAATTGCGTAATATCGCCATCATCGCGCACGTCGACCATGGCAAAACCTCCCTCATCGACGTTCTGCTGAAGCAGTCCGGCGCTTTCCGCGACAATCAGCGCACAGAAGAGCGCATGATGGATTCCAACGATATTGAGCGTGAACGCGGCATCACTATTCTCGCCAAGGTTACCTCGCTTGAGTGGAAAGACACGCGCATCAACATCGTGGACACCCCCGGCCACGCCGATTTCGGCGGTGAGGTTGAGCGTATCCTCCACATGGTCGATGGCGTGATCCTTCTGGTCGACGCTGCGGAAGGTCCGATGCCGCAAACCAAGTTCGTGCTTGGCAAGGCGCTGAAGCTTGGTCTGAAGCCGATTGTCGCGATCAACAAGATCGACAAGCCGGAACAGCGCGCGGACGAAGTTCTGGACGAAGTGTTCGATCTGTTCGCCTCGCTGGATGCGAACGAAGACCAGCTCGACTTCCCGGTTCTTTATGGCTCCGCCAAGCAGGAATGGATGGCGCCGGAGCCGGACGGACCGCAGGACAACATGAACCCGCTGTTTGACATGGTTCTGGACAAGGTCGCGCCACCGGAAGCCGAAGATGGCGAATTCAAGCTGCTGGCGACCACTATTGAATCCGATCCGTTCCTGGGCCGCATTCTCACAGGCCGCGTTGTGTCCGGTACGGCTGTTCCAAACATGCCGATCAAGGCGCTCGACCGCGAAGGCAAGCTGGTTGAAAGTGGCCGTGTTTCAAAAATCCTTGCATTCCGTGGCCTTGAGCGCCAGCCGATTGAGCAAGGTGAAGCCGGTGATATCGTCGCAATTGCAGGTCTGACCAAGGCAACTGTGGCTGACACCCTCTGCTCTCCATCCGTTGCTGATCCGCTTCAGGCGCAGCCGATTGACCCGCCAACCCTTTCCATGACTTTCCGCGTCAATGATAGCCCGCTGGCGGGTACGGAAGGTTCCAAGGTTCAGTCCCGCGTTATTCGTGAGCGCTTGATGAAGGAAGCCGAAGGCAACGTCGCCCTGCGTGTTGAAGACACCGATGAGCCGGATGCGTTCATCGTTTCAGGTCGCGGCGAATTGCTGCTCGCCATCTTGATCGAAAACATGCGCCGGGAAGGTTTTGAACTGGGTGTTGGCCGCCCGCGCGTTGTCTATCAGTTTGATGATGCCGGTAACCGTTTGGAGCCGATCGAGGAAGTCATCATCGATGTGGATGAAGAGTTCTCCGGTGCGGTGGTTCAAAAGCTGCAAGAGCGCAAGGCAGACCTTCTGGAAATGAAGCCGTCCGGCGGTGGGCGCACGCGCCTCGTGTTCCACGCCCCGACCCGTGGCCTGATCGGCTATCAGGCGGAATTGATGTCCGACACACGCGGCTCTGCGATTTTCAACCGCCTGTTCCACGACTATCAGCCGTATAAAGGCCCGATCCAGGGCCGCCACACCGGCGTTCTTCTGTCCAATGGCACGGGCGAAGCGGTCGCCTATGCGCTCTTCAATCTGGAAGACCGTGGCCCGATGATGATCGATCCGGGCACCAAGGTCTATCCGGGCATGATTATCGGCGAGCACACACGCGGCAATGATCTGGAAGTGAACGTTCTGAAGGGCAAGCAGCTGACCAACATCCGTTCAGCCGGCAAGGACGATGCGGTGAAACTCACCACGCCGATCCGCCTGACACTGGAAGCCGCGCTGTCTTACATCGCTGACGATGAACTGGTGGAAGTCACGCCAGACAGCATCCGTTTGCGCAAGGCCGAGCTCGACCCGCATGAGCGCAAGCGCGCCGAACGCGCCGCCAAGAAAGAAACCGCTGCTTAAGCGGAGTTTTTTCTGAGAGCTGAGAATTGAAAAACCCGGGTCATTGGCCCGGGTTTTTTGTGCCTTGGCTCTAGAGGAGGCGCACGCCCGGTTTCCGTCGGCGTGGCACCATCTCGGTATGGATCCCCGATCAAGTCGGGGATGACGGCGTGAGAGGGTGGCTTGCTCAGAGGGTCATGCCATGACTTGATTATGGTATGCATACCGTTTTCGCGCAGCAAATGCTGACCTGGGGCTGAATCGCGGTGTGGATTAACTGATCCAGTCAGTAACGCGAACTTTAGATATGGCGTTACTTTTAATTGAGATCTTTCAAATCAATGTTCGTACTGGCATATTGAGTTAGAAAAATATTTTGCCAAAATAATTGGAGCTACCTTGCACAATACTAACGACTTTCAAAAAGCCCATGAAGCTCAAGAGAATCTAAATTCTATAGAATTTCCAAACAAGTCGGAATTACCTTTTGAGTTGCTTCATGGGAGGCACCGAAAGACTACAAAACTTGTTGCTAATTCGGGTTCTTTGCAATCTATAAAAGGTGCGCATCGATGGTATGAATTTGTTTTTGAGGAGCCAGTATTTCTCCTAGAAATAATTGTAAATGAGGAGAACTATTCGACGTACAACGAATTTGAATTTAAATGGACTGATGTGGGTGGGGCGGATGAGACTCAAAAACTCTCTAAGGGCTCTGATGGTCAATATGTAGCGCCCATAAATCAACTGGTTCGCCAGGTTTCATTTCGTCCTCCACAAAGGTGGCGGTCAGATACTAAGATAAGCCGCGTGAAGTTGGTTGGGTTTCAAAAGGACGAATTGGCAGATTTTGTTCGATTGATCGCTCAGGTCGAAAGTTATAAAGCAAGTGCAAAATCTGAGGTCCAATCCGTACTTGATCAGGCAGACGCCGCAAATCAAGAAATTTTAAATGCGCAGAGCCGATTAGAAACTTTAGCGGAAAATAACAAAGCTGCGACGGCTCGCATCGAAGAATTAAATGCAAATATCGGAAGGCTGACAGAAGAAAGAAAGTCTCTTGTGGAGGATATAGGCAAAAGGGAAGAGGCTATTGGTGCATTGGATGATCGGCGTAGCAAGATACAAGACACCATTAGTGAGCGGACTTCCGTAAGAGAAGGGTTGGCATCGGAGATAGCTGAGCAAAAACAAAAACTAAGGTCGCTTGAAGACAATGTGAATATGTTTCCGACTGAGTTGGGCGCTTTCGTGTCGCAAGGTGGTCAGAATATTAAAACATATTGGAAACTCGCATATGTTCCGATTTTTCTTTTGGTAATTATTACGGGATTACTTGTTTTTAATGCAGCAAATTTGACGACGGTATTTGACGAAGTCGAAGGCGCGAACATTTGGTCTATATTGGTCACAAGAATGCCCTTTGTCTTCATCGCAACAGCTATAATCACTGCATCGTATAAACTTGCTAGGGTTTTGATTTTGGAGATAATGCGGATAAACCAGCAGCGTTTAAGTCTATCGAAAATTAGTATTGTAGCGACCGATGTGTCCAATTCTTCTCAGGAAGGACTGGCAGACCTCGACGATAGAGAAATATATGAACTCCGGACTGATTTAAAAATGCAGTTATTGAGAGATCATTTAAAGGAATACCTATCGGGCGATTTTGAATACCAAGGTAAATCCTCCAGCGGGTTAGCTGGTTTATTGAAAAAAAATACTCAAAAGAATAACACTGAGGTGAAATCTGAAGAAGTTGAATCTGAATAAATTAATAGATGAATTTTCTGCTTCCAAGAACTGATTAAGTAATTTTTGTTCCAAGCCTTAGATCTGATGATTACAGCTGGGATGGTGGCGTCATGAGCCGGGAAATGGATGTTCGATTGCACACTCTTCTGTTTACACCGCCCTATTGCACCTCTGCGCAAGTGGTTAATTTCCGGTAAACATATGTTAAGGTTTGTTTGGAAATATAAATGCGTGGGTGCCAGAAGGCGCTCCGCAGCTGACTGAAACCGGCCAGGAGGCCAATATGCCATCGACAGTAGAACGGCCTGTACCGGCCAATGTCGTGGCGCATGCGACCGAATATCCGCCCGATCGCGAAAAACGCGAACGGGATGAGCGCAAACACAAGAGTATCGAATCCTCGGCGCAGCGCATGGACGACCCAATTCCGGAGAGCGATTCTCCGGCCGTTGTGATTGAACCTCACCTTCTTGAAGATCATTTGCTGGATGGTGTGGCCGCCTATCGTGCGACCGCAAAAACCCTGCTTGAGCCTGGGTACCAGCCCGGCGAGCGGCATCCGCTCTATCAGGAGCCGGGAAGACTAGCTGCCGAAACCGTTCGTCATGCTTATGAGGACCATGGCGACATTGATGATCCACACGCCGTCAATCTTGCGACCTGACACTTTCGGCAATTGACGACTTCGAGCACTGCGACGAAAAAGCCCCCGAAACGCCTGACTGCTTCTTGCAGTCGGGCAGCCGTCTATCTATACGGTGTATCACGTATATCTTGAGCGTGCGCTGGGCCGTTGTTGCGGTTCGGTTGTGCGCTTTTGCTGCATCTGGAAGGGGCGAACGTCATGCTCGACACCGTTATCGGCCTTGCTGCCGACAACCTGCTGTCGCCAATCATCCTGTTCTTCGTGCTTGGGCTTTTGGCATCGTTTCTGCGATCAGATCTCTCCATCCCCGAGGCAGTGGCCAAGGGCATGTCGATCTACCTTTTGTTTGCGATCGGTTACAAAGGCGGGGTCAGCGTCAGCGATCACGGAATTGACCAAACCCTTCTCTCAACACTTGTGATGGGCATCGTGCTGTCCTTCGCCCTGCCGCTGATTGCTTTTGGCCTGTTGCAGGTGATGACAAAACTCAGCCGAACCGATGCAGCAGCTGTGGCCGGTCACTATGGCTCCATTTCCATCGTGACATTTGTTGCAGCGACCTCCGTCTTGCAAAGCCAGGGTATTGCGAGCGAAGGCTATATGGTGGCAATTGCCGCGGCCATGGAAGCACCCGCGATCCTGTCCGCGCTTTGGCTGGTGTCGCGCGGGTCCAAGCCGTCTGCAGAGGAAACGGAGGAGCGCGAAGGTCTGCTGCGGGAAATCCTGCTCAACGGCTCCATCGTGATGTTGGTTGGCTCGTTCCTGATCGGGTTTATCACCGGCAAGGATGGGCTTGCGGAAATCGAGAGCTTTATCGTCTCGCCATTTAAGGGCGTCTTGTGTCTGTTCTTGCTGGATATGGGGCTTGTCGCTGGTCGTGGCCTGCGCTCCAGCCGGGGTGTTTTAACCGTTGGGCTGATTTCTTTCGGTGTCTTGATGCCGGTTGTTGGCAGTTTGCTGGGCCTTTTGGCAGCCATGCTTGTTGGTCTGTCGCTTGGCGGGACGGTGTTGATGATGACCCTGTCGGCGTCAGCCTCCTATATTGCGGTGCCTGCGGCCATGCGTGTGGCCTTGCCGGAAGCCAATCCTTCCGTATATCTAACCATGTCGCTCGGTGTTACGTTCCCCTTCAACCTGACACTCGGCATTCCGCTTTACTTGACGCTGGCAACGCTCATCGGGAAATGATCTCATGGAAACGAACAAGGCAAAACGGGTTGAGATCATCATTGAAGCACCGATGGAGGAACGTCTGACCGGCGCGCTGGAAAACGCCGGTGTGACCGGGTTCACCGTTCTGCCGGTTCTGGGCGGCAGCGGGCGCTCCGGGCGCTGGAGCCGCGAAGGACAGGTGTCGCGCGCAGGCGGCATGGTCGCTGTTATTTGCATCATTCGCGAAGAACGACTGGATGATCTACTGGAAGCAGCATTCAAAGTCGTGAAGCGCCATATCGGTGTGGTGAGTGTTTCTGACTGCGAAGTGCTGCGCGCCGAGCGCTTCTGACGCATTCCGCAAAGTAAGTATTCTCCCTTATCTATGCGATAATTAAGCCAACCCCGTATACTGCCTTGGTATTTTCGACACCTAGGACAGGCGGACATCGGCTTGAGTTTCCCGCACGCATTGCTTTCCGGCTATGGCCGGTACATGGCGAAAGGCTATGTTCGCCACAAGGAAACCCACGAGCATCTGGCCGTTTACGGGCAGACGCCAGAGGTCATGGTGATTTCCTGCTGCGACAGCCGGGTAACTCCGGAAGGCATTTTTAATGTCGGACCGGGAGAACTGTTTGTATTTCGAAATGTCGCCAATCTGGTGCCGCCTTGTGAGACAGATTCTGGCCATCACGGCACCAGCGCCGCAATTGAATATGCGGTGACTGCGCTCAAGGTGAAGCATATTGTGGTTATGGGCCATGCCAAATGCGGCGGCATTCAGGCCTTCCGCGAAAATGCCGGCACTTCAAATCTTGAAGGGGCCTTCATCGGTCGCTGGATCAAGCTGCTGGAACCGGCAGCGATCTCACTGGCCTGTATGCCGGTGGACAAGATTGATGACCCGCAATTGGCCATGGAATATGCCGGGGTGCGGCAGTCCCTCGTCAATTTGGGAACATTCCCGTTTGTGGAAGAGGCGATCCATAACGGCTCCTTAAGCCTTCATGGTGCATGGTTTGATATCGGGTCGGGTGAGCTTCGGGTGATGGACCCGGATACGGAACGCTTTGCACCGGCAGAGCCAGCGTTTATTCAGGCAGCAGAATAAACCAGCTCAACACGTGAGAACCCGATGTCTCCTGATCTTTATCAGCGCCTTGCTGGCTACAATCTCTGGATGACCGAAAAGGCTTATCTGGCTGCAGATAAAATGAGCGACGCCGAGCGTAAACAGGACCGCGGCGCGTTTTTCAGATCCGTTCATTCCACCTTGAACCATATCCTGTTTGCGGACCGCGCATGGATGCGGCGCTTTACGGGTACGCCTTATGAGATCAAGGGCATGGGCGTTGATCTCTTTGAAGATTATGAAGAACTGAAAGCTGCCCATCTGGGCATGTGTCAGGATATTATTGCTTTCACCGATGACCTGACATCGAAGTGGCTGGTGGCAGATTTGACCTGGACGAGCGTAGCTGGGAACCAGACCAATACGCGGCCACAGTGGGTGCTGTTGACACACCTCTTCAATCATCAAACACACCATCGTGGCCAATTGTCCACGCTGCTCAATCAGGCAGGGATCGACATTGGCGTGACCGATTTGCCGTGGATGCCGGACTGAGCTTTTTGGCTTCAAGCTGCTGGATTTCCTGAACTAATCAGCCTATGAAGGGGCAACTTCCCTTCCTGAAGTCCCAGCGTGGTGGGCTTTTCGCACTACCGCGTTTGGGCGTTAAACGGTTCCGCATTTTGTCTGAAGCTGATCTTGCAACCCATGTGTTGCTGTTTCTGTTTGTCGTGGCGTTTGTCGCCGGGTTTGTCGATGCGATTGCAGGCGGCGGCGGACTGATTGCCATTCCTGCGCTTTTGATGACCGGGCTTCCGCCGCTCGACGTTCTTGGAACATCCAAGTTGCAGGCGCTGTTCGGGTCCGGATCAGCGACAATTGCCTATGCGCGGCAGGGGCATGTGGATTTGCGCAAGATTTTCCCCATGGCCGTCATATCCTTTTGTGGGGCTGTTCTGGGGGCAATGGTCGCGACGATCCTGCCGATTGACGTGCTGCGGGCCGGACTGCCGGTGATCCTGATCGCAATTGCGATCTACTTCGCGCTTAAACCCGATATCGGTGTTGTTGAGCGTCACCCCCGGCTGTCGCTGTTTGCCTTCGGGATGAGCATTGTGCCGCTGATCGGCTTTTACGATGGGCTGTTTGGTCCTGGAACCGGCTCGTTTTTCATGTTCGCCTTTGTCAGCCTGGCCGGGTTCGGCATCTTGAAGGCGACCGCGCACACGAAGGTTCTGAACTTTGCGTCCAACCTTGGTGGATTTGTCGTCTTCTTTGTTGGCGGTGCCGTCCTCTGGAAAGTCGGCCTCCTGATGGCGCTCGGCCAGACAATCGGCGCTCAGCTTGGATCGCGCCTTGCCATGAAAAACGGCTCGAAAATCATCCGCCCCATGCTGGTGCTGTCCTGCATCGCCATGGCGACCAAGCTGATCCTCGAAGCGGATTTTCCGATACGGGTGTGGTTGGGATTCTAAGGTCCGCACCATGTGCGCTTCGACAGAATTCTTAGTCTATTCCTTCACTCATTTTTTGTACTGCCAACATCGCTGCATTTTAATATAAGCAAAAAGAAAATGGCCATATTTATGAATGGTATAGTAAAAATTGGGATTATCAGCGTTCCGAAAATTTCAGCTCGATATAGAGAATTATACTTTCCATGTGGAGATGGGGTGCCGCCGACATAGCTTACAAAGAAATACAATGCTGCTAGAGCTATTATCAGGTACGTGATCGCGTTGAACCTGATTTTGAGTGGTGACTTGAGATATAGTCGTGTACTCAGTCCAATAACTACTGCTGCGATTACATAATCTTTTATCAGTGCAACTCCGGCTATATTGTAGAATGCGATATTTCCGTTCTTTATGATGAGTTCCTTTCCTTTTGTAATTTTTGGGAAAAACCATTTTTCAACGTCAGGCATCTCCTCTGGGAATGCGTTGAAGAAAATTGAAAGCAAGAAAAGTGCGATCGCCGAGCAAATCAGTGCGAAAAAGCAGACCTTGAGAATTTTTCCAAACAGTTCCAGCTTCTCAACTTCTAAATCCATAAATTTGCACCTTTACAGCAGAGTTATGCATTTTGGTTGAGCTTACTACGTAAACAACATCGCGCAGCCGATGACGACAAGGGCAGCACCTGCCCAAGCGCCAAGCGCGGGCATTTCGCCGGTGCGCCACCAGATGAGCGGGAGCAGGATGGCGGGTGTTGTTGCCGAGAGGGTTGCGATGATGCCGACTTCGCCGCCAGACAGAGCGTAGAGGATCAACGTCATTCCAAGGCCCATGCCAAGCATGCCGGAAAAGCCCACGAGAGCTGCCAGTTTCAAGGTAACGGGGCCGAGCGGTTTGAACCGCTGATAGGGCAGGGCCATCATCAGGGACAGGCAAAGGGCGGCGACACCAACGCGGATGGTGGACGCGGCAACCGGGTCAACACTGCCGGTTTCCATCACCGGGCGGGCAATCAGCGAGCCGACGGATTGGGAAAGGGCTGCAATCACGCCAAGTGAAATGCCGATCCAGAGCGGGCCTCGAATGTCTTCCCATTGATGCAATTGGGATTTCCGCTTGCCGAAGCGAATGGCCAGCAATACGCCCAAAAAGGTGAGGGCGATACCGGAAATCTGAGTCAGATTGAGGGCTTCGCCAAGGAACAGAAAGCCCAAAATGGCGGACATTGGGGCGTTTAGGGAAAACACCATTGCGGTGCGCCTCGGTCCCAAGCGGTTGAGGGTCAAAAAGAGGGCTGTGTCGCCCATATAGATACCGATCAAGCCGGAGAGCATGAGCGGCCCAATAGCCTCAACGGGAATGGAACTCCACCCGGTTGTCAGGCCGACATAGGCGGACAGCATGATGAAGACCAACACCATGCGCAGCCGGTTGAATGCAATTGCGCCCAGAGCCTGTGACGGTCCAGCCGAAATCATGCCGGTCAACGCCCAGCAGGTCGCAGCCGCAAGGGCTGCAAGATCAAATGCGAACATTGTGACCGGTACTCCTCCCGGAACAATTAGCTGTGGTTTGGTCCCTTCCAGGCATCATCAAAGAAGGCAACTTCAAGCTCGCACATGCGATTGAAGGTTCGCGCCACCTTGTCTTGGCTCTTTGCATCCAGCGCCTGGCCAACCTGATCCATCTCCTCCCGGATCCAGTTGACAAACCCGCTGAAGCCGGGGCCTGCATGAAGGTCAATCCATTCGCTGAGGTAAAATCGTGTTGGCCGAGGTTTCAGGGCTTCCCGCTCTCCCCAGCTCAAGTAGCACCATTCGGCGCATAAAAGACAAGCCAATCCTTCAGCATAAGTGTTTTGCGCTGAAGCGAGCATCAGGCCGGCAAAGGCTTGGGTGGTCTCGGTTTGCGTCGCGTTCTGGTAGGTTTCGCGTGCAACCGCGAGTGCTTCAAACGAGCGCAGGAAATAGTCGTTTTCTTCTGATGTCAGCAGGGCAAGAAAGGCGCTCAGGCGCGACTTGGCTGCCATGGTTGGCGCCATGGCAACAAGGTAGCCAAGCACCGAGGCAAGGTCGGTGATGAACACGTAATCCTGCACCAGATAGCGGGCATAGGCCTCCTCCGCCATGGTGTCATCCCCGATGGCAACCGTGAAGGGGTGTGTGCAGGCAGCCGTCCAATACGGCTCTCCGCTCGCTGCCAGCCAGTCGGTAAAGCGGGCGTTCGAGTTTTCAGATTGATAAGCGGAATAGGAAAAGGGTGCGTCGGCCAAGTTGCGCTCCGGTCAATAGAATTTTGGAAAAGGCAAAGGGGGAGGGACAGGCACGCGCGAAATTGAATGCGCGTGCCTGAGAACAGTTGGGTTTAGGCAGCCTGTGCTTTCGGCTTGATCAGGCCGCGGTTGACCAGAACTTCTGCGATCTGAACCGTGTTGAGCGCAGCGCCTTTGCGCAGGTTGTCAGACACAACCCACATGTTGAGGCCGTTCTCAATGGTCGCATCTTCCCGGATACGGGAGATGTAGGTCGCGTCTTCGCCAGCGCTTTCGTACGGCGTGATATAGCCACCATCTTCCTGCTTGTCGATGACAAGACAACCCGGGGCTTCGCGCAGGATGTTCCGTGCCTCATCCGGTGAAAGCGGGTTTTCAAACTCAATGTTGACGCTCTCGGAGTGCCCGATGAAGACCGGCACACGCACGGCGGTGCAAGTGACCTTGATCTTCGGGTCCAGCATCTTCTTGGTTTCCGCGAGAACCTTCCACTCTTCCTTCGTGTAGCCGTCTTCCATGAAGCTGTCGATGTGCGGAATGACATTGAAGGCAATGCGCTTGGTGAACTTGTTCGGCTCGATCGGGTCGTTCACGAACACGGCGCGGGTCTGGTTGAACAGCTCTTCCATTGCCTCCTTGCCGCCGCCGGAAACGGACTGGTAGGTGGACACGACGATGCGCTTGATTTTGGCTGCTTCATGCAGCGGCTTCAAGGCAACCACGAGCTGCGCGGTGGAGCAGTTCGGGTTCGCGATGATGTTCTTCTTGGAAAAGCCAACGATATCATCTGCATTCACTTCCGGAACGATCAGCGGTACATCCGCATCATAGCGCCATGCAGACGAGTTATCGATGACAACGCAGCCCTTGGCACCAATGCGCGGCGACCACTCCTTGGAGATGGTGCCACCTGCGGACATCAGGCAGATGTCTGTGTCGGAGAAGTCGTAGTTCTCCATGGCCTTGACGGTTAGGGTCTTGTCGCCAAAGGAAACTTCGGTTCCTTGTGAGCGGCGGGAGGCCAGCGCCACGACTTCGTCTGCCGGAAAGCCGCGCTCTGCGAGAATGTCGAGCATTTCACGTCCGACATTTCCGGTCGCCCCGGCGATTGCAATCTTGTAACCCATTAAATCAGATCCTCGTCCGTCTCCCCGCTCCACCCGCTGCTGACTTGATTTCGCAGCCGGGCCTTTCGGCACCCCCCATCCCCGGGGAGTGCGGGACGAGCGGTACCGTCAAGCGGTGGTCTTGGTCGTTTTTGTGAAGTGTTTGGTTGTTGCGGTCGTGCGCGCACGGGTGGTCACCGGCGCAAAGGTTGCGCTGCGGATGGCCATCTTCATGGCGTTCAGAATGTCGGCACCAAGCCGGTTCATGTCAGATCGCATTCTTCAAAACTGTAAGACGGCGTCTTTTTGCCCGGAAATGGCGTGAAGTCAACCTGCAAAGCGTGGCTTGGGAATTGAGCTTTCGTCGCGGTGGGGTGAACTATCGTTCAAATAGCCGTCCGGGCCCTTGGGCCTTTGTGGGCAATCCGGCCAGCGTGAGCATGTGCCAAGCAAGCGCGAGATTTGAACTCAGGACCGGTTTGCCGAGTTTTTGTTCGCATGCCTCAACAATAGGAAAGGTTCGCAGGTTTGTGCATGAGGCAAAGATCGCGTCGACGGTTTCGTCTTGTCCCAACTCGCAGATCGCGGCTTCCGTGGACGAGAGAGAAATGCGGGCCACGGTGGTTTCGCTGGATTGGCCGAACGACCCTGAAATTGCAACGGAGATACCGTGTTCTTCCAGAAGGGCACGCACGGCGTTGGAGACTTCCGCAATATACGGGGTGACCAGTCCGAGGCGTTTAATGTCCAGGGCTTTGCATGCGGCGATTACGGCATCAGCAGGGTTGGTCACCTTTGCGTCTGGGTGAACCGCTCGCACACATCTGGAGACTTCACTCGACCCGATGACCGTGGCTCCGGATGTGCAGGCAAAACCGACAACATCCAGAGGGTGATAGGCTGGCAGCAAGCTTGCAACAACGGTTATGCGTGATTTCATTTCACCGAGTGTTTCAGAAGTGATTTCCGGCGGGCTTTCGATCCGTGTGTGAAAGACAGCCACTCCGTCTGAGCGCAGCGCGGGAGATACTTCTGCTTCCAGCGTTTCATCTGCTTTGAGAACAATCAGGCCAAGGGCAGCTTTTTGCGCCGTGCCTTCGTCACAGGTAAATGCCAGGTTCATGCTGCTGCCTTTCGTCTTGTCAGATCACGGGGATCTCAGGTGGGGACGGGGTGCTGAGCCACTCGGGTGCTCCATCCCGAATGACGATGTTTTCTTCGTGAACCATCATCTTGCCGTCGCCGAGGTTGATGCTGGGCTCCAGCGTGAGGACCATGTTTTCCCGCAAGGGTGTTTGATCGAAGTCGGTAATGGAGGGTGTTTCTGTGAGCTGCATGCCGAGGCCATGTCCCATGCGTCCAACATCGCCATCGGTTTGTCCCAAACGGTCGGTCATGGCCTTGAAGAGGTCAGCGCAGGTTTTGCCGGGCCGAGCGACTTCAACTGCGGCTTCCACCGCCTCCACGAGCGCGCGATGGGCTGCTCGAACAGGATCACTCGCTGTGCCAATGGCGAAATTGCGGTCAAAGTCGCAAAAGTAGCCCTTCAGCGTTGCGCCAGTATCGAGCATCAACACATCGCTAGCCATCAGGCGTTGATCTGATGGTGGTGAAATCACATCACCATATCCGCCTTGTCCTGCTCCACCGACGAGATACGGTACATCGTCTGCGCCTTCCTGAAGCAAGTTCGTTTTGAAAACGCGAAATGCGTCCCGGAGCGTTTGTCCTTCGTGAAACAGTGTTTTCGCCTTGGCGAAACTCCGTGAGGCAATGCCACAAATGTCTCGGATATTGGCAATCTCAGCCTCTGACTTGACCTGGCGCAGGCGTTGAACGAGCCGGGTGCAATCTGAGAATTGGCTTTTTGGCAGCAGGGGCATCAACTTTTGAAAGTCGTGCAAAGGCATGCGTAGTGTGCTTTCGCGGCCCATGGGCATGCCGATGCGCGTGAAGTTTGACAAGGCGTCTGTCAGCTGGGAGATGCCTTCGTCTGTCGGGTGAGGGGCTGAGAAGGTGCGGATGTCTTCTAGCCAGGTGGCTTGCATCAAATGCGCGCCGATCTGCGGAATGACAGCTATCGGTTTTCCAGTGCTTGGAACAATCAAAAACCAGGGGCGGGTCGGGCTTTGCCAGAAAAGCGTTCGAAAGCCGGTGAAATATCTAACCTCTGCTTCGCTGGTGAAAAACAGGGCGTCCAGACCTTGCGCATGCATGAGGGCCTGCGCGTGCGCCGTCCGATTTTCAAACTCTGTTACCGGAAAGTCCTGTTCAGCCATCCTCCGGTCCTTCGGACAGATAACAAAGAACGCGCGATTTTGGCGTAAGCTTCACTTGATCAGGAGACCGACACGCAGCGAACAGCCCAGCCACGCCTGCCGCGCCGGAGGGTGTTGTTTGAAGCCCGTTGGTGCTGAGAAAATGAACACACTCAGTGGCGTCTTCATCGCGAATGGTCATGAAGTAATCCGCATCTGCTGCCAATCGTTTCAGCGCCAAATGAGAGGGGTCCTTGCAGTCAAGGCGGCCCATGTTGGACACCGGGCCATCGGTCAAGACAGCGCGTCCTTCTTCAATACTGGCTTGAAGAGCGGGGGCGGCATCTGGCTCAACAATTACGATGATTGGGTCATCGCCCCATGTCGCACGGGCGCTCACCGTGGCAGCTGCTGCCAATCCGCCAACACCAGCCTGCAAGAAGATATGCGTTGGCGGTTCCGCCATTTGGATGGCGATTTCCGTGCCCATGATCAGATAGCCTTCCATCACATCACGGGCTGCGTCTGTTTCACCCGGCCATGTGCTGTCTGGCAATAGATGCCAGCCCTTTTCGGCAGATAGCCTTTTGGCTTCTGCCATGCCTTCCTCATAGGTGGTGCCAGCCCGAATCACGTCCGCGCCTTTTGCCCTCAAACGCTCGGCAAAGGCTTCAGGGACTGTTTCTGCAATGAAGACGACCGCCTTAGCGCCAAACAAAGGCGCGCCTGCTGCAAGAGACAGCCCATGATTTCCGGCACTCGCACAGGCAAAGGTGACGCCTGACAGCGCAGTTTCGTGGGTGTTGGCTTTTCCGCTTGCAATCTGTGCATCGGCTCTTTTTGCAATTGTGTAGGCCGCGCCAAGCGCCTTGAAGCTGCCCAACCCCATCCGGGCGCGCTCATCCTTGAGATGAAGGGCAGAAACGTCAAAGGCGGTTGCAAGGTCGCGTCTCTCCAGGAGCGGTGTCGTGTTTGCTTTTGGGCAGGCGGTATAAAGTTTCGCCGCCGCTGCAGCATTTGTTGAAACCGTGCCTTCTGCCAGATCTTTAGTTCGCGGCAGTCCAGAGCCCCGCCAAGGGTTCGCTATGACCTTCATGCTCTCTCCCAAATCATCTGGAAAACAGCATGGGTGACGTAGCGGCATACGGCAAGGCCTATTCCGACAGTGGATTGTTGGTATCGGACGAGACTGCGGAGTGTGTGGACTGGAAGATCTTGCGATTGCAAAATGTCATAAAAGGTTCAAGCCACCGTCATCTTTACTAGATGGGAGGCCCTTAGCGTCCGCTGAAACTTTTCTGAGACCAAGACAAGACAGGGAACGAAAATGTCTAACTTGAGGAAGCAGTTTTTGGCAGGCGTCAGCTTCGCCGTTGCACTTGGCGTTGGGGCTGTGACAGCGGAGGCGGGTTCGTTCTTTGAGCGGATCAACTCCTACCCGGTTTACAAAACGCTGCCGGAAGGCGCAGACCTTTCGACAGAAACGGTTGCCGAGATTGTTTCAGCTTCCAAGGACGGTCGTGTCTTGGCGTTCACGGATAGCCCGGGCGAGGACATTGTGTTCGTCAACGCGGCCAACCCGCTGAACATCCAGCCGAAAGGCCGCTCAGCACTTGGCGGTGAACCGACCTCTGTTTCCGTTGGTGCCAAGGCCGCTTACGCTGGTGTGAACACCTCCGAAGATTTCATCAATGCCTCTGGCCATCTGGCTGTCATTGATCTGGAAACCCTGGAAGTCACCAAGACATGTGATGCCAAGGGGCAGCCAGATTCTGTTGCCCTTTCTGATGATGGCAAATTCGTTGCCATTGCGATTGAAAACGAGCGGGATGAAGACCTGAATGATGGCGTGATCCCACAAATGCCAGCAGGTCATCTGACGATTTTTGATCTTGATGCAAACGGGCAGCCGACAAACTGTGACAATGCACGCATTGTTGACATGACGGGTCTGGCTGATGTTGCTAGCACCGATCCGGAGCCGGAGTTCGTGTCGATCAATGGTATGAACGAAGCCGTTGTGACTTTGCAGGAAAACAACCACCTTGCCATCGTTGACTTGGCCACTGGCGAAGTGAAGGCGCATTTTTCTGCCGGGTCTGCGACGGCTGAAAATGTTCCAGTGAAGAAGGCCCGCATGAGCGATGCCTCAGGGTCTTCGGAGAATGTTCGCCGCGAGCCGGATGCGGTTGCCTGGATCGACAACGACCGTTTTGTCACCGCCAACGAAGGGGACTACGAAGGCGGATCGCGCGGTTTCACAATCTGGAACAAGTCGGGAGACGTGCTGTTTGACAGCGGCAACCAGATGGAACATTTGGGGATGTCTCATGGTCATTACCCGGCTAAGCGTGCGCACAAGAAGGGCACTGAGCCGGAAGGCGTTGCTGTCGGCGAGTTTGGCGGCGAAACGCTGATCTTCGTCAACTCCGAGCGTGGCAACTTTGTAGCTGTTTACAAGGATACGGGCGCTGATCCTGAGTTTGTTCAGTTCCTGCCGACCCATGTGGGCCCCGAAGGACTGCTTGCGATCCCAAACCGCGATCTCTTTGTCGTTGCCAACGAAGTGGATGAAGATGGTGTACGTGCGCACCTGTCGCTTTATCAGTTCGGTGCGGCCTCCCCATCTTATCCGTCTCTCGTCTCCGATATAGACGTTGAGAAGGGGGCTCCAATTGGTTGGGGTGCGCTTTCTGCTCTGGCGGCTGATCCGTCCGACGCCAAAAAGCTCTATGCTGTCAGCGACAGCTTTTATGACGATGCCCGCATCTACACGATCGACACGTCTACTTCCCCTGCAAAGATCGTTTCCTATGTGACGGTTCAAGGCGGGGAGCAAGCCAAACTTGATCTGGAAGGGATTTCAGTTGCCAAGGATGGTGGCTTTTGGTTGGCCTCTGAAGGACATCCAAAAAAAGAGGCGAAGCACCTTCTTGTCAAAGTTGATGCGATCGGTGCTGTTCAAGAGCAGATCTCTCTGCCGCAATCCCTTGTCGATCAGGCAAAGCGGTTCTCTTTGGAAGGTGTTGCCGAGTTCGAAATGGACGGTCAGACACTGGTTGCTGTTGCCGTTCAGCGTGGGTGGAACGACGACCCGAAGGGACTTACCAAGCTTGGTATCTACAATCCGGCTGATAAGACGTGGGGTTTTGTTCACTACCCATTGGACGCGCCGACCAGTGCGGCTGGTGGCTGGGTTGGCCTTTCTGAGATCGTGTCTCTCGGTGAAGGTGAATTCGCTATCCTCGAACGCGACAACAAGGGCGGTGAAAACGCCGCGATCAAGCAGATCACCCGTGTCTCCTTGAAAGGTGTAACCCCGGCCGCCCATGGTGAGGCTCTTCCAGTTCTCAAAAAGCGCTTTGCTATGGACATTCTCCCTGCGATGGCACAGGCCAAGGGATGGATCATGGACAAGCCGGAAGGCTTGACTGTGACAGCTGATGGCCAGCTCATTCTTGTGACCGACAATGACGGTGTTGATGATGCACCGGGGGAAACCCAGCTGATCAATCTCGGCCCGGTCTCGCGCCTGAACTAACGCTCACTGCTCCAATGAAACACATGCTCGTTCGCCCGGAGGGATCTCTTCCGGGCGTTCCTTGTTTTTGTTACGCTACGTTGTTTTTGATGGTTTTGGAGGAATTGATGTTTCGATTTTCAGTTAGAAGCCTGTTCGCGGTTTCATTTGTCATTGCGGCAACTCAGTTTTCATTGGCAGGAACTTCGCATCAGCCGCCAAGTGGCTACGAGAACGCTGTCAAAGGTATTTAGTTTTCACAGGCGGAAAATGTGAGCGAAGACTATCGTTTGCAGTTCAAGAAATGCGATGAGCAGAATGTTTTCCGTGGCGAGAAAATGAAGGGGTATCGTCGCTGTTACAATGACAGATACAAAGACCCGAACAATTTGAATGGGTTGATCAAGTTCCCCGGTGGCGCAATCATGTTTGATGCCAAGATGGCTGTGGACGTGGATGGTGGCTATAAGCCCTGTGCTGGAACACCGGGAAAGACGGATCTTTGCCCCACAACCTATATTTTTGATCAGGCTCGAGGTTGGTCTGAGGCAAAGCGAAAGAAGAAATGGCGCAAGGCATACGCGAATTCGGACACATTGCCTTATGTGGTCATTCCCTGGGCATCCGGACGGTATGATGCAGATCCGAAAGAGTTTTCAAAACTGACAGGGATCACGATGGGCGATGTCGGTGTCATCGTTTATCGGGACAAGGTGGTTCCCGTTCTTGTCGCCGATGGTGGTCCGCACAACAAGATTGGTGAGGGCTCGCTCGCAGCTTTTGATGAGATTGGCGTGACCAGATGCGGCAAAAGGCATTCCGAATATCCAGACTACTGCACTGAAGTGTTGAATTACAGCTTGTCAAAGCCCGTGCTGTATTTCCTCTTTCCAAATTCTGCAGTGAAAGATGCCACTCCTGAAAACATCTATGAAAAAGTCTCGGCCAAGGCCATGAAACTTTTTCAGGATTTGAAAGCCGATTAAGCTGCAAGGACCAACAACAACGGCGCCATTTTGGCGTCGTTCGTAGTTTGTTGATCATGAACTTAGCCAACGCTGCGCTTAGCTTGGTTCGATCAAATCCCATTTGTTTCCAAACGGGTCCTGAAAGACTGCGACGGTTCCATAGCTTTCATGGCGCGGTTCTTCGAGAAAGCTGACGCCATTTGAAATAAGTTTTCTGTGGTCCCGTTCAAAATCGTCAGTCTGTAGAAACAGAAAGACCCTGCCACCTGTTTGATTGCCGATGGCCTCGCTTTGTCTCGGTCCATCTGTCTTGGCCAGAAGCAATCGGGTTTCGGTGCTTCGGGGCGGGGCAACGAGCACCCAGCGTTTTGTCTGACTAAGGGTGGTGTCCTCAATGAGGTCAAACCCCAGTTGCCCGACATAAAACTCAAGGGCTTCGTCGTAGTCCGGCACGACCACAGAGATTGCGGAAAGAAACTGATGTGTCATAACTGGTACACCGCTTTTCGTATTGGGGCGTCGTCATGACACGAATCCGCCACGCCTTGAAGAGCGCGGCGGTTCTTGAGGGAAAAGTGAACGACTTGGACTGGGGGCCTTACCCTAACGGTTAAGCTGCTTGATGCTGCTGGTCAACTTCACTTTGTACCCAAACATCTGCGCTAAGAAACTCCTCAACAGCGCCGTTCAAGGTTTCACTGACATCGCTCAAAATCTGGGTCAGGTTTTCAACATCGGTCGAGCTTTCTCGTGTCTGATCGATGTTGTCCTGCAATTGAGCAACGTTCTCTGCGGCCTTGGTGCTGCTTTGAGCTGCCATCGTGATGGCGTTGCTTATTTCACCCGTTGCTGCACCCTGTTCCTCAACTGCGGAGGCAATGGCCGCAGTGACTTCTTCCACACCGCTAATCTGGGTGCTGATATCCCGGATGGCGTTGACAGCACGATGAGTTGAAGACTGAACACCTGCAATCTGGGTTGAGATTTGATCCGTGGCCTTTGCGGTCTGGTCAGACAATTCCTTCACTTCCGCTGCGACCACGGCAAAACCCTTGCCCGCTTCGCCGGCGCGTGCCGCCTCAATGGTGGCATTCAGGGCAAGAAGGTTCGTTTGCTCCGCGATCTCCCGGATCATGCTGATGACCGCACCGATTTTGTCTGCTGCGCTCGATAGGTCAGTGACGTCAGTGTTTGTTGCTTCCACGGACGAAGAGGCGTCCCTTGCAATTTTCAGTGCCCGGTTTGTGTGTTGGTTTATTTCTTCAATCGATATCCGCAACTGTTCCGCCGCTGCTGCAGAAGCTTGAACACTCTCGTCAGAGCCTTTGGAGGCTTGAAGGGCTCCGTTGGCGGCGGTTGAGGCTTGTTCGGCGATGGTGACCATGTCGTCCGATGTCTGGCTCATTATGGCCGTCTGTTGGGCGAGCTGGTTCTGAATGTCGGAGACCTTGGTTTTGAACTGCGCGACGATCCGATCCATCTCTTGGCGGCGGGTTTCCTCTGTCTCCCGCCGTGTTTCGGCTGCCAGATCCGCGTTCCTCGATTTGACGGCATTGTCGCGGAAAACCAAAATCGCGCGTTTCATGTCTCCGATCTCGTCAGCACGGTCAGTATTGGTCACCTGCGTGTCCAATTTGCCATCAATCAAGTCTTTGATGTTGGCAATGACCTCGTCGAGCGGGCGTGTCATTGTGAGCGCCAGTCTGTATCCGCAGAAGCCTGCAACGACAAACAATCCGAGCCCAACCGAGAGCATCCAGAATTTCAGATTGTTGAGTGCTGCAAGCGCTTCTTCTTGAGATTTCAGCGCAATCACGGCCCAGCGTGTTCCAAGGAAAACAACCGGGTTACCGACCTGAATAAAATCATCGCCTCGGTAAATGCTTCCGGTGACTAAAGCAGAGGATCCGGTCAGTGCAGTTTCCGTAGCTGGACTTTCCATGCGCGTGTTCAGAATATCGTTTTTTGAAGTAAAGCGGGTATCATTGCGCAAAAGGTGGTCAGCGCCAACAATCAGCGTTTCTCCGGTTTCTCCAAGACCAACGGACCGGTTCATCAAGGCATTGATGGCATCGATTGGCATCTGAAAAACCAATGCACCGATGATTTCACCGTCTTTCTCGACGGCTGTTGAAATAAAGCTTGCTGGAGCGTCATTGCTGGGGGCGTAGGGTTTAAAATCAAAAAAGGTTGCGGTGTCAGGTTCTGTGTCGATTGCCGCGCGAAAGGCTTGGCCGAGATCCGTTTGAGCCCATTGTCCGCCGCGCAAGAAGTTCGTGGCGAAATCCTCCTCCTTGAACACGGAGTAAATGAGGTTCCCGGCCTTATCGAACAGGAAGATATCGGAGTATCCGTTCTCGGTAAGCAATTCGCGGAACCAAGGATGGTAGCCTTCATGGGTTCGGTCATAGGCTGTTCCGGTGCCCGCGCTGTTGAGCAAGTGTTTCTCGCCAAGCGGATTTGGATTGTCCTGAATATAGGCTTTCTTCAGAACACCGGTCTTGTCGCCGTCCAACTCTTCCCATGCCTTGGAGAAACTCTCGATTGCCTCTGCCGTAAAGGGAAGTGTGCTGACCAGCTGAAGGTCCTTGCGAATACTCTCAAGGTAGTCGTTTAGTTCGGTTACCCGGCTTTCTGCAATCGTTTGTAGCCGTTCTTCAGCTTGGTGATTGAGTTCCCGCGCTGCAGAAATGTAGCTACTGGCGCCCACACCCACGCCAACAATCAGGGCAAATCCCAGAATTGCTGCAGGTATTTTATATCCGATTGATAAGCGGTTCCACATAAAATCGTCCAAAGAAAGTCTTCGGAAGATGTGCCGCGGATCGTTAATGCAATCCTAAAAACAAGTATAAATCGCACTATTACGAAATATAAGAAATATAAATACGCATCATAAGCAACTATAATTTATTTTATATTTTGTAATATTTGTCTTGGTGAATTTAATCACTGTTTTATTGGGCCTTGCGATAGACGGATATGTTCTTGAAAGAAGCAACGTCGACAAGATGGACGGTTTGCGTGACGGTCAAAGTTGCGCCGTTGTCAGACAATTCGCGCTCGGCCTTCATGATGGTCAAAGGGCCGCGCCGGGCCTCTGAAACCAGCTTGTGATCGCCCTCAAAAACAAGCCGCATGGCGTCCACAAGGCCGCTCTTGCCCAGCTTGACTTCGGGGCCATCGGGTAGCGCCTCAAACTCGTCGTTGGTGACTTCGCCCTCTTGGCTGACCTGGTTCATGGAGAAGCGGGCCATGCCGAAATTGTCCTCGATTTTCAAGGTCGCGCTTTTCGGCGGCTCGCCTTGCTCAAAATCGCTTTCTTCGGTGTCGAGAATCCAGGTGCCAAGGAAAGGGCCAAGCTTGTCTTCGGTCATGTTTTGTCCGGTTCAGGCAGGTCATACAGAAGGCTGCCACCGTCCTAAACGGTGGCAGCTTTGAATGCAATTGGGCCGATCAGGCGCTCAGTGCTGCCAGTTCCGCTACGATGGCATCGCCCATCTCAGAGGTTGAAATGGTGGAATCGCCCTCTGCTGCAATGTCTTTCGTCCGCAGACCCTTGTCGAGAGCGTTGGCAATGGCCTTGTCCAGCTTGTCGGCTGCTTCGATCAGCTCAAAGGAGTAACGGAGGGCCATGCCGAAGGACGCGATCATGGCGATAGGGTTGGCCGCGCCTGTTCCGGCAATATCCGGAGCAGAGCCGTGCACCGGCTCATAGAGGGCCTTGCGCTTGCCGGTTGACGCATCGGGTGCGCCGAGGGAGGCAGATGGCAGCATGCCGAGCGAGCCTGTCAGCATCGCGGCAACATCAGACAGCATGTCGCCAAAGAGGTTGTCGGTCACGATGACGTCGAACTGCTTGGGCCAGCGAACCAACTGCATTCCGCCAGCGTCTGCCAGCATGTGCTCGAGTTGAACGTCTTCAAAGCCGTTCTTGTGTGTTTGCGTGACAACCTCGTTCCACAGGACACCGGATTTCATCACGTTGCGTTTTTCCATGGAGCAGACCTTGTTGTCGCGGGTCCGCGCCAATTCAAAGGCCACCTTGGAGATGCGCTCGATTTCGTATGTCTCGTAAACCTGAGTGTCGACGCCGCGCTTCTGGCCATTGCCGAGATCGGTGATTTCTTTTGGCTCGCCGAAATAGACACCGCCTGTCAGCTCGCGCACGATCAGGATATCGAGCCCTTCGATGACGTGCTTTTTCAGAGAAGAAGCATCGGCCAGTGCCGGGTAGCAGATGGCAGGGCGCAGGTTCGCGAAGAGTTGCATGTCCTTGCGCAATCGCAAGAGACCCGCCTCCGGACGTACTTCGTAGGGAACATCATCCCATTTCGGTCCACCGACCGCTCCGAAGATCACCGCATCTGCAGCCATGGCCTTGGCCATGTCTTCTTCGGAAATCGCTTGACCATGCGCGTCATAGGCCGACCCGCCGACAAGGCCATCATCGGTGGTGAAGTTGGTGCCGCCATTGGCATTGAACCATGCGATTACCTTTTTCACTTCTTCCATAATTTCCGGCCCAATGCCGTCGCCCGGAAGAAGAAGCAGCTTCTGCTCAGCCATGAAGTTCCATCCCATCTTGAAAAAAGTTTCTGTGAGCATGGGTTAGCGGTTTGTCATGGGTCTGACAAGATCATGGCTGTTGTGAAGAGTTCAAGTTGCTGCAGTGGAAAGGTCAAGTGGCTTTGCCGCTGCTCTTAAGCTGCTGGTTTAACCGACCAGTCGGTGCACTTGACCGTTTGGCTTTGAGGTTAGTTCGTCGGTTTCACGAAGTTCAAAATGGCGTGTGTCGTCTCCGAAAGTGCGGACCACTACGCCGTGTTCGGAATTCTTGGCTTCCTTCTTCAACTTGGCAATCTGACGTCCAAGAAGTTCATGGCTTTCGACCGCAAGCCCGGCCGGCAGGTGAAGCACGGCTATGGAGCAGTCTAGCAGCGGGAATTGGCGATCAATTCCATGGCGATCCCGGGATAGGATGAAACCGGCTTCTCGGTGGTTTTGGTCGTACAGGCTTTCGGCTTGGTGGCTAAACGCCTTTTTAAGCCTTATCATCTTCTGCTCTACTTCTTCCGGCGACTTGTGCTTGATGGCAAGAAAGAAATCGTCTCCGCCGACATGCCCAACGAAGGCTCCACGTGCGGTCATCTTTTTCTTTAATAGTTCACTGAACAAGAGCAAGGCGCGATCGCCCATCCGAAAGCCGTAGGTGTCGTTGAACGGTTTGAAGTTGTCGAAATCGATGTAGCAGAATGATCGATCCGCTTCGGCGCGAACCGCTTCGCTCATGACATGGGCGTTGATCGTCGCGTTGCCAGGCAATTTGGTAAGCGGGTTTTGGTTTTCAGCCGCTCGCATTCGGATTTGATTGGCAATCTTCAAAAGCGCGTTGGTTGTCAAGAGACCGTAGTATTTGCCGTTTTTCGTTATGATGACCCCGTTTGCGGTTTGATCTTCCTCGGCTGTTCGTTCAACCAGCTGTTCAAGACGTGAGTGAAGATCGACCACGGGACATGAATGAATGAAGGCTTCAAGGTGATTATTTAATGCCGGGTTTTTAAGAAGGTCCTGACCAAATGGCATGTAAATCAGGTTCCGAATGTCGGCTTCCAGAATGAGGCCACGCGGCTCGTCGACGGCATTTACCACCGGGATGATCGGGTGAAAGTGCCCGCCGCGCAGAAGCTGCAGAACATCGCTCATTTTCGCGTCATCACGAATGGTGACCAGTTGCTTGATTTCCTGACGGATCACTTCCGTATCAAGGACATCCATCTGGTTATTGGCTCGTTCGGCGCTTTTGACCGGATAGGACCTTACTTGCGGATCAATTGTCGTTGAAGGGCGTGCTATCAGAAAGCCTTGTACCAGATCACAGCCGATTTCGCGGCAAACCTGCATTTCTTCTTCGGTTTCAACGCCTTCTGCAACAATACGAATGCCGAGGACATGCGCCAGCTCTACCAGTGAGGCAACCATTAATCGTTTGCGTGAATCGCCGTTGATTGACGCGATGAAAAAGCGGTCAACCTTGAGGATATCAGGTTCAAATTCATAAAATGCCTTCAGTTGCGAGTAGCCGGTTCCGTAATCGTCCATCGCAACTGAGAAGCCGAGTTTTCGGCATTTTTTTGCAAAGGAAATGACTTTGCCAGATGCAGAGTGCGCACTGGTTTCCGACACTTCGAAACAAATCCGAGCGGGATTAATTTCGTGCTGCAGAAGAACCGTCATTGTTTCCGGAAGCAAGAAACCTTCTTCTTCGAGAAGGCGCGGATCAACATTCAAAAACAACTTGGTACCAGTGTGATGTAAACTGGCGAATTTTTCGATCGCTTTCCTGCGCAGTGCGAGTTCAAGTTCACGTAGACATCCAATTTCAAATGCGTGATTGAACACATCAATTGGTGTGTCATGGCCAAATTGATCAAAGTTGCGAATGAGTGCTTCGAAGCCATAGATCGTGCCAGTGTGGCTGTCGATAATTGGCTGTAAGGCGTATTCGAGTATTCGCTCCGCATTCGTCAAAAACAAATGCGGGTTTTGCCGCGCCCACTCCGCAGCTTGATTGTTTTTTTGCTCGTGCAACACGCCGTCCCCATGCATGTCTCGTGAAATTTGACGAGAGCATAAGTGCCAGGTGATCGATTCTTTATGACAGTTCGATGTCTAACTTGTTGGTTTGGTTAAGAGAAAACTAAAATCAATTGGGGTGATGCGTCTCCATTTTCAGGTTGTTGCCTGCCAAATTAGGTTTAGGGCAAGCCCGGTCATGATGAACTTGAAGCCGAGGCGGAAGAGAGCTTCGTCCAGTCGTCCGAGCACTTTGGAGCCCGCAAGGGTGCCGAGAAAACCTGTCGCGATCATGCCCGTAATCAAAGGCAGCCAGGGAGCAAAGGCAAATCCGAGCAAGCCAAAGGCAAAAATCTTGAACACATGCATGGTCAAGGCTGTTAGCGCCTGATTTGCCACGAATTGATGGCGTGTGAGCCCGAGGGTCGAGAGCACCGCGCCGCCAATGGGACCGGCTGCACCAAAGAACATCGACAGGAATGTGGAGACAAATCCGGCTATTCCCATTGCCTTGCGGGCGGCTTTTTGAAACCGGGGCGCCTTGCCCCAAACGGTCCAAAGCACAAAGAGGCCAATGCCTGCTTTCAACAAGGTTTCGGGCAATTGGATTGCAATTGCGCCGCCAGCCAAAGCCCCCAAAATGGCACCGCCTGCAAACCAGAGGGCGATCATCCAGTCGACGTGTCGGATTTGCACAAGCGCGCGCCCGGCATTGGACCCAATCTGGACCACCCCATGGACCGGTACTAGGGCAGCCGTTGGCATGACCGAGGCCATGATGGTGATCAGTGCGATGCCGCCGCCCAATCCGAGTGCAGCGGTCAAGGCCGATGTGAAGAAACTGGCGACCAACAAAATAATGGCAAAGAGGGGTTCAAAACCACCAGGTAACAGGCTGGATAAAAGGTCCATCATCGTGGGCGATCAGGACCACCGCTCGCGGGCATAGGTCAGGGCTTCCTTGACATCCAGAGACCGCGTGGAGTTTCCGCTTCGAACGTAAAAGGCTGTCTTGTTGCCATCGGTTAGATAAACCGCTCTTGGTGCAGGACGCACAATGACCATGGCGACGTCTTTTTGGTCGACTTGGGTGAAAACCGTGTGGATGTAGGGGCTGAGGTCCCCGCCAAGCATTTTTGTAACAATGTCGACAATTGTGCGTTCAAATGCATCAAGGGTGGGTTGTCGCAAGGTTGATAGGTCCTTGTCGAGGCCCAACGGGGTGCCATCATCGTCGACACCAATCAGCAGATATCCGCCTTGTGCGTTGAAGAAACCGGACACGGTTTTGGCTATGACTTTTTCAAGGCCGCGATTGATCCGGTTTTCCTTCACATCCCATCGAACTGTCGATTTGAACTCGACGCGCGAGGTCTCGCCGCCTTTGATGATGTCGGGGATAAGCGCGGTCTGTTCTTCGCGCAAGGACTGGTAAGCTTTCGTCGCTGTAACGTAGTTTCGGGTGAACAGGCCGAACGTAAATCCGACAACCGCGCCAACAAGCGCAAATGCAATGGCAATGTCGAAATGCCGTGGCAGGACCAGCAACCACAAGCGGGCTTCCAAAAATTCAATCAGGCTGGGCGCGGTTTCGGAAAATCGGGAGAGCTCCCACCACACCACAATCAGGTTCAACGGGTGGATGATCAAGACGCCGACGACTGCCCCCATGACAAGGTAGGCCATCAGCATCGAGGCAGAGTTTTGAAAGGTCTTCAACATTGAAATCATTTCGAAAAAAGAAAAGGCCGGTGTGTACCGGCCTTTGGATTGTTTTATGCAGCAGTTGGCATGGCCGTTTCGACCAGACGGACCCAGTAGGAGCACCCAACCGTGATCAGCTCGTCATTGAAGTCGTATTGCGGGTGGTGCAACCCGGCGCTGTCGCCATTTCCGGCAAAGATGAAAGCGCCCGGGCGCTCTTCCAGCATGTAGGAGAAGTCCTCGCCGCCCATCATCGGGTCGATGTTGGTGTTGACCTTGCCAACGCCTGCAATTTCTTCGGCAATGCCAACGGCAAAGTCCGTCTGATCATCATGGTTGACTGTAACCGGATACCCGCGGCGGAAATGAAAATCCGCTGTCGCGCCAAAAGCCTCGCAGATTGAGGTGGTGATGGCCTTCATGCGCTCTTCAGCCTGATCACGCACGTCGGCATCAAGGGTTCTGACCGTTCCGCGCAGAACCACTTCCTGCGGAATGACATTGAACGCGTTGCCGCCATTAAAAGTGGTGACGGACACCACGACCGACTTCAGCGGATCAGCGTTTCGGCTGGCAATGGTTTGCAGAGCTTGGACTAGCTGACTGCCAACAACGATGGGGTCAATCGTTTCATGCGGCTTGGCCGCGTGCCCGCCGCGCCCGGTGATGATGATACGGAATTCGTCCGTTGCGGCCATGATGCCGCCCTTGCGGATGGCAAACTCGCCAACCGGAAGGCCCGGGAAGTTATGCATGCCGTAGACTTCGTCAATCGGCCAACGGGTCATTAGACCGTCATCGATCATGGCTTTTGCACCTGCCCCGCCTTCTTCAGCTGGCTGGAAGATCACGATAACTGTGCCATCGAAATTGCGGGTTTCGGCCAGATATTTGGCCGCGCCCAGAAGCATTGCGGTGTGACCGTCATGGCCACAAGCGTGCATTTTGCCGTCAATTTTCGAGGCGTAGGGTTTGCCGGTTTGTTCTTCTATCGGAAGGGCGTCCATGTCAGCGCGCAGGCCAATTGTCTTGCCTGCGCCGCCGTTGCGGCCCTTGATGACGCCAACAACGCCGGTTTTTCCCAGCCCTGTCGCGATTTCATCAACGCCGAAGCTTTCCAGAAGTTCGGCCACCTTTTGGCCCGTGCGGACGGTTTCATAGAGGATTTCCGGGTTTTCATGGAAATCCCGACGCCACGCGGTGATTTCATCACTCATGTCGGCAAGGCGGTTCACAATGGGCATACTCTGCTCCCTGAAACAGTATTTCTGGAGTGCTTGCTGGCGAAAACACGCCCGGCAGCGAAAACTGGAAGACACAACTCATGCAGCAAGTTGGCCATGCTGTGCAAGCCTATTGCGCGGTGATATCGGTCTTCAATTCAAACACGCTGGATCGTTTCACCTCCAAATCCTCAAGATCCCCGACGATAGGAACCTCGTAGGTCGCAAGATGCTCCAGTCGATTTTTTGGCAAATAGGACCGGCCAGGATCGCCGACAAGGACCCTTGTTCCCTTTGCCAAGCTGCGATCAAGGAATTTGAGAACCTTGGCCGCCATGTCCTGATCGTAAAAAACATCGCCGCAAAAGAGAACATTCACCTCCTGCGTGACTTTGTCGGTGATGTCGGCTTGAACGACCTCCAGCGTGACCTCATTTAGCTGCGCATTGAGCTTAGTTGCTGTAATTGCAAATGGGTCAATGTCGATCGCCGTGCAATGAATTGCTCCTGCCTTCATGGCGGCAATGCCAACCAATCCTGAACCGCAGGCAAAGTCTATCACTGTCTTGCCCTGAAACTCGGATTCATGATCGAGAATGTAACGTCCGAGCGCCTGTCCGCCCGCCCAGGCAAAGGCCCAGAACGGGGGTGGTAGCCCCAGATTGCCCAGTTCATCTTCAGTCTTTTGCCACAAGGACATTGCTTCATCGGCAAGGTGAAGCTGAATTTCTGGCACATGAGGTACGGGCTTCACCATGGTTTCTGCCCGGATGAAGCCCTTCTTGTCGGAGATCGTCACACTGGTCTCAGACGGGTTCTTTGAACCCGGCCATTTGGCAAACCAGATCCCATTCTTCCTTTTTCACCGGCTGCACCGATAGGCGCATCGAGGTTACCAGTGACATGTCTGACAAACGGGGCTCGCCCTTCACATCGGCAAGTGTCACGGGTTTGGGCACATCGCACACAGCCTTGAAGTCGACGCATTCCCAGCGCGGATCATCGGTCGTGCTGTCCGGATGGATTTCGCTGCACACCTCAACAATGCCGACAATCTCCTTGCCGATATTGGAATGGTAGAAGAACGCCTTATCGCCGATTTCCATCGCTCGCATGTTGTTGCGCGCTTGATAGTTGCGAATGCCGTCCCATTCTTCGCCAGCTTCGCCTTTGGCCTTCTGCTGTTCCCAGGACCATTTGTCCGGCTCGGATTTGATCAACCAGTATTGCACTTAGTTTGCCTCCGGGTTCTTGATCAGCCACTTCCACGGGCGAATTTCAACGTTCTCGAAAAGGCCTGCCTTGGCATAGGGGTCGTTCTCAGCAATAGCCGCTGCATCATCGCGAGATGCGGCCTCAACAATGACAAGAGAGCCGGATGGTTTCTCATCCTCGCCCAAAAAGGGGCCAGCGCCCTTCAGTTTGTCTCCAAGGCTTTCCAAATACTCAAGATGGGCCGGACGATTGTCCATGCGGATTTGCAAGGCACCGGACTTGTCGGTGCAGATGAGAGCGTAAAGCAAGAAATCTCCTCCAGAGTATCAGGTGGCGGAATGCCGTTTGGCTTTTGTTATTCGGACCGCAGCGGACGTGCCATCAAGTTGGAAAGGGCATCGTCTACCGATATATCCTTGTCAATCATTCCGGCAACGGTTTTGCAAATTGGCAGATCAATGCCGAGCTTGTCGCCAAGGTCGACAGCAATGCGCGCCGAATGCGCTCCTTCCGCCAGTTTGGTTCCATTTGCGATGAGATCTCGGGCGGGGGTGCCTTGTCCCAACTTGATCCCGAAGCTGAAATTGCGGGACTGGGTGCTGGAACAGGTCAAGACAAGATCGCCGAGGCCGGACAGCCCGGTCATGGTTTCAGGACGTGCGCCCATTGCTGCCCCAAGCCGAGAGAGTTCGGCGAATCCGCGGGCTGTCAAAGCGGCTAGTGCGCTGGCTCCAAGTTTGCGACCAACAACGGCCCCGCAGGCAATGGCAAGCACGTTTTTAAGGGCACCGCCAATCTGGACACCGGTCAGGTCATCAGAAGCGTAAGGCCGGAAAGACGGTGAGGCGAGAGCTTCGCAGAACGAACTTGCCGCGTCCATTTCATTGGCTGCAACTGTGACGGCGGTCGGGAGGCCCTTTGCGACGTCATCGGCAAAGCTCGGGCCGGATAACATGCCGATGGTGGCGGCAGGCAGGACCTCGGAAACCACTTGTGAGAGCAACTTTCCGCTGGAGCGTTCAATACCCTTGGCGCAGAGGATTATCGGCGTTCTGCCAACCTTGTGGTCTGCTAACAGGGTGCATATGGCGCGTGTAGACTGGGCGGGCGTGACGGCCAGAATGAGATCACACGCCGCAATCTGACTGATATCCGTTGTCGAATTTAGGTCTTCGTCGAAGGTGATGCCGGGCAGATATTTCGCGTTGATATTGCGCGAGCGCATCTGGGAAACAGCATTCTCATCGCGGCCCCACAGGACCACATTGTTACCGGCTCTTGCTGCGGTCAGTGCAAGCGCGGTTCCCCAGGCTCCAGCTCCCAGAACGCCAATGCTTTGAATGTCTGTCATGACAAGGATCCTGCAATGTGTTTGCGAAGCTCGGCGAGAGGTGCGTCAAACCCGGCGTAGAAGGTTCCCGGTTCTTGGCATTCGGAGCTAAAAAGATCAATCCAGAAGAGGTGAAAGCGGATCGGGTCCCCACCGATACTGGGTGTCATTTCGAAATGCTCCCACGCTTCCTTTGGGCGATTGGCGATAACAGCATGGAACATGCAGCGTCTGTGGCACCCGGCCATTTGTCGTAGCTCGCCTTCCAGATCGACCTCGCCCTTGGTGATGTAGTCTTCCTGAAAGAACGGGGTGAGGGCAAAAGCCGGATTGAGTCCGGTTTCTTCAAAAAACTCGCGCCGGGCACCTATCAAATAGCTTTCGCCCGGATCAATCGTGCCACCGGGAACCTGAAGGCCGATCTCCGGGTGGTCGGGCTCGGAAAAGACCAGAAGATGGTTGCCGCATGTCAGATAGACATAGGCCTTGTGGATGATTTGCAAATGAATATTCCCTGAAAAATCAGACTTTAGCGCCTTTCTTGCCCGACCCGAGGACGCCGCTGTTAGCGCTATCTAGCGGCCAGCGGGGGCGGGGTGACAGGCCCATATCGTCAACCGGCCCCAATTGCAGGCGCTCCAAACCGGCCCAAGCAATCATGGCGGCGTTGTCCGTACATAAGGAAAGTGGCGGCGCTATGAAACGCGCTCCCACGTCTTCTGTTGTTTGAAGCAACGCTGCGCGGATTTCCTGATTGGCGGCAACACCGCCCGCAACGACCAGAACGGGCGGTTTGTCCGGGTGACGTTCGGAAAATAGGTCGAGCGCCCGCCACGTTCTGGCTGAAAGCACATCTGATACAGCCGTTTGAAAGCCTGCGCACAGATCGGCAATGGTCTGGTCATCCACCGGTTCAAGTTTCTTGGCTTGGGTGCGGACGGCGGTTTTCAGTCCGGCGAACGACATGTCCAGACCGGGGCGATCCAGCAAGGGCCGAGGTAGGGCGAAACGCTTTCGGTCGCCGGATTTTGCCTGTCGTTCCACGTTTGGGCCTCCCGGATAAGGCAGGCCAAGCAGTTTGGCTGTCTTGTCGAAAGCTTCTCCGATGGCATCGTCAATCGTTGTGCCGAGGCGTTCATAGTCACCCACACCGCGCACCAGCAAAAACTGGCTATGGCCGCCGGACACAAGCAGCAAAAGGAACGGGAATTCTACATCATCGGTCAAGCGCGCTGTCAGCGCATGGCCTTCCAGATGGTTGATGCCAATGATCGGCTTGCCTGCGGCCATTGCAATGGCTTTCGCGGTCATTAAGCCGACAATGACTCCGCCTATCAGTCCAGGGCCTGCAGTTGCGGCAACGGCGTCAATATCATCCCAGCCACATCTGGCCTCATCCATCGCCTCCTTGACGATGTGGTCCAGAATTTCGATATGAGCTCTGGCAGCTATTTCGGGCACCACACCGCCAAAGGCGCTGTGTTCGTCAATCTGCGAGCGAATGACATTCGACAAGACGGCTTTCTCGGACGGGCCACGGACAACAGCTGCTGCGGTTTCGTCGCAACTGGTCTCAATGCCCAAAACGGTGAACTGGTTTCCGGTGCCTGGATCGGTTGAAGTCATGGGCTCGCTAAGTTGGTCCCTGGAATAAGTGATTGGCATTTCATTTGCCGGGAGCAGATGAAGTGGTTAGACATGCCACAGGTTCGACGTAACATCGGGATGAATTACCTTGCAATCAACTCTTTTGCGAATTGGAACACGCGGCAGTCAACTCGCACTCGCGCAGGCACATGAAACCAGAGATCGTTTGATGGCAGCTCACGGTTTGCCGGAAGACGCATTTGAGATTGTTGTGGTCAAGACATCCGGTGATCAGATTCAGGATCGTCCGCTTTCCGAAGTTGGTGGCAAAGGCCTTTTCACTAAGGAAATTGAGGACATGCTTCTGGATGGATCTCTTGATCTTGCCGTCCATTCCTCAAAGGACATGCCAACCGTTCTACCCGAAGGTTTGGGCATCACTGCGTTTTTGCCGCGTGAAGATGTTCGCGATGCGTTTATTTCGCCAAAAGCCAAAACCTTGCGGGACTTGCCGCATGGCGCAGTTGTTGGGTCCAGCTCGCTGCGCCGTCAGGCGATGGTCAAACGCCTGCGGCCGGATATTGAGGTTGTGATGTATCGCGGCAATGTGCAGACCCGGCTCAGAAAGTTGGAAGAGGGTGTCGTCGATGCAACCTTGCTTGCCCATGCCGGTCTGAAGCGTCTTGGTCTTGGCGATGTCGTCACCAGCGTCATTGAAGCGGATGATTTTGTGCCAGCGGTTGGGCAAGGAGCCATTTGCATTGAAAGCCGTCTGGATGATGAGAAAACCAACGGTTTGCTGAGTGCAATCAATGACCCTGAAACCCGTGTCCGCCTCGAAGCTGAACGCGCGTTTTTGGGCGTTCTTGATGGGTCATGCAGAACGCCGATTGGCGGACTTGCAATTGTCGACGGCGATACGGTGACCTTGAAAGGCGTTATTTTGAAGCCAGACGGATCGCAAATGCATGAAGTCGAGCACTCAGGATCGGTTCAGGATGCAGAGGCCATTGGCCTTGCTGCAGGTGAAGAACTAAAATCCAAGGCTGGTCCCAACTTTCTGACGAGTTAGAGCTCGCTGGCTCATGAAATTTCTGGTCACACGCCCATTGCCGGATTGCCACCGAACGGCCGCGAAACTGCGGTCATTCGGGCATGAGGCGGTTGAAGAGCCGATGCTCACGATGCGTGTGACCCTGCCGATCGATTTGCCCGCCAAGGATTACAGCGGAGTTGTCGTTACCAGTGCGCGGGTTGCCGGTGTTCTTACAGCTTCACCAATTGCAGAGCGGTTGAAACATCTGCCGGTCTTTGCAGTCGGGGACCGCTCCGCGCACGCGATGCAAGAAGCGGGGTGGCAGGATGTTCGTTCAGCCCAAGGGGCTGTTGATGATCTCGAACGCTTGATACTCGATCATAAGCCTGTCGGTCCTTTGCTTTATCTCGCAGCGCGGGATCGAGCTGGGGGTCTGGAAAATGTCCTCGGTGAGGCGGGCCTTTCCTGTGATCTGGTTGAAGCCTACGCGATGGAGCCTGTTGCATGCCTGTCGGCCCGGGTCGCAGACGACATCAAGGCAGGGCGTTATGATGGCGTGTTGATTTACTCGGCAAGAACAGGCGAAACGTTTCTGAGAGCAGCACAAAAGACAGGTGTTGCAGATGCCCTGCGTGATGTTCCCGTTTATGCCATTTCACAATCTGCGGGAAACTCACTCGAAGGTTGGACTTGTGTGATCGCACCTGCAGTGCCAACTGAAGAAGCGTTGCTCAATATTGCCTTAAATCCACATTAGGCCATTGAAGGGTAGCGGCTTGTTACCGCAGCGCATAAAAGAATTTGCATCGTCTGTTTCGCTTGGTAAGCGAATGTATATAGTAGCCCGTGTCGGGTAGGTCTGGAGGAAGACAGGTGACATCGGATAAAGACACTTCGAAAAAACCGGGATCGTCTGCGGGATCGGAGTCAAATAAGTCGTCCGGACCTGAAAAAGACACCAGTGCCACGGCCAAGCCAACACCTGCAGCAGCAGGTGGCGGGAAAAAACGCCCGGTTACAATTGATTTGAAGCCCGAGAAAGTTGAGGCGAAGTCGGCAGAAGCAAGCCCCGAGGGCGCTGTAAAGACCAGGCCTTCCGTTGGAAAAGCCAACGAGCAAAAGCCAGATGCCAATGCCAGCCAAGCAGCTAAGTCGGGCGCAGCATCAGAATCGAAGGGCTCAGACAAGACACCTGAAAAAGATGCGGCCAAGGATGTAGTGAAGAAGGATGAGGCAAAGGCCGATCCCAAAGCTGCCTCTGCAGAGAAATCGGCTGCTACGTCCAGCACCGCAAAGCCAACTGATGCCAAGTCGGAGCAGATGACCGGTTCGTCACTGTCCTCATCCACGTCTTCGTCTTCCAGCTTTTCCGGCAAACCAGAGCCTGCTCCTGCCAAAACAGGTGTAGGAGTTGGCGGTCTACTGGCTGCTGCTGTGGTTGGGGGCTGTGTGTCACTTGGCGGGGCTTACTTGCTCCTCAACAACGGCCTGTTGCCGCTCCAGCCCGCGAACCAACAAGCAACTGCTGAGGATGCTGGCGACGATAGCAGTGCGACTGAGGCGCTGATTGCGGACCTGCAAAGCAAAGTCAGAGAAATTTCGCAGACAGTCAGCGACAGCAATCCATCGGATTTGATTACCGGGCTAAATGACCGTCTGGCCGAGCTTGAAAAGACAGCCGGTGACGCAGTTCAGCAAGCAGGGGAGGATTTTGGTCCGGCAATTGAGGATCTGAAAGCGTCCCTTGAAACCCTGAAAACCGAGGTTGCCGAACGCGGCGCGGTTGTTGTCGATGACGCTGGAAATGCGATCGACACGGCAATCATCGACCCGCTTAAAGAGCAGATCGAGAGCTTGTCCAAAGCGGTTGAGGACCTCAAGGGTCAATCAAGTGACGACGCAGGTGCCGCGGATGCACTGAAGGTGGAAATCAACGCGCTTTCAGAAAAGCTTGCAACTGCAGAAGGGAAACTTGACGAGGTGTCAGGTCAATTTTCGACCCAGCTCACACAGGTAAATGACCGTCTGCAAAATGCCGAGACCACAGCGAAGGCCGCGCAAACAGCAGTTTCAACGTCTGACACGTCGCTGAAGACCTTGGCCGACAGTCAGGCGAGGGCTGCAGAAACACTGTCCAGCCTGTCTTCTGATATTGAAAGCGTTGGCAAGGCGAGCAAGGCTGCACAGGAGAGCTTGCGCGGCGAGCTGTCGGCCCTATCGGAACGTTTGGCTGCTGTTGAAGCAACCATGGGAGACGCGACAGCACGGGAGCTGGCGGCACGGGCGCTTTCCGTTTCGGCGTTGAAATCGGCTGTCGATTCCGGTCGGCCCTATGAGACAGAACTTGCAGCGGTCAAAGCCGGGCTTTCCGCCGATACCGATGTGGCTGCGCTCGAAGCACATGCCAAGACCGGAGTTGCCCCCACTTCTGTTCTCATCGCCGAGTTGCCAGCTGTTGCCAGACAAATCCATGGCACATTCGGCAAGGCAAAGCCTGAAGAAGATTTGCTTGATAGTCTTTGGTCCAGTGCGCGCTCCATTGTGAGCGTTCGCGGGCCGGGAGATGTCAGCGGAAATGGACCTGACGCAGCACTGCGGCGGATGGAAAACGCGGTGGCAAACGGAAACCTTTCCGCTGCAATTGACGCGTTCGGTGAATTGCCGGAAAGCGCACAGGCTGTTGGTGCAGGCTGGGTGGAGCGGGCGAAAGCCCGGGTGCAAATTGATGCGTTGACCGATAAGGCGTCTCAGGACGTTTTGGTGGGTCTGGCGCGCAAAGACAGTTGATGAAACCGGCTCAGGCCCTGGTCTGAGCAATCGGGATACCACAAGACCGGCAGAAGGCCGGCACGACAATCGGGAGCGACCTGCATGATCCGCGTCCTTGTATTTTTTGCCCTCCTGTTTGCGGTGGCGCTTGGGGCTGCCTGGATGGCGGACTTGCCCGGCGTAGTTTCCATCAGCTGGGATGGTTATGTTTGGGAGCAGCCTCCGGTCGTAGTGGCCGTTGTTCTGGCAGCGCTTCTCGCGGCATTTCTGTTTGTCGTTTGGGTGATCCGGGTCATTTTAAACTCGCCCAAAATTGCAACACGGTTCTTTCGTCAACGGCGCAAGGACAAGGGGTATCAGGCCCTATCTCAAGGTTTGATCGCGCTGGGTACGGGTAATGCAAAGCTGGCTCGCCGTCATGGTCTGGATGCGGACAAGTTCCTCTCTGATGAACCGGCGACCAAACTTCTTCTGGCACAAACTGCGCAACTGGCGGGCAAGGACGAAGAAGCCCGCAAGCGTTTTGAAGACATGCTGGCTGATCCGCAGACACGGTCCCTCGGCCTGCATGGCCTCTTTATTGAGGCTGAAAAACAAGGTGAGCCGGCTGCAGCCCGTCATTATGCAGAAGAAGCTGTCAAGGCCGTGCCGGGTCTTGAGTGGGCGGGCAATGCAGTGCTTGGCTATCAGGCGGTTGAAAGTGATTGGGAACAGGCGCTGCAAAGTCTTGAACGCAATTATTCTGCCAAACTTCTGGACAAAAAGTCCTACCGCCGCCAGCGGGCCGTGATTTTGACCGCGCATGCCCAGCAGCTCGAAGATCAGGATCCTGACAAGGCTTTCGCAAACGCAAAGGAAGCTCATGGTCTGGCGCAAAACCTTGTTCCGGCCGCGACAATTGCTGCGCGTTTGGCGACCCGCCGCGGGGATATCCGCAAGGCATCCAAGATGCTGGAGACCACATGGCGGCTGGCCCCGCATCCAGAGCTTGCTGATGCCTATGCACATGTCCGGTCCGGGGATTCTGCAATTGACCGTTTGAAGCGTGTAAAGGCTTTGGCCGGTCAACGCACGAATACGGCTGTAGGCGCCTTGGCGATGGCCCGGGCGGCCATGGAAGCGCGAGAGTTTGACGAAGCCCGCGAACAAATGAAAAAAGTTCTGCGATCAGAACCCACACGTGGTGCGTTCATGATGATGGCCGAGCTGGAAGAACTGGAACATGGTGATCGTGGCCGCATGCGAGAATGGCTTGCCAAGGCGGTCAATGCGCCGCTGGACAAGGCATGGATTGCAGATGGCGTGGTGCAGGCTGAATGGGCCGCCGTCTCTCCTGTAACAGGCCGACTGGATGCCTTTGTATGGGCAACGCCAAACAATGTCGAGCGTGAAACACAGGTGATCGAAGATAGCTTGTTTGAAGCGCCGCAGATCATGGCCCAACCAGCGCCGACTGCTGAGCCTTCGGACGATATAGTGGACGTCGATCCGGCTGAAAACGCCAAGGTGGTGAACCCGCCGCAGGAACCAAAAGAGCCACCAAAAGCTGAGGTCAGTGTTTCGGAGTCGGGGTTGAAACCGGAAAAGGACACTCCGGCAGAACCTGAACCGACCAAGGGTGTGGAAACAGCGGCTGAGCCCGCTGCGGACAAGACGCCTCGAGCAACCGTTGTTCCTGAGCGAACAGGTCTGGAAGGGACAATTGATGATGCGGCGATCTCTCCAAAACTGAAAGACCTTCCGGATGGGCCTGCAGAAGCTTCCGCTCCGAAAACAGCCGAAACTCCACCAGAGGCCACATCCACACCCGCTGGTGACAAAGCGGATACAAGTCCATCTTCAAGTGACGCCGCTCCGGAGAAGGCTGACGCTGCTAAGACTGCTGAAGCCTCCAAGGCTGAGACCGATGTGAAGGTGGAAAACGTCGACACTCCGTCAAAGGACGGCAATGGCAAGGCGGAAAAGGACCTGAAAAAACCGATTGAGTTTGCGTTTGACCGGATGCCGGATGATCCGGGGCCTGAGGATGATGAGGAACCGAAAAAGGCAACGCGCCCAAGGTTTTTCAACTAGCCGGTTGGCGGTAGAATCCTCCCGTCTTCAATCTGGTTTTTCGGGCTGAAAACGCTCTTGCATCTTTTGAAGCGCTCCGTTATCAAGCGCTTCAATCCCGATCCGGTTTCGGATCTGGCGTCTTCTGCGCCCGGACATTTCGTTGTCCCAAGCCGCTTTAGCTCAGTTGGTAGAGCACATCATTCGTAATGATGGGGTCACGTGTTCGAGTCACGTAAGCGGCACCATTTTTCTTCGCGCTACCGCCCTTTGGGCTACTTGAGCGCTGAGGGGCCGCCTTTCAGGCACTACCGCACGTTGGGCTGCCTGAGCGTAGAGTTAGATTGCTGATTAATCCAGTTTTACAAATTAAAGAACACGGACAGCATGGGTGATGCTGACCGTTTTTTCGATTTGATGGTGTTGCGGTTTACGGGGTGTAGTGGCTGTAAAGCCGTTCTGCGTGCCATGCGACGTGGTCGCGGGCGAAGGTGGCGACGAAGTAGTAGGAATGATCGTAACCTTCCTGCATGCGCATGACCGACGGTGTGCGGGTCTCTGCCAGTGCTGCGGAGAAGGCCTCCGGCTTTAGTAGATCCAGAAACTGGTCGCTCGCCCCCTGATCAATCAGGATATCGCTGTGCCAGCCCTTTTCCTTCAAGAGAAGCGTCGCGTCATGTCCTGCCCAGGCAGCTTCATCAGAACCGAGATAAGCGCCCAGTTGC
>Ga0189285_100029_pt1 | contig 180322 bp, 161 predicted proteins | sample GEYOminimetaG_FD_130315 | JGI IMG/M metagenome (GOLD analysis project Ga0189285, IMG submission 130315) | Marine microbial communities from the Costa Rica Dome - GEYO mini metaG | ecosystem: Environmental > Aquatic > Marine > Oceanic > Photic zone | place: Costa Rica: the Eastern Pacific... | reverse complement strand
GCGGCGGCAACAACGGCGGCGGTTGGAATAACGGCGGCTGGAACAATGGCGGCGGTAATAACGGCGGCGGTTGGAACAACGGCGGCTGGAACAATGGCGGCGGCGGTTGGAACAACGGCGGCTGGAACAATGGCGGCGGCAATAACGGCGGCGGTTGGAACAACGGTGGCTGGAACAACGGTGGCGGAAACTGGGGCGGCGGCAAGCCAAAGCCATTGGATCCGATCAAGGTTGAAAACGGCCGTATCTGGGGTGACCCGCACTTTGTAGGCGCTGACGGTGGCAAGTACGACGTACAAGGCCAAGCAGGCAAAACCTACAACCTGCTTTCCGACAAGGGCGTTCAACTCAACGGTCGTTTTGACCAGTGGGGTGCTGCCAACTCTGGAATGACCGTTGTTGGACAAGTTGGATTGACTGTTGGGAACAACCAGATCGGTTTCGACAAAGCTGGTAATCTCACCATCAACGGCCAGCAGTGCAACAAAGGCCAACATTTGGGCGGAAACGTTCAGCTGGATGGCAAAAAGGTCACGATCAAGGCTGGTGAGTACACCATCACTATCGAAGCCAAGGGTCATGGCAACAATGGCTGGCTCGACATCAACTTCCGCAGTGACAATGCGGTTGCCGACAACGTCAAGCCGAGCGGCCTCTGGGGCGTGACGGTTGATGGCGATGGCAAAGCCCGCAACGGCGATGTTGGTCGCGGCATGCAAGGTGGCGGCGCCATCGAGAATGCCAAGGGCGAAATCGTAGCTCGCGGCGACAAGGAAACTGTCAAGGAATACGAAGTTGGTGGTCTGTTTGACACAAACTTCCAAGGCTTTGACAACCAGTTCCGTGGCAATCGCGGTGGTTGGAACAACGGCGGTGGTAACAACGGCGGCGGTTGGAACAACGGCGGCGGTTGGAACAACGGTGGCTGGAACAATGGTGGCGGCAACAACGGCGGTGGATGGAATAACATTCCTTGGGCCAATGCTGGCAGCACCAACACCAACTGGGCTGTTGTGAACAACAACGGCACCTGGCAAGCAGTCAACAATGCCGGTGGTAACAACGGCGGCAACGCTGGCTGGGGTGTTGTGAACAACAACGGCACTTGGCAGGCAGTCAACAATGGCGGCACCAATAATGGTGGTGTGAACAACGGCGGCTGGAATGCTCCGGCGCATCCGCAACTGCCAGCAGGCTTCAACATCAAGTGGGCTGACCTTCCGCCTGCGCTTCAAACCAATTTGCAGACAGCTGATGGTATGAAGCAGTTCAAGGCAGACTGGGACTACTTCAGCACCAAGATGGATGCCGGTCAACGTCCTGCAGGCAAGAAGCTTCTTGATGCCGGTTGGATCTTTGGCGGTACAGGTGGCAAGATCACCGGTAACCCCATGCAGACCTGGTACAAGCCAAAAGCCGATGGATCCGGCTTCGACACCAAGAAAACGGTTTCTCCGGTTGCACTGGACCTGAATGGTGACGGCCGTATCTCCACAACGGGTGTTTCCACGGCTCAGATCCGTGCTGACGGTGAAGTTGGCCAGACCATTGCCTTCGATATCGATGGCGATGGCACCAAGGAGCAGGTCGAGTGGATCACGGGTGGTGACGGCCTTGTTGTCGACATGACCAAGATCGGCGCCAATGGCGAGATCGACGGCAATGCGCTGATGGGTGACCAAGGCGGTCGTTACACAGACGGTTACCAGAAGATGGCCACCTATGACCAGAACGGTGACGGTCAGCTGACCGGCGGCGAAATGGCCAACATGGGTGTTTGGGTTGATGCCAACATGGATGGCGATGTGGACGCTGGCGAGCTTCGCTCTGCAGCTGACGCGGGTGTCACTCAGCTCTCCACACAGCGCAACGACGTTGTGAATGAGCGCGGCGAAACCCTGATGCAGTCTTCTGCCAACAATGGTCAGATGCTCACAGAAGATGTCTGGTTCGCTCAGAAGTAATCAGACTGACAGCGGGAGAGGTTCTCTCCCGCGTCCAATCAAATAAGAAAAGCGGCCTCAATGGGCCGCTTTTTTTGTTTGATAAATCAGCTATTTAGTTGAAGAGGGCCTGACGTTCAGATTCTGACAGCTTCTCCAGTGGATCAGCTTCGTCTGTGGAAGCTTCCACAGCTGTCTGCTCCCAATCGGCATCTGCTTCGTCTTCTGAAGCTGCTTCAACAGAGGCGTCTTCAGGCTCCGCTGCCATGAGCGCATCAACATCCACTTCTTCAGGCTCGATGGTCTCATCTGCTTCAGGAGCATCAGCAGCTTCTGCACCTTGAGTCTCTGCATCGAAAAGCTTGTCGATTTCACTTTCGTCGAGGATATCGTCTGAGGCAGCTTCGAACTCTGGTTCGGCTTCTGTTGGAGCCGGTGCACTCTCTTCCGCGACACTCTCTGACGGAGCGGTTTCGTCAGCCTCGGCTTCTGGAGCAGCTTCTGTATCTTCGGTTTCTGAAGGTGCACTTGCGAACATGTCATCGATATCGGATGCATCCATTGGTGCTTCCATATCGACTTCGCCAGTTTCAGTTTCTCCACCGGCGGCGTCTTCCAGAGCTGCGTCAAAAACGTCGCTGCTGACAGACATCAGCTCGTCGACATTGTCTTGTGAAACGCCTTCGCCTTCCATTTGCGGCCCATTGAGCAAATGCGCATCCGGGCGAACATCTTCAGGGGCTGCCACGTCTTCAACAGAAACCTCGGCAATGCCCCAAAGGCCGATCATGTAGTTGATGCGGCTTTCCAGATAGCTCAAAACCTGCACCACCTTGTTGGTGCGTTGGCCTGTCAAATCCTGGAAGGAACAAGCCATGAAGATCTCAGTGGCCTTTTCATCGATGACATCGCATAGCTCATCAGCTGCGCCTTGCTCGCGCATGCTCCAGGCTTGTTCCTGAATGGCTTCAGCAGCCTCCAGAATGGTTTGAGTTGCTGCTTCGGTATGTTTGACGATGGCATCCAGCTCAGAAGAGGCATTCACAAATCGGTTTGAATCCGATTCTTCAGCCTTGATATTGGCAATCTCGGATTTCGTCCGGACGATCGCCTCGGCCATGTCTGCGATATCAAGCTTGATCGTATCAACATTCGGGCCGGACGGACTTTGCCCGACCGTTTTCTCCAGCCGCTTGATTGCAGAGAGGATTTCTTGAGTCTCGGGCGTTTTGTTTCGCCGCAGATACTCGCCAAGGAAACGCCGTCCGCGGTCGGATTCCAGGAGAGTTTGAGCTAGGGTCTGGTATTCCGCTTCACCAATCGGTTCGGATTGATCCTCGGCAGCTTCGCTTTGCATATGTAACCGTTTCTCAGCTTGCGTAACCAAAAAGGATGCCGTACGGAGGCACTTATCGACGTAGCGTAGCCTCACAAATCTTAACATCTCTTTAGGTCGAGACCCGGAAATACAATTTTATGGTGCTTAAAACCCGATATTTAAATGCCGGGGTAGGAGCTCTATTCGCCAGTCACTTTCTAGCGTTTGGCTTATACTTGCCATTTTTACCACTGGTATTAGAACAGCGAGGGTTAACATCCGAATTTGTCGGATTTATTCTCGGAATATCTTTGTTTGTGCGTATTCTGGCCAGTCCGGTGATGACAAATTTGTCTGACAGGACTGGAAGAAGGCGTTTTTCGATCTTTATTTACTCTGCGGTAGGTTCGCTTGTTCCAGTTCTGATGTATCTGGCGCCGGGTGCAGGCACTGCAGCACTTTGCGTCATTATTCTGTCCGTTTTTTGGGCGCCAATTGTGCCGTTGTGCGATGCCTATGCTCTTGATGCCGTTAAAAAGGCAAAAGCTGATTATGGCAAGATGCGGCTTTGGGGGTCGCTTGCCTTCATTGGGGCCAATATCGGTGGCGGATATCTGGTCGTGTCTGGACCAAGCGATCCGGTATTGCTTTGGATCGCGGCAGCAACCCTTCTGACAGGCGTTGTCGCATTGTCACTGCCGGGTATGGCCGAGGGCGGCGAGGAAGCCAAAAGGCAACCGACCAAGGAAAAAGCGGATATCTTTCGCAAGCCATGGTTCTGGATGTTGATCGCGACGGCGGGTGTATTGCAAGGCACCCATGCAGCGTTTTACGGCTTCTCGACGCTGTATTGGACATCCGTTGGGCTGGACACCAGCGTTATTGGCATTTTGTGGTCGCTGGGTGTTGCGGCTGAAGTGGTGCTGTTCTTGGCTGCTGCCCGGTTGGCAACGCGGATCAGCCCCTACAGTTTGTTGATCTTGGCCGCAGCAGCCGGGATCATTCGGTGGAGCCTTTTTCCCTTTGCACAAGATGTCCTGACAATCGCTGCGCTTCAGGTTTTGCATGGTCTGACTTTCGGTGCCGCGCATTTAGGGCTGATCGCGATTATGGGACGAATTGTTCCCTCTGATTGGGCGGGAACAGGACAAGGGTTTTTGTCCACTTTTGCCGGAGTCATGACCGCCGCTGGTATGGCGCTTAGCGGCCCGCTTTATGCGCTTGCTCCAGCTTATGCCTTCTGGCTGATGGCGGCAGCCTCCGCCACCGCCTTTGCTGTGTTACTTGGATGTCGCGGCCTTTTTCAGCGCCGCATAGGGGATACGAACGCTGCCTAGCCCCAAAGTTCAGGCGTGGGCGGAAACAGCGTGCTGCCTTCAAACCGAAGCGCCGGATCCCGGTCTTCCTCCAAAAGCAGTGGGCCATCAAGATCGACAAAATCGGCTCCCTGCGCAGCAACAATGGCTGGTGCCATTGCGAGCGACGTTCCGAGCATGCAACCGAGCATAACTTTGAAATCAAGGGCACGGGCATGCTTCACCATCTTGAGAGCCTCTGTGAGACCTCCGGCCTTATCCAGCTTGATGTTAACGGCATCATAGCGATCCCGTAGCGTCTCCAGATCGGCGCTCGTGTGCAGACTTTCGTCAGCACAAATCGCAGCTGAACTGGTCAACCCTTTCAGCGCAGCATCGTTGCCTGCTGGCAGAGGCTGTTCGATCAGGGCAACACCGGCCTTTGTGCAGGCCTCCAGATTGTCCCGGAAACACGTTTCGTCCCACGCTTCGTTGGCGTCTACGATCAATGTCGCGTTTGGAGCCGCATCGCGAACGGCAAGTATTCGCTCCATATCACCCTGACCGGCCAGCTTTACTTTCAATAGCGGACGATGAGCGGCCTTTTCTGTTGCGGCTCCCATATCTTCCGGGGTGCCAACGCTGATTGTGAAGGCGGTCGTCAGAGACTGAAGAGGCTCCAATCCAGCCAATTCGGAGATGGAGCGACCTGAAGATTTGGCTTCCAGATCCCAAAGCGCGCAATCAATTGCATTGCGGGCCGCGCCAGCCGGGAAGCTCACCATGAGCTGGGTACGGTCAAGACCTTCTTGTAAGTCTGTTTCGATTTGCAGGATTTGCTCTTGAACGCTTTCAAGGCTTTCACCATAGCGAGCATACGGTACGCATTCCCCAATCCCCGACACTGGGCCGTCGGTGATGCGGACTGTGAGCACTTCCGCGTGGGTGCGACGCCCACGGGAAATTGCAAATCCGCCCCCAGCGATCTTGAAGCGTTCGGTTTCAATGGCGATCTGGCGGGTCACGGTGCACCATATTCGGCAGAGATTTTGTCGACCATCACATCAATGCCGAACCGAACGGGATCGGTTGCCGGTAGTCCGAACTCTTCACCGATTTTCGCCAGATAGGCCCAAGCCTCGTCTTCATCGAGGGCAGCAGTGTTCACCGCAATTCCGATGCATTGAATGTCAGGATTTGTGAGCTTGCCGCATTGAATGGTCATATCAATGACCTGTCGGATGGTTGGAAGGGGCGTTTCCACGCCCCGCATTTTCGTCCGCGTTGGTTCATGACAGACAATGAACGCGTCTGGCTGCGAACCGTGCAGAAGCCCCATGGAAACACCGGCAAATGAAGGGTGGAAGAGGGAGCCTTGTCCTTCAACAACCTGCCAATGGTTTTCTTCTGAATCTGGAGACAACCATTCTGCCGCGCCGGCAATAAAGTCTGCGACCACAGCATCCAGTGCGATGCCGCGTCCGGAAATAAAGACGCCGGTTTGGCCTGTGGCGCAAAAAGAGCTGGAGAAGCCGCGGTCGTTCATGGCTTTGTCCATTGCGAGCGCGGTGTACTTCTTGCCAACGGAGCAATCGGTTCCAACCGTAAGGATGCGTTTGCCGGTTCGCTTTGTGCCTTTGCCCGTTGCAAAGGTCTCACTGTTGTGGCGGACATCGTGCAAGGCTTTGCCGTTTCGCTCGGCTGCTTCTCGAATTGCGTCAATGCTAGCCAAACGGACATGCAGGCCGCTGGCAACATCAAGACCTGCATCCAGTGCTTCGACAATCGAAGTGATCCAGTGGTCTGGCAACCGGCCACCTGCGTTGACAGCTCCAATCACCATAGTCTTGGCGCCTTTGCTGGCTCCTTCCACGATTGAGACATCGGGCAGACCTGTGTCTGCCGCACACCCATCAAGGCGAACTTGGCCAAGGCACCAATCTTTGCGCCAATCTACGATGCCTATGGCTGTCTTGGCGGCAAGGGCATCGTGAACATCACCCAGAAACAAAAGATAGGGATGTGCTATTTCCATTACTCAAAATCCTTCAAGTGCCATCCGGTTGCGACTGGACGGTGTATGTCCCTGTCAGATATACGAGGGACTCGATTTCAGCGGCAAGGGGTGAATGGTCTGTTATGGCGTTCCTTGAGAAAAATACGCCTCCGGCATTCAGGATCAATGACAATTCTCCCAACCATCAGGTGCTATGCCTGAGTGGTGACTGGACAATCAGCAGTTTGGCAGAGGCTGAACGGCTTGTTGAGAGCATTATGCTGGATAAATACCGGGTGACTTGCCTGGATACCTCCGCAATCGACAACCTCGATACCAGCGGTGCATGGTTGGTGCATAGATTGCGCGGCAGCCTGGAGTATCAGGGACGGCGCGTGGAACTGATCGGTCTGACCGAAAATCGGTTCAATTTGTTTTGTCAGATCGAGCGACACCATCCGCCCGAATATAAACCCGAAAAAAGTAAGGTCTCTCTCGTCGGCTTTTTGGAAGCGACCGGAAAACAGGTGGTCAATGTCGGGCGCGACGCGATTGCGATGCTCCATATTTTGGGCTCGCTCGGTGTTGTTCTTTCAACGGTTTTGCTGCAGCCAAAGCGCCTTCGTGGGATAGCGGTGGCTGTTCAGTTCGACCGAACCTGCATCGGTGCAGTACCAATCGTCGCACTGATGAGCTTTCTGATCGGGGCGATTATCTCGCAGCAGGGCGGATTTTATCTCCGCCAATTCGGGGCCGACATCTATGTGGTGGATCTTGCCGGTATTCTTGTGCTGCGAGAAATTGGTGTAATCCTGACCGCAATTATGGTTGCTGGCCGATCTGGTTCAGCCTTCACGGCGGAACTCGGTGCCATGCGCATGCAGGAAGAGGTGGATGCCTTGCATGTGATTGGTCTGAGCGTCACAGAAGTTCTGGTTCTTCCGCGCATTCTGGCCTTGATGATTGCGCTGCCCGTCCTGACTTTTATTGCAGACATGGCAGCACTTGTCGGAGCGGGGCTAACCACTTGGGTTTATCTGGACATTCCGCCAGCCGCTTATCTCACGCAGTTGCAGGCGGCCATTACCATGAAGACGCTGTGGGTCGGTATCGTGAAAGCCCCGTTCATGGCGTTGATTATTGGTTTGATTGCTTGTGTTGAGGGCCTGAAAGTGGGAGGTTCTGCCGAATCCCTCGGTCGGCACACCACCATGTCTGTGGTGAAAGCCATTTTCCTCGTGATCGTCGTCGATGGTGTCTTCGCGATATTCTTTGCATCGATCAATGTTTAGGTTGTGTAGATGCAAACGGTAGACGCGTCCCAGTCGAACAGCACAGCCAGCAAGGCGGGGCAGGACATCATTCTGTCAGCACGCGGCGTAACGGTTGGCTTTGGAACGAAAGTTATCCTCAACGAGCTGGATCTGGATGTTCGCCGTGGCGAAGTTCTGGGGTTTGTTGGCGGGTCGGGAACCGGCAAGTCAGTTCTGATGCGGGCCATCTTGGGCTTGATCCCGCGCCGCGCCGGGAAAATTCGCATTTTTGGATATGACCTTGAACGGGCCACGGAAGCCGAACGGCTTTCCATTGATCGGCGCTGGGGGGTCTTGTTCCAGCAAGGGGCGCTGTTTTCCTCCCTGACGGTGAAGCAGAACATTCAAGTGCCCATGCGCGAGCATTTGAAACTATCACCTCGGCTTATGGATGAGCTTGCGACCTTGAAGCTTGAGTTGGTGGGATTGCCACAAGATGCGGGGGATAAGTATCCATCTGAATTGTCAGGCGGAATGGTGAAACGGGCAAGCTTGGCCCGTGCCCTTGCGTTAGACCCGGATCTGGTATTTCTTGACGAACCTACGTCAGGGCTTGATCCAATCGGCGCTGCTGCTTTTGACAAGCTTATTGCGAATTTGAGTGAGACGCTTGGGCTGACCGTTTATATGGTGACCCATGATCTAGACAGCCTGCATTCCATTTGTGACCGGATTGCAGTTTTGGGTCAGAAAAAAGTTTCGGCCATTGGGCCAATTGAAGAAATGATGGTGAATGACGATCCGTGGATCAAATCCTACTTCCGCGGCGATCGGGCACTGAAAAGGGTATAGGGACAGGGACTTAATGGAGACCCGTGCTAATTATGTCGTGATCGGTGCCTTTATGGTTGGCACTCTGGCACTGGCCTTTGGTTTTATTTACTGGCTGGCGCTCACGGCCGAGACACGTGAAAATGTCTTTTTTGACATCGTGTTTCCTGCCCCGGTAACCGGTCTCCCCGTTGGCGGCCAAGTCCTTTTCAACGGTATCAAGGTCGGCGATGTCAGCCAGCTGAACTTCGACCGTACGGACCCCACAAAGGTCGTGGCAACTGTCCGCGTTAAACCGGATACACCGTTGCGCAAGGACACAAAGGCGACGCTCAATTTCACGGGGCTGACCGGGGTTGCTTATGTTGATTTGAACGGTGGCAGCCTCGATTCGCCACTCCTTTTTACCGGCTATGAAAATCTTGGTGAGGGGCGGCGGCCAGTCATTTACGCTGAGAAGTCGCTCTTTGACGACATTACAGGCGGTGCGCGGGATGTGCTTCACAAGATCGAGACGACACTCGATGAAGTTGAAGGCTTGTTGGTAGATAATCGACCCGCGATCACGAAAATCGTGACAAATGTCGAGACATTTTCCAGCGCACTGGCGTCCAATTCGGACGGCGTTTCCGACTTCATGGCCAGCTTGTCGTCTGCCACAGACGCGTTCGTCAAACTGTCTGGTCGGATGGAAACGCTTGTGGTGGAAGGCGAACGCATTCTGGCGGCTATCCCGTCCGACAAGGTGACGGATATTGTTGATAATGTTGATGTCTTTACCGATAGCCTTGGCAAGGTTGGGAAGGATATTGAGGTTGTCCTCGCCGATGCCCAGTCAGCTGCCCAAGAATTGGAGAAATTCTCGGTCGGTTTGAACGCGCAGCTGGACAGTGTCGGCAAGATCGTTGCGGCGGTTAACCCTAAGGATGTTCAGCAGGTTGTGTCTGGTGCAGCCTCACTCGGCAAGGTTATAAAAGACCGAACATTCGAAATCGACACGTTGATTTCTGCCAGCTCAACCACGATGGACAATCTGGCCTCGGTTTCGGCCACGATCCGCGAGCAGGACCAGAACCTTGTGGCGGCCATTGAAAGCGGCAAGGGAGTTCTTGAAAAAGCAGATGTCATGATGACCAAGGGGATCGAAATTGTGGATGCGGTCGATCCGGCTAGTGTGCAGCAAACTGTCGCCTCTGTTGAAAGTTTCACGACCAATCTCAACGCTTCGCTTGGCCGGGTAGATGCAATTGTAGCTGCTGTTGATCCTGTTTCTGTTCAGTCCGTGGTCGATGACACGGCAGAGATTGTCTCTAATTTCCGCGCACAGGAAGCGCAGATCAACGAGATCATTACCGCGACACGATCTTCTATTCAGAACATTGAATCTGTCACGGCAACGGTTCGAGGCGAAGAAGACCGGATCATCGCGCTTATTGATGATCTGCGGGTCGCTTCTGTGCAGTTTACCGAGACGCTTACCAGCGCAGACACTGTGATCAGCGCCGTCCAACCGGAGCAGGTCGCCAATATTGTCGGATCGGTAGAGACCATGACAGGGGGATTGTCTGCGCAAAAGCAGACGATTGACGAGATCATTCTCTCAGCCCGGGCAACGGCGCAAAATGTTGAGAAAATGAGCGAAAATCTGGCATCACGCACACCGGACGTGGATCAGATCATTACGGACGCAAAGCAGCTGACGGCGAACCTTAATGCCACATCTGTTCGCATTCAGGGCATTGTCGACAATGTCGGAACCATGGTGGATGCAGATGGGGAAGGGTTGATCAAGGAAGCAACGGCAGCGGCTGCCTCGATCCGGAAAATTGCCGAGGCATTTGAGTCGCGCGCCGGAACGATTGCAGATGGGTTGGCAAAATTTGCCAATCAGGGGTCGTCGGACTTTGCAGCTGCGATGGAGCAGGTCAATCGAACACTGATCTCCATCCAAAGAGCGGTGGAGAGCTTTGACCGGAACCCGCAACGTGTGATCTTTGGCGGTGAGCAGGTTCCAACCTACACCGGGAATCGGCGATAACATGTGGCGTGTTCATGGTCATGAATGTGCCGGCAGGGCAGAAGGGTGACACAGTCTTATGAGTAGCAATACCCGTTTGCCGGGACGCCGTAATGTGTTGATTGGATTGGGGGCCAGCCTGCTTGTTGCTGGCTGTGCAGCCGGTGGACCTGCTGCACTCTATGGACTGAACGCCGCCACCTCTCAGGTGGAAGGCCGCCGGAAAAGCCGCCAGGTGCTTGTGCCACGGCCAAGGGCGCTGAAAGCGCTGGACACAGAGTATATTGCGGTTGTCGATCATGGGCCGGTCTATAGCTACTATCCCAAGGTGTCTTGGGCGGATGCATTGCCGAGCCTTGTTCAGACCAAGGTTGTCGAGACCTTGCAGAACACGAACCTTTTACGTGGCGTCGGTCTGCCTGGTGACGGCTTGCTGATCGATTACCAGCTGCAATTGGAAATTCGGTCCTTTGAAATCCAGTTGGCAAATACCGATAAGGCTGTAGTTTCCATCGCGGCAAAGCTTGTGAATGACCGAAATGGGCGAACGGTGTCGAACCGTGTGTTCCGCGCTGAAATTCCGGCTTCAGCTAGGTCTGCGGACAAGGCTGTGGAGGCGTTGAACCGGGCTGCTGACCAAGTGTTTTCCGATATCGCTCTTTGGACGGTCCAGAACGTTTAGAACCGGCATTCCGTTTCGGTAGCTGCTGATTTCTATAGGCTTGCCTGCGCGCGTAGAACTGCTTAGTTTCATATGTAACGAAGCAGAAACGAGACCTTAGGTGATCGCATGGCAAAGGCCGATTTGACGGAAATGAGCGGGCCTCCCGCGTTTGATCTTCAATCGTTCTTTCCCTATTTGGTGCGCGTTTTTTATGCTGACGTAACCGCAGCGCTTTCTGAAATTTATACGCAGGATCATGGTCTTACGCCGTCCGAGTGGCGCTCGATGGCGATCTTGAGTGAAAACGGCAGCATTCCGGCAACAGAGATCGTCGAACGGTCGAGCATGGACAAGGTTTCAGTTAGTCGAGCCGTCAAGAAAATGCATGAGCGGGGCCTGTTAGACAAAACCCTCAATCGGGACGATGCCCGAAGCGTTTTGCTTGATCTGTCGCCCAAAGGTCGGGCTGTCTACGAGGGTATTGTTCCCAAGGTTCTGGAAGCAGAATGCAGCATGCTGAATGGGATTTCCGATAAGGATTTTCAGACGTTTTTGGGTGTTATGAGCCGGGTGCGGGACAACCTTTCCAAGACTTAAGTCTTTATTCCGACTTCTTCGTCCATGGAGATGGGCCCGCATCATAGCGCGGGTTGCCCGTCCGCAGGACCGGGCTTTGCGCGGACACATCCTGTTTGCTTTCCCGCCAGACAACAAAGACGCCGGATCCAATAACGATGGACGAGCCGATGGCGACATAGATGTCCGGCTTTTCCATAAAGAACAAGACACCAAAAAGCGCTGCCCAAAGGATCTGGCTGTACTGGATTGGTGCAATCACCGCCGCTGGGGCTTGTCGGTAGGCGTAAATGATACAGAATTGCGCGCAGACGGATAAAAAGCCAACACCAGCGAGAAGTAGAAGATCTGGCAATTCAATGGGTTTGTAGGTTTGTGGCATTAATACCCCGGTGACTAGCAAGGCGGCCAGCATGGTGTAGAGGATCAGAACCGCAGATCTCTCCTGGCCACCAATCTTCCGCAATACGACAGAGGTTAGGGCGGATGCACAGGCGGCTGTCAGCGCGGCGGCATGGCCGAGTGTGAATTCTGAAACGCCTGGGCGCAGAACAATCAACACCCCGATCAAGCCAATGAAAACGGCGAGCCAACGCCGAACGCGGACGACCTCTCCGAGCAAGGGTACGGAAAAGGCTGTGATCAACAATGGAGTGGAGAACAACAGACCATAAACCTCAGTCAGCGGCAGGGTGGAGAACGCGTAAAACGCCCCGCTCATCCCGATAATGCCGAGCGCACCGCGGGCAACCACAAGCCATGGATGGCGCGGGCGAAAGTTCTCTTCAGCCTTATCCGCCAGCATGATTGTTGCCATGGGAATAAACGCGAAGAGCATGGCGAAAAAGATGATCTGAAACACAGAGTATGTGGTGCCCAGATGTTTAATCAGAGCATCATGCATCGCGAAAAGAGCAAAGCCTGTTAAAGCAAAGCTCAATCCGCGCATCGGAGACGGAGAAGCTGGGGACATGAGCGCCCGAATGTTTTGACTTTTGAAATTCGCACCCAGAGTGACGGTCGATTTCGGTGCCGTCAAGGTTGAGTGCAGTGTTTTCAGCCTTCATTTTAATTGCCGCGGTGAATGGCGAAAACTCATTTGTCAGATAGCGTGATGGACTGTCCGCCTTAGTTGAGGCAGTCCACCTACAAAAAAGGGCGACTTGAACGCCGCCCTTTTAAATACTCAGGTTCACAGTGCCGTTAGTCGAGGCGACCGCTTGCGTGCGCCAGCATGGTGTAGACCTTGCCGGTGTCCGATGTCAGATAAGTCTGACCCAGCATATTGTCGCGATCATTTCTGGCGACCTGCTGTAAGAGCTGCTCAAAATCCGTGACATAGCGCTCTACGGCGGAGCGGAACTCCGGATCGCGGGCGTATTTCTGACGGATTTCGTCAAAGGTCTGCTGTCCCTGCAGGGTGTAGAGACGGCGGGTGAAGACATGCCGCTCACCTTGCTTGTAACGCGCCCAAAGGTCGATGAAGGTCTCGTGGTCAATTGCGCGGGCAATGTCGACCGAGAGCGAGTTCAGGCTCTCGAAAGACTTCAGCGGACCAGGTGCGATTGTCACATCGCTGTTTGGCTCATCATCGCGGCTTGCCCGGCGCAACAGGTCGGAAACCCATCCTTTTCCGGACGGAGCCTCTTCTGCTGCCGGAGCTGAACGACGCGGGGCTTCCATTGGACGTGATGGTTCGCGTTGAGCAACTTCAGCTGGCGCTGGCGTTGGAGCAGGGGCATAGCTCTGGGGGGCAGGGGCAGGAGCTGCGGCAGCAGCCTGCATCTGCGGACGGGATACGTCCAGAGTGTTGGCCTGCTTTGCCACGATGTCAGACAGCTCGCTAAGTGCCCGGATCTGCTCATTGACCACCTTACGGATAGCCGCAGAGGATTCTTCTGCTTCATCCGGCAGGCTCAGAACACCCTGCTTCAGCTCGTTGCGGGTGGCTTCAAGCTCAAGATGGACATCACGGGCAACGTCACGCATCCGGCTGGCCGCATCGTTGAAGCGCTCGGACGCTTCGGCAACGGTGCGAGACATTTCGGACATGATGTCGTCTTGTGCCGCGCGAATGGTTTCACGGGCCTTCTGACCTTCCATGCCTGCTGTCATGCGCATGCTTTCGAACTGCTCGGAAACGTTCTTCGTTGCAGCTTCTGCAGCAGCGCTAAGCATACGGGCTGCTTCGCGGGCCTTGTCGTCCGCTGTTTCCAGCGTTTCGGACAGAGACGCTGTGAAGGAGCGCATGAGCGTGTCGACTGCTTCGGTTTTGGAGAGAAGAGTTTCTGCCACTTCCTCGATTGCAGTTTTGCGCTCGCCAACGCGGCTTTCGACGGTCTGGTTGGTTTTCTCCAGATACCGTGCTGCATCGGACAGGGCGGAAGAGTGATCTCCCAAACGGTTGGTCAGTGCCTGAATGTCGGCAAGAGTTGTCTCTGTGACCGTGCGCAGGGCGTAGACCTGCTCCGTGATGACGGAGTTTGTCGCCGTTGTATCAGCCACGGCGCGGTCAACAGCAGAGCGGAACTCGCCTGCACGACGTCCAAGGTTGACCTCCACCTCGTTCAGGTTTGTGCCAGCCTGAGTGATGACGCTCTGGAGAGTTGTGTTGGACGTGTCCAGCTTCTCCAGAATTTCGGTGATGTCTGTTTCCAGACGCCGTTTTGTGTCCACCAGAAGATCGGCAGCGCGCTTGCTGCGGTCTTCCAGAGACGCAACCAAACGGTCGTTGGCGCTGGTCATGACTTCTGCAGCTTTTTGGCTCTGCTCGGTCATGCTTGCAACAACATGGTCGCCTGCTTCCATAAGGGAGCGTGTGGCTTCCAGACCGTTCTGCGCGAAGGCATCGGAGACTTCGCGGCCCTTGACGGTGATCGCGTCCAGAATAGCGCTGTGAACGTCGGAAACGCGGGTTGTTAGATCCTTGGCGCGGTTTTCGATCGCCTCGACAAGCTCATTGCCGTCGGTGCCAATGATCTTGGACAATTCACCAGACTGAGCGTTGAAGGCTTCGTTGAGGTTGTTGGCCTTGTCCAGCAGCTCGGCTGCAACGGAGTTGCCGCGATCGCGCAGGAGATCAGCTGCTTCGTTGACCGCATTGTTGACGCGGGCACGAACCACTTCTGCTTCGCCGGACATCTGGCCGCGGATTTCTTCCAGCGTTTTGGCAAGGGTTTGCCGTGCTTGCTCGCTTTCAGAGGACAAGTTGCCGGAGATTTCAGCAATTGTGCGACCCAGTTCTTCGCGAACCTTTTCACTTTCGCCAGTCAGAGAACCGGAGAACTCGGCCAGCGTACCAACGTAGAGCGCACGGGCATTTTCACTTTCGGCAGCCATTGTCCGCGCTGCATCGCCAATGGCGGACAGGACCAGTTCGCGAACTTTCTCGCTTTCAGATGAGAGCGTGCCGCGGGCCAGATCCATAGCGCCTGTGATGGACTCAGTAGCCTGCTCGCTTTCGCTGGAAAGCATTCCGCGCGCTTCGCCGACAGAGCCAAGGATGATCTGACGCATGCGTTCGCTTTCGTCAGAAATCTTCGTCGTCGCATCATCAAGTGTGCCGGTGACGATACCAACAGTCTTGCTGCGTTCATCTGCAAGCTTGCTGACTGCGTCAGTGACGGCCCCATCCACGATATTCTTAATCTGGTGACCTTCACCAGAAAGGGATGCAACAGCCTGAGCCACGGCCTCGGTCACCATGTCCCGCATGCGGGTGCTTTCGGTGGAGAGGGTGGTGCCCGCTTCGCTGACAACGTTGGTCAGGATATCCAGTGCCTTCTGGCTTTCGCCGCTCAAGGTGCCGGAAATGGTTTCTAGACGCTCGTTGAGAATGGTTTCCAGCTGACCAGCGCGTGCATCCAGGGTCTCTGCGACCTCAAAGACCTTCGCGCCGAGGGAAACGTTGATTTCCGCAATGCGCTCGGACAGGGAGTCCGTCAGCTCTGTGCTTTGCTTCGCAAGGACAGATCCGGCTTCTGACAAACGGTTGTCCAGCGCGTTGGTCATCTCGTTCTGGCCGGAAACGAAGGCCTCGGAGATTTCCTTGGTCCGCGAGATCAGGGTTTCACTGATCTGACGGGCACGGGCATCAAGGGTTTCGTCAATCCGGTCCGTGCCGTCGCTCATAGTCTGAGCAAGGTGCTCTGCCTTGTTGACCATGGAAGCGGAAGCTTCATCAACGCGCTCGTTGAGTGCCTTGCCGATTTCCTCTGCACGTGTGGCAAGAGTGTCGCCGGCTGCTTCCACGCGTTCGCCAAGCTGAACGGTGATGGCGTCGGAGCGATCCGCCAGAACATCTGTGATGTTCCGAGTTTTCTCGTCCAGAGCTTCGGAGATGCCGGTTGTGCGCTGATCAATTGTGTCAGACAGGATCTGCGTACGCCCTTCGAGAGCTGCTTCAAACGTCGCGGTGCGCTGATCCAGCGTAAGGTCGAGGGTATTGATGTGGCTACCCAATGACGCATCGATGGAGGAAATGCGCTCGCCCAAGGTGGTGTCGATGCTGGAGATCCGGTCGTCCATTGTGGAGCCGATGCTCGAAATACGCTCTTCCAGTGTTGTGTCGATCAGACGCAGACGCTCGTCGAGTGTCAGGTCGATGGACGCAATCCGGTCGCCCAGCGACGCGTCGAGTGTGTCGACACGGGTGCTGAACGTGGTGTCCAGAGTTGCCAGACGGCTATCGAGAGACTCCGACAGAAGCAGTGTCTTGGTGTCGAATGCCTCAATGAGGTAGCCACCCTTGTCCGTAACAATGCTGTCCAGCTCGGTGAGGCGAGTGGCAAGGTTCTCTTCCAGTAGGCGTCCACGAACATCGATGGCTTCGATGATCTTGTCACCGGCTTGGTTAATGTCGCCCGCAATCTGGTCACCGCGGCCACCGATGAGGGAGGCCAGCTGAGTGCCTGTTTCGGCCAGACGCTGCGAGAACTCGTTTGTCTGGTAGCCAAGGCTCGCAGTGACGTCAGCAGAGACGCCCTCAAGCGTTTCGCGGAAGGCAATGTTTTGCTGCTCAAGGATGGCAGACATTTCGTTGCCGCGGGCTGCCAGACGCTCGTCCAGGCTGTCGCCATTGACGGTGATTGCCGAGTAGATCCGATCGGAAATGGTTTCCAGCTTCTCTGCCAGTGTACCGCCCTGAACCGTAATGGTCTCGGTGAGAGTTCCAGCGGTTTCGTCCAGTTTGGAAGCGATTTCGCCGCCGCGCAGGGAGAGGTCCACAACGATGGATTCGCCGGTTCCGCGCAGGATTTCGGCAACTTCCGTGCTGCGATCGGAGAGTGTTTCGACAATCTCGGCGCCCTTGACGGAAATCGTGTTGGTGACGTCCTGTCCACGCTCGGAAATGCTTTCCACCACACGGTCGCCAGTTGCGGCCAGTGATGCATCGAGAGTTGTCACACGGGTGTCGACTGTGCCGATCAGCTCTTCGGTGCGCGAAGTGATCGTATCGATCAGGCGGCCAGACGTGAGCGACAGGTTGGCGTTGATTTCTTCGCCGCGCTGCGAAATTGTTTCGCCAACAGTGTTGCCGGTGCTCTCCATGGAGACCCGGAGTTCCTCGGCCTTTTGGCTGAGCGTTTCGACAACCGTCGAGGTAGATGTTGTGAGGTTCGTGTTGATCTCTTCGCCACGCGCAGTGAGCATGTCGACAAAGCGATCAGCTGTTTCAGCAAACCGGCTATTGATGTCGGTGCCGCGGCTGGAAAGGGTCTCCCACATCTGGTTACCAGTGGACGACAGATTGTCGACCAGATCGGTGCCGGTGGTGGTGAGGCGATTGACGTAGTCCTCAGCGCGGACTGTCAGCGACTCAACCAGCTCGTTTCCAGAAGAGGTAAGGGACGAGCCAAGGCTCGCAATACGGTCATCAACGGTGGAGGTAAGTTCCTCAACACGTGCGTTGACAGCTTCCAACATCTTGTCTGTGGCGTTGTCGACAGACTCGCCAAACTCGCCGGAAGATGAAGACAATTGCGATGCAAAGCTCTCATGGGCACTGGAGATCGTCTCGCGAACACGGTCAGCGTTGTTGACGATGGCTTCCCGCTGGCTCACGAGTTCCTCGATCAATGAACGGATTTTCAGCTCATTGTCGTTGTAGGAGCGCTCCAGCGACGAGACTTCGTTGTGAACCAGAACTTCCAGCTCACTGGCCCGCGCGATCGCGCGCTCGATGCCGTCACCCATAGCCGCGACTTCGCGGCGAATGGCCTGACCGACACTGAGGATGGATTCCTTTGCCATGTCCTCTGGTTCAGCGAGACGCAGGGCAACTTCTGTCATGCCACGGGCGACTATGCGCATTTCCTGCGCGCGCCAGATCATCATGGCCATGACCCAGAAGAAGATGATGGGGACGATGACGGCGATGGCAGCCAGAATGAGTTCAGGTGACTGGGCGATGGAGCCAAAACCGGTGAGGCCGGACAGCGTGTCGCCAAAAGAGGAAATTGCGAGGCTGGTTCCCACGCCGCCCCAGAGCAGTGTGAGTGCGAGGGCGCCCCAGAATGGAGCGGAAGATGGCCGACGCTGCAATGCGTAGATCAGATTACCGATGTTCCGGCGATCGTCATTGGCCGCTGGCGGGCGCTTGCCTCGACCGCGGCGGCGCGCTGGCTGCTCTTCATCATTGGCTGATTTGTGCTCAGATGGCGCATCCGATCCGCTATCCGGTGCAGGCGCGCTGCTGGAGGGCGCGCTCTCCGCACTCGCTTCCGGACCACCAAAATCCAACTTCAGGGCTTCCTCGACCGCTGACAGGGCCGCTTCTGCCGGATCTTTCACCTTCGGGGGATTTGCCATTTTAGGATCGCCTCACGTCCATACTCATTACACACCGGTCGCCTGACTCATAATAGGAGTGGCACCGTCATGCGTTGATTCCTGATACCGGGATAGAAAATCTGTCACTCTGGACGATTTTTCAAAACCCGTCTCATCCTCTGTGTGGCGAGGGGCCGCCGCTGACCCACTGACAACAAAATGCTGACAGCTTTCCCCACCTTGCCGCATTGCTAAATCTAATGGCACACTCTGGGTGTTTGGACAAGAAAGAGCAATGACAATAACAACCTACAGGGTGTGTTTGAGGCCTTTTAGAGGGTGAATTTGAAAAGCAATTTCAGGGAGGAAACACTCGTGACGACGACACTTTCGAAACCCAAAGCGCCAACTGCGGCGCAGGCCAAATGGCTTGCATCAGGCTTGGATCAGGCGGGTGGAAAGCTGCCTTTGTTCGATGATGCGGGGAAGGGAATTTCAGAGCGTACCATTCGTGCTTGTATCAAGGCGGGGTGGGCAGAGGCTTGGTTTTCCAACCCAATTAAGCCTGATTGGCTGGTTTGCAAGCTCACGCAAGAAGGGCGTGCTGCTGCTCTTGCAACTCAAAAAACGAATAAAGGTTAACGTTTGCCGCAATGCATCGTAAATCGAAAAAGCGAGACAAATCATGCTTCCACCAGGCAGATTTGCATGGGCGAAGATCACCAGCCAAAAGAGCCCGTTAACCATTTTAGCAGTTTTTTGGGGACATCACCGGTAGTTGCTGGTGGCAAGAGTGGGTTTTAACGGCTTCTTGTCTTCTGGAGGGCACACTAAATTGCATCCTTAAACGGTTCCTTGCGGTAAATACCCGGTGGGCCGTGTAGAGCATGCGAGTTCAAGATGGCCCAATCGGCAGCAGTCAGGACAGCGGACTTCCCGCGCACATCTCCACCCATCGATCTGGTGCAACTTGCCACCAACACGCTGGGCAACCGGGACTTGGAAATTCAGGTCCTTCAAATGTTCAAATCACAGGCAAGCAATATGCTCGCCCGGTTGATCGCTGAGGCGGACCGGAATGAGCAGAAGCGTCTGGTGCATACCATGAAGGGGTCCGCACGGGCCATCGGCGCTGTTACGGTCGCCCATGAGTGTGAGCGGGCCGAGCAACAATTGGCGGGCCCGGATGCGGCCTCATTTGCAAAGCTGCAGGCTGCGATCTCTTTGGCAAATGCCTATATTGATGACCTGACAAGCTCTTGAGCCGAAATAGCCACGGCTCTGAAACGGCAAAGGGAAGCGAAATCGCGTCTTTTCGTTCGCTTTGAAGGCTCTCGCCTTGACCTTTTGGTTTGAGCCTTTATGTCGGTTCTGAAACTGGATCATTCCTCTAAACTTGGTCGGACGCGGATCATGCCAAAAATCATCTATAAAGCAGCTGACGGCGCTACAACGGAAGTGGATGCGCCGGAAGGCTCCACAGTTATGGAAAATGCCATCAAACACATGGTTCCGGGCATTGAAGCAGAGTGCGGTGGTGCCTGCGCCTGTGCGACTTGCCATGTGTATGTGGACGAAGCATGGGCATCCAAGACCGGTCAGCCTGAGCCGATGGAAGAGGACATGCTGGACTTCGCCTACGATGTGAAGCCAACTTCTCGGCTTTCCTGCCAGATCAAGGTAACGGCAGACATGGACGGCCTTGTTGTTCATGTGCCTGAGCGCCAAGCCTAAGGCGCAGCTGATTTTCAAATTCGAAAGCCCGGCCGGTGTGCCGGGCTTTTTGGTTGGTGTGCGGCATTCTTGAGAGGAGCCTATTCGGCAGGTGTTGGAGCAGCGCGCCGGAACCACCAGTCGACCTCATGCCCTTCTTCCGGTGCGCTTGGGATCAGCGAGGACAGGGCAAGGCTGACAAGCGCCATAGCTGCGCCCGACAGGAACACCGCAGTTGGTGAATAGAGCCAGACCAGACCGAAGATGACCGGGATAAAGACCGCAGCGATATGGTTGATGGTGAAGGCAACGCCTGCGGTGGGTGCAATGTCTGCTGGATCCGCGATTTTCTGGAAGTAGGTCTTGATCGCAATGGCGATGGCAAAGAACGCGTGATCGACAACATAGAGCATCGCTGCCAGTTCGGCGCTGGTGACAAACGCATAGCTTGCGAAGACTCCAAACAATCCGATGTATTCAAAAATCAGCGCCTTGCGTTCGCCAAAATGGACGATCAACTTTCCGATTTTTGGGGCTAACACCATGTTGAATGCGCCGTTGATCAGAAAGAGAAACGCGACTTCATGAACGTCGTAGCCAAATTTTTCCACCATCAGGAAACCTGCAAACACAGTGAAAATTTGGCGGCGGGCTCCAGCCATAAAGGTGAGTGCGTAGTAGAGCCAATAGCGCTTGCGCAGGATCAGCTTCTTGTGCTGGGCAACGCCTTCCTTGAAATGGGGAAACGCCATCATCAAGAAGGCAAGGACGACGAGCGTTAGCCCGCCAGCCACCGCAAAGACTGTTGTAAAAGACAGGTCAAAGGTCTTCCAGCCAATGAAAATCAGTCCATAGGCAATCAGCTGAGCAAACGCGCCCACGGCAATGATCTTGCCCATGCTGGCAGCCGCGGTGGCTTTTGGGAGCCATTGCAGCGACAAGGATTGGGCCATCGTCTCGTAGTAGTGAAAGCCGATCGACATGACCAAAGTGGTCAAATAGAAGCCCCAGACGCTTGGAAAGTAACCCGTTGCAGCCACGCCAATGCCCAGCAAAAGCAGGGAGACATAGGCGAGGGTTTGTTCGCGCATCAGGAGCAGTAGGTAGATCGCGGCGAAACTGAGAAAGCCCGGAATTTCGCGGATTGACTGTTGGATGCCGATTTCGCGGCCTGTGAAACTGAGCTCCTGAACCGCAAAATTGTTCATCAGGTTCCACCAGGCTGCAAAGGACAGCTGCATGGCCCCCGCCATGATCATCAGCAGGACGGCTGGTGATCGCCACCCCTTGATTTCCATCGGGTTTTCACTTCGGGTGAAATACGTCATTTCAAATCGCTTGCTCACATATTCTTCTTGGAAGCAGAACTTAGTCGCGAATTTCTATTGCGTGTTAGCGCTGTTTTGTCATCAAATAGTTCTGAACCGCCAAAGATGGAAAAAGTGCATGGGCATTCATCCCGAACTTGCAACAATGCCAGTTGAGCCGCTTATGGCTCCAATGGTCGGGTTTGCGAAACGTCAGACAAAGGGACAAACAAATGCGTTCCACTCGCACGAGTGCGCGCAGCTATATCATGTTATCTCAGGATCATCGGCGGTTGAGACGGACTGCGGAACCTATTTTGTACCGCCGGAACGGGCGCTCTGGATTCCGCCGGGACTGGAACATCGAGGCCGCTATCTGTCCGATACAGATATCCGGTTTGTCTATATTTCACCCGATCTTCTGGAGGGCCTGCCGGATAAGCCACAGGTGGTGCAGGTCACCAATCTGCTTCGAGAGCTCATTTTAGAATTCATGTCTTATCCGAGACAAGAGGCAAACAATGGCCCGGCAGCTCGCATTTCTGCAGTGATTATCGACCAGCTTAAACTGCTTCCGGCAGCCCCCCTACAATTGCCAATGCCTGCTGACTTCAAACTCCGCGATGTGTGTACGGCGATTATGCAGTGTCCAGCCCAAATTCCGGCTTTGGCAGAAGCAGCCTCCCGAACCGCTCTTTCCGTGCGCACGTTTGAGCGCAAGATCAAGGCCGAAACCGGTATGAGTTACAGAACCTGGTGCCGGCAGGTGAAACTATTTCGAGCGCTTGAATTGTTGTCATTAGGCCGAAGTGTTTCGGATGTGGCTTACAAGCTGGGCTATGAGGAGCCTAGCGCGTTTGTTGCGACCTTCAAGAAAGCCTTTGGGGTCACGCCGGGTCGATATTTTGCAGACGCGGCAAACGATTGATCTGCCTCATGGCGGAGAACCCGTTGAGGTTGCAATTCTCCAACTATCAGATTTACGGAGAATGCGATGTTCAAGAAGATTCTGGTTCCAATCGATCCTGCCGAACCGGCTTTTGCCGAAGATGCGGTGGCCAAAGCTGGTCGTCTGGCTCAAGATCATCAGTCCAAGGTCCACCTTCTTGCCGTCTGTCCGGAAGTACAGAGCTTTGTTGCAAGTCAGCTGCCGGACGGTTTTCAGGACAAGGAAGCTGATGAAACCGGCAAGATGCTGAAAGGCGTTTCGGCGCAGCTGGGCATTGCAGATGAGGCCGTGTCCAGTGAAGTGCGGGTTGGGTCCGTCGACAGTGAAGTAATTGACTGCGCCAAGGACAGTGGCTGCGATCTGATCGTTATGACCTCACACAAACCGGGATTGTCGACTTACTTTATCGGCTCCCATGCGGCGCATATCGTGCGTCATGCACCCTGTTCCGTCATGGTCCTGCGCGACGCCGAGTAAATACGCGCGTTCGCCGAAAACATTCAAGGAAAAAGGCGGAGAGGGAGGATCTCCGCCTTTTTGCTTCATCCGCCTCGTTTTTCCGGATGAAGCATTTTCCCGAGGATGTGGTCATCCCGGCCAATCACCTGACCGCCATGGCCGACAATCAATGGGTCGGGTTCCCCGACAATTCGATGGTCTTTGCCCGGGTAGGGAAGGGCGTTCAAAAAGTGCTCCATGCAGTTGAGCCGTGCTCGCTTCTTGTCATCTGATTTGATGATGGTCCAAGGCGCGTCGGCGGTATCTGTATAGAAGAACATGGCCTCCTTGGCTTCGGTGTAGTCGTCCCACTTGTCGAGAGAAGCCTTGTCGATCGGGGATAGTTTCCACTGCTTGAGTGGATCGGTCTCACGTGATTTGAAACGTTTGCGCTGTTCGACCTGTGTGACCGAAAACCAGTATTTGAACATAAGGATGCCGTCGCGAACCAGCATGCGCTCGAAATCCGGACATTGGCGCATGAACTCCAGATATTGATTGGGAGAACAAAAGCCCATCACCCGCTCAACACCTGCGCGGTTGTACCAAGAACGGTCAAAAAACACCATTTCACCAGCGGATGGCAGGTTCTGCACGTATCTCTGAAAATACCACTGGCTACGTTCTTGATCGGTTGGTTTTTGCAAGGCGACGACGCGCGCACCGCGTGGGTTCAAATGCTCATTAAACCGCTTGATTGTGCCGCCTTTGCCAGCAGCATCACGGCCTTCAAACAAGAGCACGACCCGCTGCTCTGTGTCCTGAATCCATTGCTGGGCTTTCAAAAGCTCGGCTTGCAGTTTCTGCTTGCGCTTTTCATACGCAGGGCGGCGCATTTTTGACGCGTAAGGGTACTCGCCTTTCTCGAAAACCTGATGAATGGCTGCCTGATCATGGCGCAGCATTGCAAGGCGCTCGCGTTGCGTCTGCTGATGCTCGTCCTCGGCATCCAGCTCTGGCAATGGGCCGGGCTTCAGGGTCGGTTGATCTGGCTCAGTTGCGCTATTTGTTGCGGCTGTCGACGGTGTCATTTCCCCTCCCAATTTTTTGCATCAGGACAGCTTATGCTTCCCAAGGGGGAGGTGAATTGACATGTGTCAATTTGATGACAGTTGTTTTGCTGAAGTGAGCGTTTACTGGAAGGCGCGCTGTTTACTGCCTTGCCAGTTCTTTCATAGCCTCGGTCAAGCCGTCCACGGTCAGCGGGAACATGCGCCCTTCAACCAGCTCCTGCATCATTCGGATCGAATGAGTGTAGTTCCAATGTTGTTCCCGTACCGGGTTCAGCCACACGGTTGAAGCATATTGGCGCGTCACCCGCTGCATCCAGGTCGCACCCGCTTCATCGTTCCAATGTTCCACCGATCCACCTGGATACGCGATTTCATAGGGCGACATGGATGCATCCCCGACAAAGATGATCTTGTAGTCCGAGGGATATTTGTGAAGCACATCGAATGTATCGATGCGTTCAGTGTAACGGCGATGATTTTCCTTCCAGACATACTCATAAAGGCAATTGTGGAAGTAGAAGTGCTCCATCACCTTGAATTCGGTGCGGGCAGCTGAAAACAGCTCTTCACAGACGCGGACGTGATCATCCATCGATCCGCCAATATCGAAAAACAACAACACCTTCACGGCGTTATGGCGTTCGGGCCGCATCTTGATGTCCAGCAACCCCTTGTGGGCGGTGGAGTGGATTGTATCGTCGAGGTCCAGCTCCTCCGCAGCCCCGGTGCGCGCAAAGTTGCGAAGGCGTTTCAAGGCCACCTGAATGTTGCGAGTGCCGAGTTGCTGGCTGTCATCAAGGTCCTTGAACTCGCGTTTGTCCCAAACCTTCACCGCGCGGCGATGGCGGCTTTCCTTTTGGCCGATCCGGACGCCTTCCGGATTATAGCCATAGGCGCCAAAGGGAGACGTGCCAGCGGTGCCGATCCATTTGTTGCCGCCCTGATGGCGCTTTTCCTGCTCTTTCAGGCGCTCCTTCAGGGTTTCCATCAGTTTTTCAAACCCGCCAAGGGCTTCGATCTGAGCCTTTTCTTCTTCCGTCAGATGTTTTTCGGCGAGCTTTTTTAGCCATTCTTCGGGAATGTCTCCGGCAGGCGCTTCACTCAAAAGGTCCAATCCCTTGAAGACATGACCGAACACGCGGTCAAACTTGTCTAGATTGGCTTCGTCCTTCACCAAAATGGCGCGCGCCAGATAATAGAAATCCTCTACCCGGCGTTCGGCCAGATCATGATCAAGGGCATCCATCAAGGACAGGTATTCGCGCAAGGAGACCGGAACACCGGCTGATTTCAGCTCGGTAAAGAACGAGATAAACATGAGGGGAGATTAGGGTTGGGGCGACGGTTTGTCGAGAACCGTTAGACGTCCAGCCTGTGAGAAAAGGGTGGCCGAAGACAGGCTCCGGCCACGTACCGGCTTATTTCCCGAGCGCTTTACGCACGATGGACACGATGGCAAGCAAAACGCCGCCGCCAACACCACCACTGGCAACAGACTGAAGGATTGCGGAGATATCGAGTGATCCCGCATTCGAGGCAATGCCGGTGCCAAGGACTGCGGACAAAATTTGCCCACCAAGGCCTCCGCCAACGATACCAGCAATTGAGTTGCCGAGTGTGCCGAGGTTCATGTTTGGCAACACTTTGCCTGCGACGTTTCCGCCAATAGCGCCAGACGCCAATTGTATGATGAGGGGTAGTATGGATTCCGTCTAGTAAGCTCCCAGTTAGTCCCGCCTAACCTCGTCGCTTTACAAGGCTGGGCATTGCATAATCGGAAGATTACTCAACGTCAAATTTGACGAGTGGTCGCGCCCCAGGCCGGAAAAGTCTTAAGATGACTTTCCCTGTTTTCCTGTGTCCTCTTTTTCCGCGCTGGATACCAACTCATTCATGAACTCGGAAACACTCGGTCCTTTGCTGCCGACAAAGGGAGCAGGGCGGCACACGGCGATGGCGGCGATACCAACGCGTGCGGTCAAGAGCCCGTTGATCAAGCCTTCGCCCAAGCGGGCAGAGAGGCGCGCTGCGAGCCCGTGCCCAAGGACTTGGGAGGCCAGGCTGTCGCCCGCTGCCATGCCGCCTGTAAGGGCCAGATGTTGAAGCACATGCCGTGTCAGGCGGAAAAACCCGAGAGTTCCAGGGCGTCCGCCATAAAGGTGAGACAGTTGGCGAATGATCCGCAGGTTCTCGAACAGAACTGCCAAAAGGTCGACAATGGCGCGTGGACTGATGGCTGTGACCAGAGAGACACGCTTTGCACTCGACATGACGATGCGGCGAGCCTGCTTGTCCAATGGTGCGAGAAGGTCGCGCTCGGCCAAAATCAGAAGGTCCTTCCCATCGATCACCTCTGACATGTGGCCTTGAAGGGTTTTGCGCCCCCGTGCTGTGTCAGGTCGATCTGCATAAAGACTGATCAAGTCCTTAAGGTGGGTGCGCGCAGCCTTTGCATTGTCGGATTCAGCAGCCTCTGCCAAATGGTCGCGAAGGTCATCGATTTTTCGCAGGCGCATCAAGGCACCCAGTTCGCGAAGCACCAGCCCAACAAGTCCCAAGACCGCAATTGCAGCAAGGCCAATTCCGACCCAGCCCAGCCAGTCTGCGCGGGCAAACAGATCGCGGATAAGGCTGTCAATCGCCAGTCCAACGGCCAAACTGATCAGCCCGCCCAGACCAAGACCTATCCACCGACCAAAGCTGGACGATTTGCGGACCGGCATTGGGGCCGTTTCTACTGGCAGCAAGCTATCATCCAGTGCTTCCTGAATGATCGTCTCACTGGCCAGTGGAAGGTCTTCGACTTCCTCCGCCAACCGAACATTTTTATCATCAAGACGAAACGCAGTTGGCTTGCGGGATGGGCGTCTGTTTTCTGGTCGGTTTTGATCCGTCACGCGAGGTGGTCTCCAATCAGAAATTCGAGTGCCCGGTCGAGCCGAATGTGCGGAAGTGACAAGGATAGACCTTCTGCGGTCTGGTCCAGTTGAGGCGGGCGAAAGCGCAAATAGCGCAAGTCACTGTCTGAAAGTTCAGTTTGTGATTCAATTTCTTCTGACGTTACGTGAACTTTCTCATCTTTTGAGTCAGAGAGACCAAAAATCTTGTCAGGGTTTTCCGGCAAGTCTCCGGGAAACATCGCAATTTCCGTTTCTCCGTCATAGTTCTCGCCATTCACACCTTCGCCGGGAAGCGGAGTCCCAAGGATAGCGGGCAGGTCTTGCCCACCATGACGGACGGTTGCTTCACGTGTTGCGCGAACAGCAGCCATGGCCAGAACGTCAACTTCTGCGCCGCGGAATTTGGCATGGTCAATGCCTCGGCCAACCAACCGCTTAAGAATGGCCTCCAGCCTGTCATGGTCGTCACGGTGCAGGTGGTCAGCCTTCGTTGCGGCAAACAGAATGCGGTCGATGCGACGGGTCAGAATGGACGACAGCCAGCTTTGTTTGCCGGGCCTGAAGGCGGTCATAACCTCGCCAAGTGCTTCTTCCAGGTCCTTGATGGCCGCGGGACCGGCATTGAGCGCATGAAGGACATCAATCAGCACGATCTGGCGGTCCAGTCTGGCGAAGTGGTTTCGGAAGAAGGGGCGGATGACGTGGGTTTTGTACGCCTCGAACCGACGCTCCATCATCGCGCGCAATGTGCCAGCGCGAGCAGGTGAGGCGTCCTGAGGAACGTCTAATGGAGCAAATGTCAGCGCTGGCGAGCCGTCCAGGTCACCGGGCATCAGGAAGCGGCCCGGCGGTAACATCGACAGTGCATGGGCATCCTGTCGGCAATTCTTCAAATAGGTTTTGAACGTTGCTGCAAGTTTTTGCGCATCTTGTTCGCTTTCCGCTGCGTTTGGATCAATTGATGCCAGACAGGCCAGATATTCGGCAGCAAGGCCGGTGCGGTTTTTGGCTCTGGCGCGCGCTAGCGAGCTGGCAGAAAATTCGGCATAGGTCTTGCCGAGCAGGGGCAAGTCCAACAGCCATTCACCGGGGTAGTCGATCAGGTCGATATGCAGCTTGCCGCGGCCGAATTGCCTGGAAAGGAAAGAAGCGCTTTCAAAGTCCAATGTGAGCCGCAGTTCAGACACCTGCCGGGTTGAATCCGGCCAGATGCGATCATTGACCAGCGCTGCGACATGAGCCTCGTAGTCAAATCGGGGCACGGCATCGTCTGGTTGTGGTTCTAGTCTCGCGTGAGCCAATCGCCCGCCTGCTGCAGCCTGAAACACCGGCAGCCGTCCACCGTGGAGGAGGTTATGGACCAGTGCTGTGATGAAAACCGTTTTGCCCGCGCGGGCCAGACCGGTTACCCCGAGGCGTACGGAGGGGACCGCCAGATCGCTTGCCGCATCTGATAAGTTGGACAAGGTCAGGCGGGCTTCTTCAGTCAGGGTTGTCAATAGGCTCACGGGCACCTCCGCTGCCAGATGTAGGGAGAACCAGCGCGAAGTGCAAATGATCTATCGACTTATCAGCTGAGGAATTGGTCGCATTTGATTGTCCAAATAAGGCCTTGATATTGCCTAATAAAATTCACAACGCGCGAACATCTTTCCTAGGTTGTATTTCTTTGAGACTCGCCTAAAACGGCGCTGGCACTAACATTGAAGGGAGTTTTATGTTCGATAGGCGATCATTTCTAGGGGCGTTGCGGAACGGTGCCACTGCACTTTTGTTTTTCGCCCTTGGCGCTTCGTCGGCGCTGAGTGACGAAGTTGTTTTGATTGAAGCTGAGCAGTTTCAGGTGTTTGAGCATGATCTCGGCGGACGGCTCGGTGTGGCTATCTGGGATTTGGAGACGGGGTCGAAAACCGGATGGCGTGCCGATGAACGCTTTGCGATGAATTCAACGTTCAAATTCATGCTGGTCGCCGCAACGCTCAAACGTATTGAAAACGGAGACGAACAGTTTGATCGGTCAATTGATATCGACGAAGCAGATTTGGTTCCGTGGGCTCCGGTCACGGAAAAACATATTGGTCAGACCATGACAATCCGCGAACTGTGCAGCGCTGTCATGACCAAAAGCGACAACCTGGCGACCAACTATCTTTTAAAAGCGATGGGTGGTCCGGCTAAGCTCACGGCGTTCTTGCGAGATGCGGGAGATGATGTGTCAATTTCCAGTCGGTACGAGCCTGAAGCCAATGCAGTTGGTCAAAATGATGACCGTGACACCTCAACGCCGAATGCGATGGTTTCAAATCTGGAACGTTTTGTTTTGGGATCCACGCTCAGCAAATCGTCCCGCGCGCAGCTCTTTGATTGGATGGTTGAAAACACGACAGGACTGAAACGTATTCGTGGTGGATTGCCGGATGATTGGAACGCTGGTGATCGGACCGGAACCGGGTCAGGTGGCCGGGCTTCCAATATTGCCATTGCGTATCCACCGGGCCGGGCTCCGGTGTTGTTTGCCGTTTATACGGATGGCAGCCATCGCTATCCGCGCGACATCTCCAAAGTTCATGCTGAAATCGGACGTTTGGTGTCTGAACGGATCATCAAGGGTCACTAAAGCTCTGGGGTGAAATCTTATGTTATTGGCGGGGACGGATGCGTTCTCGCCAGTAGCTGTGAGATTCAACTCATCAAGTCCCGTGGTTTTGTAAAGCTGACGAACTGGCCCGTTTCGAGCGCAAGGTCAGCCCATGATGAGATCTTGAAATCGATCACAGCAATTGCCCCCGAAGGATATTTGGTCCTCATATCGTCCCATTGCGGTCCGCTGCCATCCTTGACGAAGCTTTGCGCGCTGATTTCGGTTGCCGGGTTGTGCCCTATGACCATGAGGGTTTCAGCAGTGCCGCCGTGGGTTCTAATAAGTTCCAGATAATCCAAGTCGCCGTCGTCATACACCTGATCCAGCAGCCGGATTTCGGTCTCTTGTGTCATGAGCGCCAGCACCGGGATGAGAGTTTCGCGTGTGCGCTGGGACGAAGAGCATAGGATCAGATTCGGGAACAGGTCTTGGTCTGTCAAATACCGGGCCATTTCGGGAGCCGCCTTTTGACCGCGGCTGTTCAACGGGCGTTGCTTGTCGGTCAGTTCCGGGAAACTCCAGTCTGATTTTGCGTGCCGGTACAAGATGAGCCTTGGCATATGACGCGTTTTCCCTGTTCCTGTGCCCGTGTCTCGATGGCCTAGTTCTGGCGTGCAAGCATAACCTTGAAGGCCTCTAGGGTGGCGGCAATATCTGTTTCGTGCTTGGGAAGGATGTAATAGAGCCACAAGGTGAAGTCGGCCTTTTCCCCTTCGAACTGCCACATGGTTTCTATGTAAACGCGGTCCCCGCGCTGTCGGGTTTTGAAGGAGACGCCGCTGGCGGAAACGCCGGTCAACTGAACTTCCGGAAAACCGGCGCTCGAATAGTTCTTCTTGAACAGGTAGGTGGACTGCCTGCCTGAGCCGGGGACATGTTTGCGCAAGATGGCGTTGATGCCGTCGCGTCCCAGATAAATGCAGCCGGCGACACGGTCTGCATCAGCGGCCAGAACTTTGGCGCGGGCCAGAGGGCCAACCAGATCAGGACAGCGCAATCCCGAATAATGGCGCATACCGGCCATATCCTCTATCCAGCCCTCTTGCTGATCACTATAGACACGCGATCCACCAGTTCCCTGTGCCTGAGTTTCATCTGCTGCGGATATTAAGATCAACGCAAAGAGAATAGGTAGGGCAAAAAGGGTGAGTGCTTTTGGAGCGCGGGTCATTCGTAGTGTCAGGTCCTTTCCCGTCGTGTCATAAAAGCCAGCTTTTCAAACAGGTGGACATCCTGTTCGTTTTTCAAGAGCGCGCCATGCAGCGGCGGGATCAGTTTTGAGGCGCTGGACTGGCGCAAGGTTTCCGGATCAATGTCTTCATTGACCAACAGCTTGATCCAGTCGATTAGCTCAGACGTTGAAGGCTTCTTTTTAAGCCCTGGAACACCGCGTACTTCAAAGAACAAGCGAAGCGCTTCTTGCAAGAGACGCTGTTTCAGGCCCGGAAAATGGACTTCCACGATGTCGGTCATCGTCTCCGCATCCGGAAACTTGATGAAGTGGAAGAAGCAGCGCCGCAGAAAGGCCTCCGGCAGGTCTTTTTCGTTGTTGGACGTGATAATGACGACCGGGCGCTGTCTGGCCTTCACAGTCTCGCCGGTCTCGTAGACATGGAATTCCATGCGATCGAGTTCGAGCAGCAAGTCGTTCGGGAACTCGATGTCAGCCTTGTCGATCTCATCGATCAGCAGCACTGGGCGTTGCTCAGAGGTAAACGCCTCCCACAGCTTGCCCTTGCGGATGTAGTTGTTGATGTCCTTGACCCGCTCATCACCCAATTGGCTATCGCGCAAGCGTGAGACGGCATCATATTCATAAAGGCCTTGCTGGGCCTTGGTGGTGGACTTTACGTGCCATTCGATCAGCTCGGCATTCAGCGCGGCTGCTACTTGTTGTGCCAGGACGGTTTTTCCTGTTCCCGGCTCGCCTTTTACCAAAAGGGGGCGCTCCAGCGCCACAGCGGCGTTTACGGCAACGCGCAAGTCTTCGGTTGCGATATAACTGTCGGTACCTTCAAAACGCATGCGAATTCCTATTTTTTATCTTTTCAAACAGTAGGGCTGCGTTTTGTCAGCTGCAAGGCGCAAAGGGTGATCCTTTCAGACTGCACACAGCTTGCCGAGCGGTCGAAACTTCCCTGTTGGGCTGGCAGTTTTTGCCGGGCAGTCCAATTTTTCCGATTGGTTTTAGGTTTTACCCACGGCTTTTATTTATCTAAGTATCTGAAATTAAAAAATAAAACTAATTGAATGAAAAGTGGCATGTAGATTGCTGACCTCTTGCGCGACGAAAGGCGCACGCCTGTATCCACGAAGAGGGTGTAACATGGGTATCTATGGGGCTATTAACTCTGCAGTGTCCGGACTAACAGCGCAGTCTCGGGCGCTGGAGAATATTTCCGGTAACGTCGCGAACTCGCAGACCACAGGCTACAAGCGTCTTGATACGACGTTTGCGGATCTGGTGTCCGGTGGTGGTTCGCGTCAGGCTACGCAGGTTTCCGGCACAACATACGCAACATCGCGGGCCACCAACACATTGCAGGGTGATATTGCTGCCCGTGATGTCGGAACATACATGGCAATCAACGGTGAAGGGTATTTCATTGTTACCGAGGCCAATGCAGTTGTTGACGGAACGACAAGCTTTGAAGAGACGGACTATTACACCCGTGCAGGTGATTTTGAGCGGGATCAAAATGGCTATCTCGTCAACAGCTCTGGATATTATCTCCAAGGATTTGAGCTGAACCCGGACACCGGTAACCCTGTTGGTGATACGCCTGAAGTCGTCCAGATTTCCGATCAGCCGCTGCCTGCGAACAAGACAACAGCTATCAATTATCAGGCGAACTTGCCGCCGACCCCGGAAACAAACCGGGCCAAGTCAAATCCTGACCTGGCAAATAGTGATCAGTTGAATATCACTGGTTCGATCACCGCAACCAGCGATATCACCAATGATGACAAGGATGCTTTCGTAGATTCTTCGATCTCAGGTGGGTCGATTACAATTTATAACCAGAACGGCACTGCGATTAACGTGGAAACGCGCTGGGCTAAAACGGCTGACGATACCTGGAATGTCTATTATGCATCCGATCGCGGCACAGCTGGAACGGACGCGGCATACACCCGTCTTGGACAAGCAGCCTTCAATGCCGATGGGTCGCTCAATGCAATTACCGCAGGCACTGGTGTTACAGTGAATGGCAATACGTTTGAAATTGCCTCGTTGCAAGTCGGTGATGTATCCGCTGCTAACGTGAACTTGAACTTCGGCAGCAACTCTCTCACTCAGTTTGCAGCAAACTCAGGTGCTGCTTCCTCAGTTGATCTTGCTCAGGACGGGTATCCAGCAGGTGAGTTGGTTGGTATCGCCGTGGATTCCTCTGGTCGGGTGAATGCCAGCTATTCCAACAGCCAGACACGAGCGCTTTACGAAATTCCGCTTGCAACATTTGAAGCTGAATTTGAGCTTCGTCGCGTGGATGGTGCGGCCTTTGCAGCCACCTCGACTTCCGGTGCTCCAGTTCTGATTTCCTCAAACGGAAATATTGTTCCGGAAGCCGTTGAGCTCTCCAACGCAGATATTGCGACGGAATTCTCCAAGTTGATTGTGACGCAGCAAGCTTATTCGGCGAACTCCCGGATCGTGACCTCGGCGGACGAGATGCTCGATTCTGCTCTGAATATGGTTCGGTAACATCTGGTCTGATCGGCGGTGAACCAACGCCGCCGATCCGGACTTTCCAGCGCAAGGAAAGGGGCAAAATATGGGTCTGACGTCTGCCCTTAACAACGCATTGTTTGGTGTTACCTTCAACCAGCGTCAGCTGGACGTAACATCCCAAAACATCGCCAACAAAGACACGGTCGGCTACACTAAGAAGCAGGTGGAAGCCAATGTCTTCTATGACGGAAATGGTGGTGTTAGCGGTCTTCTTGCGGCGGAAATCACACGGGTCGTCAATAACGAAATCCAGTCTTCCTACTTGGATTCGCTTGCGGACACCGGCTATGGCGCGAAAATCGCGCAATATACGTCAGACCTTGATGCCATTTTCGGGACAATCTCCGATGGAACCAGTGTTCAGGCATTGGCGTCCCGCTTTACCACGTCCCTCTCCAGCCTGATCAATGATCCTAGCAGTCGTACGGCCCAGACCACTGTTGTGGCGGATGCCGAGGCGCTGGCATATGAAATCCGCACGTCTTATGAGCAAATCCAAGACCTGCGCCAACGCACAGACCGGGAGCTTGCGGCCCAGGTAGAGGACATTAATGCTCTCCTCTCCAGCCTTGCCGATGTTGAGACAGATATTCGTGAATCCAATTTGGCTGACAGTTCGACTGCGCAGCTGCTCGATCAGCGAGACCGGTATCTGGAGGACCTCTCCAAGTACCTGGACGTGAATATCAAGATCAATGTCGATGACAGTTTGAAAATCACCACCCGGAACGGAGAGCTGCTGCTGTCTGACGGGCAGGCCTCGAAACTAACCTTTACCGAGACACCAATCTTGAAGCCGGGAGCCAGCGGGCAGCCAATCATGGTCCGCACCCCGGGTGGTACAGAATACGATCTGGTTGAAAGTTCAGCATCGGGCACGATTGTTGGTCTGGCTGAACTTCGTGATGAGGTGTTCATTGAAGCTCAGGATCAGCTGGATCAAATCGCAGCTGAGATGACGCTGGCACTGAACGCCCGGACTGTTGAAGGCACCGAAGTTACCGTTGGTTCAGAAGAAGGCGAGACCCTAGACCTTTCCTCTTTGAAGCCGGGTGAAAAGGTGGAGGTCTCCTACACGGATGCATCCGGACAAGCGCAAACAGTGACGCTGATTGCGGTTGACGACCCTGCTCTTCTACCACTGGAAGACGATGCGACCCCACGTACTGACGATACGGTTTTTGGTCTCGATATTTCTTCTGGCACGGCTGCAACCATTGTCGGTTATGCAGTGGCAGCATTGAGCGGGACCGGGTTGGCAGCCTCCAATGATGGGAGCGACAACCTTCAAGTGCTCGGCGACAGTGGAGCCTCTATTGAACTGGACGGTTTGACCCTCAAGGGTTCCGTGACCGGGTCTTCAAATGAAGGGCTGGGCCTGAACATTTTCACCGATAACCGGGACGGTGAAGTGAACTTCACTGACTATCTGGAAAATGGCGGTCAACGCACCGGCTATGCGATCGCGATTGACGTTAATTCGGCTCTGAAAAGCGAAAGCTCGCTTCTGGTCTTCCACACGACAACGCCAAGCCAGAACTCCGAGAATGATCCGGCGCGTGCCGAGTTCATGCTGGATGCGCTGACAAAAAGCACAGAAGTTTATAACGCCGACACTGGTATCGGCACAAAAAGCAGCCCTTATGAAGGGTCTGTGATGAACTTTATCAATCAGGTTGTCGCCTACCAGGGCAATCAGGCTGAAGACGCGCAAACCTACAGCGCCTCAAAATCGGCCCTCACTGAAAATTTCGCAATCCGTTACGAAGAAAGCTATGCGGTCGATCTTGATGAAGAGATGGCGCAACTGGTGAACCTGCAAAATGCTTATGCGGCCAATGCCCGGGTCATGCAGGCCGTCAATGAGCTCTTCGACCGTTTGCTCGGCGCATTCTGAGGTGTCTTATGGCTATTGAAAGTATCGGAACCTCACGCAGTTATCTCACCAAGCAACTGGTTAGCCTCAAGGGCAATCTGACCGAGAAAACCAGCCAACTGGCTAGCGGTAAAGTTTCTCAAACCTATGGAGGTCTTGGAGACAATCGGCTGCTGGATTTGGAGTTGAACCAGAAGGTCAATCGGATTTCGTCTTATCAGGAGACGATCACGCAGGTAAATCTGCACATCAAGTCGTTGAATGTGACGCTGGAACGTCTGGAGGACTTGAGGCTTGATACGAAGTCGGCGCTCGACCTGAACGATTATGAACTGCAAAATGATGGTCAGACCCGAACCCAGGCTACAGCGGAAGTGCTGCTGCATGAAGCCATCAGCCTCTTGAACACCGAAGTGGCTGGCTACTACCTCTATGGCGGTACCGATGCCTATGAAAACCCGGTGGCTGATGTGGACTCCATTATGGAGGGTTCGGGTGATCGTGCAGGCTTGAAACAAGTCATGAACGAGTACATTGCCGCCAACCTTGGCAGCGACAAGTTAGGGCGTCTGGAGGTTCCGGCGCTGGTCGCACCAACTGCGTCCACAATTACAATTACCGAAGATGGTGCGCATGACTTTGGTTTGAAGCTAAGCAGTGTGACAAGTGATTTAGCCAATGCTTCGATCACGCAGCCAACGGGTGCTATCCCTGATAGTTTGAGTATTGAATTCACCGGTCAGCCGGATGCCGGCCAAAAAATATCCATCGAGTTTACCTTGCCGCCGGGACACACAAAGCCGGTCTCATTTGAACTGGAGGCTGATACCACCGGGGAAGGCGCAGATACATTTGTCATCGGCGCGGACACTGATGAAACGGCTGCAAACCTTCGTGCAAAGATCCTCGAAAAAATCGAAGAGCAGGCAAATACCAGCTTAAAGGCAGCGGCTTCCGAATGGGCAGGGGATCAGTTCTTTGATACCTTCGGCGGGGCGACCCCGATGCGTGTCGATGGGCCTCCGTTTGAAAGTGCGACAGCTTTGACCAGCGGGGCGAGCACCACTGTTGAGTGGTATGTCGGGGAGAATACGTCGACCACGGATGCGCGCCGTGACAAGAATGCCCGAATTGATGACAATTTGAATGTCAGTTACGGCGCTCGGGCGAATGAGAAAGGCTTATCCGATGTGATGAAGTCGCTGGCAACTTTTGTCGCAGCTGATTTCAGCACGGATGTCGCCTTTACCGGATCTGAAACCCCGGAGCAGAAAAAAGAAATGCTCGCCGCACAGGAGCGCATCGACAAGCTTCACTATGGTGAGTTTGTTCAACGGTTCAGGTCAGTGGTCCAGCCGGATGTGGCTGATCAATCCGGAATTGTCGATATCTCGACCGAGATATCCATCGCCTTCCGAACGGTACAGGATACGGATTCGCGCCACACCCAGATGAAGTCGACTTACAGTGCTACGATCGATGAAATCGAGGGCGTGGACAAGGAGCTTCTCGCCGTTGAAATCTTGCAATTGCAAACCAATCTGGAAGCTTCTTATCGTGCCAGTTCCATCGTCTTTAACCTGAATCTGGCTGATTATATCTGATAGCGGTCAAATTGAAGTCGATGTTTCGTTGTGAACTCGGCCTAGGTTGTGATCTGAAAAAAATGTGTCTATTTCTTGAAGTCTAATGGCTCTGATTATTTCCTCTAGGGTAATTTCAAAGCTTATATCAGTTCTGAATTATTAGACTATTATAATTTCTATATTAATATCTGCATCCTTGGTGTCGTTTGACCTTGGGGCTGCGTAAAATGCGTATCCATCAGTTTCTTATTGCTGCTATGACGGTGCTTATTGTGCCGTTGCTTGCGCTGCTTGGAAGCATTTCTGTTTCGTCCTGGCAAGATCATGTCGAGGATCGCAGCAGTGCTTTGGTAGCCAGAACGACTGCTGCATGGATTGATGGCCAGGTCGCTCTCTCACTGGAACGTAGTGTGACCCAAGTCGCATTTGCGCTTGAGGCTCAGAACCGTGGTCAATTGAAGGAGATGCTAGGAGAGCAGCGTCGGCTGGTTGATCGTCACTTCGAAAGAGCGCTGTCCCACAATGGGGACAATATGAAATCTGGAGATCTGAGTTCTGCAGAATTCCAGATTAATGCCCAATCACTGCTGGGTGAGTTACACCAAACCCGGGTCGAGGTTGATCAGGCGTTGCAACGTAGAGGAACTTGTTCTGAAACTTGTGCAGCACTCGTTTCGAAACTCATCAATGTCATAGACCTCTCTGCAGTTTTGCGGGCGGTCTTGGAGATTCCTTCAGAAGAAATCAGCACTCAGTCTTACGACTTGTTGCAACTGCAATATCTGGCTTGGGAGGCGCGTGAATTCGCCGGACGTGCGCGTACCCCGTACGCGGTCGCAACACTTAAGGCGGTACCGTTTTCAAAACCGGAAGCTGCTTTAATCCATGAGCACTTGCGGCTTACAAAGCAGATTTGGGAGATCCTGCGCAATGTCTCTCTTCGCCTTGCTCCTGCAAGTCCAATTGGTGAAGCAATAGAGGAAGCTCAGCGTGTGTACTATGACGATCATATGGAGCTCATGCAGCAGATTGATGCTGCCCTGGCAGGAGAAGAGGGGAAACACGCGCCTGGTTTTGAGGAGTTTTTCGAACTTTCTACGGAGGCCCTTGCAGCGATTTCAACCGTAGCTTCCTTGTCGGGCAAGGAAATTGAGAATTACTGGCGTGAGCAACAGGACGCCTCTCTCAGGGCGCTGTGGTTGACGCTCTTTGGATCGGTGTTTTCAATCTTCGTAATGGTTGTTGTTTTGATTGCCCTTCGTAGTCACATCGCGCGGCCAATTGTAAGCACAACACGGCTCCTTGCGCGTGTGGCTGCGGGAGATCTGGAGATTGCGGTCAGCCCGCCAAGATTGAGTTTGTTCGAGATCCGAAAACTGTATGAGGTTGTTGAGCGGTTTCGGATGGGGTTGAAACAAGCGCGAGCTGCTGAAGTCGAAGCGCGGACTGACCACTTGACGATGTTGCCCAACCGCCGCGACATGGAGGAACGTTTCTCGAGTGATGCCACTGCTTTCACCGATGGTGATGCATTTTTCAACATAGACTTGGACGAATTCAAACCGATCAACGACGCCTTTGGCCACCAGACAGGTGACAAGGTTCTGAAGGTCGTTGCTGACCGGCTTCGTCAATTCAACTACGAGGGTAAAAAAGTCTGGCGCATCGGGGGAGATGAGTTCGCCATGCTGGTCCCTCGTGTCTTTTCTGCTGATCTTGCATCGAATATTGCTGACCGGCTGCACGAGTCGATGTCCGCCCCTATTTCGCACAACGGGGAAGAGCTGTTTGTTGGTGCCAGTATTGGTGTCGCAATATTCGATCACACTGTGCTGCATCCTCAGGACATGTTTTCGCGAGCTGACATTGCGATGTTTACTGCAAAGCAAAGCCCGACAACAAATGTCGAAATTCATAGAGATACGATTCAATCCCGTCGCTACCGGCAGGAAAGCCGTCGAAGAATAAGCAACGCCCTCGAGAACGGGGAAATTTTTCCGGTCTATCAGCCCCAGGTGTGTCTCTCGAGCGGTCGCATCATAGGATTTGAGGCACTTGCGCGGTGGCGCCGTTCGGACGGCACGTTGCGTGCGCCAGCTGAATTCATGGACATGGTGGAATATTTTGGTGCTCAGGGCGAATTGGATCTCCTGATTGCAGGGCGGACGCTGAGCGCAATGCAGAGCATTCACGAGGGTGGAGAATTCTCCCCCCGTTTTTCAATCAATATTTCGGAGGAAAGTTTGGCATCGCGTGAGATACGCGGTGGATATTTGAAGTTGTTTAATCGCTATCGAGGATTGACTTCGAAACTAACTGTCGAAGTGACAGAAAATGCGTTGATTGACCGGTCAGCGCAGGCAATCCGGGCGAGTTTGCAGAGTTTTGCAGCTGCTGGTGTCTCTCTTTCAATGGATGATTTTGGAACAGGGTATGGCTCTTTCCGTCATTTGCAGGAGTATCAGTTCAATGAAGTCAAAATCGACAAGAGTTTCGTTGACAAGGTGTGTCTTGACCGGAGTTCGGAAGTGATTATCTCCGGGTTTCTCGATGTTGCTCGTGGGCTTGGCGCAGATGTTGTGGCGGAAGGGGTGGAAACCTCGCATCAGCGCCAGAAACTGATCGAATTGGGATGTCGGCGCGCCCAAGGATATTTGTTCAGCCGAGCCATTGCCGAAACCGCTTTGCTTGAAGAGCTTCGGACAAATCGCCTCAATACTGATGCAGTGCAATTGTCTCCGCTTGAAAGCTAGTAGGCCTCTTGCATTCGTCCACACGGCCTAGGTACTACGTAGAAAAGGCCGTGGTTGAGACGAATATTTTTATTTTTCCTGATCCCGTAAATCTTTTGGCAATAAATCCGAAAGTCGGGGGTTCACATGACCGGAATTATCAAAGGGCTCTTTGCTCAGAAAAACCACCATGTTGGTGGTCACGCCAACTTCAAGGCAGCTCTTCATGGCCATGCACACAAGGCTGGCACGATTGCCAAGCCGGTCGCGGCTAAAGTTCAGGCGACTGCAAATGGCGCGGGCCAGGTTGGTGCAGGCCATGCTCATACACAGGCCAATGCACAGACCGCTCAAGCAGCCCACAAGGGTGGTGGTTTCTTGGGCGGCATCTTCGGAAAGATTGCATCCGTCGTTTCAGGTGTCGTTGGTACGGTCACCCATCTCGTGGGTGGTGTCCTCGGAGCCAAAGGCGGCCTGCTCGGCGGGATTCTTGGTGGTAAAGGCGGTATCCTCGGTGGCATCCTGGGTGGTGGCAACAATGGCGGCGGCATCCTCGGCGGTGGTGGTTTGCTTGGTGGCATCCTCAACATCAAGGCTGGCCTTATCGGCAAACTGATTAGCGCTTTCACAGGGCTTTTTGGTGGTGGTGCCAATGTTGGTGGTGGTCACAACCACGGCGGCAATGTTGGTGGCGGCCATAATCATGGCGGTCACAACCATGGTGGAAATGTTGGCGGTGGTCATAACCATGGTGGTCACAACCATGGTGGCAACGTAGGTGGCAGTCATAACCATGGCGGCTGGAACAATGGCGGCAACTGGGGTGGTGGACACAACCACGGCGGTTGGTGCGGAACAAAGCCAAACGCAGGCGGCAACAATGCAGGCTGGGGTGTTGTGAACAACAACGGCACTTGGCAGGCAGTTAATGGTGGTGGTCAGCAGGCTCAGCCTCAGATCTCTGCAGCTGACCAGGCCGTGATCGACTACGTCAAGGGCAAGGAAGGCAAGTGGCTGATCGGCCATGGCAAGTACAACCATGCCAATGGCGGCTACACCTTCAAGGAAGGCCCGTTGAAAGGCTACACAGCTGTTCACCAGGGCGGTGGCAAGTACCACATCAACAATGGTGATGGTCAAAAGGTTGCCGACTACAACAACGGTAAGGGCAAGGACAAAGTTGCCTCTCCGGTTGCTCTGGACCTGAATGGTGACGGCCGTATCTCCACAACGGGTGTTTCGACCGCTCAACAGCGTATCGATGGCCAGGTTGGTGAAACCATTGCCTTCGATATCGATGGCGACGGCACCAAGGAACAGGTCGAGTGGATCACGGGTGGTGACGGCCTTGTTGTCGACATGACCAAGATCGGCGCCAATGGCGAGATCGACGGCAATGCGCTGATGGGTGACCAAGGCGGTCGTTACACAGACGGCTACCAGAAGATGGCCACCTATGACCAGAACGGTGACGGTCAGTTGACCGGCGGCGAGATGGCCAACATGGGTGTTTGGGTTGATGCCAATGGTGACGGCGATGTTGATGCTGGCGAGCTCCGCTCTGCCGCTGAAGCAGGTGTCACTCAGCTCTCCACACAGCGCAACGACGTTGTGAATGAGCGCGGCGAGACCCTGATGCAGTCTTCTGCCAACAATGGTCAGATGCTCACAGAAGACGTCTGGTTCGCTCAGAAGTAATCAGACTGACAGCGGGAGGGATCTCTCCCGCGTCCATCAAATAAGAAAAGCGGCCTCAACGGGCCGCTTTTTTTGTTCTTGTGGGCCATTGCAAGGCCTGAGTTGTACGATCTTGATTTCTAAATAAAATATTAACTCAATATTTTGAAATTTATCTAAGTAATTTATCTTTTTGTTATTTAATATAAAGTAAATAAAACTAAACTTTACGTAGGTTTATACGTAGTCAATGCGAATTACTATTGAAATTTTATTCTGTATTATCTCCGGCAACAAAGGTTATTCGGATTGTCTCGAGGAGAACGACTATGGTGTGCAATAAGGTTGGTCATGCAAATCACGGTGCTCATGACGGTGGTGCGGCTAAAGCTGATGGTTTTGGGAACGCGCTGAAGCAAAATGCGCATCTGACAATCGCAAAACAGCCAAACCACAATGGTGGCAATGGTGCTCAAAATGGTGGTCAGGGCAATGACACCATCGTTGGGAACGCCATGAACAATGTCCAGTTCGGCAACGGTGGAAATGACGCTCTTGTCGGCGGCATGGGTAACGACATTCAGTTTGGCGGTGAAGGTGACGACCTGATCAAGGGTGGTGCTGGCAACGACATTATCAAAGGCGGGGCAGGGGCAGACACCATTCGTGGTGGCGCTGGCAATGACGTTGCTCTCTATGACGGCAACCGTGCGGATTACACCATCATGAAAAATGGTGACATGACGCTTGTGATCAACAACAACACCGGCGCGACTGATAACCTGAAGGGCATCGAGCAGCTCGCGTTTACCGACCAGTCCGTCAATATCGGTGGTGCCTGGAACAATGGTGGCAACTGGGGCGGCGGTCACAATCATGGCGACATGGGTGGCGCTAACAACGGTGGCGGCTGGAATGGCGGCAATTGGAACCCTGGTGGCAATTGGGGTAACGGCGGCAATAATGGTGGAAATTGGGGTGGCAACGGCGGCGGCGGCAAACCAATGGACCCGATCAAAGTTGAGAACGGCCGTATCTGGGGTGACCCGCATTTCGTAGGTGCTGACGGTGGTAACTATGACGTCCAAGGTGAAGCCGGGAAGACTTATAATCTCCTGTCTGATCAGGGCGTACAGGTCAACGGCCGCTTTGATGCCTGGGGTGGCGGTGGAGCCACAGTCGTTGGTGCCATGGGAATCTCTGTTGGCGGCAATCAGATCGGCTTCGATAAGACCGGGGCTCTGACCATCAATGGTCAACCGTGCAACAAGGGCGAGCACCTTGGTGGTGATGTGAAGCTTGAAGGCAACAAGGTCACGATCAAGGCTGGTGAATACACAATCACAATTGAAGCGCGCAGCCCTGGCCAGAATGGCTGGCTCGATATCAACTTCCGTAGTGACAATGCTGTGGCTGACAACGTCAAGCCTAACGGTCTGTGGGGTGTTACGGTTGATGGTGACGGTCAGGCTCGTAACGGCGACCGCGGTGCCGGTGCACAGGGCGGTGGTGCCATTGAGAACGCCCAAGGTGAAATCGTAGCTCAGGGCGATAAGGAAGCTGTCAAGGAATACGAAGTCGGCGGTCTTTTCGACACGAACTTCAATGGCTTTGACAACCAGTTCCGTGCTGGCCAACAAAATGGCGGCAACTGGGGCGGCGCGAACAATGGTGGCGGCTGGAACAACGGCGGTAACTGGGGCGGTAACAACGGTGGCAACTGGGGCGGCAATTGGGGCGGTGGCGCCAATGTCGGCGGCGGTAACGGCGCGGGCTGGGCTGTCATGAACGAAAATGGCGTCTGGCAAGCTATCAACTTCATGGACAATGGAGCTGGTGGTGCCAATAACGGCGGCGGTGATGCTGGCTGGGCAGTTGTGAACAACAACGGTACGTGGGAGGTTGTTAACAACGGCGCTGGCAACAATGGCGGTGCCAACAACGGTGGCGGAGTTAACAACGGCGGTTGGACTGTCGTGAACAATAACGGCGTCTGGCAAGCCGTTCCGGCTCAGCCTCAGATCTCCGAAGCTGACCAAGCTGCAATCGACTATGTTGGTGGAAAGGCTGGCACTTGGTTGATTGGTCACGGCCAATACAACAAGGCAGATGGAACCTATACCTTTAAGGAAGGTCCGCTGAAGGGTTACACAGCGGTTCACCAAGGCGGCGGCAAGTACCACATCATGAATCCGCAAGGGGACAAGATTGCTGAGTACGACAACGGCAAGGGCATGGACAAAGTTGCCTCTCCGGTTGCTTTGGACCTGAATGGCGATGGCAAGATCTCCACGACTGGTGTTTCAACGGCCCAGGAGCGAATTGATGGTCAGGTTGGTGAAACCATTGCCTTCGACATTGATGGTGATGGCACCAAGGAGCAGGTCGAGTGGATCAATGGTGGTGACGGCCTTGTGGTCGACATGACCAAAATTGGTGAGAACGGCGAAATCGACGGCAATGCCCTGATGGGTGACCAAGGCGGTCGCTATGCAGATGGCTATGAGAAGATGGCCACTTATGACCAGAACGGTGACGGTCAGCTGACCGGCGGCGAAATGGCCAACATGGGTGTTTGGGTTGATGCCAACATGGACGGTGATGTCGATGCTGGCGAGCTTCGCACAGCCGCTGAAGCCGGTGTGACCCAGCTTTCCACACAGCGCAACGACGTAGTAAACGAGCGCGGCGAAACCTTGATGCAATCAACTGCCAACAACGGCGAAATGCTCACGGAAGACGTCTGGTTCGCTAAGAAATAACGGCCAATAAGAAGCAAGAAAGACTGGGAGCGCTTTAGGCGCTCCCTTTTTTGTTTGGTTGACAGCATGTTCCAAAACACAAAAAAGCCCGGGGGAACCGGGCTTGTTTATAATTCTGTGAGGCGCTGCCTGCTCGATCTTGCTTATTCAGCGCGAGCCCGCAGTCCTTCTGCAATCGCGCGGTTGATGCTGATCAAGCTGTTGATTTTGTTTCCTTCTTCGTCGGTCATCGCTTCCATGGTTTGCTTGAAAACAAACACACCTAGTGAAGCAATGTTGTTCTTGATTTCCTGCGGCAGCGGATTTTCACCGTTTGTCGCGGAGGTGACGAGGATGGTCCAAAGCTTTCGGTTATAGGTCAGCGCGTCATCGCGCTGTGCCAGAGAGGTTTGCTGCCACTCATCCTTAACCAGCTGGAGCCGGGCTGCGGCCTTCATAAGAAGGTTCGCTTCCAGCTCCCTCGGCGACACTGCCACCTGGCTGGTTTTCTGATAAGCCTGCGCTGCCTGCTTGTACATGACTTATTAGCGTCCTCTCGTACTCAATAAGCTTTTTCGCCTCTTTCAATGCCTTGTAGAATGATCCGGAAATTATCGAATTACTGATCTGAGTTACATATGGAATGGTACTCGGAGCTGCCGAGACAATATCATTGACCAGTGTAAAGTAATTTCCCTGAATTTTCTCCAAGTCATCGGACAGATACATGAGTTGTACTGCCAAGTAGACGCGTTTTGCAGGAGTGTCTGCCGTTTCCGGTGTCAATATGTCTTTTTCCCGGAGAATAGGCGCCTGTCCTTCGATGAACAAACGTGTTCTTTGATTATCATTGGTGATTACGCTGTCACCGATAATAATTCTTTCACCGGGTTTCAGTTCGACCTTGAGCGCCATTCTGAGACCTCCGACTGTGAGTATCGCTCCCAAAAGTTAACCAAAACCTTAACCACCTTGATGGCTTTAACCATATTCTGCCAATATCTCGTCAGAATAGGTTCAAGACGCTCTGTTCGGCCTGGTTCGCCAGGGATAGCGCTGTGGATGACAACTGCTGACGGGTTTGAAGTGCCAACATATTGGCCCCTTCTTCGTTCATGTCGGCAATTGTCAGGGCACCGGCACCAACTTCAAGTGTGTTGATCAGTTCTTCTGTGAAATCTGTTCTGATTTCAACCGTAGACAAACTCGCGCCAAGCGATGTTGCGGAAGACCGTAGCTCATCCAGAGCCGCGTTAACCGCTTGAAGTGTGCGTTCAATGTCCGTGTCTTTTTGAAACTCGGATGCATCCGCGAGCAAGGATACCGGTGATTTGGGGACAGGGTCTGTTGCACTCAATCCACCCTGATTGAAGTCCCGGTTGTCACTGTTGATCGTGAAAGACACTTCACCAATCAGACTGATGCTGCCGCCGGAGAACGTCGCGTTCAAACCTTTTACGTTGTCGATCAGGGTCACAAGGTCATCGACCGTTGTGTCTTCGTCGATTTCCAGTGAGGCTGGCTCAAAGCCATTTCCGTCTGTAATCGTCAGCGTGTCGCCAATCTGGAAACCTGCAGATGTAATCAGCGTGGCGTTCGCAGTCAGGGCTGTTGTGGTAAGCGTCGCTGTGCCGGTTCCGATGCCGCCGTCGGTAGCGGTTCCGCCGCCTGCATTATCCTTCGCAACGCTGAGTGTTACACCCGTATCAAGTGCGGACGTAACGGTGATTTTGTCAGTGCCTTCATCGAATGTGGCATGAAGCCCGCCGAGACCGCTAATCGCGTCGATATAGTCTTGCACGGTCGTGACTTCGGTGCCGACCGTCAGCGTTTTTGATGTCGTCCCATCTCCAATTGTAACGACGTCGCCTGTCGACCAGGCTGCGAGGTCTGTCAGTTTGGAAGAAGCTTGCAATGTTGCGAGATCAAGTTCGACCGACCCGCCTTGCAACGTAAAGGAGCTGGTGCCGGTGCCCCCATTTTCCAAGTCTGCGAGGTTTAGGCCGGTTTCAAGAGAAGTGTCAGTATAATCAACCGGATTGACAGTCAGAGTTGATGTACTGTCCTCGTTGAAAATGACTTCCAATTCGTTTCCAAGGCCCGCGAGCAAGTTCTTGCCCTTGTAGCCGGAGTCTTTGGCCAGATCTTCAATTTGCACAAGCACATCATTGAACTGCTGCGTGAAAGTTTTACGCTCAAATTCACTTTGTGTTTGAAGAGCCTGATTGGCGATGGCCTTGGCTGATTCAACCAGTTTGGAAATGGCTTCAATACCGTCATTAGCGGCACGGATTGTCTGGACCGCCTGTCCCATATTGTCGAGCAGGCTGCCCAAATCACCTGCGCGGGCATTGAGGCCGGCTGCGGTAAAGAATGAATTCGGATTGTCGAGCGCGGAATTGACCTTCAATCCGGTGGAAAGCCGGTTTTGCGTGCGAGACTGCAAGTCCGCCGTGTTTTTCAAGGCCAGAAGGTTTTCCCGGACTGCACTTGTAAGGACAATATCACTCATCAGGGGTCACCGCATCAGTTACCAGTTGTGTGCCTGAAGCCCTTTTACCTATTTGGCCACAAGCAATTACCAGCAATTCTAATGTTGAAACCACTCAAGAGTGCACCTCTTAACCTTTTGTAAAGAGAAGTTACCAAAAGATTTTTTTCAAGCTTTTGAAAATTAACGAAAAATTTTGGGGCCATTTTGCCTTGAAATAGCACGAAACACGAAAAATGGCGGGCAAAATGCCCGCCATGGTGGTTGTAAGGTAGTATGTCGTCAGGTTTCGCGATTCTAAACCTAGAAGAGCGAAAGTACCGTTTGGTCAGCCTGCGATGCGAAGGAGAGGGAGGTCGAAGCAAGCTGCTGGCGGGTCTGAAGTGCCAGGAGGTTTGCACCTTCCTCGTTGGTATCGGCCAACGTCAACAGGCCGGCACCTTCTTGCAGGGTGTTGATCATCGCCTTGGTATAATCTTTCCGGATCTCAACCGTTGAAAGGTTGGTACCAAACTCCGATGCCTGCGATCTGAGGTTTGACAAGGCAGTGTTTAGCCTGTCCACCGCCCGGTTGATGTCGTTGTCTGTGGCAAACCCACTGTCTGAGAGGGCGGAGATCGTGACACCGTCGGTGTCGGCTCCAAAACTTGCCGAGTTAAAGTTGGTGTTGTCACTGGTCAGTGCCAGGTCCGTATCACTTTCCAATCCGACGCGACCGGTGGTGCTGTTAAACTGTGCACTGACACCGTTGAAGTCATCGAGGAAGTCAACGAGATCGCGCACGGTTGTGTCTTCTTCGATCTCAAGTGATCCGAGTTCGAAGTTGTTACCATCAGTCAATGTCAGGGTATCGCCAACTTTGTAGCTGGCGGAGTTGCTCAAAAGCGCGCCCGTACTTGCTGCAGCTGCGGCTGTCACAGCGACCAATGCTGTGTTCGCGTTGGCTGTAGCGCCTGAACCGTCATTGCGCAGCGAGGCAGACTCGTTTGAAATGATGGTGAGCGTACCGGTGGTCTGGTCAAACTCAGTGCGAACACCCGGTGCAGATTCCAGCTCGGCGATCAGGTCCTGAACCGTGGTGCCGGTTGCAACCGTGAGTGTCGTGCCGGCGACAGCTGCTGGCGTTGCTGCACCGTCAAAGAGTTGCAGAACGTCACCCACTGCAGCTCCAGTAAAGTCGCTGAGTTTGGATGCTGTGTTCAGAACTTGACCGCTGGAGTCTTTTAGCTGGATCGTTTTCGATCCGCCGCCGATTCCAAAAGACGTTGCTGCGCCTTCACCTTCAGCGAGATCGGACAGGTTCAAACCGCCAGACAAGGTTGTGTCCGTGTAGTCAACCGCATCAATGGTCAGTTTGGACGTTGCATCTTCGTTAAAGATGGTGGTCAGGTCGTTGCCGTCACCCGCGAGCAGGTTTTTGCCCTTATAGGAAGAGTCTTTTGCAACATCTTCGATCTGCTCCAGCAGCTCATTATACTGCTTTGCGTAGGTCTTGCGCTCATATTGGCTTTGGCTTTGCAGGGCTTGGTTAGCCTTTGCCTTGGCGGTTTCAACCAGATCCGTAATGGTCTGAATGCCCTTGTCAGCTGCCTTGATCGTCTGCAGGGATTGGCCCATGTCATCAAGCAGGGTGCTGAGATCACCTGCGCGGCTGTTGAGGCCGGATGCAGTGAAGAACGAATTTGGATTGTCGAGGGCTGAGTTGACCTTCAAACCGGTAGCCAGCTTGTTCTGGACGCCGGACATCAGGTCGGCTGTGGATTGAAGCGTCAACAGGTTCTGCCGGACGGCAGCCGATAGCGTGATGTCTTTCATTGTGTACCCTTCCTAGGTCAACGAATACTGCCGCTCTTCCTGAGCGGAATGTTAGGTGTTCGCACACTGTTAACCCTAACAGTCAGTAAAAACGTCCCAAATCAGGGTAAATCAAACGTTAATGACGAAGGGGAGTTTTCGTTATCGTGGGGCTCTTATCGGTGGTTGGGAGGATAAAAGACTATTGAAATGAGGAGTTTGCGGGAAGTTTCGTAAGGTTAGAAAAAAATATTTTCTGCAATTTTGAGTTTATTTCTTCGAATTAACTACAATTGTTGGTTTTAGCAATATGCATTGGAGATCTTCCACTGTGACGCAGGGAAGGGGTGATCTTTGCCATTGTTTGTCTTTAGAGGGCATCCGGCACAAAAAATGGCGGGAAGACCCGCCATTTTGAATTCTTTTCGCAATGTCTTCTGGATCAGAACAGACGCAGGACGTTCTGCGATGCCTGAGAAGCCAGTGACAAAGATGTCGATGCCAAAGACTGCTGTGTTTGCAGAGCCAGAAGGTTCGCACCTTCTTCGTTGGTGTCTGCGAGGGTCAGCTTGCCTGCACCTTCACTCAAGGTGTTGATCATGTCCTTGGTGAAGTCTTCCCGGTTTTGCACGATCGAAAGGTTCGTACCGAACGTAGAAGCTTGAGAGCGCAGGGTGTCCTGAGCACTTTTCAGGCTGGTCAGAACCGTATCGATGCTGGAGTCCGCACCGAAACCACCCAATGTACCGGCCTGCAATGTGTTGCCACTGTTGAAGCTGGCATTATCTGACTTGATCTGAACAGCCTCATCAGTTGATGTGATCGTCAGTGTGCCAGAAGCATAGGAAGCCGTAGTGTCAGTCGAGGTGTTGCCGATCGCTGTTTCCAGCTGAGAAACAGTCAGTGTGTCTGTGATCTCAATCTTCGTTTCTTCACCGGCGGTGTTGGTGATGGTCAGCGTGTCGCCCGCAGAAAATGCATCGTCCAATGTTACCAACTGACCGCCTGTAAGGGCGGGTGCGCCAGTTGCTCCGTCATTGTTCAAGGAGAACGTGGCGGTGCCACCTGAAGAGTTTGACAGTTCTGACAAGCTCAGTGGGCCATTGGCGGTGTCGGTGTAGTCAATCGCCGTAATGTCCAGATCAGACGTGCCGTCTTCGTTGAACACAACATTGAGGTCGTTACCGGTACCACCAAGCAGATTTTTGCCTTTGTAACCAGCATCTTTCGCCAAATCTTCGATCTGGGTCAGAAGCTCGTTATATTCAGTGGCATATTGCTCACGCTCACCAATGTTGGAGGTTTGCAGAGCTTGGTTTGCCTTGGCTTTTGCAGCGTCAACCAGCTCGGAAATCGCGCTGATACCCTTGTCCGCTGCTTTCAATGTCTGGATCGCCTGGCCTTGGTCATCGAGCAAGGTGCTCAAATCGTTGGCGCGGTTCTCAAGACCCTTCGCAGTGAAGAAGGAGTTCGGATTGTCGAGAGCGGAGTTGACTTTTTTGCCGGTGGCAAGGCGTTCCTGAACGGTGCTCATCAGTTGAGATGTTGCTTGAAGTGCGTTCAGGTTTGAGCGCACAGCGCTCGTCAGCGTAACATTGTTACCCATTGGATTGATCCCTTCTAGGATTACTCATGTAAACACCCTTCCTGGGTGCGGGTAATAGTGAGCATCTAACCGAGGTAACGAATCCTGAAGAAACGTGGTTAGCTGAAATTAACGTAAAGGAAGTCTTAGCGCTGAGGGGGCGGCGGACTTCTGTCCGCCACCCTTTAATTTTCGATTTGTCGTTTTATCTTAGAGCACGTCTCGCATTCACTGCAGCACTCGACGTTCTCTAAACATCTGATTTGTCGCGTTTCCTTACGGCGAACCGGTATCCACTTCGCCTGGAAACGCTCTGGCGGCTTAGCCGATGAGACGCAGTACGTTCTGCGATGCCTGAGAGGCGAGGGACAGAGACGTAGAAGCCAACTGCTGCTGTGTTTGCAGAGCCAGAAGGTTTGCGCCCTCTTGGTTGGTATCTGCCAAAGTCAATTTGCCAGCACCCTCTTCCAGCGTGTTGATCATGTCTTTGGTGAAGCTTTCACGGTTCTGCACGATTGAAAGGTTCGTACCGAATGTGGAGGCTTGGGCGCGCAGGGTGTCTTGCGCGGACTTCAATGAAGATAGCGTCGATTCGATATCGGAATCTGAGCCAAACCCGCCGAGTGTGCCGCCACTTTTGTCGGCGAAACTGCTGCTATCTGAGCTGATCTTAAAAGCTTCATCAGTCGAAGTGATCGTCATCGTGCCTGTGGCGAACGAAGCGGTTGTATCGTCCGATGAGCCCTTAATCGCGTTCTCGAGTTCCGTTACGGTCAGGTCTTCCGTAATCTCAATCTTTTTCTCTTCACCCGCAGTGTTGGTGATGGTCAAGGTGTCACCCACGCTGAACGCGTCATCAAGCGTAACCTTCGCTCCGCCAGTCAACGCAGGCGTTCCAGTCGCTCCATCGTTGTTCAAGGAAAACGTTGCGGTTCCACCTTCAGAGTCCGACAAATCAGACAGGTTCAGCCCGGTGGCGCTGGATGTGTCCGTGTAGTCGATGGCAGTGATATCCAGGTCGGAAGACCCGTCTTCGTTGAAAACCACGTTGAGATCATTGCCAGTACCAGCCAGCAGGTTCTTGCCCTTGTAGCCGGAATCCTTAGCAATATCCTCAATCTGGGTCAGCAGTTCGTTGTACTCGGAGGCAAATTGCTCGCGCTCGGAGATGCTGGAGGTTTGCAGGGCCTGGTTTGCTTTCGCCTTGGCGGCGTCAACCAGCTCACCGATAGCGCCAATACCTTTGTCTGCTGCTTTCAAGGTCTGGATGGCTTGGCCCTGATCGTCAAGCAGCGTTGCCAAATCATTTGCGCGGTTTTCAAGACCTTTGGCGGTGAAGAATGAATTTGGGTTGTCCAGTGCAGAGTTGACCTTCTTGCCGGTCGACAGCTTGTTCTGAACTGAGCTCATCATGTCGGCTGTCGATTGAAGCGCAACAAGGTTGCTACGGACAGCGCTGGTGATGGTGATCCCGCTCATAATACGTTTCCTTCTAGCTCGTATTTTTACCAACCCTTTCTGGGCGGATGTATTGCTAGAAACGGCATGGACTCTTAATGCAAGATTAAGCTGTACTGCCCTTGTAAAAGTTACGTAAGGTTGTTTTTTGAGGAGCTCTCTTTACGTCAGCTTTAGCTGTGTTGCGTCAATTACCTAAGGCGATTTCTGCGCGGGAAAAGTTATTAAAAACAGATGTGTAGGGGCAAATATGAAATGTGGGTCCAAAACAAAAAAGGCGGGCCATGAGGCCCGCCAGGATCGGAGAGAATTTTTTTTCGTTTTTTTGGTCTGAACAGTTACCCGATAAGACGCAGCACGTTCTGGGACGCCTGAGAGGCCAGCGACAGGGACGTGGAGGCCAACTGCTGCTGGGTCTGCAGAGCCAGAAGGTTTGCACCTTCCGCATTCGTATCGGCCAAGGTCAGTTTGCCAGCACCTTCTTCCAGCGTGTTGATCATCGCCTTGGTGAAATCTTCCCGGTTTTGAACAATCGAGAGGTTTGTACCGAAGGTTGATGCCTGTGCCCGAAGGGTGTCTTGGGCAGATTTCAGTGAGGACAATGTGGCTTCGATATCCGCATCAGATCCGAAATCGCCGAGCGTACCTGCCTGCAAAGAGCTGCCTGAGTTAAAGCTGCTGTTGTCAGAGCTGATCTGCACCGTTTCGTCAGTTGAGGTGACAGTCAGTGTGCCAGAGGCAAAGCTGGCAGAGGTGTCTGTCGAAGAGCCGGAAATAGCGGTTCGCAGATCGTCAACAGTTGTGCTGTCGGTGACGGTGAACGTTGTTTCCTCACCAGCTGTGTTGGTGATCGTCAAGGTGTCGCCGGCGCTGAAGTTGTCAGAAGAAACCAGCGTAGAGCCGCCCGTCAGGGCAGGTGTGCCGGTTGCACCATCATTGTTCAGAGCAATGGTCTGCGTTCCGCCAGTGGAACTGTCAAGGTCACTCAGATTAAGGCCTTGGGCATTTGACGTATCGGTATAATCGACCGCCTTAATGTCCAGATCCGACGACCCATCTTCGTTGAACGTCACATTGAGATCGTTGCCCGTTCCGCCGAGCAGGTTTTTACCCTTGTAGCTGGAGTCCTTCGCGATGTCCTCAATCTGAGTCAGCAGCTCGTTGTACTCTTTGGAAAACTGCTCACGCTCGGAAATGCTGGAGGTCTGCAGAGCCTGGTTGGCTTTCGCCTTTGCCGCATCGACCAGCTCGCCGATGGCACCAATACCTTTATCGGCGGCTTTCAGGGTCTGAATGGATTGTCCTTGATCGTCGAGAAGGGTGGCCAAGTCATTGGCGCGGTTTTCAAGGCCTTTGGCCGTGAAGAACGAGTTTGGATTGTCGAGGGCAGAGTTGACTTTTTTGCCTGTTGCCAGCTTTTCCTGCACGCCGCTGATGAGCGAGGAGGCTGACTGAAGTGCGTTCAGGTTCGAGCGAACGGCGCTTGTGATGGCGATATCAGTCATGATGTGTCCTTTCTAGGGTACGCAATACTGGAACCCGTCCTGGGTCCGACGGCAGGACACATGCCGCATCTTTTATTTCAGGCGTTATTGGCAGTTTTACTTGACGAATTTCATCATTAAAAAAGATATAAACAGCTGTTATTTATATCGAAATGAAAATCACGACTGACAATGTCGGAAGTGTCAGGAGGGGCAGAATTGCCGTTGTCATGCTTCTACAGTCATCGCGAGAATTTGCGACCCGCATTTGCCTGCCCGCCTATTATGCCACAGCGAAACGAAAAAGGCGGGCCGAAGCCCGCCTTATCCAGTCATGGTTTGTTTGCGCCTATGTTTTGTATTTTTTAAAGCAGTCGCAGAACGTTTTGGTCTGCTTGTGCTGCCATCGACAGAGAGGTCGAAGCTAGTGCCTGTTGTGTCTGCAGAGCGAGAAGGTTCGCGCCTTCTTCATTGGAGTCTGCCAGAACCAGTTTGCCTGCACCTTCTTCAAGGGTGCTGATCATCGCCTTGGTGAACTCTTCGCGGTTCTGAACGATGGACAGGTTGGTACCGAAAGTGGAGGCTTGGGACCGCAGTTGGTCCTGTGCGCTCTTCAAGTTGGTCAGCACCGTGTCGATGGCTGAATCCGTTCCCAGGCCGCCAAGTGTGCCAGCCGTCAGCGTGTTCCCGCTGTTGAAGGTGGCATTGTCGGACTTGATCTGCACAGCCTCATCGGAGGACGTGATGGTCATTGTACCAGTGGCGAATGACGCGGTCGTATCGGAGGACGTGCCCGTAATAGCTGTTTCCAGCTGTGAAACGGTCATTGTGTCCGTGATCTCGATCTTTGTCTCTTCACCGGCGGTATTGGTGATGGTCAGCGTGTCGCCTGCAGAAAATGAGTCATCCAAGGTGACCAACTGACCGCCCGTGAGGGCTGGTGTACCGGTAGCCCCGTCATTGTTTAGCGTGAATGTCGCTGTGCCACCTGAAGAGTCGCCCAATGAAGCAAGGCTTAGTGGGCCATTGGCTGTATCAGTGTAGTCGACCGCAGAGATGTCGAGGTCCGATGTGCCATCTTCGTTGAAGATCACGTTTACATCATTGCCCGTGCCACTCAGCAGGTTCTTGCCGTTATAACCAGCGTCCTTGGCGATGTCCTCGATCTGAGTCAGCAGCTCATTATATTCGCTTGTATACTGCTCACGCTCACCGATGTCGGAGGTCTGCAAAGCCTGATTGGCTTTTGCCTTTGCCGCATCGACCAGTTCTGAAATAGCGCTGATCCCCTTGTCAGCAGCCTTCAGAGTCTGGATCGCCTGGCCTTGGTCATCGAGCAGGGTGCTCAAGTCGTTGGCGCGGTTTTCCAAACCCTTGGCCGTAAAGAATGCATTCGGATCATCGAGAGCCGAATTGACCTTTTTCCCCGTAGAGAGCCGCTCTTGCACTGAACCCATCATGCTTGACGTCGCCTGAAGGGCTGCAAGGTTAGTCCGGACGGCACTAGAAAGTGTAATATCACCCATCACAGAGTTCCTTCTGTTTTCCCCAATCATTCTTTCTGAATGACAAGCGAACCCTACGATATGTTTATTATTGTATTGACTAACTACTATAGTTACTGCGTTTTAACTTTAAGTAATTTTGAATAAATACAGTGAATTTTGATGGTAAATAAAATGCAATTAAAATATGAATCTAATTGTATTCTGGTTTTACTGAGTTGTCGGGCGTTTGAGTCGTTTTTTGTTCGTATTTTCAATGCCTTAGAGCTAGTATGGGGATTTTGGTTTGCGCTGGCGGGGTGTAAGCCAATGTTAAGCTTTTGATGCGCGAACCGACTTTCGGCTTTTGTGTGTGCCAAGCCAGTTAAGTTTTTCGAAAAACAGCATCTGCGTCAGGTCAAAAAAATATGCTGGCGAATTTAAAGACTTACGCCAGATGAGGTCGGGTTTTAAGTCGAAAATGCAAGCACAGTGGCGCCATAATGACCAAAACCCTTGGGCGTAAGTGGGAGTTTGGCGGGGAAGGGGAGCAGCTGACTTGTCTGTTTTGTATCGTTTAGACAGGTTTGCGCGTACGCACACAGGCAGTCACGGCTGCAAGTTTGTTCGAATGAAACTTAAATGTCAGGAGAGCGCCAAAGCGAATAGGAACCGCGCAGCCGGCACAATCGGCATAGCCGAGGCTTACACCACGCGGTTTGTTTTTTGAGCTGTTTGTTCTTCGACGGCCTTTACATAGGCGCGAAGCTTCAATCTTGTTTCGCTCGGCAGCTGCACAACCACTTCGCCGGATTGGGTATCCGTGGCGATGAAGATCATGCTGTCACTTTCCGGGTCGATCACATTCTTGCGTTCGACCTCGCGCACCACAGCGCCTGTTTCCGACTTGGCACCATTGTCCGCCGCGCGACGAGCTTCATCTAGCTCCTGAGCCGGGGGAACGGTCTTGCCAGCAGGCAACTCCGTTCGTGCCGCTGGTGTCGTCCGTTCCGGGGCCCGGGTTGCTGGCGTGATCGCCGTGTATGACGGCAATGGCGCCCGGGCAAAACCCGTTTCCATTGTCCTGTCCTCCGGGTGTTAAGTCCATTTAACCCACGTGTACGAGGATACGGGCAAACGCTGAATATCGGTTTGCGAAAATCGCTACAATTTTAATGATTGCTCTGAAATAGGTGTGCAATGGCGAAAAGAGACGCCGTTACAATATCTTAGATCTTGGATTTATGTATTTTTTAGCTCAAGTCTCGGCGTTTTGCCCTAAAGGGACCGGTTGATTGCGATCCCTTCTGCTGCGGAAGCTGCGCCCGGTGCCTGGCCTCCGGGGCCATAGGTCGATGTTTGACGACGGGCGCCAACGGCCTTGGCAACGGTGGACACAATATCATTGGTCACTTCGCGCGCTGTGGCCAGCACTGCCAGATTGATCCGCAGGACCGGTTGGAACTCTGCATGTTGGCGGCGGAGGCGGTCAGCAGCAGCGGGGGAAAGATTGCCGAGCGCGACGGCATGTTGCTTCGCGCACATCATCCCGCGCGTGTATTCATGGATCAGCCGGGCCTTCTCTGGCTGCAGGACGCCGGCTTCCTTGAGGCTGCCTGAGCGCACAAGTTCTGTTTCCCGTTCAATAACGGACAGGAGTTGCTCCATCGTATTGACCAGTGCCAGACAGAATTGTTCGGCTTCAGGTGGGCTGGATGGGCGATCAAGAGAAAAGGGAAGATCCGGTTTCGGGCTTTGTGCTGTCATTGTGATGCTTCCTGAAGGGCTATTAATTCTCGTTCGACCGCGTCGGCAAGGCCGATACCGCCAGCATCTGCTATCGATTCTGCATATTCATTCACCAAGAGGCCGCGCCAGGCTTCTGCGCCATTGCCAGCGCCCCAGGTTCCGCCTTCTTCCAGACCGGTGAACATCATTTGCAGCATGTTGTTCAGGAAAACGGCTTCAAACTCCTTGGCGGCTTTCTTCGCGGCAGACTTGTTTGATCCGTCGATCCCCTGCAGAACGCTGCGCGGATCTTTCTGAGCGGAGTTTGCTTGGACTGCTTCCATCATCACAGCACCTCAATCTCTGCTTGAAGGGCACCAGATGCCTTGATGGCCTGCAAAATGGAGATCATGTCGCGTGGCCCGATACCCAGGGCGTTCAAGCCATCGACCAGCTGTTTCAAGGTGACGGTTTCCGGAACAATCGCGAGTTTGGCATCCGGATCATCGTTCACGAGGAGTTCCGAGCGCGGCACAACGGCTGTTTCGCCATTGGCAAAGGGTAGGGGCTGCACGACCTCAGGTGTCTCGGCGATGGTCACAGTAAGGTTGCCCTGTGCTACGGCGACAGTGGAGACTTTCACTTCTTGCCCCATGACAATGATGCCGGAATTTTCGTCAATCACGACGCGGGCAATCATGTCGGGTTGGACGATCAACTGCTCAATGTCGGTCAAAAGGTCGACAATGTTGCCGGAGAACTCACGCGGCAGATCAATGCGAACCGTGCCCGGATCAAGCGGTTCTGCAGTCGGAAACCCGATCAACTCATTGATTGAAAGGGCGACGCGGCGGGCGGTCGTCAGGTCCGGATTTCTAAGGGCAAGGCGCAGTGTCGTAAGTGAAGCGAGTTTGAACTCAACTTCGCGCTCCACCAATGCACCATTTGCAATGCGGCCAGATGTTGGGACGCCGCGTGTGACGGAAGCTGCGTCTGCCTGGGCTGCAAAGCCGCCGATTGCGACTGAACCTTGGGCAATCGCATAGACCTCACCGTCAGCAGCGACCAGTGGGGTCACCAGCAAAGTTCCGCCTTGCAAAGAGCCTGAGTTACCAAGCGCGCTGACATTCACGTCGATCCGCGTACCTTGCGTGGCAAATGGCGGTAGATTGGCGGTTACCATAACCGCGGCTACGGTGTTTGTGTTCAAATCCACGCCGCGGGTGTTCACGCCCAAGCGCTCCAGCATGGCCTGCAAGCTTTGCCGGGTGAAAGGTGCATTGCGCAAGGTGTCGCCCGTGCCATTGAGGCCGACAACAAGACCATAGCCAATCAGTTGGTTTTCACGAATGCCCTCGAAATCGGCAATGTCTTTGATCCGTGAGGCCGAATGAGCGGGCGCTGCAATGGACAAGGTGGCGCAGGCCAATATCGCCACTTTCAGAAAGCTGCTGACAAGTCGGCTGAGCGATGTGTTCGGCATTTTCATGGTTTCTGGCATATCCAAAACGTGGTTCACAGGCGATGTTGCAATGCTAGATGCGAGAAGCGTGCCAGTTTCAGGTATTGTGGTTGCGGCGGGTTATCCCCCGTTCAAACCAGCGCATTTCTGCGAAAAACAGACCTGTTCCTCTTGCTAAGGGCCGAGTTGTGGTCGATTTGGTGTAGAGTGCTCGGCAAAACTTGCCGCATTTGCGCGGACTCAATTACCCTGTTGGGCAAGAACTGACAGTTCGGCCTTCTATCAGGGCCTTTTGTGAAACGGATCAGAAGAAATGCGAATTACAGGCAAAAACCCAATATCCGGTGTCCAAGGTCGTGGTGGCAAAAAGAAGGTCGGTGGAGATGGGGCCACCTTTCAGCCGGACATGGGGGATGGGGCTTCATCTGCTGGGGCTGTGACAGGTGGGACGTCTATTCAAGGAATGGACGCCTTGCTGTCTTTGCAGGAAGTCCTGCCAAGAAATGAGCAGCATTCGCAGGCAACACGCCGTGGTCATTCCTTGCTGGACGGATTGGAGGCGTTGCGCGCTGATTTGCTCGGAGGTTTGGTGCCGGAAGACAAACTCGAGGCTCTTGCAAACGAGGTAGAAAACCGGATTGAAAGTGGTGATCCACAGATTGATGGGGTCATTGATGAGATAGAGCTTCGCGTAAAAGTTGAGCTGGCGAAATTAGGTCGATTCGAGCGATAACCTGCGGTTTTGTCGGGTGGTAAGCTGCAGGTAAAATGTTCACCTTCTGGCAAGTATTTGAAACAAAACATTTTTCAACAATGCAAATTTTACCGAAATAACGTTGTCGTAGCTCCTGTCGAGTTATATATTCTGCCCGCCCCAACGGTAATCTGGAGCTATCGATGACGGTTGAAATTGAGTCTGAGTACCGCCCCACCGAAGACGAGCCGTTCATGAATGATCGTCAGCGCGAGTACTTCAAAAACAAGCTGCTCGCGTGGAAAGATGAGATCTTGCTGGAAAGCAAGGAGACGCTGGCTAATCTGCAGGAAGAGAGCCAGAACCACCCTGATCTGGCGGACAGGGCATCATCTGAAACGGATCGTTCGATTGAACTTCGCGCAAGGGATCGTCAGAGAAAGCTGATCTCCAAGATTGATGCGGCGTTGGACCGGATCGCGGATGGCAGCTATGGTTATTGCGAGGAGACGGGAGAGCCGATTTCATTGCGGCGTCTGGAAGCGCGCCCCATTGCAACGCTCTCTATCGAGGCGCAAGAAGCGCACGAACGTCGCGAAAAGGTTTATCGGGACGACTGATTTTCCGGTTTCACCACAAATTTTGAAACCCTCTTCGCTTTAGCGGAGAGGGTATTTTTGTCCGTAGCTTCGGGGAATGTCGGCACGGCGCTCGGGGAGCGAGACGCCGTGCCTTCAATCGGCTGCGAATAAGCTGGCTTCTAGAACACCTGCCTAACACAGCTGGGGGAGACTGCAGCCGGAAGACCGGCCGCGTTGTTGGGTTGGTAGCGTTAGAAGGGCAGGAGGATGTCCATGACCTGGCTGCCGTAACGGGGTTGCTGGACATCGGTGATCTGGCCGCGTCCGCCATATCCGATACGCGCTTCAGCAATCTTCTCGCTGGCAATTGTGTTGTTGGAAGCAATGTCTTCAGGTCGAACGATGCCGGCGACAATCAGCTCGCGAACCTCAAAGTTCACGCGAACCTCTTGCCGACCTTCGATGACCATGTTGCCGTTCGGAAGAACCTGGGTCACGACGGCGGCGACTGTCGTTTGAAGTTTTTCTTCGCGATCAACCGAGCCTTCGCCGGAGAAATCCGTTGAAGAATTGATAGAGGCGAGCGCACTTGCCGAAGCGGCATCTGGCAGGACCCATTGTTCGATCTGGGAGCCAAGTACACCGCCAGCACCTGTGTTGCTCGTGTCCTCGCGCTTGCGCTCTGTCTTGTTATCAATCTCGGCCTTGTCAGCAATCGTCACCAGAACGGTCAGAATATCGCCGACCTGATTGGCGCGCTGGTCTTCAAAGAAGGCCCGGTTGCCGGAGCGCCACAGGGAATTCGGGCTATAGTGAGCTTGCTGTGGTTCCGGCATCGGCATTTGGACCGGCCGGTAACCGGGTGTTGTCGTTGGGTCCTGGATTGCATTCAGGGCAGGGGCCTTGCCAACTTGGGAGAGTTTGTCTGCGGTTCCGCAGGCTGTCAGCATTGTGGCCGTCAGGACGCAAAGGGAAAGACGGGTGAGGGGGCGAGTGCGGCTCATTGAATTTGTCCTTCCACGCGTGCGAGTTGGGCGCCTGCCGGTTGGGCGAGGACTTGCCCCCGCGAGCGGACCATGGCCGGAACAATACGGCCGGAGTCGAGGTTTTTGATGTCGATCGGGTCACCTAGTGCGCCGTCATCCATTGCGCGGCCACGGGTGGTGAGCTTCATGCCGCCAACCATATAGGTGATGCTGACTTTTTCCCCGCGGGAGATCAGAACCGGCTTGGCAAAATCGTTGCGCACCAGCGGCATGTTCGCGCGAAGGCCTGTGCGGGCGGCAAGGCCGGCGATCTGTTTTGGATCTGTGACGGCGTTGGCTGGTACTTTGGTGCGCGGCAGCCGCGTTGTTGTCATATCCTCAAGGCGCAAAACCTGTCCGCTTCTGAGTGGTTGCAGCAGCGTTGTAACTTCCAGCATTTCCTGCGCGTGCCCGGACAGGGACACGTTTTGGCGGCCAAATTCACCTGCAAAGGAAAACCGAACGTTGAACCGGCCGTCAGAGCGGGACCAGAGGATGTTTTTCACTTCAACCAGCTTTTCTGCTGCCGGGTTGGCGAGAATGGTGCCAGTTGCATCAAACAGCGTGATCTTGAGGTCTTGCGGTGTCAGGCTGGCGTCTTGCCCGACCAAGGTGTCTGCAACAAGTGCACTCAAGCGGGCCCGATCAAAGACTTCGGCGCGGCGGTGTACTGTTACAAACCGCAGTCCGTCTGTTGCAGCCTCGGTTAGGCCTGCAGCACGCGCGCGATCAGCAACGCTTTGAGCTGGAACGGTGCCGTGGGTGCCGAGGTCTGGTGAGCGGAAAAGCGGCTTCGAGGCGATGCTTCCTGCGTTTGAGTAGAAATCGCCGACTGTCACGATTTCTGAAAGCGTATGAACTTCTGAGCGCAAAACCGGACGTTGGTCGGCATATGCAAGCGATGCCGAGCCAGCTAGGGCAATGGCAGCGCAAAGGAGGGTACGAAGCATTTTCATGATCAGGCTCCTCCCGTTAGCGCAGGTTCGAAGTGGTGGAGTACATTTCGTCCGCAGCCTTGATGACACGAGAATTCATCTCGTAGGCGCGCTGCGCGGAAATGAGGTCTGCAATTTCTGTCACCGCATCCACGTTCGCCATTTCAAGGAAGTACTGCTGAACGCTGCCAAAACCGTTGGCGCCCGGGTTATCCACCTGAGCAGCCCCGCTGGCCTCGGTTTCGTAGAAGAGGTTGTCGCCAATGGCTTCAAGGCCAGCTTTGTTGACGAACCGGGCCAACTGGATTTGGCCCAGATTAACCGTCGCGCCGCCTGCGTCCACGGCTGAAACGGTGCCATCTGTCGAAATGGTGATGTTGCGAGAGTCTTCTGGAATGGTGATGCCGGGGACGACCGTGTAGCCGTCCACGGTCACCAATGTGCCATTTGGATCGCGCTCAAAGGAGCCATCGCGTGTGTAGGCTGTGGTGCCGTCTGGCATCTCGATTTGAAAGAAGCCTTCACCGCGAACCGCCAGATCAAGATCCTTACCAGTTTGTTCCACCGCGCCCTGGCTCATGATGCGCGACGTGGCCGCGACCTTCACGCCCGATCCGATCTGGACGCCGGTTGGAACAATCGTTCCCGCCGTTGACGTTTCAGACCCTGCACGGCGCAGGTTTTGGTACATCAAATCCTGAAAATCGACGCGCTGGCGCTTGTAACCGGTGGTTCGCAGGTTGGCGACGTTGTTTGAGATAACTTCAACGTTGCGTTCCTGGGCCTTCATGCCCGTTGCCGCAATATGGAGTGCTTTCATGGTTCAGATCCTTATGCGGGGTCAGGCTTCAAGCCGGCCAAGAGTTGAAATCGCCTTTTGGCGCAGCTCGTCGGCGTCCTTGATCATCTTGCTGACCGTGGTGTAGGCGCGCGTGATCTCGATCAGTCGGGTAACCTCGACCACGCCTTCCACGTTTGATTGTTCGATAGCGCCCTGTGTCACACGCACCTTGGCGTTGGGGATTGCGTTTTCCCCTTGAAACAGGTTGTCGCCCATCTGGACAAGATTTTGCGGGTTATCAAAGTTCACCACCCGGATACGGCCACGAACACCGAGTTCGGTAGAGATCGTGCCGTCACGGGAAATATCGATCTTGCCGTCGGCAGTGGTGAAGTTGATCGGTCCGCCTTCTGTTAAAACAGGCTTGTCATCCGGTGTGACCAGCTGTCCGGCTTCATCAAGCGTAAACGCGCCATTGCGTGTGTAGGCTTCACCGCCGTCAGCAGTCTGAATCACAAAGAAGCCATCACCTTCGATGGCAATGTCTAGCTCATTGCCCGTCAGCTTGATGCTGCCCGGCATGAATTCGGTTCGTGTGCCGTAGTCCTGTACATAAAACAGGTCATGGTCACGCCGGTTGAACTCAGTCGCTTCAGCGACCGGCATGACGTATTCTTCAAACAGCAGACGCTGTGCCTTGAAACCACCTGTGTTGATGTTGGCCATGTTGTTGGCCACAACGTTCAGCTGATTCCGCAAAGCTGACTGGCGCGAGAGCGCGATGAGTTGCGCATTCTCCATTATTAACGGTTCCTTTTGCTCCCCGACGAGCGCTTGGTCTCCCCATACCGCCTGCCCGACATGGTTAATGCCAGAACCGTGCCAATTTCCAAGTTGCTGAAAAAATTGGGTAAAAAGAAATTTGCTGGGGTGCGAGGGGCAAAGAATTCCGGCAAAGTTTAACCGGTTGGCAAGAATTGCCGGGTGCGCTTCGTTAACCTTTTGGTAACGAATGTTAATCATTAACTCTTTAGATACTAATCACGCGTGCGCGCAAGATTGGATGAGGAACGGATGGCCGACGAAAATGCCGCTGCAGAAGAAGAAGGCGAAGAAGGTGCCGAAGGCGGTGGTGGCAAAAAGAAGCTGATCCTCTTTGGTGCGATTGGGCTTGTTGTTTTGCTTGCGGCCGGTGGTGCAGCCTATTTCTTCCTGTTTATGGGAGGGGAACCGGAAGCGCCAGCAGGTGAACCGGGACAGCCCGTTCCAGAAGTTCAAGAGCCGGTGGTCTTTTATGACTTGCCGGAGATGACGGTGAATTTGTCAACGGACGGGCGGACAACCTATCTCAAGGTTCGCATCGCTCTTGAAGTCAAGGATGAGGAAACGGTCGCTCAGATCGAGCCTTTCCTCCCGAGAATTCTGGATGCATTCCAGATTTATCTCCGGGAATTACGTCCAGCGGATCTAGAAGGGTCTGCAGGTTTGTTTCGTCTGAAGGAAGAATTGCTCAGGCGCATCAACTTGTCGGTTTATCCGGCGCGGGTCGACGGGGTCCTTTTCAAGGAAATCCTCGTGCAGTGATGGTGCGATATGGCGGAAGAAGACGACATTTCTGATGAAGATATGGCCGATGCCTGGGGTGCTGCACTTGCAGAGCAGGGCGCTGGTGAGGACGAAGATGATGATCTTGCAGCCGCGTGGGGCGCGGCTCTGGAAGAGCAGGGCGTAGAAGGCTCTGACGATATGGCAGCCCAGTGGGCGGCTATGGTGGATGACAGCGAGCCGGAACTGGAAGACGCAACACGCGGCGCCGACCGGATTTTGAACCAGGAGGAAATCGACAACCTCCTCGGGTTTAATGTCGAAGACACAATTGCAGGCGACCAAAGCGGTATCCGGGCGCTGATCAACTCGGCGATGGTCTCTTATGAACGTCTGCCGATGTTGGAGATCGTGTTTGACCGCCTTGTGCGTCTGACAACGACATCCTTGCGTAATTTTACATCGGACAACGTTGAGGTTTCACTCGATTCCATCAGTTCTGTTCGATTTGGGGACTACCTGAACTCAATTCCGCTGCCGGCCATCCTCGGGGTGTTCAAAGCCGAGGAGTGGGACGGATTTGGAATGATCACGGTTGAATCCAGCCTGATCTATTCGATCATTGATGTGCTTTTGGGTGGCGGACGCGGAGCTACAGCAGTTCGTGTTGAAGGCCGCCCATATACGACCATTGAAACCAACCTCGTTCAACAGATGGTTTCCTTGATCCTTCAGGATGCGGAGCAGGCTTTTGCGCCGTTATCCCCGGTTCATTTCACTATGGAGCGGCTGGAGACAAATCCTCGTTTTGCGGCGATTTCCCGCCCGGCAAACGCAGCGATCCTGGTTGAACTGCGGATCGATATGGAAGATCGCGGCGGCACCGTCGAGATCATGATGCCTTATGCAACACTGGAGCCGATCCGTGATCTGCTGCTTCAGATGTTCATGGGTGAGAAATTCGGGCGTGATCCGATCTGGGAAGGTCACTTGGCCACAGAAGTTCACGCCGCCGAGGTTGAAGTCGATGCGGTTCTCTACGAAACACATCTTCCACTTGGGAGGGTCATGAATCTTGATGTCGGACAGACGCTTGTTTTCGATATTGAGCCAACTGATCCTGTCACCCTGAAGTGCGGCAACGTTCCGTTGACTGAAGGCACGATGGGCAAGGCAGAAGATGCCATCGCAATTCAGGTCACGAAAAACCTGAGAAAACCAAAAATGACATATGCAGCGTTCGAGCGTGCAATGCAAAGCGATACCATGGAGCAATCATGAGCACCTTGCCAATTGGAACGATTATTGAGCTCTTGGTAGCCGTCCTTTTGTTGGTAACAATTGGCTACTGCTGGGTTTTGAACAACCGCTTGCAGCGCTTGCGGGCTGATGAAGAAACGCTCCGTGCGACGATTTCGGAGTTGATGACGGCAACAGAAATCGCAGAGCGCGCCATTTTGGGTTTGAAGTCTACGGCATCCGAAGCCGACAAGACCCTCGGAGCACGCATGAATGAGGCTGAAAAGATGTCCCGTGAGCTTGCTGGCCAGGTTCATGAGGGTGAGAAAATTTTCAGCAAAATCAGCCAGATCGCAGAAGCTGCTCGCGGCGGAAATGCGCAGAGAGTTGCCGCAAGCAGAGCTCCGGCTGCTGCTGTCCATCAGGATATCCATGAACCTCGTGCTGCGGCCCATGAACCGGCTCCTGCACCCGCTCCAAGCCGGGGATCTCGCGCCGACGAAATCCGCAATGCTGCCGCTGAAGCAACAGCGCGCCTTGAGCGGTTCCGCAGACGGTCTGAAGGTGCAGCTGCATGAATGTAAGGCTGCTTCCTTTATTGGCGATTTCGGCCGGTGCTTTGCTGGCCCTGAAACTGCTCGGCCTGACGTTTGGGTCGGACGGTCCAGTTTTGCCAATCAAGGAAGCGGTTGCTCAAGAGGCAGAGCAAGGCGTAGGCGAGGCTTCGCCAGATGGCGAAGCTCCCGTTGAAGGCGAAGCTGATACTGCTGACGGTGCTCCAGGAGAAGGCGGCGAAGAAGGCGCTGGTGAGGGAGCTGAAGTGGCCGAAGATGGGGCTGGTCCTGTTCCCGATTCTCTGGAAATCGGTGGCTCCGCAGCTGAACGGGCGGTTCTGGAGAGCCTCGGAAAACGGCGTCAATCTCTCAACGAGCAGGAAGGTCAGCTCGATTTGAGAGAAAAGCTGCTTCAAGCTACCGAAGAGCGGATTGACAAGCGTGTTGAAGAGTTAAAAGCTCTGGAAGAGCGGATTGAGTCTGCGCTTCAGGAAAAGCAAAAGCAGGAAGAGAGTGAGCTCGCGGGACTGGTGTCCATGTATGAGAACATGAAGCCAAAGAATGCAGCTCGAATTTTCAACCGGCTGAGCATGCCTGTCTTGTTGAAGGTCGTTCGCCAGATGAAGCCGAAAAAAATGGCTGATATCTTGGGTCGAATGGACCCGGAAGCAGCGGAACGTCTGACGGTGGCGATCGCCAGCAGCAACGCCGCTCCTGCAGAGCCAGAACCGGAAACACAAGCACAGGCGAACGAACTTCCAAAAATCCAGTCAAACTAGCCAATTGTCTGGGGTTTTAGTGAGTGGCGTAAGCCTGCGTTAAGGTCATTTCCGTTAACATAGAGCGTTGGAGTAAGCCGGGGATAGGCAAAGGTGCCGTACAAGGGTCGCAGCAAGAAGTTCACAAACGCTCAGAGTAGCGTAAAGAGAGGAATTTTCTCTCTGTGGACACTCGTATTTGCGGTTCTGGTTTCAGCGGCTGCCAGCTTGTCTTTTTCCTCGAACGTTTCAGCTCAAACGCCCGAGCCCGTCTCCTTTCAATCCATGCCCGGTGAGGGGTATGGACGGATGGTTTTGACGTTCTCGGATCGGACTCTGCTGCCAACTTACGATGCTGTGGTGACCGGCAGTGTTTTGCGTATTTCCTTCCAGAGCCCGGTTGATATCCGGGTTGATGACGCGCCGCTCAACCTTCCGGATTATATTTCGATTGCGCGCCGGGACCCGGATGGAAGTGCAATTCGTTTTGCGATGAAGAAGCAGTTTCAGATCAACACACTGGAAGCAGGCGAGAAGCTGTTCATCGATATTTTGCCGGCCAATTGGCGTGGCCTTCCGCCGGGGTTGCCGGATGATGTTGTTCGGGAACTGGCGAAACGCGCAGAAGCTGCACTTCGCAAGGTGAAGGCCCTTGAGCAGGAGCGCATGACCAATCAGGCGCCTCCCCGAGTTGACCTTAAGGTAGGCCGGCATCCGACATTCACGCGCTTGGTATTTGATTGGTCGACCGGCTTCGACACGGCATTTGTTCGTGAAGAAGACTACATACGAGTCACCTTCAATCATGAAGCCAAACTAGATCTCGCCGAGCTGCTCTCCGACCCGCCGCCGGGGATCGTAGACGCCATTGCTTTTGTTGATCAGGGCAAACTGAAGTTCTTGATGCGCATCGACCCCACGGTCGATATTCGTGCATTCAGGGAGGATTTGACCTATGTGGTTGACGTCACCCCGCAATCGAATGATCCGCTTGACCCAGTCAATCAGGCGTTCCAATCGCGGATTGGTGAAGAGGGGGCTGGTGAGCGCTCCGCTGTCATCAACGCGCCGGGTGAGCGGATGGATGGCAATCAAGCTGATGAAGCAACTGAAATGCCTGCAGCTCAGATGTTGGACCCGGCATCTGATACATCGGCAGCCACAGAGGTTGCATCAGTCAACGATACTTCAGAGCCAAATGAAGTCACAGCGGTCACCCAGTCTCAGCCAATGATGCCGCGTTCAAAACCGCAAGCGTTGATTGAAACGGCTTCCGCTGATGAGGTGGCAACTGCAGGCGATTTCGATACCTTTGAAGCTTCCGAGTTTGATGAGGCAGATATCACGGCGGCTATTCCCCAATTTTCTGGCGAGCAGATCACGGACGCTGATGCGGCCAGCCTTGCTATGCCTCTTGGTGGTGGTCAGCCACAAAATGCAGTTGTTCAAACCGTATCAACCGCTCCAGAAGAAGCGGTCACAGATACGCAAGAGGTGCAGACAGCGCCACAGCCCGAGCCGGTTCCAGCCTCGAGTGATTTGGGAAGTGATCTTCCCCCGCCGTTGGTTCTGCCTGCTCAAGATCCGCTCGCAGCGCCTTGGCGGGCGCAGGGCGGTGTAGACTATCCACAACAGCGCTCGTCTCCCGAGCAACCTCCGGCCAATGTTGGTGATCGGACCCGGAACCTGATCGCCGCGGAAGCTCGCCGGATCGGAAAAACCGTTCGTGTTGTCTTCCCGTTCGACAAACCAACACCAAGTGCAATTTTTCGCCGGTTTGACAGCATCTGGATGGTCTTCGACACGGACAAGGCCATCGACACCCGTGGCATGCGGTCCGCGCTTGCTGATACGGCCCGAAACATTGACGTCCAGCGACACTCTGACCATCAGGTCATCCGCGTAGACTTGGCGGACCCGGTTTTGGCAACGGTTGGGGCTGATGGAAATGCATGGTCCTTGGTTATCGGGGACATGATTCTTGAGCCATCAATCCCGCTGAAACTGGAGCGGACTGTTCGTGGGGACGGTGGTTCGGTGCTTCGCATCAACTACAAAGAGCCGCGTGCAATCCGTGAACTCAATGACCCGTTTATCGGTGACAAGATTGTTCTGGTTACGGGCTTAGGTCCACCTCGGGGGCTTCTGAAAGCTCAGTCCTTTGTTGATCTGGACGCTTTGAGTTCAGCTCAGGGCATTGCGATTGTCCCGAAGTCGGATGGCTTGCAGGCCAAGATTTTGGGCGACGATGTCATTATCGAGAAGAGCCGCGGCCTCTCCCTGTCTGACCGTCATTTGAAGGGGGGGACCGGGGTCTTCAGTTCCATAGTTGACCCTGATGCGGTTGATGCGGTCGAGTTCGTCACCTTGACGACCGCCAGCCCGGATACCTATCGCAGCCGTTTGATTGACCTGCAGGACAAGCTGAGCCGCGCTCCTGAAGGCCGTCGTCGTCAGCCGATCATGAATCTGGCTCGTTTTTATCTCGCACATCAGTTCCCGCAAGAGGCGCTAGGGTTGATGCGGCTGGCCCTTGAAACTGATCCGGCTATCGGCTCAGACAGTTCCTTCAACCTGTTGATGGGCGCGGCCGAAGCCATGGCTGACCGACCACAAGTCGCTCATGGCTTTCTAAGCCATCCGCGTCTGACCAGCAGCGCTGATGCAGCTGTCTGGCAGACTATTGTCGATGTAAAACTGGAAAACTGGAATGCGGCACGTATCGCGATGCCGCGTGGTCGGTCCGTTATCGGGACTTATCCGACCCCGATCCAGACCGAATTCAAACTGGCTGCAGCGCGCGCGATGGTCGAGGCAAACGATTTTGGCATGGCCAATACGCTTCTTGCTGAAATTGAGCCGAGTGAAATCACCGCTTCTCAAGCCGCGCGCTATGATCTGCTGCGCGGCCGTGTTGCGGATGCGTCGGGCCGGACAGAAGAAGCGCTGCGCGTATTTGAGCTGGTTGCGGGATCACTTGATCGTCCGAGAGCCTCTGAGGCAACCTACCGTGCAATTCGCATCCGGTTTCGCGATGGCGAATTGACGGCTGATGAAGCCATTGATCAGCTCTCCCGACTTTCTGTTTCATGGCGTGGGGATGAAACCGAGCTGAAAACGCTTCGCTTCCTGTCGCAACTTTATGCCGAAAATGGCCGGTATCGCGAAGCCTTTGAGGCTATGAAGTCTGCGGTACAGGCAGATCCGGATTCCGATACGACCCGCTTGCTGCAGGAAGAAATGAACGCTGTGTTCGTTTCCCTGTTCCTTGATGGCAAGGCGGACGGTATGTCTCCGGTAAAGGCTCTGGCGCTATACTACGATTTCAAGGAAATGACGCCAATCGGTCGCCAAGGTGATGACATGGTGCGGCAGCTGGCTCGTCGTCTCATGGATGTTGATCTGCTGGATCAGGCCACCGACCTTCTGCAGCATCAGGTGGACAACCGTCTGAAGGGGGCTGCTCGGGCGCAAATTGCTGCCGATCTAGGTGCTATTTATCTGATGGACCGCAAGCCGGAAGAAGCCTTGCGTGTTATCAACCGGACCCGTCAATCCAGTATGCCACCGCAGCTGGAGCGGCAGCGGAACATTGTTCAGGCACGCGCACTCACAGCAACAGGGCGGCCTGACCTGGCTCTGGAGCTGGTTCGAAACATGCGCGGTGCTGAAGTCGACCGGCTCAGGGCTGATACGTTCTGGGCGGCGCAAAGCTGGCGCGAGGCCGGGGAACAGCTTGAAGGTATGCTGGGTTCACGCTGGTCCGATGCTGTGCCGCTGGATGATTTGGAGCGCCGGGATATTCTCCGCTCCGCAATTGCCTATTCTCTCGCGGGTGATGAGCTGAGCCTCAATCGCTTGCAGGCGAAATACACAAACAAGATGGCCGATAGTCCTGAGGCTTTTGCTTTTGAAGTCGTGACCCGCCCGATTTCAGCACAAGGTGTCGAGTTCATGGATGTGGCAAACAACATTGCCGGCGTCGACAGCCTTGAGACATTCATGGAAGAATATCGTCGCCGCTACATGGCTCCGAGCAGTCAGGCAAGTGCCGACCAAGCCGCCGTTCCTGGGGAAAGCGAAAACGGTTAAGGTTGTTTGATGGGCGTTTGGTCGGCGGATTTACCCGCCCCCGAAACTCTTGACCAGTGATCCGGCCACCAGATTCCAGCCATCCACCAACACAAAGAAGATCAGCTTGAACGGTAGTGAGATGACCACTGGCGGTAGCATCATCATACCCATCGACATGAGAACCGATGCAATCACAAGGTCGATGATGAGAAACGGCAGATAGAGCAAAAAGCCAATTTCAAAGGCCCGTTTGAGCTCGCTGATCATGAAGGCTGGAACGAGCGTGCTCAGCTCTAGGTCTTCTGGTGTATCGGGGGCAGGGCGTCCGGAAAGTTCTTGAAAAAGAGCTAGATCCTTCTCGCGCACCTGAGACAGCATGAACTGGCGAAAGGGGTCGGAAGCCCGCTCAAAAGCCTGATTGAACTCAATATCACCATCGATGAGCGGCTGGACCCCGTCATTATACGCCTTTTGCAGGGTCGGAGCCATGATGAACGCCGTGAGGAACATGGCCAGACTGATCATCACCATGTTAGGGGGCGCGGTTTGCAAGCCAATTGCAGAGCGAAGCAAAGAGAGAACAACAACAATCCGGGTGAAGCTGGTCACCATGATCAGGATCGACGGTGCAAGTGACAGCACAGTCAACAGCGCAAGCAGTTGAACTGCGCGTTCGGTCAAGGTGGTGTCATCCCCAAAACCGATCGTGATTTCCTGTGCATTGGCTGCCCAGATCGGCAGCAACAGACATCCTATTGCTGCGATGAGGAGTAAGAGCCCTTTGCGTCCCGGGATCAGCCGGAGGCGCTGTGTCATCAGTTTCGTGGTCCGTTTATTTCATCGAGCAGCTTTTCCATTTCTGCTTCGATCGGGTTTATCTCGATGGGGGTGCTGTGGGCTTGAGCTGTCGCGGTTCTTGGGCCCGCACTGACAGACGAAAGATTGGCAGTGGTCCGAAACGCCGGTTTCTCAACCGATTGGATCGCCTCGGCTTTCGCTTCAGTTGTTGTTTCAGTCTCAGCTTTCTGTTTGGCTTTTTCTTCGGCGTCCTGCTGAGCGGCTTTTTCGGCCTTTTCCATGGCGGAATCGGCGCGAGTTTCCGGGTTCTCCGGGTCGTCTTCCGATTTCACGACGACGTCGTCATCCTGATTTTCTGCGGTCTCTGAGAGCTCTTCTTTAGCATCTTTTGTTACATCTTCAGCGATGGGCTCTTCTGTCGTTTTTGCTTCCACGACTTCGTCATCCATCACCACAGATTCAGACGTCACCGAAGCTTCTGCGATGACTCTTTCGGGCTGTGCGGCTTGTTCTCTCTTAGACGCTTCATCATCGCCGGGTGTCTTTGTTTCTGGGTTGGAAGGCGTCGTCAATTTGCCGAAAGTTGGACGAGAGATTCCAGGGGTGTTCGTTGGCTTGGTAGCTTGGGATGCTGCATTGGTCTCTTCTTTATCCAATGAAGACGACAAGGTTTGATCATTCGCAGGGTTGGACGAGCCGGTATTGTCTTTTTCCGTTGTCGAAGCATCCGAAAGACTGTTCGTGCCTGTGTTCAAAAATGCTGTTCGTGCCCGTGCCGCTGGCCCGGATGCGGGGGGAGTGATTTTTGGCGCAGGACGGCTCTCATTTTGCCGCCAATCGGTTGCCCTGCGACTGGCGAAAGCGGAAAACCGATTAGGGGTGGCTGCCGATTTGTCTGTTTCTGGAGCCTCGGACTTTTCCGGCTCAAACAATTCGGCGTCAAGTGGTGATGCAGCAGCCTCCGTTTCAGTGGCGTTCTGTTCCACCTTAATATCGGGCTTTACATCTGGTGCTGCTTTTGCTTTTGCATCGGCTGACTTGGCATCTGTACCTAGAGGTGCATCCAACGGGCTGACCAAAGAGAGGTGTTGGTCTTTCTTCTCTGTCTCTGGTTTGGTGACCGGATCGGTTTTGTCCCGACGCGAATTCAGCATGCTGTTGGCGGCAGCACGGACCAAACTCGCCGCGGCTTTGGACGATGTTGGTTTTTCGATGGTCGCAATTTTGTTGTCAGATGCCGAGCGGGTAGAGGAGGGGCGGGATCGACCTGTTGCCAGTTGATCCGCCGTCGGGGGCTGTTTTGTTTTCTCCGCTTCCGCAGATTTTTCTGCCCGCTTTCGCTCAATGGCTGCTTCCAGTTTCGCCTTGGCCGGGTGCTCTGCAGGCTCACCTTCTGCTGCAATCTTCGGTGCGGGCAGTTCGTCTGTGATTTCCGGCACTTTAGGTTCAGGGAGAGGGCCGGGGCCTGCTGCCAGTCCAATCTGCCGGGAATTGTGGGCACCAAGTGGAGTATTGCGGACGATGGACTGTTCCACAACCACATCGTTGGTGCCGCCGATCAGAATAAGGTGCTCCACATTATCCCGGCGAACGAGAACAAGGCGGCGTCTTGGATCAAGGCTTGCCGCATCCATGATCTGGATACGAGGTTGGCGATTCCGCTGACCGGGTATGGAAGATCCCATCAGCCGTTTCAAGATCACCACGAACAGTCCGAAGAGGGCCAGAACGACGATCAGGGAGACGCTAAAGGCGAGAATCCGGGCTATTCCGTCTCTAACACCCAGCGTTTGTTCTATCCACTCGTACATTGGGTCCTCTTGATCGCTAACTTTAACTGAACACCTTGCTGATCCGGATTCGACGGGTCGGTAGAAGTGCTACCAGAGCCGGAAAGCCAAAAACGAATCTTGCACTGTTCACAGGTTAACAGAGGTGGGCAAAAACTGCCTGCCAAAGCCATGGAAAATCTTGCAAAATGCAAAGGAAATTCGCGTCAAGGTCCCGAAAACCGGGGGTCTGCGGGTGCGGGGTTACGATTTGTTAACCTTTCATTAACCTTCTGGGCGGCAATGTTTGCCTAGTTTGTTAACCGATGGTGGTCGAAATGGCGATTTCTGACATTCCGCTTTTTCAAGCGCTCAAGTCCAAGATGCAGTGGCATCAGGTCCGGCAAGGAGTCTTGTCGGAAAACGTCGCCAATGCTGACACCCCCCGTTACAGCGCCAGAGAAGTCAAGGCATTCAGTTTTGCCGACCATGTGGGGCTTGCGCAATCGGGCCTGTCTACTTCGGTGACAAAAGTCGGGCATATCTCCGGATCAGCTGCACCAGGTGTCGCTGGTAAAGCTGAAGAGCGTGACATGTTTGAGGTGACGCCGAGCGGCAACAACGTGGTCCTTGAAGAGCAGATGATGAAAGTCACTCAGAACCAGATGGACTATCAAGCCGCCACAACGCTCTATTCGCGAGGCTTGGGCCTCATTCGGACCGCGCTTTCAAGAGGCGGCTGATACAAACGGTGCCTTGAATTGGCATCAGGAGACCTAAAATGGATCTGATCAAATCCCTGTTCGTCGCAGCGTCTGGTCTGAAGGCGCAAAACGGTCGGATGCGGGTGATCGCGGAAAACATTGCCAACGCGAATTCGACGGCAAAGACCCCGGACGGGGAACCCTATCGCCGCCGAGTTCCAACTTTCCAATCTCATTTTTCCAAGGAACTCAACGCAGAAGTTGTTGAGCTTGGAAAAGTAGCCGAAGACAAGTCAGCGTTCAAAGAACGCTACCAACCCGGCCACCCGGCGGCAAATGAACAAGGATATGTTCTGGAGCCCAACGTCAATACGCTGATTGAAACGGCGGATATGCGTGAAGCTCAACGGTCTTACGAGGCCAATTTGAACGTGATCCAGTCTTCCCGTCGCATGCTTCAGCGAACCATCGATATCCTGAAGGGCTGACCCCGTTCAGTCCCTTTGTAGAGTTAGGAGTTCGGGACCATGTCCAGTTCGTTGATCGCCAACAATGCGTATCAGTCTGCTGCTCGTATGGCGCAGCAAATTGCTCAAAACGAAGCCAAGGTCAAAACGCCAGACGTTGATTTTGGGCAAATGGTGCAAGAGGCGGTATCAAATACCGTCCGACAAGGACGCGATGCTGACCAGAAGGCGATGGGTCTTGTGGAAGGCAAGACTGACGTGGTTGACGTGGTGACCGCAATTGCCGAAACCGAAGTAGCGCTTGAAACGATGGTTTCAGTTCGCGACCGGGTGATTTCGGCTTACGAAGAAATCATGCGGATGCCAATCTGATCCGGTTTCCGGCTCCTGAGAGAAGGGGAGGCTTGCGATGACCGGTGGTGAAGTGCTCGATTTGGCTCGAGAAGGTGTGTGGACGATGATCTTCATCTCCGCGCCCGTGATGATTATCGGTCTGCTCGTTGGCGTGGTTATCGCCTTGTTTCAGGCTCTGACGCAAATTCAGGAAATGACGTTGGTCTTCGTTCCGAAGATCCTCGCCATTTTTGTAACGCTGCTGTTGTCTCTGCCTTTCATGGGGCAACTTTTGGCTTCCTTCACGGCGCGGATCGCTGAGATGATCCTGCAAACGTCCTGACGGCGGCCGATGACTGTTCAGCTCGACTTTCTGCCGCAAATCACAGCGATCTTCTTGTTGATGTTCGCGCGGATTGGCACGCTGATCATGTTGATGCCCGCCTTGGGGGAAACATCAATCCCGACGCGCATACGTCTGACAATTGCGCTGGGCATTACGCTGGTTCTCTATCCCGTCATTTCCGGCTCATATCCGGCAGGCCTGACAGATAATCCGGCCCGCCTTCTGGTTTTCATGGGCGGTGAAATGATCATCGGATTTGCGGTGGGCCTTTGCATACGCCTCTTCACAACCACACTTCAAACTGCGGGCGTGATCATGGCCAACCAGTCCGGTTTGGCCTTTGCATTTGGCGCGGACCTTGCCAATGGTGGCCAGCAGGGCACACTGTTCGGCAACTATCTGTCCATGGTCGGCATTGCGATGGTTTTTGCCACGGACAGCCACTATCTGGTCATTGCAGCCTTGCATGACAGCTTTACGCTTTTTCCTCCAGGTGAGTTGGTGCCTGTCGGGGATTTTGTGACCAATGCGACGAACACCGTTGCAGAAGTTTTTTCCATAGCGCTTCGCATGAGCGCCCCCTTTATCGTGATGGGACTTGTCTTCTATTTCGGGCTCGGCCTTTTGAACAAGCTGATGCCCCAAATGCAGATCTTCTTCATCGCCATGCCGGTCAATATTGCGATCGGGTTCTTCCTCCTCATGGTACTGCTCAGCACTTTGATGGCCTTCTATCTGGACCATTTCGAAGGTGCTCTGGGCAAGTTTATCGCGGGGTAGGAGAGCGTCATGGCTGATGATCAAGATGATGCAGAAAAGACTGAGGACCCCACACAGAAACGCTTGAAGGATGCGTTAGACAAGGGGGATGTTGCCAAATCGCAGGAAGTCAGTACGTGGTTCACGCTTGCCGGGACAACTCTGCTTATTGCCCTGTTTGCACCAACGATCGGCGCGGCTGTTGGCAATCACCTGAAGGGCTTTATGGAACATGCCCATGATATTCCGGTTGACGGGTTTGCGCTGAAAGCTCTTTGGCGGGACACTGGCCAATCCATCGCCTTGATCGTCGGTCTGCCGCTCATGGCTTTGGTGGTTATGGCGATTGCTGGAAATATGGTTCAGCACCAACTGGTGTTCACCGCTGAAACCATGAAGCCAAAACTCTCCAAGGTGTCGCCGCTGTCTGGGTTCAAGCGGCTTTTTTCCAAAGACAGTTTGGTCAACTTCGCCAAAGGGTTGGCGAAGATCTTTGTAGTGGGAGCCCTGATGGTTGTCGTCCTGTGGCCACACCGGGACGAAGCGGACATCATGATCTTCGCAGATCCGGTCATTTTGCTGGAAGAAGCGCGATTTCTGATCCTTCAGCTGCTTGGCGCTGTGATGGCATTCATGACGGTGGTGGCAGCTGCTGACTATGCTTATCAGAAGAACAAATGGTTCAATAAGCAGAAGATGTCCCTTCGTGACGTTAAGGATGAGTACAAGCAAACAGAAGGCGACCCACACGTTAAAGGCAAAATCCGGCAACTCCGCATGGAGCGTTCCCGCAAGCGCATGATGGCAGCTGTGCCGGATGCAACAGTGGTTGTAACCAACCCGACTCACTTTGCGGTGGCGCTAAAATATGAAGACGGCATGGGAGCACCACTGTGTCTTGCCAAGGGAACTGATGCTGTCGCATTGAAAATCCGTGAATTGGCCAAGGAAAAGAAGATTCCAGTGGTGGAAAACCCACCTTTGGCCCGTGCGCTCTATGCGAGCGTTGAGATTGAGCAGGAAGTGCCCGAAGAACATTATAAAGCAGTGGCGGAAGTCATCGGCTTCGTTTATCGCATGCGGAACAAGTCCAGCTGGCGATCAGGATAATGAGATCTGGCGCTATTCATCCACACGACCAAGCGGTGGTTTGGTTGAATTTGGTTGCTGTTCGCAGAATGCTGGAAGAAAGCCTGAAACCGATTCGGGCTGAGGAGTTACACGACGATGAGTGAATTTGACGGTGCGGCGAATGAGCCCCTGATTGACCGGCCTGAACGGGCTGGCAGTTTGTGGTTGCTGATTTTGCTGGCGCTGGTTCTTGTCGGAGCTGCTGCAAGCTTTGCGCTCATGGACCGGGCTCAGGCTCAACCCTTCGTCTTGGGTATGTTGGGCATTCTCGCCGTCATTGGAGTTTTCTGTCTTTTTGCTGGCGCTATCGGGTTCTTGCGCCTTGCCTCCCGCACAAATGAATCCAGTCCAATCGCTGCTGCCTTTCTAGCTACCCTGGAAGACGGTGCTTTGGTCACGGATCAGGATGGACGTCTCGTCTATGCCAATCAGGCCTATGCTGATCTGACCGGTGCGGAAGGGGCTTCAGACGTTCGTGTAATCGAACGGGTGTTTTCCAGCGACCCAGATGCTGCTGATGCCATCTATCGCCTTTCTCAGGCAATGCGTGATGGACGCCGGGCGCAGGAAGAAGTTCGTATGTTGTCGCCGCTCGGGCGCACGGAGGGTGGCCCGCGTTGGTATCGGGTGCTGGTCCGCCCTGTAGATGTGTCAGCCAAAGGCCGGTCGGCACGCCGCCTGACCGTGTGGCAGCTCTCAGACATTACCCGCGATCGGGCCGAGCAGGAAAATTCGTTTCAGGAACTGCAGCGGGTTATCAACTTCCTGGATCATGCGCCAGCCGGTTTCCTGTCCTGCGATGCATCCGGTCAGGTCGTTTATCTCAACGCGACGCTTGCCGACTGGCTCGGATATGACCTGGCCCAGTTCGAGGTGGGTGATCTCTCCCTGATCGATATTGTACGCGGTGATGGGGCGGAGCTGATCCGGTCCGTCAAGGGCCACGCGGGAGAGGTCAAGAGCGACACGTTTGACCTTGATCTTGTGACGCGGTCTGGCCGCGGTCTGCCTGTTCGGTTGCTGCATCGTGTGCCGTTTGGGGAAAATGGTGTTGCCGGGGACAGCCGCACACTTGTTTTGAACCGTTCGCGGGGTGAAGAGGCATCCGAGGCGCTGCGGGCGGCAGAAGTGCGTTTTGCCCGCTTCTTTAACAATACGCCGATTGCCATCGCCTCTCTCGACAAAGAGGGCCGCGTACTTCGCACCAATGCACCGTTCCTGAAGTTGCTCGGTGCGGTGGATATGGATGAGGGTGCGCCAAAACTTGAGGCTTATGTTGCCGAGAGTGGCCGAGACCACCTTGGCAAAGCGCTTAGCGCGGCTTCCCAAGGCATTGGCGAGATTGCACCAATTGATATTCCGCTGAGCGAAGGACATGATCCGCGCTCGGCTACGTTCTACGTTTCAGCTGTTCAGGATGGGGAAGGGGACGGGGAGACGACCATCGTCTATGCGCTTGAAACCACCCAGCAGCGCACGTTGGAAGCGCAGTTTGCCCAAAGTCAGAAGATGCAGGCGATTGGTCAGCTGGCCGGCGGCGTCGCGCACGACTTCAACAACGTCCTGACAGCGATCATTGGCTTCTCGGACCTGCTTTTGGCAAGCCATCGTCCAACAGATCCGTCCTTCCAGGACATCATGAATATCAAGCAGAACGCCAACCGCGCAGCTGGACTTGTCCGTCAGTTGCTTGCGTTCTCCCGTCGTCAAACGCTGCGCCCGCAACAACTCGCTCTCAATGATGTTCTGGCTGATCTTTCCATTCTTCTGGACCGCCTTTTGGGCGAGAAGGTCGAGCTGCAGGTGATCCATGGCCGGGACCTGTGGCCGGTTATGGCTGACCTCAACCAGCTGGAACAGGTGATTGTGAACCTTGCTGTCAACGCTGGCGATGCAATGGCCGATGGCGGCAAGCTGACAATCCGCACAACCAATGTGTCAGCCGAAGAATCGACCAAATTTGAAAACACGCGCGGCATGCCTCCGGGCGAATACGCGCTTGTCGAAGTCGAAGACACCGGTCACGGCATTCCGGCCGATGTCATGCAAAAGATCTTTGATCCGTTCTTCTCTACAAAAGAAGTGGGCAAGGGTACGGGCCTAGGTCTTTCAACGGTTTACGGGATCGTCAAACAAACTGGCGGGTTCGTCTTCTGCACCAGCGAGGTGGACATTGGCACAACCTTCCGTTTGTTCCTGCCGCGCCATATTCCGGACATCGTAGAAGAAGCAAAACCTGTTGCCCAAGAAGCCGAGAGCGAGAAAACCGCTGACCTCACGGGGTCTGCATCCATCTTGCTGGTCGAGGATGAAGAAGCCGTACGGGCGTTTGCAGCGCGTGCCTTGGCGTCTCGCGGTTACACAGTCTATGAGGCGGGATCGGGAACCGAGGCGCTCGAAGTCATGGACGAAAATGACGGCGCAGTTGATCTTGTGGTTTCAGACGTCGTGATGCCGGAGATGGACGGTCCATCCTTGCTTGTTGAGCTGCGCAAGACACGGCCTGACCTGAAAATCATCTTTGTCTCGGGCTACGCAGAAGATGCCTTTGAAGAAAACCTGCCCGAAAACGAGCAGTTCGACTTCCTGCCAAAACCGTTCACCCTCAAGCAGTTGGCGACAAAAGTGAAAGAGGTCTTGGAAAGCTGAGGGGGAAGAACCCCGGCTCTTTTCAAGTGATTTGACTTTAGGTTGGATCTGATTAGTTTGTATCTCATGGGGTTTGCGAATACCCCGTGAGGCGACGGCCCAAATTCGCGTCCTTTTAATCCTGAAACATGGAAGGGCGCATCATGCCGTCACCAAATGCCATTACCGCTTCCCAACTGAACCGTCTTATCGGAACACCGGACTGCCCGGTTATCATTGATGTGCGCATTAATGAGGATTTTGAGGCAAATCCGACGTTTATCCCGACCGCCTTCAGGCACTCTCACCGAACCATTGAGAACCTTGTTCCTGACCTTGCCGGTCGAAAGGTGGTGGTGGTCTGCCATGGTGGTTTGAAGCTGAGCGAAGGGACAGCTGCGCTTTTGAGACTTCATGGTATTTCTGCCGAATATCTGGACGGCGGGGCGGAGGGCTGGAATGCCGCCGGTTTTGTTCGCATTCCAGCTACATCCGTTGCTTCTGGCAATGTGCCCGGCGAGCAAATCTGGGTGACGCGGCACCGCCCCAAGATCGACCGGATTGCCTGTCCATGGCTTATCCGGCGGTTTATCGATCCAAAGGCCCGGTTCCTGTTTGTTTCTCCCTCGCAGGTCCAAGGTGTCGCCGATCGTTTTGGCGCTGTTCCTTTTGATGTGGAGGACGTTTTCTGGAGCCACAGGGGAGATACCTGCACGTTTGACACAATGGTTGAAGAATTCGGCCTTAAGAGTGAGGCGCTGGAGCGCCTTGCCCTTGTCGTGCGGGCAGCCGATACAAACCGGCATGATCTTGCGCCACAAGCCGCAGGTCTGCTTGCTGTCTCTGTCGGGTTGTCGCGCATGTTCATGAATGATCTTCAGCAACTTGAGGCTGGACTTGGCCTATATGATGCGTTCTATCGCTGGGCTCGGGATGCGAGCGATGAAGGTCATGATTGGCTGGCAGCGGCGAAGCGGGGGTGAGTGGTGGATCAGCGATCAGAAATGACCACGCGGGCGATGGAAAATTCGCCCTCAGATCACGGCTCTCCGGGGTGGCAAGCGCTTTTGCGCGTGTTTCTCAATATCGGGCTTTTGTCCTTTGGCGGGCCGGCAGCACAAATTGCCCTCATGCATCGCAAGCTGGTTGACGAGACCAGATGGTTGTCGGAGCGCAGCTTCACCAATGCTCTGGGCTTTTGCATGTTGTTGCCGGGTCCGGAGGCGATGCAGCTGGCGACCTATGCCGGCTGGCGGCTGAAAGGCGTTGCAGGCGGATTGCTTGCAGGCCTGTTGTTTGTCCTGCCCGGTGCGGCGGTCATTTTCCTGCTCGGGACGATTTATGCCCTTTATGGGCAAGTTTCCGTGCTTGGTCAGGCTTTTCTCGGCATCAAGGCTGCCGTCCTTGTCATTGTCTTTGAAGCGCTCTTGAAGCTGTCGCGGCGCGCCCTGACCAATCCTTCGCAATGGGTTCTCGCAGGCTTGTCTTTCTTCGCGATCTTCTTTCTGGCTGTGCCGTTTCCGTTGATCGTATTGCTGGCGGCCGGGTACGGAGCTGTTGCCTACCGTGAAGACGCGGCGGAGGGCGCGGAGGTTGCGGTAACGGTCTCTACCAAGCGCACACTTGCAACGGTTCTGATCGGACTTGTTGTCTGGTTCGCCCCTCTCGTAGCCGTTGGGGCCTTGTCGGGCGTGCCGATCCTCAGCGAAATTGGCCTGTTCTTTTCAAAGCTCGCAGTCGTCACCTTTGGCGGAGCCTACGCGGTTCTGGCTTATATGGCGCAGGATGTGGTGACGCAGAACGGGTGGCTGACCGCCGGGGAAATGATGGACGGGCTCGGCTTGGCCGAAACAACGCCGGGACCACTCATTCTCGTCACCCAGTTCGTGGCCTTTCTGGCCGCTTTCAAGGAAGGGGGAGTGGGGTTGGCCCTAGCAGGGGGCATGGTGGCGCTTTGGGCAACCTTTGCGCCATGTTTCCTCTGGATCTTTGCAGGTGCACCTTACATTGAATGGATATCGGCCCAACGGCGTTTGAAGGGGGCTCTGACGGCGATTATTGCCGCAGTCGTTGGCGTGGTGCTCAACCTGTCGGTCTGGTTCGCGCTGCATGTGCTCTTTGGTGAGGTGAGCGCACGCAAGCACGGGCCTCTGACACTTTGGATTCCGAACCTTTCCAGTCTCGATTGGCGCGTGCCCGTCATCACGCTCATCTGCGGCCTTCTCCTGCTGCGCTGGCATAAGATCCTGTTTCTGGTCCTCGGGATCGCAGCTGCTCTGGGGTGGGGGCTGTCACAGGTGTAATGAGGTTTCGCTTCGTGGGGGCTATTCCCACGAAGCAAAGTTCTTTTCCTTTGAGAGGGTTTGAAACCGCTCCTGCAGGGTGATCATGAAGCTGGCGCGATCACCGGTCCAATTGAACGCGTCGCCGACAAAGATGTCGCAGAAGAAGGGAACCAATAGCCAAGAGCCCCTCGGTAGCGCCTTGCCAAGACCATGGGTGAACACGGGAACGACCGGCACATCGGGGAAGCGCTCGGCGATATAGGACACGCCTTTCTTTAAGTCTATCATCTTCTCCGGTTCGCCGCGCGAGCCTTCGGGAAAGAGGATCAGAACCTTGTTCTGTTCAAGGGCGCCATAACAGCCTTGAAGAGGATCGACGGATTTCTTTGCACCGCTGCGCTCCACTGGAATGATGCCGAGCACATGTTCGGAAATCCACTCCATCTTCGGGGTTGAAAAGAAATAATCGGCCGCTGCGACCGGCTTGATGTCTTTCAGGCGGTCCAGAGGCATCAGGGCCATCAAGACCATCGTGTCGAGATGGCTGTTGTGGTTGGCGACAATGATGGCCGGACCTGTGTCCGGCAGGAGTTCCTTGCGCCGAACATTCAGCCCCAGCAGAAAGAGCACTGCTATCTTGATGAAGATATAGAAGACCTTCTGCAGCATGCGTTTGCGGCCTAGTAGAAGAAGAAACGGGTGAAATGGAAGAAGATCGCCGCGGTGAAGGTCAGGCTGTCGATCCGGTCGAGAATGCCGCCATGACCGGGAATGAGGCTGCCTGTGTCCTTGACCCCGAGGTCCCGCTTCAGGGCTGAAACCGTGACGTCTCCCACAAAGCCGGCGACCGGGATGATAAGACCGATTGCCGCCGCATGAGCCAAGGAAAACGGCGTAACTAGGGGTGCAGTGAGAACGGCAAGCACGAACGTGGTGCCAACTCCGCCGAGAAAACCTTCCCAGGTCTTGTTCGGACTGACACCGGGAATGATCTTGTGGCGTCCGAACATCTTGCCCCAGGTGTATTGGGCAACGTCATTGAACTGGGTCAGAAACACAAGGAACAGCAACAGTCCGGGGCCGCCCGCGCCGCCATCGGTCACCGGCGGCAAGGTGATGAGAAAGGCCGCATGGCTGATCGAGAACACGCACAGCATCAGGCCCCAATTCAGCGTTCCGACCGACTTCAGGAACCCGTCCGTCTGCTGGGAGATCAGGCTGGCAAAAGGCAGGAACAGGAACATGTAGACCGGAATGAAGACCGCAAACATGCCGTAATAGCTGTCATAGACCCAGAAATACTGGATAGGGATTGAAAGATAGGCCCAGAGCAGCACCCGTCGGTCGGCCCGTCGTGTCGGGATCATTGAGAAATACTCTTTTAGCGCCAGAAAGCTGATGAGGCCGAACACGATGATCGAGATAACTGGGTTGACGAGGAAGGCGACCGTGAAGATCCCGATCATGACCCACCAGCTTTGGGTTCGTTGAACCAGTTCGCTGACATCCTTTGCAGAGCGCTTCGAGATAGTGAATACGATGATGCTGGCTACGATCAAAAGCCCCCAGATACCGGCAATCGCCCAATGAAAGGATGTCATGGTCGGGATTGCTCCAGTTCACGAAGGGCGTTGCGGGCACGGTTCCAGATGGTCCAAAGAGACAGGCCGCACGCGAGGGTAAACACGATGGTGAAAAGCAGCGGGCTCGTCACGCCGATGGCGGTCAAGGCGCCACAGGTTCCATAAAGAACAGCCCGGTCGCTTTTGCCAAAGGGGCCGTCATAGCGTCGGCTCGCTCCAATCTGGACGCCGATGATGCCAGTCATCTCCACGATGATCGCCAGCACCACCAGACCAACGGCAAGGTCCGGTCGAATGAAGGGAAGGGCTGCAAAGGGCAGGTAAAGCGCGACATCCGATACCACATCGCCCAGCTCATTGAGAATCGCGCCAAGACTTGATTTCTGGTCGTGTTCGCGGGCCAGCATGCCGTCGATGGCGTTCAGGCCCATGCGGACGAACAGGATTACGGGTAAAAGGACAAAGGGCCAGATGCTGGCCGGGAAGGTGTAGATGGCGAGGCCTTCCACAACAGACAGGGCAAGAGCGCCGATGGTCACCTGATTGGCAGTGATGCCAGCACTGGCAAGTCTGTTGCAGAGAGGGCGGAGAATGTTCTGAAATCGGGACTTCAGCTGATAAACGGTGGGCATGGAAGAGCTTTACTGGTCAATTTTGCTCACCATGCGTCACCTCTGTCTGCAATTCAACTTTTCTCATTCATTAAGCAGCCTGGGATGTTTCCCATCGTTCATTCTGGCGCTGCCCCACGCTGCTCCAGCGGAATTGCGTTTCAGGTCTGCAACAGGCGTTACCGCTCGTTATAGTCTACGATCTGCCTGCCTCTAAGTTTGCATTCGGCTTCCAATACCGAATAAGATCACATTCGGATCTTCAGCTGTCCGGTCGATCGAATAACTGATGGTGACCGTTTTCTCATAGTCTCCAGTCACTTTGGAATTCTGGAGCCGTTTGATCGGATATCGAGTGCTTTCCCGAGCATACTTGTCGCAGATTTGGGTCGCTAAACCGTTGCCGATTGTGTCGCGTTCCTTCCGGGCCTGCTCTGCCTGGGACGTGCCTCGGTTTTTGTCGGTTTCCATAATCCCGACAAATCCCTCGGCGATGCGAGTGATAGAAACGCACCGACTAAAATCTGCTGTTCCTTGCGTCAAACCGCTATTCTTGCAGACGAGTTCTTCCGGATTCAATTTCGGTTCAGGTGCCGGACCCGAGCCATCAGATTGGCAGCCATTTAAGAGCAATGCGACAGGTAAGACGAGATACTTCAAATGAACCTCCGTTTTCTTCCGAAGGTTGTGAAGTGCTTGATATTCAAACCCAAGTGGTTTTGCTGGCGACTGCCCGATAAATTGTGGATTTTCCCAAGGGGGTAAATGTCCCTAACCAATCCTCGGACAGCTGCTGGATTGTTCAGCGCTGGATTTCAGGCCATTGAGGCTGTTCTGCGTGTTGGCGTTACCCGGCAGGACAAAGCTTTGTTCAAGGGCGGTGCTGGCATTGTTTATGACGGCCAGCTCCTGCACCGCAAAAGTGTTGCAGGCGGCTCCAGTGAACCGTACGCGAATGCGGATAACGCGGTTTCCGTTGTTAGACGGCCCAAACTCTTGATCAAGCGCCGGGTTATCGCCCGCCATGACACGCTCCATGACCACCATGTTGGCGCTATTTTGCACGACCTTGGTTCCCCGCTCGTTGGCGCTGGTCACTAGTGCGGTGCGAACTGTCTGCGGATCAGCCGCGATATTTACGCTTTGCGCTCCCTGCGGAACGGTCAAGGTAGGCTGTGTTGTCTCCGGAGTGGTCGGTTTTGTGCTGGACTGGCATGCGGCCAGCGACAGAGCAAGAACAACAGGGGCGTATCGTTTCAGCATGGCACTCTCGGCAGATTTTTCTACGTCACTTAACGGCAAGTCTAGGGCGAAATACTTATAAATGCATTGAGGCCTTTGGCAATGTTGTGCAGTCGGATTTAAAATCCACCGCCTGTGGTGAAGCCTCCACCGCCAAACCCACCGCCGGAACTGAAACCGCCACCTCCAAAGCCGCCACTTGAACGAGAGCGTCCGCCCATACTTGTGGGCAGGCCAGAGCCTTTCGGGAAACCGACCCGTCCTCCACGTGGCTTGCGCCATTTATGTGAGCGTTCGGCGCGGGCCCAATATTCGGCAGCATCCAGACCGCCTTTGACCAGTTCGCCAAGAAGTACGGTTGCCAGACTGTTGTCGGAGAAAGTCGATTCCCAGCGGTCATATCCTTTTGAGCGGAAACGCGTACTAACATCAGCCAATTGACTGCGCCGAGCAGAAATATCTCGTTGTAGTTCCCGGTCTTGGCGAATTTCGCGGGTGAGGGCCTCCATCCGCCCGCTCAAATCCTCGATCTGCCGGACGATTTTCTCGTCTTCCGGTGAAGGCGTGGCGAGTGCTTCGCGCCAGAGTTCATCCAGATCATCCCCTCTCAATGAAGTGGCCAGATGTTCTTCGGCTTTCTGGTAGTCAGCATCATCCCCGGTGCTGTAGTCCTTGATTGCCTGAGCAACTGTTTCGATGGCCTTGTCGAGAGCGTCAATTCGGGAGTCATAGTCAGCCACCTGCGCGTTATAGGTCTCGATTTTCCCAATCAGGTCCTCGCCTGCTGCATTCTCCATGGCAGAACGACTCAGTGCATCAAGACGAGCAACTTCTACCTCTGCTTGCTCCGCACAGCGTTCCGCATGGCTCTGGAGGCGCTCAGGCAAGCTGGTTAGCATCGCGTAGTTGTCGCGTGCATCATGGAAATCGATGATTCCGGCAACCCAGCGGTCCAGCGCACGGGTCAGGCCGCGGTGGTTGTAATCCGGAGTGCCAAAGCCTCGCTGCCACAGATACACAAAAAGAGCGTCGTCCTCATAGGCCTTGCCTTTCTCTGCCTGATCCTGAATTGCAGTTTGCGCCTTTGAAGCTGCAGCTTCTGCGGTCTTTTGAGCGTTGAGGGCAATGTCACGCTGCGCAAGGAATGCCGTGTCGCCGTCAAGCGTGTCATCAACAGCTTCCATCAGGCTGTCGACCCGGTCTTCGGCATCCGTCTGTGCGGTGATGATTGTTTCGCGTTCCGCATCCAGTTGCGCGCGCTCTGTTTCCCGCTCGCGAAGCGTTTCGGTCAAAACCTTCAAGTCAGCGCTGCGCTTATCCAACAGGCGGCGTGCTTCGCGGGCCGCGGAATCCAGACGGATGTCCAGAGTTTCAATGGATTGCGTGTCCAGCCGGAACCGCGCCAGATCCTTGTAGGCTTCACCCTTGCGGGTCTGGAAATCGGCAAATGAGCGTGTGGCCCGTTCAATGCGGGTGCCTAGCTCCGCTTCTTCTCGGCGAAGATCATTCAGAGCTGCATCAATGGAGGCAAGGGTTTGGCGTCCGGTCAGCATGGCTCCACCTCATTTTTTTGTTTTGCAGAAGGTTGCCTTACCATTTGGTGATTGCTCCGTCCTTCACGCCCCGGGCCCACTCGATATCCAGAACACCCTGCTTTTTTGTGCCAAGCAGGCTGTCCTGCACAATGCCGTCCTGCACCTTGTCATCACGAACTTTGCGATAAAGCGCTGGCGTGACACGCTGGGCCCAGAGGGAGACCTCTTGCGTTTCGTTGTTTTCTTCTGAAACAATCTTTCGGGTCAGGGCGTTGCCGTCGGGTCCAATCGCTTCCACAACAATGTAGTAGTTGGCCTGTGTGCGATTGACGTCTGGTACACGTTCCACGCCGGTCATGGTGCCGGGGCGAGAAACAATGCGGACTTCAAAAACCTGATTGAGTGCTGTTGCGATATCGCGAAGGTCGTCGACTGCCTTGCGGGCTGTTTCGACGTTTCCGTCTTCGGCAGCGAGCTTGCCAGTCGTCGCAAGTCGGTCAGCTTCTGCAACGATCTCCGGATCATTGGTGAGCGATTTAACACGCTCAGACAGGGACGCGATGGATTGCGGGATAGTTTCGGTCAGTTCCTGTTGAAGCGCAATCGCCGCCCGTTCTCTTGGGGCAACGACGAGGAATTGCCAGGCCAACACGGCGATCACGAGTGCAGCCAGCGCCCCACCTGCCCATTTCGACCAAGTCGCACGTGTGACGTAAATCGTCGCCAGCATGCGGGAAAACCCGCTGCCTTTCGGCTTATAGACGAAGCGATCCGCCTTCAGGTCCTCAACACCGGCTTTCAGGATGTGATCAGGAACATCGATGCCTTGCGACTTGTAGATTTCGCGCAGCCGGTTGAGCATATAAGCGTCCCGGTCGTCTGCCGCGATTTCCTTTTCTACAACCGCCTGTTCGTGACGCAGTGTGTCCACCACGTCCATGGCCATCATCAGGTCATCCAAAGGTGCCTGAGTCTTGTCTGCCATCTGTCTCATTCTCCTGGTCCGCATCAGGTCCCGGCAAGGCCCTTTGATGCCGATCGGTTTTCAATATCAAAAAATGCGAAGAGGCAAGTTTCGCCTGCCTCTTCGTTGTTGCTTCTGATTTCGGCAGTGAAATCTGGCCCACCGAAATCAGGCCTGCCGAAGTGGGGCAAGGTCAGCTCATCAAGGCATTGCCTTCAGCTGCCAGTTTGGCGAGGCGGCGTTTGCCGTCTTCAACTGCAGTGCGGATTTCTTCGGAGTTTTTAGTCGACATCTCACGCATCTCATTGATGATTTCGCGGGAAGACACCTGAAAGTTCACAACAGAATCGACCAGCTTCTTTACAGATGCGGCTTGAACTGTCGGACCGTAACCGGCTTTCAGAGCCTCCTTTTGAACCGCATCACCAATTTCGGCGAGGGTCTCAAGGCTCTTGTTCACACCGTCTTTCATCGCATTCAGCGTTTCGGTGGATTCGTGCAGACCTTGCAGGCCTGTGAAGGACGCATTGAGGGCTGTCAGAACAGATTCGTTGGTCGAGAAAAAGCTGACCGACTGCGCATAGACTCGCTCCTTGGCGTTGGTGGTCTGCATCAACCGCGCCATGATGATTTCTGACGTATTGTAGCCAATGGTCAGGTTGTCAGAGAGGTCCTTGGCGATCTGATAGCGCTTCTCCTCATCTTGCATTTCACGCAGGCGCTCGTCGCGGGCAAGCTCCAGACGGGCTTTTTGAGCCTGGTCATCGCCGGTGTAAGCCGCAACTTCGTTGGACGCGTTTTCCAGGTTTGCCTTGGTCTGGTCCAGCTTGGCTGTCGCGGTGTTGAGCAGTTCAAACGCAGTAACCTCGGCCTGTTTCAGCGCGCCGCGGAAATCGCGGTAAGCCTCCAGGATGGTCTGTTCCCGCTCGATCTGATCCTTTGTGGCCGCCGCAACATCCTTGTAGGTGGTGCGAATGTCGTCGAAGCGATCAGAAATCGTGCCGCGGGTAATGTCACGCCACTTGTTGGAGAGGTTCTCCATCATGGAGATTTTGCCGTCCGCCAACTGGTCGACGAGGGATTTGGCATCATCGCGAATGGAGTTGAAGCTTTCGGTGATTGTCTCGTAGCGCTCACCGATATCCATTTGCTGGACTTGAGTTCGCACAACTTCATTAAAGTTGGATGCTTGGCCCAGTGTGCGTGTAATCACGGCAACCTTGTCCGGAGATAGATCGGAAATCTGCTCAAGCAGAGCGTTGATCGGCGCATTGGCTTCGCTTTCCACGGCAATACCGAGGTCGCGAAGTTTGGTCAGGGCGTTGTCCAGATACTGCAGTGGAGACAAACCGCTCCATGATTGAGTTGCCGGTACATTCTCTGGTGCGGTTGTTGTGTCCACCATAAAAACCTCCTCGCATTCGTGCCCGCTGTGTTGCCTCGGGCTCATTTTCTATTATGCGGCGGGCTTAGTAAGGCCAGCCATTGTTAACAGTGTCAACGCTCTTGCCGCATGGTTATGACAAGGATAAGGCGGTGTTACCGATCCGTGACACTTTATTCGGTGTTGCTGGTGATATCGGTGCTGCGACCCGGTCACGCAACCTGAGCAACTGCGATTTGAGCCGCCAGTCGCGCGTTGTTCCGCACAAGGGCAATATTCGTCTCGAGACTGCGCCCATCTGTCAGCTCAAAGATTTTCGCCAAGACAAATGGTGTCACGTCCTTACCCGTAATCGCGTCGGCTTCTGCTGTCCGAATTGCAGCGTCGATATGTTCAGCCATGTCTTCTTGGGAGATTTCGGCCTCAGACGGCACAGGATTGGTGACCAGAACTCCGCCATGATCTTCAAACAGGGTGCGGGTCGCGATAAAAGCCGCAATTTCTTCCGGTGTGTCCATTCGGTAAGGCGCCGCAAGTCCGCTTTTTCGAGACCAGAAGGCCGGCAAATCGTTTGTGCCATATCCGATTACGGGGACACCTTTGGTTTCCAAAACTTCGAGTGTCTTTGGAATGTCGAGCAGGGCCTTTGCGCCAGCTGCCACAACACAAACTGGTGTCCGGCCGAGCTCTTCAAGGTCTGCGGAAATGTCGAACGTTTTTTCTGCGTCTTTGTGAACGCCGCCAATGCCACCGGTGGCAAAAACAGAAATCTCTGCCGCATGAGCTGCCATCATTGTGGCAGCAACGGTGGTTGCGCCGGGCTGCCCCGTGGTGAGGGCGAGGGCAAGATCAGCGCGGGAACACTTTAGGACATTTTCTGCCTGTGCGAGACGGTCGAGGTCTTCGGGTTCCAGGCCAATGCGTAGTCGCTTGTCGAGAACTGCAATGGTTGCCGGAACAGCGCCATTATCTCGGATATCCTGTTCCACCATGCGCGCTGTTTCTACGTTTTTTGGAAAGGGCATGCCATGGGTGATGATAGTGGATTCCAGCGCAACAACAGGCTTGCCGTTTTCCTTGGCATCGCGCACTTCGCTGCTCAGGCTCAAAAGGGAAGAAATCTGCACGTTACAACCTTCATGTGATTTGGCTTTATGGGTTTTGGACCGGTGGGAACTCGTGGTCTCAAGTGGTGTTCTAAAGGGATTGGGACAGGTCGTCCCAAGAATATTTCGCAGCAGTTGCACCGTTGCTGGTCAATGTGCGGGTCGCCGCCGCCCGTCCGTACTGAATGGCTTTTTCAAGACCAAGTTCTCGAGAAAGCGCAGCAAGGGTTCCGGCGATCAACGCATCTCCGGCGCCAGTAACATCCATCGCGGAGACCTCAAGTGCGGGCAGGTGCTGCGGAGTTGATCGCTCCCCGGCCCAATAAAGTCCGTCTGCCCCAGCAGTTAGAATAACGGAGCCTGCGCCCATGTGTTGCAGCGCTGTGACTGTGTCCTGTGGTGTGGTTGGGCGCGTGCCTTCGAGCAGCGCTGCAGCTTCCGCACGGTTGATGAAGAGCAGATCACAGGCCGGCAAGACCGCTTTTAAGCGTCCCGCTTTCGTGACTGATACGGCATCAAGTGCCAGAAACCTGTCTTGCTTGGCGCTCGCAATGCCTTGCAAGACGGGGACAGGCAGGTTGGCATCGGCAAACCAGATCATATCCGTTTGATCTTGAGCGCGGCGGACAGCGTCTTCAAAGAGTGTTGACGGTGCAGTCTCCAGTATTCTTCCTTCAACGCAGGCCATCGCCATCTGACCGTCTGGCTGATGAAAGGCGCAGTATCTGCCTGTGGCTTCTGTTGTTCGTTCTATTAAATGCGGAACAACACTGGTCTCTTGTAATCTGGACATGATCCGCGCAGCGGCATCATCTTGGCCCACCGCGCCGTGAAGTTCGGTGCAAACCCCGAGTTTGGCCAAACCCACAGCTACGTTCGTGGCCACACCGCCCAGGCTTTCGTGAAACCGGGCTGGTGTCGAGGTGTCCGGCTGCAGTTCGACATCTGCATGGACGATTGTGTCGAGATGAACAGCACCAAAACACCAAACGGGTTTGGAATTGCCTGCGGATGGCTCAGGGCGCATCTTGTGCGCGCTCCTTCGTGAAAGAAGATCGTGGACCTGTGCCTATCAGGTGTCGCCTGTCGCCTCAAGTGCAGAGTGATTCCATCATGTTCATTCTAACGAGGCGGAAAATTACCGTAGCGTAAGTTTCAATATGTCCCCATGTGAACACATTGAGAACAAAGCATAAATTCATTTGTTTTTTCATTAACTTAAAATTCATTGTCAAATGAGAACAAAATAGGTACATATTCATCAGTTTGAAACGGCTTGCCCGTCGTGGAATAAGGAGCGGAAAGCATGTCGCAAAGCACACTTCGTCTCGTAGAAAGCAGCCAGATGGACAAGACTAAAGCGCTTGATGCAGCGCTCTCGCAAATTGAACGAGCCTTCGGAAAAGGCTCCATCATGCGGATGGGGCAGGGGCAGGCCGTTGAGGTTCAGGCCGTCTCCACCGGATCACTCGGGCTAGATATTGCGCTTGGAATTGGTGGTTTGCCGAAGGGGCGGATTGTCGAGATTTATGGCCCTGAATCTTCTGGTAAAACGACCCTAGCGCTGCACACTGTTGCAGAAGCGCAGAAAACTGGCGGCATTTGCGCGTTCGTGGATGCCGAGCACGCGCTGGACCCGATTTATGCACGCAAGCTCGGCGTCAATATTGATGATCTTCTGATTTCTCAGCCAGATGCGGGTGAGCAGGCGCTGGAGATTGCAGACACCTTGGTTCGTTCCGGCGCGATTGATGTTCTGGTCATCGATTCCGTTGCAGCTCTCACGCCAAAAGCAGAGCTGGAAGGTGAAATGGGCGACAGCCTGCCAGGCATGCAGGCTCGCTTGATGAGCCAGGCACTCCGCAAGCTCACGGCCTCCATTTCCAAGTCGAACTGCATGGTGATCTTCATCAACCAGATCCGCATGAAGATCGGTGTGATGTTCGGCTCGCCTGAAACTACAACGGGCGGCAATGCGCTGAAATTTTACGCTTCTGTCCGCCTCGATATCCGCCGGATCGGTGCGATCAAGGACCGCGATGAGGTGGTTGGCAACCAGACCCGCGTGAAGGTCGTGAAAAACAAGCTGGCTCCGCCATTCCGTCAGGTCGAGTTTGATATCATCTACGGAGAGGGTGTCTCCAAGATGGGTGAATTGATCGACCTTGGTGTTAAAGGCGGAATCGTTGAGAAATCAGGAGCCTGGTTCTCCTACAACAGTCAGCGGCTGGGGCAAGGGCGCGAAAACGCCAAGCAGTTCTTGCGCGACAATCCGGAAATTGCGGAAGAGATCGAACTGGCCGTTCGTCAGAATGCCGGATTGATCGCTGAAGCGATCATTGACCCGACAGGCGGTGAAGACGACGACAGCTGAGTTCGTCAACAACCGGTAGACATTCAGAGGCATCGGACAGCGTTCGGTGCCTCTTGTTTTTTGGCCTTGCAGACCCACTATTGTAGAGGCTTCTGGACAGGGTTTGCCTTGAAAGTTAAAAGGCATTTCCGGCTAACCGGTCAGGTATCGGTTTGGCCCACCAATTCCCATCGCGCTTTTGGCCAAAAGCGTTTTGCAGATCAAGGCGAGACCCCGCGTATGACCGGCGTTAATGACATCAGATCGACGTTTCTGGATTACTTTTCCAAGAACAGCCACGAGGTTGTTGAATCCGGACCTTTGGTTCCCCGAAATGATCCGACATTGATGTTCGCAAACGCGGGCATGAACCAGTTCAAGAACGTTTTTACCGGTTTGGAAAAGCGTGACTATTCGCGCGCAACGACTGCGCAGAAGGTGGTCCGTGCAGGTGGCAAGCATAACGACCTCGACAATGTCGGCTACACCGCGCGCCACCATACGTTCTTCGAAATGCTCGGAAACTTCTCCTTCGGTGACTATTTCAAGGACCGGGCGATTGAACTCGCCTGGAATCTGATTACCAAGGAATTCGGTCTACCGGCAGACCGTCTTCTGGTCACTGTTTTTGCCGAAGACGATGAAGCAGCCGTACTTTGGAAAAAGATCGCAGGGCTGAGCGACGACAAGATAATTCGGATCGCAACCTCTGACAATTTCTGGTCCATGGGGGACACTGGTCCGTGTGGTCCGTGCTCGGAAATCTTCTATGACCATGGCGACCATATTTGGGGTGGCCCTCCAGGTTCACCGGAAGAAGACGGGGATCGGTTTATTGAGATTTGGAACCTCGTCTTCATGCAGTTCGAGCAACTTGCTGATGAACGTGTAGATCTGCCGCGCCCGTCCATTGATACGGGTATGGGAATTGAGCGTCTTGCGACCATTCTTCAAGGTGTTCACAACAATTACGATATCGACCTGTTCAAGGCCCTGATTTCAGCGTCTGAGCATGAGACAGGGGTTGAGGCATCCGGTGATGCGCTGAGTAGCCACCGCGTGATTGCTGACCATTTGCGCTCTACCAGCTTCTTGATTGCCGACGGCGTATTGCCGTCCAATGAAGGACGCGGGTATGTGCTGCGGCGGATCATGCGCCGCGGCATGCGTCATGCGCATCTTCTGGGTGCTCGCGACCCGTTGATGCACAAGCTGGTGCCGTCCCTGATCCGGGAAATGGGGCGTGCTTATCCAGAGCTTGGCCGGGCAGAAGCCTTGATATCCGAAACGCTCAAGCTGGAAGAAACTCGCTTCCGCAAAACGTTGGAACGTGGTCTCGGATTGCTGGATACAGCAACTGGCGATCTGTCTCAAGGCGGCCAACTCGACGGGGAAACGGCGTTCAAACTCTATGACACTTACGGTTTCCCGCTGGACCTCACGCAGGATGCATTGCGAACCCGCGGGATTTCCGTTGATACGGACGGTTTTGACAGCGCGATGGAGCGCCAAAAGGCTGAAGCCCGGGCCGCATGGTCAGGGTCAGGTGGGGCCGCGACAGAAACGATCTGGTTTGCGCTGAAAGACAAAGTCGGTGCAACGGACTTCCTCGGCTATGAAACGGAGACAGCTGAAGGTGTGGTCAAAGGTTTGGTGGCTGATGATGGACAAGTCGACAAGCTGGATGCCGGGCAAGAGGGCTTTGTTATTCTGAACCAGACGCCGTTTTATGGCGAGTCTGGTGGTCAGGTTGGCGATGCCGGGTTGATGATCGGTGAGGGTGTTCAGGTCACCGTCAACGACGTTCAAAAGAAAGCCGATGGCCTGTTTGTTCATGCAGTCAAGGTTGAGGAGGGGACACTCACTCTCGACCAACCGTTGGAACTCAAAGTCGATCACGCACGTCGCACAGCCATTCGCTCTAACCACTCAGCCACGCACCTTGTTCACGAAGCGCTGCGCGAAGTGCTTGGAACACATGTTGCGCAAAAAGGCTCAATGGTGAGCCCGGAGCGGTTGCGGTTCGACTTCTCCCATCCAAAGCCGCTGTCGGATGAAGAGCTGGCTGTCACCGAAAAGTTTGCCAACGAGATTGTGCTCCAAAATGAACCAGTCGAAACCCGGTTGATGGCGGTTGACGATGCCATTGAAGCCGGAGCTATGGCGCTGTTTGGTGAAAAATATGGAGACGAGGTTCGCGTGGTTTCCATGGGAACAGCCCTTCATGGCGAAAAGGAAGGCAAGCCGTATTCGCTTGAGCTTTGCGGTGGAACCCATGTCAAGCGCACCGGTGATATTGGCCTTGTGACGTTGGTTTCTGAGGCTGCAGTGGCTGCGGGCGTGCGCCGTGTTGAAGCGCTGACTGGCTCGGAAGCGCGTGCCTATCTTGATGCGCAGGACAAGCGTGTGAAGGAAGTGGCCGCGATTTTGAAAAGCGGTATGGCGGACGTGCCTGCGCGCGTTGCGCAGCTGGTTGAAGATCGCCGGAAACTTGAAAAAGAACTGCAAGAGGCCAAGAAGAAGTTGGCCATGGGCGGTGGTGCTGGCGGCGATGCGGGAGGAGCTGTCAAAACCATTGGGTCAGTACAGCTGATGGGCCGCGTTGTGGACGGCATCAATGCGAAGGATCTGAAGGGCATGGTGGATGAAGCCAAGACCCAACTTGGGTCCGGCGTTGTGGTTCTCATTTCAACAGGTGAAGGCGGGAAAGCCTCCATTGTGACCGGCGTCACCAAGGATCTAGTTGAGAAGGTGAGCGCTGTTGATCTGGTTCGTCTTGGCTCGGAAGCTCTTGGTGGGCGCGGTGGTGGCGGCCGTCCGGACATGGCTCAGGCCGGAGGTCCCGATGGTTCCAAGGCCGATGCAGCGATCAAGGCGATTGAGGGTCATTTGGAAGGTGTTGCCTGATCTGGTTAGTTACCAGAAACAGAATCAAAAAGGCGGGCCAAGTGCCCGCCTTTTTTGAGGTTTCGTTGAGTTTCCCGTTTAGGGGAGGTCAGAGGGAAAAGGCAACGAACGCCATCAGTATGCTCGCAGTAAACGCGGATGTAACCAACATCAAAAGGTCGCTATCTTGCGGGGAGACAGTAGCGGTATCCGTGCGGTTTACATCAAAGGACATTGTATTCTCCTTTTCTCTGCTTGCTTTCTTAAGATGGATGTTGGATCACGAATTACAAGATCTCATCTTTCACTCTCGTTCACCGAAGCGTGAGGGGGCAGAAGAAGGGATGGGTGCGGGAGCGTGCTGTTCCTGTTAGCTTTTCTCCGGTTATGATTCCCAAGAGGCTTTGAAGGTGTCTCAAGTGCCGTTCAAGAAACTGCTCTACGATGTACTGGAAGACACAGGCCAGCAGCGGTTTGCCGCGCGAACAGTTCGCCACTTCCTAATCGCTTTGATTGTCGCGAACCTTTTCTTCGCAATCATTGAGACGGTGCCGGAAATTCGGGATACACAAGGCGGCTTGTTGACCCGATTGCAAATGCTGTCCGGTTTTATTTTTGTTCTGGAGTATATTGCCCGGCTTTATGTTGCCGATATGCACCCGCCTTTGCGCAAATATGGTCCGTTTTGGGCGCGTGTTCGCTATGGGGTGCACCCTGACGCGATCATAGATTTCCTTGCAGCTCTGCCGTTGCTTCTGATTTTCTTCCTGCCAAATACGGCGGTGACTGTTGTAGTGATCCTCCGGCTCCTGCGGTTTTTGAAGCTGGCCCGGTATTCTCCAGCTCTCCGGTCACTCCTGACTGCCATTGGCTCTGAGCGCCACGCACTCATCGGTTCAACGGTTATTATCTGTGGTGTCATCCTGTTGTCGGCCACTTTGCTTTATCTGGTGGAACATGATGATCAGCCGGAAGCGCTGGCAAGTATACCCCGGGCGATCTGGTGGGCTGTCACCACCATCACGACAGTAGGCTACGGTGATGTGGTGCCGGTTACTGACTTGGGACGTTTGATCGCCGGGTTTGTAATGTTGTTGGGCTACGGGTTGATCGCATTGCCAGTGGGCATCATCGCCTCCGCCTTTGCGCGCGAGATCCATAGTCGAGATTTTGTTGTCACGTGGTCGATGGTGGCCCGCGTGCCATTGTTTGAAGACTTGAGCGCGGCGGAAATCGCGGAGGTTTCCAAGTTGTTGGAAGCGCAAAGGGTTAGGGCAGGGACTGTCATCGCTGAAAAGGGCGAAATGGCGGACAAGATGTATTTTATCGCTGAAGGGGCCGCCGAAATTCGCGTTCTGGATAAAGTGATTTATCTTGACGATGGCGATTTCTTTGGCGAGTTGGCTCTGATCCAGCAGCGGCCCCGGGCGGCGACAGTGCGAGCAGTGCGCGACTGCGAACTGCTGGTTCTATCTGCACAAGCACTGCAGAAGCTGATGGATGACAATGCAAATCTGACCCACAAAATCCTGAAGGAAGCGGAGATCCGCATAGCCGCCAACCTGCAATCTTTTGGGGATTTAGCTGAGTCCGAACTCGCTTTGGCCGATATCTCCCCTCTTGATGAGGATGCTGATGCGGTTGAGCCTGACTTATTCAAGGACCCAAAACACAAAGACAGTTAAGCAGACCCTAGCTCTCTGCCATCAAGGCGTCATCGATTTCGTTGGCGCGAATATAGGCTGGGCGCTCTGCGACACGCTTTGCGTAGTTTTCGAAAACCGGCCGTCGCTCGATCGTTTCAAAGTGCAGCCCCCAAATGACCTGCGCCCCAACATAAACATCCGCTGCGGAGAAGTTATCTCCCGCAATGTATGGGGTGTTTTTAAGTGCCAGTTCGAGAGTGGCGAGCATATCAGTGTAATTGCCGTAGCCTGCCATGCGTTGCTTTTCCTGGGGAACGTCAAATCCGAGAGCTCTGCCAACCAGACAGGATTCCAGTGGCCCAGCGACAAAAAAGAGCCATCTGTAATAGTCTGCTCGCAGATCCAAAGTTGGGGCTAAGTTCTTTTCTGGAAAAGTATCTGCCAGATACGCGCAAATAGCAGCCGCTTCAGTGATCACTTTGCCCCTATGGGTGATGGTCGGCACCTTTCCCAAGGGATTGATTGCAAGGAATTCATCCGATTTCAGACTTTCGCCATAGTCCAATATCGTTGTTTCATAAGGAACTTCGATCTCTTCCAGCATCCATCTTGCAATCCGGCCACGGGACATCGGGTTTGTGTAAAGCACAAGGTCACTCATACTGAAATCCAATCAAATTGTTCCTGAAATGTTCTTTCTTAGTGAGCACATTTAATCACTCAACGTCAAGACGATATTTAAGGGTCGGGCGCGCCTGTCTTCTCACGTTCCAAACACGACCTGATACATTGTCCGCCCCGGCCAAAAGGTGAAAATACCCGCCAACACAAGAGCATAGATATAAAGTCCGATCATATTGCTCCGATGGGCCTTTATATTGCCCTGTCGAATGGCGCGAATGCTCTGCCATAGCGTGTAAAGCGTCAGTGGTATCAGGAGGTGGATCGGAGAAAAGGGGCCGATCATTCTGAAGCCAGAAATGAAGGCGGCGCTGATTGCGGTGATCAGCATAAGGCCGATCCAGACCCAACCCAACATCCGGTGGGCTCCTGTGCCTTTTGGCAGAAGCAGTTGAATACCACCCAACACAAAGGCTGCAATGGCGGCCAAGGCATGCAAAGGAACTGGAAAGCTGGCATTCATCAAAGGGGCTAAAGACATAACATAAGCTCCAATTGGTATTGGGACACTCTGCAGGTTTAATACCATCTAGCATCCCAACCCAATGGTAGTATGTCTTGAATATACCCTTGGTTTGATGTCAGACTTGGGAAAATGCGCTTTTGGCGCCGCCGGTTTTTTGCACTTGGAAGATCGAGCTGATGTCCGCAGCCGGAGGGTAGGGAAGCCGGACCGGAACTTCTTTCATGCGAGGTTGTAGAACCGGATTTCCAATGATCATTCTGTCCAAAAGGTCGTCCCATTGCTCTTGTTGTGACAAGCGTTGAATGTAGGCAGAACCACCCATAAGCGGCCATGCATCTGCAGCACAGCATTCGTAGAACAACATCAGTCTGGCGCGATCAGAGACATTGGGGGCAGAGCCATGCAGGGTCCGGGCATGGTGAACCGACATGCTTCCGGCTTTTCCGGTTATAGTCACTGCCTTCTCAATCTGGAATTCCGGATCGGCCGGATCGACCGCGCCGCAAAAAATGTTATCTGAACTGTTATGGTTCAAAATTGGGCCCTTGTGAGACCCTGGGATAACCTGAAGCGGGCCATTTTCCTCCGTGACATCTTCCAAAAAAACACCGAAAGCCAACATGTCGTCGTTCGTATGGGGATAGAAGGCCCAGTCCTGATGCCACTCGACCGCTGCTCCGCCGCCGGGTGCCTTTGCATTCAGTTTTGATGTTTGCAATACGGCATTCGGCCCGATTAATTGTCGCAACACCTCGGTGATCCCAGAATTTTTCAGAACGTCCCAAAAAAACGGATGTTGCTTGTGAGGAAGTTTGATCCGAGTCAGCTTCGGGGTCTCGAAACTATGGCCTTCATCCAGATCATAGACGTCATTGCTTTCAGTCACTCGTCTCGACCGATCAATGAAGTCGTGAGTAATTGACTGCATCTGGTGTAGCTGGTCTGCAGACACAACGTCTTCGACAAGAAGATAACCGTTCTCAAAGTAGAACTCGATCTGTTCATGGGTGAGCATCATGGTTCCTTTCTGTGTCTACGTTAAGCTTGGTATCGATACCACGGTTGATTTGGTATCGATACCAGCGTTTATTTAGCTCGTCAATTCTCACCGGGTAATCAGCGCAGGAGGCACGCCTTGGGTATGGGCAAGTGGGTCACAATGAAGGATGTCGCCGATCTTGCAAAAGTTGGAACGATCACCGTTTCTCGGGTCTTGCGCACTCCGGAGAAAGTCTCGGAAGCAAAGCGTCAACAGGTTGAAAAAGCGATTGAGAAATTGGGATATGTGCCCGACAACACTGCCGGGGCGCTGTCATCAAGCAAGAGCCGTGTGTTTGGAGCAATCGTATCTACGGTAAATGACTCGGTGTTCGCACAAACTCTTGACGGCCTTTCGAGCACCCTTCGGGCCGCCGGATATGAACTGCTTTTGACAAGTACCAACTACAATCCTGAGGTGGAAGAAGAGGCATTACGTGCGCTTCTTGCCCGTCGGCCGGACGGAATTGTCCTGACGAGTACATCTCACTCCATCGGGGTCACAAAACTCCTTGACGCCGTCAATATTCCGGTTGTCGAAGTTTGGCAGCTGCCATCTGAACCCTTGGACATCGCTGTTGGCTTTTCCAATTATCAGGCCGGATATGACATGGCTCGTCATTTGATCAACAGCGGCTGCGAAAACATTGCATTTATTGGCGGAGGTTGTGCGCGCGATGTGCGTGGGCTTCGCCGGCGAGAAGGATACAAGGACGCCTTAAAGTCTGCTGGCTTGGCACCGGTCATGTGGCCTAATGAAGATCAGGCAGCACTAACCGGGATTGAACTCGGAGCTGCAAGTTTCGAAAAGTGTTTGAACGTAAATCCGCATGTCGACGCTGTAATGTGCGTGAGCGATCAGGTGGCGGTCGGAGTTCTTTGCGAAGCCAGGAGACGTGATGTGGATGTCCCTAACGACATGTCTGTATCAGGATTTGGCGGTTTTGAAGTTTCAGCGCCATCGGGATTTGACCTAACCACAATTGCGGTGCCGGGATACGAAATTGGTGTTGCTTCGGCCAGAGCACTTCTCGATCCTGAAGCGGCCAGAGCCCAAAAGGTTATTGACGTCGGTTACAAATTGGTTGAGCGCGGAACAACATAGGAGAAAGGCTGCTCAAGGATCCACAAAAAACCCGGCGTTGTCGCCGGGTTTGATTGAAATCCAAAGACTCAAAGACTGGTGCTTTAGCTCATTGCCTTCTGGAGGTTTTCATCGATCTTGTCGAGGAAGCCTGTTGTCGTCAGCCAGTTTTGCTCAGGGCCTACCAGAAGCGCAAGATCCTTGGTCATGTAGCCGCTTTCGACGGTGTCGATGCAGACTGTTTCCAGCGTCTTGGCAAAGCGGGCTAGCTTGTCGTTGCCGTCCAGCTTGGCGCGGTGAGCCAGACCACGGGTCCATGCAAAGATTGAGGCGATGGAGTTTGTAGACGTGCTTTCGCCCTGTTGGTGCTGGCGATAGTGACGTGTCACGGTGCCGTGGGCAGCTTCTGCCTCAACTGTTTTTCCATCCGGTGTCATGAGGACCGAGGTCATCAGGCCGAGGGAACCGAAGCCTTGGGCCACTGTGTCGGACTGAACGTCGCCATCGTAGTTCTTACAGGCCCAAACGTAGCCACCAGACCATTTCAGGGCCGAGGCGACCATATCGTCGATCAGGCGGTGCTCGTATCAGATGCCTGCATCTGCGAACTTTTCCTTGAACTCCGCTTCATAGATTTCTTCAAACAGATCCTTGAAGCGTCCGTCATAAGCTTTGAGGATCGTGTTCTTGGTTGACAGGTAACATGGCACCTTCCGACCCAGCGCATAGTTCATGGAAGCGCGGGCGAAGTCGCGGATGCTGTCATCGAGATTGTACATGGCCATGGCAACGCCAGCCGATGGGGCGTCGAAAACTTCGCGTTCGATTTCCTGCCCGTCTTCGCCAACGAACTTGATGGACAGCTTGCCCTTGCCCGGGAACTTGAAGTCCGTTGCGCGATATTGGTCACCAAAGGCGTGACGGCCAACTATGATCGGCTGCGTCCATCCAGGAACCAGACGCGGGACGTTTTTCATGATGATTGGCTCACGGAAAATCACGCCGCCGAGGATGTTGCGGATTGTACCGTTTGGAGAACGGTACATCCGTTTCAGACCAAACTCCTCTACGCGGGCTTCATCCGGTGTAATAGTCGCACACTTGACGCCAACGCCATGCTTTTTGATCGCATTGGCAGCATCGACGGTGATTTGATCGTCGGTGCGATCCCGCTCTTCCATACCAAGGTCATAATATTCCAGCGGCAGGTCGAGATACGGGTGGATCAGCTTGTCCTTGATGAACTGCCAGATGATCCGCGTCATCTCATCGCCATCAAGTTCAACGATCGGATTATCGACTTTGATCTTCGACATAGTGTCTTGGGACCTCGTTTCGGAAGGTGAATTGGAACGAAATGAATTGATTGTGCGCAGTTGTATACAAAATCAATATATGCAGCGCAACTTTGTCTCGTAAGGTTTTAACAGAGCAATACGACAGGCGGAAGATTGTGGTTCTTACACAGTGATGATGCCAGGTTTTTGGGATGAGATCGTCGAAGGGACGACTTCTGCTCTTGGTTGTTATATTTACTGCTACATTTATAGTTTGTTTCTATGAAAATCAGATTGATGGTGATTTATCCCTATGTAGTATTTATGTAATATAGTAATTAATTGAATTAATTTACATTTGTATTTAATTATCAGAAAGATATATTGATCAATTTCTTCATGGTGGCGACTGGCTTCGGGTGGTCGCGAATGCCGATGTGCTGCACTGGTCGCTCAATCGGCTACAATGGAGAATGATCGTGCTGAACAAGTTGTCGATTTCAGTCAAGGTTTTTGGTGGTTTCCTGACAATTTTGCTCTTGCTTCTGGTGATGGCCGGTAACGGGTATCTCAATCTGTCCTCAGCAGAACACTCTTTTTTGAATTATGCAGTATCAGCAGAAAAGACTGATCAAGCAGGCCGTGTTCAAGCCAAACTTCTGGCGACGCAGCTGGCCGTCAAAAACTTCATTATTCAAAGGTCCGAAAACAGTAGCGCCATCGTGCGGGACCATGCCGACAGCACGCTTGCGCTTATTGAGAAATTGCTCGTTTTAACAAGTGAGTATCCCAAGCTGCAGTCCATTGCACGAGAGGCTGGGAAGCAAGTTTCGTCCTATGGGCAAGCGTTTGAGTATGTGAACAAGTTTCAGACTGAACGGGATAAGATGATCAGCGAAAAGCTAGATGTCATCGGCCCCAAGATGGAGCAATCCATTACGACAATTATGCAAGACGCATTTGATCATCGTGATCAAAAAGTTGCCTACCTCGCAGGGGTGGTGCAACGCGACTTGGCTTTGGTGCGTCTCTTCGCCACGAAATATCTGTTGCAATATGAAAAAGAGACTTTTTTTCGCGCTCGGCGTGAGTATCGAGCACTTCATGATAGTCATGAAGAATTGTTGCGCAATCTGACTGACCCCAAACACATAGCCTCGGCTGCACAAGTCCGCACGATGCACAAGCAGTATTTTGATGCATTCAAGTCTGTACGAGATACCGTTCGCGCCAGAAACTTCATTGTCGAAAATACACTAGATCAGGCTGGGCCCGCTGTAGCTTCTCAGATGGAGCGGCTTAAAAAAGCCATCAAACAGCAACAGGAAGAACTTGGCGTAGAGGTTCGCAAAGCGTCGCAGGACTCTTTGGTGATTACACTGGTTGTCGCTAGTATCAGCATAATACTTGGAGCCCTATTCGCTCTAGCAATTGGTCGGGGAATATCGAGCCCAATCAAGAGCATTACCAGTGCGATGAAGGCACTGGCGGACGGCAACAAGGCAATCGAAATACCAGGCCGCGATCACGGCCATGAGATAGGGGAGATGTCTTCAGCTGTTGAAGTCTTCCGTCAGAGCATGATCAGTGCAGATGAAATGTCTTCGCGGGAGGCTGAGGCAGCAAGGAAACAAGTTGCTCGTGCTGAAGCACTGGATAAGTTGACCCGAGACTTCGATGAAAATGTATCCGAACTCCTTGAGGCCATGTCTGAAGCTTCCGGCGAAATGGATTCAACTGCGACATCAATGTCTGGTATTGCAAATGAGACAAGCCAACGCGGAGTGACGGTTGCCAACGCGGCAGATGAAGCGTCTTCCAATGTTCAAACCGTTGCTGGCGCGACAGAGGAACTTTCCAGTTCCATTGGCGAAATCATGAGGCAGGTTGAGCAATCATCTGCGATTGCTCAAAGGGCAGTTGGGCAGGCAAGTGACACCGATAACCAGGTGCGTGGACTTGCGTTCGCAGCGGACAAAATCGGCGAGGTTGTAAAGCTGATTTCCGACATTGCCGAGCAAACGAACCTCTTGGCCTTGAATGCCACAATTGAGGCTGCGCGAGCAGGTGACGCCGGTAAAGGTTTTGCTGTTGTAGCCGCTGAAGTAAAGGACCTTGCCAACCAAACGGGCCGAGCAACTGAAGATATCAGCGGTCAAATTGCCAACATTCAGTCTGAGACGAATGAGGCGGTCGAAGCGATCAAATCTATCGCTTCGACTATTTCACAAATCAATGAAATCTCGTCTGGAATTTCCGAAGCTGTAGAACAGCAATCTCTTGCAACGTCTGAGATCGCCCAAAATATCGAACAGGCATCTTCTGGGACGCAGCAAGTGTCATTCAATATCAGGGAAGTGAACCGAGTTGCCGAAAAATCCAAGGATACTGCTGCCGCGCTGACTGGGGTTGCGGGTGGATTAAGTCAGAAATCAGCAAAACTGAGGTACCAGGTAGAAGACTTCTTAGCGGCGGTTCGGGCAGCTTGAGTTAGAACTGCAACGGTTTGGATAAAGAGGAAGTCAGGCTCTCTTGGTCTGGCTTTCTCTCATCATATTTTCCTGAATATCGATTTCGCGACGACCGGCTCAGTTGGTCCAATTTGCATTTCGCAGCGTAATCCCCTCAATATAACTTTAAGGAGATTATTCTAGAAATACCCGCAATAAGTGTTTTATGCGTGAGGCAGGCGTTAATGCGAACGCAACTGGGCAAGACATTGAGGGGAGCACTTGACCGCGTATTTGTGCGCGCGACCGTCTTTTCTGTCTTCGGAATGTTGGTGTTCACACTCGCTCTAATCGGCATCAACTACACCTCCCAAGCTTCCAAGATCAAAGAGCGCTTTGAGCGATTTGCAGAGCAGAAGGCTGAAAGCGTGGCGCGTGTCGCTGCGGTGGATATCCATGCGCGTCGATCTGACGATGTTGAACTGCTTTTGAACGCTGTTTCTGATGATCTGGTGATAGCAGCGAAAGCTTACACCCTGTCTGGTCGGGAGTTTGCCAGTGACAAGAAATCAGCAAGCCCACTTGCAAGAATTGTCATCAATCCGGATGCAGCATTGGCAGCTGCAAGTGGGCATGTTCAAACGAGAGTTTCTGAGAGTTTTTTAGACTATATTGTCCCGGCGAGGGTCAAAAGTCGGATTGTTGGGAGCGTTCTGGTTCGCATCTCCAGGAGTGATTTCCTCACCCTACAAAAAGATGTGAGGGATCAGGTCATTGTCACCCTCATATTGGTTTTTGCGCTCTTTGTTCCAATCATCGCTGGGCTCATGCACCGCGCGACAGCTGGAATCAGTGAAATCACTTTGGCTGCCAAAACCGCAGCTGATGGAAATTTGAACGTGGAGGGGCTTCTTTCGGCTGAACCGCGCGGTGAGGTGGGGCAGTTACAGACCGTTTTCCGCAAAATGATTTCCAACATGCGAGAAGGTCTGCAGGAGATCCAACGGCTTGTCTATTCAGATGGGATCACCGGGCTACCGAACCGGACGTGGCTTGAAAAGTTCGCCGGAGAATATACCAGCCAAAAGGAAAATGCCGACGGGTTACTGCTTTTCGCGGGCTTGGATAAATTCAAACTCATCAACGATATGCATGGGTACCGAGTGGGCGACGCTGTTCTCAAGCAGTTGGCACGCCGTTTCAAGGTCGCAATTGAAGAGCTGTCAAACTACTATAAAACGCCTGCCCCTTTTGTGGCACGATTTGCTGGCGACGAATTCGTGGCTTTCATTCCCGGTAAGTTCACCGACGAAGACATTGAAGCGTTTGCTCAGGAACTTGTAGATCGTATGGGCCGTTCAGTTCGTGTGGAACAGCTTCTTTTTTCGATTTCAATGAGCGTAGGATGCGTTCGCTCTGAAGGAAAAGGCGAACCGTTTTCTGACACGCTACAAAATGGCAATCTCGCCATGCACAAAGCGAAAAGCGCCGGTCGCGCGCGATTTGTATGCTATTCGAGCCAACTCCGTGACGAAATTGTCCAGCGCGAGTTCATGGAAACGCGCTTGCGGCAGGCTTTAGAGATAGGGGCCCTTTCTGTGCACTATCAACCCAAGGTCGACATGGTCGAACATCGGATTGTCGGTGCTGAAGCTCTTGTGAGATGGCAAGATCCTGAGCTTGGATCAGTATCACCCGTGCACTTTGTTCCGATTGCCGAAGAAACTGGCCTCATTTTTCAAATCGGCGAGTTTGTAATGAAAAGGGCACTTGAGGACATAGGGCAGGCGCGTGAGCTCGGATATGATCTTTCGGTTGCCGTCAACATCTCACCCCAGCAACTCTACAGCCCCAGTTTCACCGACCGGGTGTTAGGGGTCATTGGTGAAAGCGGGTTCCCGACTGACCGTTTGGAACTGGAGGTGACGGAATCGAGTCTTGTTGATTACAGCCAGAACATCATGAACAAGATTATTCCGATCAAGGATGAGGGGGTGAGTTTTGCAATTGATGACTTCGGTACGGGGTATTCCTGCCTGAACAGTCTTGCTGGCATGCCGTTCAATACTTTGAAGATCGATAGGTCGTTTATATCTGATCTGGCAAACAGCGAGGGGCGGCGGAGGATTGTTGAGTTGATCCTTCTCATGGCGAACCAATTGCATATGGAGACCGTGTCAGAGGGGATTGAAACCGAACTGCAAGCCGAGTGTATTCAGGCTTGGGGTGGGCGCTATGCGCAAGGGTTCCTCTGGAGCAAGCCAGTTCCAATCGAAGACTTTCGGCTGTTGCTAGCAAATGGCAACCTGTTTAATTCGATGAAGAAGAAACCAATTTCTCCTTTGCACTAAACCGTTTGGGCGAATTGAAGTTGATTGATGCCCTTGAGGAACTCCGCCGGTTTACTCGCCTTGAACCAACTCCCTCATTTTGAGTTCAATGGTTTCTCGTGTGGCATTGCAGATGTCTTCCAGCTGACGTGCCAACGGTGTTGAATTTCGCCAGACCATGCCAATCGTGCGGGTTGGTTTCGGCTTCTTGAAGCTTGTTACGGTCACTTTGGCGGATTGGGTTTCAATCGGCACTGCCATCTCTGGAATGAGTGTGACACCAAGACCGGCGCTGACCATTTGAACCAGAGTGGCAAGAGAATTGGCGTCCAGCACTTCGCGTGATGTGCCGGGCCGAAAGTTACAAAAGGCAAGGGCTTGGTCACGAAAGCAATGGCCCTCTTCAAGGAGCAGAAGGCGCATTTCGCGCAAAGCATCCGGGTTTGGGATCGGTTTTTTGGCGTCCGCTTCCGGTCTGACAAGCACGAAATTTTCGTCAATGAGCGGGACTTCGTTGATGCCGGCTTCTGAGACGGGGAGGGCCACGATGGCTGCATCCAATTTGCCGTTGTTCAACTCTTCCAGAAGTGTGGGTGTGATTGTTTCTCGAATATGGATGTCGAGGCCAGGATGGTCTTTTTGCAGCCTCTGGATCACAGCGGGCAGCAGGTAAGGGGCAATGGTGGGAATCACACCGATTCTCAAACGGCCCACAAGCCGCTCTGAAGAGGCGCGGGCGAGGTCTTCCAACTCGTCAATTGACTTCAGAATCTGGCGGGCGCGTTCGACGGCTTCTTCCCCAAACGGCGTGAGGCGCAGTTTTTTTGCGCTTCGTTCAAAGAGTGGCGCGCCGAGAAGGCTCTCCAGTTCCTTGATCTGCATGGAGAGGGCGGGTTGCGAAATCGCGCAGGCTTCTGCGGCTTGTCCGAAATGGCCTGTGCGAGCAAGCGCGTCGAAATAGTGCAGTTGGCGAATGGTGAGTGGGGTCATTGGTTTTTCTTATCACATAGATCAGAAAAACAAAATTTACCTGATGAAACTCCGTTGCTAGGGTGTCATGTGTAACCGGTAGTTAGTGGCGCTAGAATCAGTGACCCGCTATCGGGAAAACAGTTTCGTATAAGGTCAGTTTCGACCTGCTTTAGTTCTTATTGGGAGAGTGTAATGGACGCGCCAAGTAGCGAAAAAGGTGGTGTTTGCCCGTTTGGTGGCAAAATTCAAGTAACCAACCGTGACTGGTGGCCGAAGCAGCTGAATCTGCGTATTTTGCGTCAAAACTCAGCGCTGGTGAATCCAATGGAAGCCAGCTTCAATTATCGCGAAGAGTTCAAGTCCCTCGATCTGGAAGCTGTCCGCAAGGACCTTTACGCGCTGATGACAGATTCGCAGGATTGGTGGCCGGCAGATTATGGTCACTATGGTGGTCTATTCATCCGTATGGCTTGGCACAGTGCCGGGACTTATCGGACCGCAGATGGTCGTGGCGGCGGCGGCACCGGTAGTCAGCGGTTTGCTCCGCTCAACAGCTGGCCGGACAACGGCAACCTCGACAAAGCGCGCCGCCTGTTGTGGCCTATCAAGAAGAAATATGGCAGCAAACTGTCTTGGGCCGATCTCATGATCTTGGCCGGGAATGCTGCCATTGAATCCATGGGCGGTAAAACGTTCGGGTTTGCAGGCGGTCGTGAAGACATCTGGGAACCGGAAGAAGACATTTACTGGGGTTCTGAAACCGAGTGGCTGATCGGCAGTGACAACCCGAATAGCCGCTATGAAGGTGCACGCGATCTTGAGGGTGGTGACTTCGGCGCTACCAAACTGGAAAATCCGCTGGCCGCCGTGCAAATGGGTCTCATTTACGTGAACCCGGAAGGCCCGGACGGAAAGCCGGACCCGCTCGCCTCTGGCCGCGATATTCGTGAAACCTTCGCTCGTATGGCGATGAATGACGAAGAAACCGTTGCGCTGACTGCTGGCGGTCACACCTTCGGCAAAGCACACGGTGCTGGCGATGCGTCGCAAGTTGGCGTGGAACCTGAAGGTGCGCCGCTCGAAGCACAAGGCTTGGGATGGCTTAGCACGCATAAGAGCGGCAAGGGCATTGATGCCATTACCAGCGGTATCGAAGGTGCTTGGACCCCAAACCCGATTGCCTGGGACAACGGCTATTTTGACGTTCTCTTCGGCTATGAGTGGGAACTGACAAAGAGCCCGGCTGGCGCATGGCAGTGGGAGCCAAAAGACCTGAAGGATGAGGATCACGCCCCGGCTGCCGACGGCAATGGCAAGGTAAAGATCATGATGACCACGGCCGATATGGCCATGCGCATGGACCCTGCCTATGAGAAGATCTCCCGTCGGTTCCATGCCAACCCGGATGAGTTCCAGGAAGCTTTTGCGCGGGCATGGTTCAAGCTGACCCACCGCGACATGGGACCAAAATCCCGATACCTCGGCTCTCTGGTTCCGAGCGAAGACCTGATCTGGCAGGACTCGATACCGGAAGCCAATCATGAGCTGGTCAATGATCAGGATGTCGCAGACCTGAAAGCCAAGATCCTTGCATCCGGTCTTTCCGTTCAGGAACTGGTTCTGACAGCTTGGGCGTCTGCATCCACCTATCGCGGTTCTGATATGCGTGGTGGTGCCAATGGCGCACGAGTTCGTCTTGCCCCGCAAAAGGATTGGCAGGTCAATAATCCGGCCCAGCTGGCCAAAGTGCTCGGTGTTCTGGAAGGCATTCAGTCCGACTTCAACGGCGCTCAGTCCGGCGGCAAGCAGGTCTCGCTGGCTGACCTGATTGTTCTCGGCGGTAACGCCGCGATTGAAAAGGCTGCTAAGGACGCCGGTCATGATGTGACTGTTCCGTTCTCTGCGGGCCGCGGCGATGCGACTGCCGAGCAGACGGATGCTGAGTCCTTCGACGTTCTGGAGCCGCAAGCTGATGGTTTCCGCAACTACGAGAAGACCAAGTACACCCTGCGGGCTGAAGAGTTGCTCGTCGACAAGGCACATCTGCTGACACTGACTGCACCGGAAATGACGGCTCTGGTCGGTGGCATGCGCGCCCTTGACGCGAACTGGGACGGCTCCAAGCACGGCGTTCTGACAAACCGTCCGGGCCAGCTGACCAACGACTTCTTTGTCAATCTGCTGGACATGGCAACCGAATGGAAGCCGGTGTCTGAAGGTGAGGACGTCTTTGAAGGCCGTGATCGCGCGTCTGGTGAAGTCAAGTGGACCGGCACACGTGTTGATCTGGTCTTCGGCTCCAACTCTGAACTGCGGGCTTTGTCTGAAGTCTATGCAAGCGACGATGCGGGCGACAAGTTCGTCAATGATTTCGTGGCTGCTTGGGCCAAGGTCATGAACGCAGACCGGTTTGATTTGGTCGACTAAGCTTTAAGGCTTGTCCTAATATTACAGCGTCCCGGCTAAGTTGGGGCGCTGTTTTCGTTTTTGAGACTTGGTTTGACAGTTTATGGCTGAGATAGAAAAACGTTGCCAGGATCACAGGGGAACTTGAAGGAATGATCATAAGCGTATGTACCACCACCGAAACCCGTGAAGAAGCCAAGGCTATTGCCCGAGCTTGTGTTGAGGCAGGGGTGGTTGCCTGCGCACATCTGGATGAAATCGAAAGCTGCTTCTTTTGGGACGGAAGCGTTCAGGAAGAGCGCGAAATACGGTTGATGCTTAAAACGACAGATGAGTCTTATGATCAAGTCGAGCAGATCATCCAGACTCACCACAGCTATGATGAGCCCGCGATTTATGTCTTGCCGATTCCAAATGGCAGTGAAAGTTATCTGCAATGGGTTCGGGATCACTCAAACGGCACACGTTGAGTGACCCGAAGGAGCTTCAAAGGCTCAAGAACCACTGGATTATGGCTGCATTGGCAAGGTCGACGAAGAAAGCAGAGACCAGTGGCAGGACGATAAACGCGAGCGGAGAGGGGCCGTAGCGCTGGGTGACGGCTGTCATGTTGGCAATAGCCGTCGGCGTGGCGCCAAGGGCAAAGCCCGCAAAGCCAGCTGACAGGACCCCTGCGAAATAGTTGCTGCCCATCAACCGGAACACGATGAACACTATGAAGAAGGTTGCAACGAAGGCTTGGGACAGGATTGTCGTAGTGAGCACTCCTGCACTGGAGGCAAGCGTCCAGAGCTGCATGCTCATGAGGGACATCGCCAGGAACACACTGAGGCTGAACTCCTGAATAAGCGCCATTGAGGCGGACCGTGCCGGCCACTCAATACCAGAGAGGATGTTCGGCAAGGTGTTTGAAAGGACAATTCCGGCCAACAGGCATGGCACGAACAAGGGCAACAATATGCCGGCTTCCTGAATAATCTCATGTACGGTGTAACCAAGCGCGATGGCGATATGTATCCAGAGTATCGAGCGGAGAATGCCTGGGTTGGTAATCGGATCTTGTGCCGTTTTGACAGTGTTACCCGGCTTTTCAACGGCGGTCTTATCGTCGTCCGGGCTCAGATTCTTGCGCTCGATCAGGAACCGGGCAATTGGCCCACCCAGCAAACTGGCGATAATCAAGCCCATCGTGGCTGTGGCGATGCCCAGTTCCGCTGCGCCAACCACTCCGTATTCGTTCTCAAGCACTGGGCCCCAGGCAATGGCTGTTCCGTGTCCTCCGATCAGGGATGCGGTGCCCAGCATTACTCCGGCTTCAGCAGGTAGCCCCCAGAGCAGCGCATTGACCATTCCAACTAGGTTTTGCAGGCCCATGCACAATAGGGTGAGCACCAGCAAAATGCCGAGCAGCGGGCCTCCCTTGACCAGATCAGCAAAGCGAGCGTTGAGGCCGACCGTCGTGAAAAAGTAGACGAGCAGAACGTCACGGGCTGCCAAGTCAAAGGACACCTGCCTGCCAGTGATGAGAACGATGCACAAGATGATGAAGGCCGTGAGCAGGCCACCACTGACAGGTTCGGGAATGGAGAACTCCCGTAGAAATGCAACCGGTTGATTGAGGTGCATTCCAAACAGGTAGACGACAATTCCAATTGTCAGGGCAGCAAAAGCATCGATCTCAATGGGCATTACAAAATCCGCAAATCTGTCATAAAACCAAGCGTCTGCAACCTGACCGCATTTGAATTTGGTTTCAAGGTTGTGATGGCTCGCGATCGGAAAACTATAGGCTGTGTACCCAAGTTCGAGATTTAGGGGCAGGAGTTCTGTGTGATCATCTGAGCCTATCAAAATTATCTACAGAACCGATTTCTTATTTCTCCTTCAAACTGCCAGTTTTCCGTCCGAACGGGACGGGCGCTCAATCAAAAATGTCATGAACAAAGGAGCTTCGGGACTACTTGGTCCGGAGCCTAAAAGGCTGTGAACACCGATATCTGTGAGCGATCAATCACACTGGATTTCCAGAGCCAACATTACATGGATGTCCATCTCAACTTCCGACGTCACATCACAGATCAGGGGCATTTGATGGAAAGGGCCCTGGTTGAAATGATCCTTTTGGAAGTTCGCTGCCGCGATCTAAAGCGGTTGCGGCTCGCTAGTATAGGGCCGGGGACCGGTATCCTCGATGCACCGCTTGTTGCATTGCTTCAGGAGCATGTCGAAGTTGAGTATCTGGGCGTAGATCCCAACAAATTTGAACTGGACATGGCGCGCAGGCGATTTTCAGCTGCGGGTATTGAAAACTATGAACTACGCGAGGGCGTCTTTGAAGAACTCGGTCCGGAATACACTGGAACCTTTGATGTCATAATAGCAGTTCATGTCACTTACTATTCTTCAGATGTCAGGCCGATTATTTCCAAGGCTATGGAGATGTTGGCGCCTGAAGGGAAGTTGATGACAATGGTGTCGTCTAATACCCCGCAGAACGAGCTTTTCAAGGATACAACCCGTTCGGAGCGCGGCTTTGATCCGGTTATGTCGGCGGAGTACCGCCAACTGCTGTCGGAACTGGGGCAAGAGCATACAGTTGACACCCTCAAGGCCGAGATCGATCTCACCGCATATCAGGAAAACCCGGAGAGTGAAGGGAGTTATCTTTTCCTCGACTTCTTCCTGCATGCAGACAGCCGGTCTCTTCCCGAGGACTATTTGCGGAGATATCGACGGGTGATTGAAAACCAGATGATCCGTGATGGCGCTCGTGCGATTTTGCCCCATCACGTTGATCTCGTGATCAGTTAGAACGGTAGCTGTCCTATTGTGGGCAATTGAAACAAGGCCTGCATGCCGCCTTGCAGATTCTGCCTTGCAAGCAGTTTCAAAAACTTGCAAGGATGAGGCTACGGTTCCGCCAAGCAAACGTGTCGGCGGTTTAAATGGGAACACGGTGAGGCGTACCCAAAAGGGACCAAATCCGTGGCTGCCCCCGCAACTGTCAGCGGAGAGCAATGCCCTTCATGCCACTGGCCATCTGGTCGGGAAGGCGGGCAAAGCAAAGACCCGTGAGCCAGGAGACCTGCCGTACACGACGCCTTTTCTCTGAAGGCAATCTGAAATGACCTCGCGCACGGTGGGTGCGCTAAGGAGTAATAAAATGCATATTGAACCGGGTATCGTCGATGGTGCAAAGATGGCGCTGTCTTACGGAACAGCGGCTGTTTCTGCTGGCTTGATTGGCAAAATGGTTCTCGACACCTTCCGCAAGGATGGTGGGTTTGTCGGTCTGACAGCGCGCAGTGTGATTGCGACAGCGCTGGTCTTTTCGTTCTTTGAACTACTGCCGCACTATCCGGTGGGAGTCTCGGAAGTTCACTTCATTCTCGGCTCGACGCTGTTTCTTATTTTGGGCGCGGGCCCAGCAGCTGTCGGACTTGCGCTGGGGCTTCTGCTGCAAGGGGTGGTTGTGGCTCCGTTCGATCTGCCGCAATATGGCATCAACCTCACCACGCTGATTGTTCCGCTCTATGCGGTCAGCCTGCTGGGGAACAAGATCATTCCGACCAAGACAGCCTACAAGGACGTATCCTACGCACAGGCTCTGGCGCTTTCGACCACCTATCAGGGTGGTATCGTGGCTTGGGTTGCTTTCTGGGCGTTCTATGGCCAGGGGTTCGGTGCGGAGAACATGGTGTCGGTCAGCACTTTTGGTGCAGCCTATATGCTGGTTGTTCTGGGCGAGCCGCTTCTGGACCTTGCTGTACTGGCCGGTGCGAAAACCCTTGCACCCTTGGCGGACAGCCCACTCTTCACCAATCGCCTGCACCGCGCTGCAGCTTGAGTGGAGCACTATTTGAATTGAGAAAGGGCGGTCGATTGGCCGCCCTTTTGGTTTTGATGTCCGCACATGTCAGGCCAACAGATGTGCCCATCGCTTGTATCTGTTCAAATAAGCGGCTGTGTAGGAACACACCGGACGGACTTTACGTTTGTCTGCCTCCACTTGTTCCAAGACGCGTTCCATCAAGCGTCCGCCCAAGCCTTTGCCACGCATTGAGGCAGGGACTTCGGAGTGGAGCAGGTGCAGGATATGGCCATCGCGGCGATACTCAATGCGTCCGGTTCCACCACCTGCAAACTCGACATGGTAAGTTTGACGTTTTTCGTCATGCAGCACGCGATCATCCTGCGGGGAGGGAACGGATGCTGAGCGATCTAGCAGGCCGTCGATTAGCTTTACCCCGGCTCTGACACCAAGCCGATAGTCATTGTGAGCGACGCGTCCATCCGGTGAGATCACCACGAACCAAGGCGTTCCGCCCGTACGATAGGATTTGATCGTGTCGGGACGCTGTCCTTCGTCCTGCCCAATCGGCAAATCGATATCGTAGTCCTCCAACATCTCCTGTCGCCGTTCCGGGCCATTGGCCCCAAATCCTTCAAAGACGCTCTGAACGGAAGCAAACACCACATCAGGGTTGCCTTGATAATGCTCCAAAAGCTCTTTCAAAACCGGGAAGCCGTGGCTGTGACAGCTGGGGCACCAAGCTTGAAAGAAATAGAGGATGCGCACCTTGCCCTCATGATCAGACAAGCTGAAAGGCAGTGTTTTGCCATTGTCATCCACCCAATCGGAGAGGCCCAACTCCGGCGCGACATGACCTAGAATGCCGAATTGCATTTCAAAACCCCCAAAGATGTTTGTGAAGAGATCGGGAGATAAGTCACGCTGCGGCAAATTACATCAGGCTTCACGAAAACGGGATCGGCTGTGAAGGTTTGGTGTGTGATCTCTCCAACACTGGGAATAGTGAGAAGGTGGCTTTTGGCTATTTATTGGCAAACGCCAGACCTATGCCAAAGCCTATTAGCGCAATGCCAAAGGCCCGATCGATCCACTTGCGGCTTGCCAGAAGGTTTTGCTGGATTTTTGGATGAGAAAAGAAAAGTGCAACAAGTGCAAACCAGACCAAATGGGCTCCAGCTATGAAGGCACCGTAAGCGATCTGCATTGTCAAGGGTGTTTTGGGACTCACCACTTGCAAAAACAAGCTGACCACAAAGATGGTCGTCTTCGGATTTAATGCGTTGGTCAGGAAGCCTATTCGCAGCGCTTTCCAGTTTTTATAAACTGGCTTGTCTTCCTCTAAATGGGATGGGTACGGGCTTGATTGGAGCATCCGCACGCCGAGCCAAATGAGATAAGCGGCCCCTACGAGTTTCAATATCTCGTAAAGGGCGGGAGATTGTTCAATCAGCAGCCCGATACCGAGCAAGGTGTATCCAACATGGACAAACACACCTAGTGAAATCCCGAGCGCAGTCAATAGCCCCACGCGCCTTTCCACCAAAAGCGCATTGCGGGAAACCATTGCAAAGTCAGGTCCGGGGCTGATAACGGCGAAGATTGTAATTGTAACGACTGCTAGCCATTCGGTCATATTGTTATGTCCCTCATTTTCTAGGGTTACATAACCGTTCATGAATTGATCCACGAACGATGACTTTTGACAGAACATGTGATTAAAACTGACATATGCGTCAGCCAATCACCTCCTTGCCGTCTTTGAATTGTTTTCGTGCAGCAGCTTCGCTAGAGAGCTTCAGTAAGGCTGCAGACGCTCTAAGCCTGACGCACGGAGCGATCAGCCGGTCAGTTAGGCTGTTGGAGGAAGATCTGGGCGTTGCTCTTTTCGAACGGCGTAACCGGCGTGTTTTTCTAACAGATGATGGACGAGAGTTGTTAAATGCGGTTGAGGAAGGATTTGGGCGGATTGATCAAGCTATTGCCAATATCAGATCTCGTTTACCGACTTCTCGTGTCGTACTTTCCTGCGAACCGACTTTATTGATGCGTTGGTTGATACCGCGAGTTTCTGCATTTTCAGGGCTATGCCCCAGTTTTGATTTGCAGCTGGTGGCGGGCGGTGGGCCTGTGAACTTGGGACAAGGAATTGACCTCGCCATTCGGCGCAATGACTTCGCAATCCCAGATAAGCTGAATCAGGTTCCGCTGTTTTCCGAAGAAGTGGCTCCAGTTTGTCGTTCTGATTTGGTGGATCGATTTTTTGAAAGGGGCCAGGTGCGATCAGATGCGCCGCGTCTTCATACCAATCCCGGTCAGATGCTTGGGCGACCTGGAGCGAGATGACAGGTAATCCAGTTTCGTGTCAGCACGGGCAGGTGTTTGAACATTTTTATTTCAGCTTGCAAGCAGCTTTCGCAGGGCTGGGCGTTGCTCTTGGTCCAAAACGGCAAGTGCAGGATGATATTAACAACGGCCTGCTTTCGGCCCCGCTTGGTTTTGTGAAAGACGGGTCTGAATATGTTCTTTTATCCATAGATCGAATTGAATCTGGAAGTGCGCAAGCCAAAGTTCGTGATTGGCTCATGAGCGTCGTTTAAGTGAAGCGATCAGAACTGGGGCTCAGAACCATTTAAAAAAGGCGGCCATGTGGGCCGCCCTTTCAAGTCTTTCAAGCCGTTTACTGATCAGCCGATGACTTCGTTCAGCGTTGCGCTTGGGCGCATGGCTGTTGCGGTTTTTGCGTCGTCTGTGCGGTAGTACCCGGCGAGATCAACAGCTGCGCCTTGAACGCCGTTCAGCTCACCAACGATCTTGTCTTCGTTGGCGGTGAGGGTTTCGGCGATTGGCGAGAAGTGGGCCTTCAGATCACCGTCCTTGTCCTGAGCAGCGAGGTTCTGAGCCCAATAGAGCGCGATGTAGAAGTGGCTGCCACGGTTATCCAGACCGCCAACGCGGCGGCTTGGGGACTTGTTTTCGTCCAGCAGCTTTTCAATGGCCGCATCCAGCGTTTCGGCCAGAACGGATGCCTTGGCGTTGTCCTTGACGTTGGCCAGATGCTCCAGCGACGCACCGAGCGCGCAGAACTCGCCCAGCGAATCCCACCGCAGATAGTTTTCTTCCATCAGCTGCTGAACGTGTTTCGGGGCCGAGCCACCGGCACCGGTTTCAAACAGCCCGCCACCATTCATCAGCGGCACGATGGAGAGCATCTTGGCCGAGGTGCCAACTTCCAGGATCGGGTACAGATCGGTCAGGTAGTCGCGCAGCACGTTGCCGGTGATGGAAATCGTGTCGAGACCTTGTGCGATGCGCGCCGTGGAGTGCTTGGCAGCTTCCGTCGGGGCCATGATCTGCAGGTCCAGACCGGACGTGTCGTGATCCGGCAGATAGGCTTCAACCTTCTTGATTAGCTCTGCGTCATGAGCGCGGGACTTGTCGAGCCAGAACACACCCGGCATGCCGGAGAGGCGGGCCCGGGTCACGCCGAGCTTGACCCAGTCGCGGATCGGGGCGTCCTTGGTGCGGCAGGCGCGCCAGATGTCGCCTTCTTCAACGTCGTGGGAAATCAGCGTGTTGCCAGCTGCATCCACCACGCGGATGGTGCCGTCGGCAGGGGCCTTGAAGGTCTGCGGGTGCGAGCCGTATTCCTCGGCCTTTTGCGCCATCAGGCCAACATTCGGCACGGTGCCCATTTTGGACGGATCAAGCGCGCCATTGGCCTTGCAGTGGTCGATGACAGCGGAATAGACGCCCGCGTAGGACGAATCCGGGATCACGCACTTGGTGTCGCCTTCCTTGCCGTCCGGACCCCAGCCCTTGCCACCTGCGCGGATGAGGGCGGGCATGGAGGCGTCGATGATAACGTCGGAGGAGACGTGCAGGTTGGTGATGCCCTTGTCGGAGTTCACCATATACATCGCCGGGCCGTTATCGAGCGCAGCCTTGATGTCGGCGGTGATTCCCGCAGCCTTGTCGGCAGGCAGAGTTGCGACCTTGGCTTCCAGATCGCCAATGCCGAGATCCGGGTTGACGCCGAGCTCTGCAAAAGTGGCTTCATGCTTGGCAAAGACATCCTTCAGGAAGGCTTTGACACAATGGCCGAAGATGATCGGGTCGGAGACCTTCATCATCGTTGCCTTCATGTGCAGGGAGAAGAGAATGCCTTCTTCCTTGGCGCTGGCGATTTCCTTTTCAAGGAACGCGGACAAGGCCTTCACGCTCATGTAGGTGCCGTCGATCACGTCACCATCTTCCAGCGGCCAGTCGCTCTTCAGAACGGTTGCTGCGCCATCCTTGCCAACGAACTCGATCTTGGCTGTGCCAGCAGAAGCGGCAGAAACGGTGACGGACTTTTCGTTGGAGCGGAAGTCATTCTCGCCCATGGTGGCAACGTGGGTCTTGGAAGAGGAGAGCCATTCACCCATCGAATGCGGGTTCTTCTTGGCGTATTCCTTCACGGCCTTCGGTGCGCGGCGGTCGGAGTTGCCTTCGCGCAAGACAGGGTTCACGGCAGAGCCCTTGATCGCGTCATAGCGCGCCTTGATGGACTTTTCCTTGTCCGTGGACGCATTCACCGGGTAATCCGGCAGCTTGTAGCCTTGCTCCTGCAGTTCCTTGATCGCCGCGTTCAGCTGCGGCTGAGACGCGGAAATGTTCGGCAGCTTGATGACATTGGCGTCCGGCTCTTTCACCAGTTGGCCAAGCTCGGCCAGATCGTCAGACTGCTTCTGCGCGTCGGTCAAGACTTCTGGAAACTGGGAGATAATGCGGCCAGCCAGCGAAATGTCCTTGGTGCCAACGGTAATCCCGGCTGCCTTGGTAAAGGCACGGATGATTGGCAGAAGCGAGGCGCTTGCCAGTTGCGGCGCTTCATCCACCTTGGTGTAGATGATGTCGGGACGTGCGGTGTCGGCCATGTCTAATCATTTCCCTGTTCAGAGTCGGCGTCGAAGCGGGCGTTTTCGGAGCCCGTCCGACATAATCGCGAAGCTGTATACGACTGTACGCAATCTTTTACCAGTCAACCTTTGTCTGGCAGCCGCTTTCTAACAAACCGGGCAAAAATGACAATCAGGGGAATTGGGGATGGGGGAACTGGTTTGCCGTGTTGAGTTGATGCTACTGATAAAAATCAAAGAACATTTTGCTACATAATTAAGAGAATTTTATGAAGACAGGAAAGTTAGGGTTACCGATATCGTCGGTTGAGAGCGGGTCTCCAAGCTTCAATAATTTCATGGCTGAGGAATTGTCTATTGTTAGGCAAGCAATCGACAAAATCCCATATGTTGTAAGTTTGAAACATTCACTCAATCGAGACCCGAGAGTGAGTGCATTAGAAGGAAAAATGATTTGTAACGGGTCGGGTGCAAGTCGTTTCTCGTTGGAAAATCTTGTGATGTGGTGGGTTTGGCGTGCCAACCGAGTTGGAGTCGAAGTCGCAAAAAAAAATTTGGAAGACTTTTTGGTCAATGAAAAAATAGATATAAATGAGGTGCTTTGGATTTACGGTGCCGCACCAGAGGAAGTGTTGAGGCTAACTGGCGATGTGCGCTTGGTTCCTCTGAAAGATATGCCGGATTCGAGGGAAAAGAAGCAGGCTATGGATGCTCAGTTCGGTTTATTTCCGACGAGTGGAATCGGCTTTTCGGCTGCGTTAGTTGCGTCTCGCAAAGTAGATAAAATATATCCATCTGACCTAGTATGTTGCGAGTTTGAAAAATCGTTTTTTAAAAAATTTCACGAAATTTCATTTATGTTGAACATTATTGGTGGGATTTGTTGCGCTGCGGGCTTTCAAACTGGGTATGTTTCAGATGAGACTCCTTTTGGGCCCTTTGGCGGCAGTGGTGGCAGTTTACCAGTTTATGATGTTTTGCCTAAAATGGGCACATCACATGTGAGCCATGAATCTGCACTACATTTCTCGAAATTATTCGAAAAGTTTCAGAACCTGCCCTCGAATTGGAAGGAACGAGTGTTAAGTAGCTCTAGGCGCTTAGCTCAGGCGAAGAGCAGGATCGACCTAAATGACAAAGCGTTAGATCTTGGAATTGCCCTCGAAATGGTGCTGCTTCATTCAGAGCATAATAAAGCTGAACTACCTGGCCAATTGAGCAATCACTTCCGGTTGCGCGGCACGTGGTTGGCTGGCAATGATTACGTTGAACGTAAGCAGTATTTTGACAGCTTGGGAAGGATCTATAGCCAGCGTAGCCAAGTGGCCCACAATGGCATTCTTGCGCCGCTGAAAGGCCCTGAGCATAACCAACTGCACGAACAAATTGCTGAACACATCGAAGTTGCTGAAATCATAATTCAAAAACTGATCATTTCAGGTCCTCCTGTTAGTTGGACTAACTTGGTCCTGGGCGAAACACTCATTGAGAATTGAGTTGATATATGTTCGTGTTCGGGACAGCCATCACCGGACTTGATCCGGTGATCCACTCCGTGATGCCGCCGCCCGGTGTGCTCGACGATAGGAAACGGTACGAATGCCCGATCAAGTCGGGCATGACGCCATTGGGGTTCAATTACAGGTGGTGGCCTAAAGTAAAGCTTCCAACTGCGAGGCCATAAGATTTGGCTGTTGCAGCATGGGATAGTGGCCACAGCTGTTCATAGTTATTATGTTGAGCGCACTGTAAAAGGGTTCAAACTCGGCCCTTAGAGATTCTCTTTTGTAGAATGGCAGATCCAGCTCGCCGCAAAGAATGTGGAGACTTTGAAACTCCGATTTTTGAGCTTCTGGTTCGACAGGTGCCAAGAACATTTTGAGATAGGCGGCCTTGGAGTTTGGACTTGAGGCTGTCCAGGCAAGGTCGGTTTTACGCTCTACCCACTCATCGGTTTCAACGTGTCCCCCGCGAGCGAGAATGGCATTCCTGAGAGCTACGCGATCGCCTGAAACCCGATGCATGGCCGCGATGTTGTCTGATGTTGCCTTGAATCCCGTCGGCGGGACCGGACTGACCAAGATCAGTCGTGTTATCCTCTTAGGTGCCAAAAGGCCAACGTGATGCGCGACCAAACCGGACATTGAGTGCCCGACCAGTGCAAACCTATCGATGTTGTTGTTATCAGCATAGGCCAGCACAAGATTTGCTATCGACGATGCGGAAGGGGTGGGTTCAAGGTGTTTTGATTTGCCGTAACCAGGCAGGTCCAAACAGTGAAAGGCGTGCTTTTCGGTATCGCAGTGCTCCAGCATCGGCAACCAATTGCGATGGTCTCCGAGCCATTCATGTAAAATCAGAACAGGGTGTCCGGTGCCAATGACAGTTGCTTCCATATTCATCTTTTCTATCGCTTTATGAATCACAAAGGGGATGGTTTGCCTGATCCTTTTGTATTTTCTCTAGAAAATGGGTGCATCCGATGGGAAGTCTAAGTACTTTAGTCCTTCGCTGCTGCTGTCTCCATTTCCTTTTCCAGCCAGATGCGGACGGAAGTGTCTGTCGTAAGGGAAATAGCCTTTTCGTAACCCTTGCGCGCTTCGGGGGTATCACCCTTTTGCCTCATGAGATGGGCCTTGGTTGCCCAATAGGGTTGCAGGTGGTTGAGATCGGCTTTGGATGCGAGTTGGTGCACGGTGTCGAGCGCCCTTAGACCTGCTTCGAAGCCGTGAGCTTTTGCGACGGCAGCAGCGCGCGCAATGGCGGCGCCCGTGGTTGGAGCGATTTGTATCAGGGCGTCATAAACTTGAACGATCTGCAGCCAGTCCGTTTGGCCAGTGTTTGCGCGGCTCATATGGAGGGACTGAATCAGGGCTTCCAGCTGAAACCGGGCTGGAGATCCGAGATTGACGGCGCGTTCCAAAAGCACGTTACCGCGGCGGATCAACATACGATCCCATTTGGATGTATCTTGCATCTCCAGCGGGATAAAGCCGTTGGTCTGGTCCTGCCGGGCGTCCCGCCGGGCAAGCGAAAAGGCGAGAAGGGCAGCAAGGCCAAGGGCTTCGGGTTCTTCCGGCAGAAGATCGGCGATAACAGAGGCCAGATAGGTGGCTTCGCTTGCCATGTCCTTGGTCCGATCGAGATCCTGCTGATCCCAGTTCAGCGCATAGGCGCCGTATACAGCTTCTAGAACCGCGGTGAGGCGGGGTGTCATGTCTGCCTGCTCTGGCAGGGTGAAGGGAATGCCGGCGTCCTTGATCTTGCGTTTGGCGCGAACAAGGCGCTGGGCCAATGTGGCTGACGGCATCAAATAGGCCGAGGCAATGTCTGCGACTTCAAAGCCAAGTACGGTCTGCATCATCAAAGGCGTGTGGATGGAAGAAGTGAGCGCCGGGTGGGCACAGGTAAACATCAGGCGCAAGCGTTCGTCGGGTATTTCGTCCGGGCTGAGATTATTCAGTCCGGAGCCGTCGGAAAGGGGCATATACACATCCTCCAGTGAACCGCCATAGGTTCGAGAGTGGCCACTTTTGGCGATGTCCTTCATTCGGTTTGTGGCAACCGTGATTAACCAGCCTTCGGGATTTTGGGGAATTCCTTCCTTGGGCCATTTTTCCATGGCTTTGGTAAAGGCATCGGCCAGAACATCTTCAGCGGCCGCAATATCGCTGGTGCGACTGGCCAAAATGGCGACTAGCCGGCCATAGGATTCGCGGGCAATAAGCGCTGCCTTTGCCCGCGGATCTTTTGGTTGGTTGACGGGTGTCATCCGGCGTACGGGTTGCCGCCTTTCGGCATGGCCGATGCGCGTACTTCAACATGCCCGTAGTGGACGGATGGACACTTCTCGGCCCAGGCCATGGCTGCATCCAGATCTGGAACATCAATCACGAATGTGCCGCCGAGCTGTTCCTTGGTGTCGGCATAAGGGCCGTCCTGAATTTTCCGCTCCCCGCCAACCTTGGTGATTGTAGTGGCCGTTGCAGATGGCTGAAGCCAGTCCGTGTCGACAAAGACGCCCGCCTCTTTCAACTGGTTGATGTAGTCCCCAAAGACACGCAGGGCCTGATCCATGTCTTCCGGTGTTGCGTCTGCAAAGGCGGTTTCGTCGCTGTAAAGGAAAAGTGTGTAACGCATGATTTTTCTCCCAAAATTCTTTATATTTAGCTGTTTGTTGTTGCGGCTTTACCCAGCAATTTCAAGCCCAGTTCATAGTCTGGTCCAAGCATGCCATTCAGAAAGAGACCAAAGACGCGGCCAATTGGGTTCATTCCAAAATCAGAGCGCGTGCTCCAGGTGACACGGGTTTGATTAGCGCCAATTGCATCTAGATTAAACGTGCAGATCGGCTGCCCCATGGCTCCCAGGTCAATCTGCATGGTAACGGACTTGTTTTCAGTCAGGCTGGTAATGGTCTGCGAGCCTTTGCCTTCCTTGCCATCAAACGCAAAGCTGGAGCCAACACCGTGCTCCGGGCCGGACAATGTGATCTTCAGGTCCGGGTCTTTCGCCTTGTAGGGATTGAAGGTCTGATAGCCTTCGTTGGAGGATATAAGGGCATAGACGGTGTCCGAGGGCGCATCGATTACGGCCTGGCGCGTTACTGTCTTGGACGAGGGTAGCAGATAAGGGGTTATCACCAATCCGGCGACCAGAACACTGGCGGCTGTCAGATAAATATTCATTGCTTTTCTCCGTAATGAGTTGTGTGTGAAAGAGGTGCCTTTCACGTTCATGACGATCGGCATCTGGCCCAATCGACAGTGCTGCGATTTTTTTAAAAATTTTTGCGAAAATAAATTCGGCCCCGGAATTTCGGGGCCGACGATGTTCTTCACACCGAGTAATTTAAGCCGCTTGAGCGGCGGTTTGGCCGCGGGAGAGGACGCGGATGCGGCTGTCGAATTCGCCGCGGTCGACATAGCAGCCGCGCAGGTGTCGGAAGCCGGTCGAGGGGTCGAAGGCGGCCCGCCCATGCAGCGCACGGCGATTGTCGAAGATCACCATTTCGCCGCCATTAAGCTTGGTGATCATGACGTATTTCGGATCACGGGTCATCTGCATCAAAGTGCGATAGGCTCGATAATAGGCGTCCATCTTGCTCGCATCCATGTCGAACACAGACGCAATGTGCGCGTTAAACCGCAGTTCCGAGACAGCGCCCGTGTGGTCCAGTTGGATCACCGTGTGGTGCTTGCCAATGTCATAGTCGCCATCTTGAAAGCGGAAGGGGATGGGTTCGCTCGCCAAGAGATCAAAGGCTTCCGGATCGTGTTCCTTCAACCCGGCGGCAATGGCAAAGCCGTCGGCAAAGGTGGAGCCGCCGCCCTCGGCCTCATTGGCAAGGCAGTGAAGAAACTGAAACCCCGGCGCAAGCTCCTGATTGGGAAGGTCCGTGTGTAGGGGCAGGGCGTGCGACGTGTAGGCGAGGTTGTTCGGGTCCGGCTTCGACATGACCTCAAAGGTGATGCCGAAGTTTGTTTCTCTCAAAAACCCGATGCGCCGGGCCACCGTCATTCCAGCGTCCGCGTCGTCTGCCATGCCGTTGACGATGGCAAGACCAGTGCGTTTTGTTTCCGTCAACAAGGTCAGCAAAGCCGCGTCGCTGGACAGAAGATCGCTGGCAGCGGCCGTGGGGAGCTGTTCCTTGGTCATGTCGCCATGCCAGAGCGTTGGCGCAACAGCGGCCGCATCGGCGAAAGCTCGACCCGGGGCATTGGCGCTGAGCCAAGTTAGCGAAAAACAGCTTGTCGCATCGCCACTGGACCAGCTGAGGAGCACATCTGCGCCGTCCAATCTTGCCTCGGTGATTGCAATGTCAGGCTCAACGCTGGTGAGATCGAACTCGCGTTCCAGCGTTTGTGGATGAAACCCGGACGGGCAGTTGTCGCGCAGAAAAAGGGCAGGGAAGGTGGCGCTTTCACCTGTATCAAAGGTGATGTGAAGCGCCCGCGCATCATCGCGCAGGGTCAGGTTTGTCATGAGATATGATCCGTATCGTGTTGAAGTTTATTGATTAAACATCAAGCGATACGGGGCGGTGGCCACCACCAGTGGGCCTTCGCATGGGGCAATCCCTGATTTCTTCCAACAACTGCGGTCATGCGTGGCCCATAGAGCTTGCAAGGCGTTCCTGCAACGTTTCTTAAAAAAGCTTACAACAAGAAAGGCCCTGCCGAAAGCATCCAGCAGGGCCAATTTCCGACATGGATGTCGGTTTTAGAGCTGGTTCAGGCTGTTTTGCTGGCCCGAGCTGCAAGGGCAAGGACGATATAGCTCCAGCCATTGGTGAGAACAGAAATACCGGCGATCAGGCCCAATGCCCAAACAGCGGAGCCGGGCAGATCAAACCAGATCAGAGCGCCTGCGATCAGCGACACAGCTCCGGCAATCGCCACCCAATGCCAGCCTTCATGCGGCTTGATCTTGAAGGCCAGAAACAACTGGGTGACGCCTTGGGCAACAAATATTGCGGCAATCACGACGGTAAGGGCGAAGGTGCCGGCCAGCGGGTTCACATAGATCACGATGCCGCCGATAAGCGCGACGATGCCCGTGATCAGGTTCCACAAAAAGCCAGACCAGGCTTTGGTTTTGAACGCGTGATAGACTTGGAACAGGCCGCCAACAAAAAAGACCGCTGCGATCAGCAGTGTCACGGCGATGGACGAGGCCAGCGGAGCGGCGATCAGAATGACACCGCCGAGAACAAGTGCGAGGCCGAGGAGTAGAAACCACATCCAGTTTTCCTGAACCTTGGCTTTGAAATCTTCGAGACTGGGTGCTGCTTCGGACATAACGGACCTCCAGTGAAATGGCTGAAATTGGAATGCGTGAGGTATTGTCCCTTTTTACAACTCCTTTTTTGTCGGGAGCGCAAGGGAAAGCTGGTTCGTTTGCGTGAAATGCAGTGCCAGGGCGCTGGAAACCTCTTTTCAGCGGTCGATGCTTCCGCTAAATCCCGGCGCATGAGCAAGAATGCAAAAATCAACGACGCCGCCCGTCTATCCGATATCGTGCCACCCGCGGTCATCTTGTGTGAGCCGCAACTTGGCGAAAACATCGGTACCGCAGCGCGGGCCATGGCTAATTTCGGTTGGGTGGACCTTCGGATTGTCAATCCGCGCGACGGATGGCCGAGTGAAAAGGCGCGGGCCGCGGCCAGCCGGGCCGATCATGTGATCGACAGGGTGCAGGTGTTTGACAGCCTGGAAGCGGCGATCGCCGATTTGACCTTTGTTTTTGCCACCACAGCGCGCTCCCGCGAAGTGCCAAAGCCGGTGCGCAGTCCAGATGAAGCGGCGCAAAAGGTGGTGCAAAGCGGTGTGTCCGGTCTCCCAACAGGCTATATCTTTGGGCGAGAGCGCTGGGGGCTGAACAACGAGGAAGTCGCGCTGGCCGATGAAATCGTCACTCTGCCGGTCGATCCGGACTTTGCCTCGTTGAACATTGCTCAGGCTGTTCTTGTGTGCGCCTATGAATGGCGCAAAACGGCAACGGCTGGGGCTCTTCCTTTCCGTCTGGATGAAGAGCTGCATCCTCCTGCCGTGAAAGAAGACGTGGTGCGTTTGTTTGAACATCTGGAAACTGCGCTGGACGAGGTAACCTTTTTCCGTCCGCCGGAACGCCGCCCTCATATGGTCAGAACCTTGCGCAATATATTTCAAAAGGCAGAATTGACCGAACAGGAAGTTCGGGCCCTGCGCGGCGTGATCGCGGCGCTGGAACGGCGTGAAACCCGTCCGCGCAGGTCAGACAAAGACGACAACGAGGCTTGAACCCATGCAGGACCGGCAGCTAATTCTGATTTTTGATTCCGGAATTGGTGGCCTGACGGTTCTGCGCGAGCTGCGCCTCTTGCTTCCCTATGAGACAATTCTCTATGTGGCCGATGATGCCGGTTTTCCGCTGGGCGACTGGGAAGAGGAGCCGCTGAAAGAGCGCCTGTTGCAACTGTTTGATGGGTTGTTGGAGCGTTATCAGCCCAAGGCTTCGGTCATTGCGTGCAACACGGCCTTCACCCTTGCTGGTGAAGCCTTGCGGGCTGCACATCCAGACCATGCCTTTGTTGGCACGGTTCCGGCGATCAAACCGGCGGCAGAGCGCACAGCATCCGGTCTTGTATCCGTTTTGGCAACGCCGGGCACCGTGCGCCGCGCCTATACCAAAAATCTGATCGACAGTTTCGCCACCCAATGCCACGTACGACTTGTTGGCTCTGATGCGCTGGCAGCCCATGCAGAGCAAGAGCTGAGAGGTGAGCCGGTATCCGACGAAGCCTTGAAGGCGGAAATTGACGCCTGCTTTCTGGAAAAGGACGGGCGGAGGACGGACATTGTCGTGCTGGCCTGCACGCACTATCCCTTCCTGGCCAACCGGTTTCGCAAGCTTGCACCCTGGCCGGTCGATTGGCTCGACCCGGCAGGTGCCATTGCCCGCCAAGTTGTGCGGGTTTTGGGGGATGATCTTTATCTTGAGCCGGTCAGTGCCCCGGACACAGCGCATTTTACCTCTGGCCAGTCCACGGCATCTCTTAAACGGCTTTTGGCGGGTTTTGGGCTCTCACTTGCAGCGTCAAAAAATGAGATCTGATTTTTCTCGGAAAACCGACGAATTTCGGCTCCTTCGGTTGACATTTTGCAGCGCATTCAATATCACCCGCCAATCTGTTCGGGTCTTGGCCTGAACGGAGCACGCACCCGTGAGCCTTTCAGCCGGCGCCGTTCAGCTGAAGCTCTGTCGACCGAACGAGGCACGCAAGTGTTTTTGAAGGAGAAGGAGGGCGCGTTTCCTTGAAGAAAAACAACGCGTTAACCAAAGGAAACCGCGATGTCAAAGCGCCATAGCGTTAAGTACAAAATCGACCGCCGGATGGGCGAAAACATCTGGGGTCGTCCGAAGAGCCCGGCCAACAAGCGTGAATATGGCCCAGGCCAGCACGGTCAGCGCCGCAAAGGCAAACTGTCTGACTTCGGTGTTCAGCTCCGCGCAAAGCAGAAGCTGAAAGGCTACTACGGCAACATTTCCGAAAAGCAGTTCCACAAGGTTTATGTCGAAGCGTCCCGCATGAAGGGCGATACGTCTGAAAACCTGATCGGTCTGCTGGAGCGTCGTCTGGACGCGATCATTTACCGCGCCAAGTTCGTTCCGACCGTTTTTGCTGCTCGTCAGTTCATCAACCACGGCCACATCAAGGTCAACGGCAAGCGGGTTAACATTCCGTCCTACCGTGTGCGCCCGGGTGACGTGATTGAAGTTCGTGAAAAGTCCAAGCAGATGGGTCTGGTTCTCGAAGCCGTTCAGTCTGCAGAGCGTGACGTTCCGGACTATGTTGACGCCGATCATGCAAAAATGACCGCAACTTACTCCCGCGTTCCAAGCTTCGCTGATGTACCTTATCCGGTACAGATGGAACCGAACCTCGTGGTCGAGTTCTACTCGCGCTAATCCTTTAGCGTCGAACACAATTTTCGAAGAGCCCCGCTGGAAACAGCGGGGTTTTTTGTGTTTTGTTATATGCGTGGTTTTGAGAATAGATAGTTTGGAGCTGGTTCGATGCGATTTTTTAATGCAATGTTGGTTCTTTTGTTTCTAGGCGTCAGCAACTTAGCCCTTGCAGATGATGATACTGGTCCTGCAACCGATGTCCGGGCTGCGGGCGAGAGAACATGGCAGATATTTCTTTCAAGCGGAGAAACTATCGAGTTTAAAGGTGGTTGGAATAACAGCGATGCCGCTCGGTTTCGACAGGAGTTTTTCGATTACATAAACAACGGGAAACTACCCCAGCGTCCTCAGTATAACTTCAAGAAAGACAACACTAGCAAGCAAACATCTGCTGTCTTGTTCATAAAGATGTCTGAGGTTGTTTCTATCGCTCAAAAATTTGACTGATCACAAATGAGATTACCGCGGGCAAATGCCCGCGGCTTCATTGTCTTTGACGAACAAATACGACTTAAACGAACTGGAAGTCGTCGTTTGTGATCAGGGATTGGTCAATGCCGGCCAGTGTCACGGATCCATTGGTGAACTGAATGACAGTGTCGCTGCCATTCATGCCGATGGTCAGATCCGAGAGAGAGCTAATGCCGAGGCCGAACTCGATCATGTCGATTCCGTTCCCGAAATCAGTCACTGTGTCATTGCCTGATCCTGCGGCGAAGACGAAAGTGTCATAGCCGTAATTCCCGGTCAGGGTGTCAGCGCCGAGCCCACCATCCAGACGGTTGTTGGCGCTGTTGCCAATCAATGTGTCATTGCCGTTTCCGGAAATGGCATTTTCTATGACTGTTCCGCGCGCGATGATGACATTGCCGGTCAATCCGCGGACGTTAGAGGTCGCCTCTGCATTCAGGTCAATCAGCTGGTTTGCGGATGTGTTGCTGAAGTTCAGCGTATCAATGCCGCCATCATCCACGATTGTGTAGGTGATGGAGCTGTTCATGGCTGTTAGCGAGGCAAACGTATCGCCGGAACTCGCATTGTCGCCATAGGTCGTGTCGTCAGTTCGGGTTGTGCCGGTTGTGCCATAAAGATTTCGAACCGCCAGAACGTCTGCCACCTGCGGTGTGACCGCCAAAGCCCAGCTAGCATCTACATTGGTATTTTCCGTCTGGCTGAAATAGGACATCAGTGATGCCTGCCAACTGTCATTTGCCAAATGAACATTCGGATCAAAGCTGGCAGAGCCGTTGTAGTTGCCAGCGTGGCCGAGACCCAGCGCATGCCCGACTTCGTGAATGTAGGTTTGGAACGAATAGCTGTTCAGCGCTGTGCCGTAATAATCCGTCCACGCCGTCGAGACATTGATGTACGAGCTGGTGATTGTGGTGCCGGACAAATACGAATAAGCGTAGGCTCCGCTGTCATTATCGTCAAACGTGATCTGGGCAGACCCGGACGTATATTGGAACTGCAGGCCGGTGACATCGCCCCAAAGCTCCAGCGCGGTTGTCGCAAGATGGCGAACACCGCTCGCGAGGCCATCGTGATTGTAAGTAATGACTGCGCCCGGTGCCACATTGAATGACCGTTCAGTGCGTCCGTTGCTTTCCCAATATCCATTGGTTAGCTGATAGGCGAGGGTGTCGCTTTCCGGGTTTGTAACCGGATCCGGTGCCGGGCCTGGGTCAGGAGTTGGTTCTGGCTCTGGAGTTGGATCAGGGTCGGGATCCGGAGTGGGCTCAGGTTCCGGCTCTGGCTGAGGTGTCACGTTCGATACCGAGACCTCATAATCACCGCGCCCACGATCACGATAAGAGCCAGCGCTAATATAATACGTGCCATCACTATCGACGGAGAAACCGGCGAGCAGGGAGTAGAGGCCTTCGCCGCCATCGTCATTGCTGGCGATCAAGTTACCATCGGCATCGTATATCCGCAAATATGTGTCTCGAACCGCATTGCCACCGGCTCCTGACAAGCCAATGTCATAGAGTTCGCCAGCATCCAGATCAATTGAGATCCAGTCATTGTCGCGGCGTCCATCAAGCGATCCGGAGAAGACTTCGCCTTCAGACATGGAATAATAAGTGCTGGTATCCGCAGCTGCATCAAGGGTTTCAACGAGCCCTGATGGCAAAGGCTGACTGGTGACATTTACTTCGTATCCGCCGGTGCCACGGTCACGATAGGAGCCCGCGCTGATGTAATAGGTTCCACCGCTTTCGACCGCCAGGCTAAGGAGTGAGTTTCGTCCCGCTCCGCCATCGTCATCACTCGCTACCAGATTGCCGTCCGCGTCATAGAGACGGAGATACGTGTCGCGAACATTTCCTCTCCCGCCACCCGTGAGGCTGATGTCAAAAATTTGGCCAGGTTCAAGCTCAATCGCGATCCAGTCGCGATCACCACGACTATTCAAGGTTCCGTTGAAGGTGTCGCCTACTTCCATTGAGTAGAGGGTTGAGCTGTCAGCTATCGCGTCGACGGTTTCGGTCAGGCCGATTTCAATTGTTTCGCCAGTGACTTCAATTTCGTAGTCGCCGCGTCCGCGATCCCGATAGGAACCAGCGCTGATGTAATATGTCCCCGAGCTACCAACGGTGAAATTTGAAAGGAGTGATGAAAGCCCGGGTCCGCCATCGTCATTGCGAGCAACCAGATTGCCATCGCCATCATAGATCCGAAGATAGGTGTCACGGACATTTCCGCGCCCACCACCCGTCAGGCTGATGTCGTAAACTTGCCCAATATCCAGCTCGATAGCGACCCAATCACGGTCTCCGCGGCCGCTCAAGCTACCCTCGAAGATGTCGCCAACTGACATGGAATAACTGGTTGAGGTGTTTGCCGCTGCATCGGCTGCTTCATTGACGCGGACCGGCGTGGCTCGGCCGGTGACACCGATCTGATAGTTTCCAGTTCCCCAATCGCCGTAGGAGCCGGCGCTAATGTAGTAGGTTCCGGCGTTTCCTACCGTGAAATTGGATAGGAAAGAGGAGAGACCGGGTCCGCCATCGTCGTTGCTGGCAACTAGGTTGCCGTCTGCATCATAAATCCGGAGGTAAGTATCGCGAACGCCACCTGAGCCGGTTCCTGCAACGCTGATGTTGTAGGATTGGCCTTCTTCCAGATTGATAGCCACCCAGTCCCTGTCACCCCGTCCACTGAGTGAACCGGAGAAGGTTCCGCCAACGGCCATCTCGGCGGTGGTCGTTACATCAGCGGCGACATCTGCACCTTCTGCTGCATTAACCGCGACTGCTGAGAACGTTGACGCATCAACCGAGGTTGTAACTGTGCTGTCGTTGTTGGGAACGAGTCTCGTTTCTGAGAAGCTGGAACAGATGGTGCACACTACGTCTCTCCTGAAGTAGTTGTGATTGTAATAAATGCCGATGTACTGTCGGCAATTTGATGGCTTTTCTTTTCACCTTGTGGATGTATCGCAATAAATGTTCAGCAATTAAGTTTCTCTAGTATTAATCGCCTGTTTCGGTTTTGAGTGTTTTGGTTGTGTTTCTCTATCTTCGCGTGAATCTGTTTGTTGCTAAAATTTTACTTTACTTGTCTGCGTGTTATGTAAGCCTATGAGCATGCTCTTTAAATTTGGAAGAGTGTTTGTGTTCGGAACTCGAGCATCTGGAAAACTGGTAGTTTGATTGCTCATTGACTTTTTTGAGTGTTTCGATGTCGCCATGCAATCTGGTTAGGAGCGGGCGCATTTAGTTCGTACTGACACTGAAATCAGGATCGAACCAAGGCGTCGTGAGCTCTCCACCTTGCTCCTCTTCCTCCAATCCGATACACCGGCGCACGAATGAGGTGCCTTTGTTTCAAGGGCGGTGAAGGATTGGGCGCGGTGATATGAGTGATCTGGCAAATCTGGGATCTGAGGCGGAGGACGTTCCGCTGCTTTTGCGCAACGCGCCGTCCAGCGTTGAATTCAAGAAGCTGCGCAAGCGGTTGCTGCGCCAGACGCGTCAGGCGATTGATGATTTTGCCATGGTGCCGGAAAGCGCCCGCGAGAAGCCGGTCAAGTGGTTGGTTTGCCTGTCTGGCGGCAAGGACAGTTATGCGCTGCTCGCCGTTTTGACAGAGCTGAAATGGCGCGGGCTTCTGCCTGTCGACATTCTGGCCTGCAATCTCGATCAGGCCCAGCCGGGGTTCCCGGCAGATGTGCTGCCGAAGTTCTTCGAAGACAACGGCGTTGAACATCTGATCATTCGCGAAGACACCTATTCCATCGTCACGGACAAGATCCCCGCCCACCGGACCTATTGTTCGCTTTGTTCTCGTTTGCGTCGCGGGATTCTGTATCGTGTTGCGCGGGAAAATGGCTGCGAGGCTGTTGTGCTCGGCCATCACCGGGAAGACATTCTGGAAACCTTTTTCATGAACCTGTTTCATGGCGGACGGCTGGCGTCGATGCCGCCGAAGCTGGTCAATGATGAAGGGGATCTTCTGGTACTGCGCCCACTGGCCTATTCAGCTGAAAGCGATATTGCCAAATTCGCAAGCGGCATGGAGTTCCCGATCATCCCGTGCAACCTCTGTGGTTCTCAAGACGGTTTGCAGCGTGAGGAAGTGAAAAAGATGCTGCAGGGCTGGGAGAAAGAAGCGCCGGGCCGCTTGGGTGTCATGGCTCGTGCCTTGGCGCACACGCGCCCGTCTCACCTGATGGATCGGTCGCTTTATGACTTCATGTCGCTTCGTCCCGGCAGTGCCGCCAACCCCGATGGCGAAGCTGAAGAGCCCTGTGGGGCAAGCCTTGCCATGACTGAAAAACTGTTTGCGGCAGAATAGCCAGCTGCACTGGAAAATGGGCGCAACGGTCGCTATCTCTGGGGCATGACAAATACAGCCCAGACGATGTCGAATGACTATCAGATTTTGGTGGAGCCCGTTCCAGGCCTTGTTGAGGCCCGGCGGGGCAATACCGTTTTGGCGCGGACGACCCGCGCTCTTGTGATGTATGAAACGCGTTTGTCGCCGGTTGTTTATTTTCCGATGGAAGATGTTCTGGCGCCTATGCGGCCAGCTGCGAACTTGCAGACATTTTGTCCTTTCAAGGGAACTGCATCCTACTTCGAAGTTGAGTGTGACGGGGTTTGGTTGGAACGTGCCATCTGGTGCTATCCTAACCCCTTGCCTGAGAGCGCAGCCCTTGAAGGCTATGTTGCCTTTATGCCAGGGGTCGCAGACCACATCGATACGGGAGGGGCTCTGCTTCGAAACTCCCCGGATCGGAGTATTTCGGGTCCAATTGTTGACTGGCTCCTGCGCGAAGCGCCGTCCATCAAAACGCCAGAAGAACTGACGGCTGCTTTCGCACGGCGGCTTGTCCAGGAAGGCGTTGCTGTATCGCGCCTTAGCGTTTTGATTTGGTCTCTCCATCCGATGATTGCCGGACGGCGCTATGTCTGGACGCGGGATGACGACAAGATTGAGGCATTTGAAGCCCTGCATGAAGGCATTCGAACCAGCGAGGCTTACAAAACCAGCCCGTTTTATCATGTGTCTCAAGGGCGCGGCGGGGTGCGGCAAAAGCTGGACGCCAATCCGGAAGAGTTTCAGTTTTCCATCATGGGTGAGTTAAGAGAACAGGGGGCAACGGATTATGTCGCGATGCCGATGCCTTTTTCAGGCGGGCAGATCAACATCCTGACCCTTGCGAGCGACTATCCCATGGGCTTCACCACTGCGAACTTGGGATTGATCTTCGAGTGTTCATCCATATTGAGCCGCTTGTACGAAGTGTTTGCCTTGAAAGGCAATGCACAAGGCTTGCTCGAGACCTATCTTGGAGCTCGCACGGGTGCGCGTGTTCTTGGTGGAGAGTTTCGTCGTGGCGATGGCGATGTGATCGATGCGGCGATTCTGTTCTGTGATCTTCGATCCTCCACACGCCTTGAGACAGAACTTGGGCGGGATACCTATCTCGACCTGCTCAATCATTTCTTTGAGACAACGACAGATATCGTCAACGCGCATAATGGCGAGGTTCTAAAGTTTATTGGAGACGCGGTGATGGCGATCTTTCCGGTCTCCCAAGGGCAGGATGAAGCCGGTCATCAGGCGGTCAGGAGCTCACTTGAAATCGTTAAGCAGCTCTCTAATCCTGAGGAGGATGGTTTTCCGCCCATCGAGTGCGGGATCGGCGTTGCGTTTGGAGATGTGACCTACGGCAATGTTGGATCGAAGGAACGGCTTGATTTCACCGTGATTGGCAGTGCTGCAAATCTGGCAGCACGTTTGAGTGACTATGGCAAAACAGTTGGTCAGTCGATTGTTGTCGCCAGCGGGGTTTGCGACGACCCGGATCTTAATCCAAAATTCCTTGGGTCACTGGAACTGCGAAACGTCACGCGGCCGGTTGAGGCCTTTGCCTTGCCCGTTGAAGACAACATCTGAGAAATACAGTGGCTGGTCAGCGCGCAGACGCTGGACCGATGAAGCCGCCGACAGGTTGATTGCGGACGAGGATCACAAGACCTTCGTCTGTTGGTTCTGCGTCCTGCACAGCCAGACCGCCATAGCCTTTACATAGGTCTTCTGCTGACTTGCCATCTTGCGGCGCGAAGATGGTGATCTTTGTACAGTCGACACGGCGCAGCTCGCCGGATGGCTTATCGACGCTCAGGGCAAGCGCAAAGCCTGCCATTCCGGTCGCTAATGCAAGTGCTGCAATCGTGAAGAGTTTCATTTCCCCTAACCCTCTGCCAAGCGGGCTTTCTGCCCCTAGTCTTGAGGCGGAGAATGACCGTACGCAACTGTACTCACCCTGAAACGGGCATTCATCCTGTGTTCAGGATAGATGATTCGCAGATTTTTTTGGAGATGGCAAAGAATAAAGGCAACCGCCGGAGCGATTGCCTTCAATCTCTACATCTTTTTTCAAAGCCAGTGGCTTGTTCGCTTAAGCGCTTTGCTTGGTTTCAATGCCCTTGTCATTGAAAGTCTGCTGCAGCTCCTGGTTCTGGAACATTTCCCGGATGATATCGCAGCCGCCAACAAACTCGCCTTTTACGTAGAGTTGCGGGATGGTTGGCCAATTGGTGAAGTCCTTGATGCCCTGGCGCAGGTCATCGTCTTCCAGAACGTTGATGCCTTTGTAAGCTGCACCGAGATAGTCGAGGATCTGAACGACCTGACCAGAGAACCCGCATTGCGGGAAGTTCGGTGTGCCCTTCATGAACACGACAACGTCGTTGGTCTCAACTTCGTTCTTGATCCAGTCCTGGATGCTCATTTGTTTTGTCCTTTTTCTACCGGGGTCAAAGTCCGGAGTTGGAAATTGGGTCAGTTGATCTGAGGGATTGCGATCCGGGGAGCGTCCCGAAGCACTTAATCCGGGGCTTTGGTCTGAAGGGCGAGGGCGTGCAATTCGCCGCCCATGTTGCCTTTCAGAGCCTCGTAGACCAGCTGGTGTTGCTGAACACGGCTTTTGCCACGGAAGGCCTCAGACACAACATTTGCAGCATAGTGATCGCCGTCGCCGGCAAGATCGCGAATTTCAACCTGCGCATCGGGCAGGGCTGCCTTGATGAGCTCTTCAATTTGGTTGGCTGCCATTGGCATGTTGTGTGTGTCCTTCCCTCAATGATCTTGTCTGGTTTTGCCCGATCAGGACGCGGCCATGTAATTCGGGAACCAAGTTTCGTGCGCTTTTTGCAAAGTTTCAACCGATATGGTGAGGATGCCCTCAACAGTCAAATCCTTGCCGCCGGTTGAGCCGATTTTTTCAGCCTCAATGCCAGCGTCAGACGCATCCTGAAGCAGCGCGGTGACTTTGTCTTCCGAAACGGTCACCACATAGCGGGCCTGATCTTCTCCGAAGAGCGCTGCATGGGCAGGACCGTCCACCTTCACCGATGCACCAATGCCGCTGGCCATTGCCATTTCAGCAAGGGCAACGCCAAGGCCACCAGAAGAAATGTCATGAACGGAGGTTACTCGGCCAGCGCCGATAAACTGGCGGACCAGTTGGCCTGTCTGTTTTTCCTTCGCCAGATCAACCGGGGGCGGTGCACCTTCTTCGCGGCCAAGCACATCAAAAAGATATTGAGATGCGCCGAGATGTGTTCCCTTGCCGCCAATCACGATGATTGCATCGCCGTCTTTTTCAAATGTGGCTGTCGCGCGAATGGTGACATCAGGTAGGAGGCCCACACCGCCAATGGCCGGGGTCGGCAAAATCGCCTGACCATGGGTTTCGTTGTAGAGCGAGACGTTGCCGGAGACGATTGGGAAAGCGAGCTCACGGCAGGCTTCGCCAATACCTTTGATGCAGCCAACGAACTGCCCCATGATGTCCGGCTTTTCCGGATTGCCGAAATTGAGGTTGTCGGTGGCCGCCAATGGCTCCGCACCGACAGCTGTCAGGTTCCGCCACACTTCGGCAACGGCCTGTTTGCCGCCTTCAAACGGATCAGCTTCGCAATAGCGTGGAGTAACGTCCACTGTGAAGGCAAGACCTTTGCGGCCACCGTTCACGCGGATAACTCCTGCGTCGCCGCCCGGTGTTTCCGCCGAATTGCCCTGGATTAGCGTGTCATATTGCTCATAGACCCAGCGGCGGGACGCGCCGTTGGCGCTGCCGACGAGCTTTGTCAGGGCCTCTGCATAGTCTTGAGGTTCTGCAATGTCGGCAGCAGCAAGAACCGGCTGTTTGGTCGGCTCCACCCAAGGACGATCATATTCCGGAGCCTCGTCGCCCAGTTCCTTGATCGGCAGGTCAGCAACGGTTTCGCCCTGATGGTTGACGACAAAGCGCAGTGTATCGGTGGTCTTGCCGACAATGGCAAAGTCGAGCCCCCACTTCTTGAAGATGGCCTTGGCTTGCCCTTCCAGCTCCGGACGCAGAACCATGAGCATCCGCTCCTGGCTTTCCGAAAGCATCATCTCGTAAGCGCTCATGTTCTCTTCGCGAACAGGGACACTATCGAGGTCGAGTTCAATGCCGAGATCGCCTTTGGCACCCATTTCAACAGCAGAGCAGGTCAGGCCGGCTGCGCCCATGTCCTGAATGGCAATAACCGCGCCGGTTTCCATCAGCTCAAGGCAGGCTTCCAAAAGACATTTTTCAGTGAATGGGTCGCCGACCTGAACGGTCGGGCGCTTCTCCTCGATGGTCTCGTCAAACTCGGCGGAAGCCATGGTCGCACCGCCAACACCGTCGCGGCCTGTCTTGGCCCCAAGATAAACCACCGGCAGGCCAACACCTTCCGCCTTTGAGAGGAAGATGCTGTCAGACTTTGCAAGGCCAGCGGCAAACGCGTTGACGAGACAGTTGCCGTTGTACCGTGCGTGGAACTCAACTTCGCCGCCGACAGTTGGAACGCCGAAGGAATTGCCGTAGCCACCAACGCCAGCCACAACACCGGAGACAAGGTGGCGTGTGCGCGGATGATCGGGCTCACCGAAGCGCAACGCGTTCATGGCTGCAACAGGACGTGCACCCATGGTGAACACATCGCGCAAAATGCCTCCAACACCAGTGGCCGCGCCCTGATAGGGCTCGATGTAAGAGGGGTGGTTGTGGCTTTCCATCTTGAAGACGACAGCTTCGCCGTCTCCAATATCCACGACGCCTGCGTTCTCGCCTGGTCCCTGCAAAACGCGTGGGCCTTCGGTCGGCAGAGTTTTCAGCCATTTCTTCGAGGATTTGTAGGAACAGTGCTCGTTCCACATGGCGGAAAAGATGCCAAGCTCTGTAAAGGTCGGCTCGCGGCCAATCAGTTGGAGAATCCGGTCATATTCATCAGGCTTAAGGCCGTGCGATTCGATGAGTTCGGGCGTGATCTGGATGCTGTTCGGGATCATGTCGGTCCGCTTAACTTGTCGGTCGGCCTGTCTGGCAGGCAGGGATGCCGCCGTTTAGCAGATTGTTGGGACGAAGGGGAGACTATTGCCTGAAAGAATCCGACATTCTCATCAGGCTTGTGCCAGTTTGTGCCCAGGTCTTTATGTTTGTTGTCCGTCTGATCTTAAGGCTGTGTGGATGAATTTGAGATACATTTCGTCCACAAAGCCTTTGCATGTAATAGTCGGAAGCTGATCTTGATTTGCTACTAGTGAATGTTTCCGCTAGCAATAAATGTGAGGGCTGTTAACTCCAATAGTAAATACATTATTACTTACGGTTCCATTTGAATTATAAACAGTTTATTTACCTTAGGTTATTTTTTGCGGGCGGGTGTTCCCATGCAGGTTAAACCAACCATTTTGCCAAGAAAAGCAGACGGTGAACTGGACCGTCTGTCCTGTTTGATATCGCGTTTTCGAGTGGAAGTTGCTGCCGTCAAGCCGGATAAAATCTATATAGAGCCAACGAATTTCTTTGTTTTTGAAGATGATGCCGGCCGTCTTCGGGTGATCTTTTGCCCACAAGCGGTCAACACGCCCGGTATAAAGTCAGTTTGTACGAAGCACATTTCTGGCACGGTTCTCATGGCAGCCCATGTTGAGGTGTCAGGGGCAGGGCAGCACGTTCTGACCGCCATGCCTGAAGAAATTATGGTGCCGCTGGATGAAGCGCCCGAGCTTGCGGTCGTAGTAATGCCCATTGTGGACGAGGTCCGCACCCCGCGCTGTGGAGGAAGAGCCGTCCTTCACCGGCTGTTTGAAGTTTTCATGATCCGGTTGCTGCGCTACGTGGTTCAGACACAAGGCACCACCGTCGGGTTACTCGCCGGGCTTGCGCATCCCCGTCTGTCTGTTGCTCTGGTTTCCATACATGAAGCGCCTGACAGGCAGTGGGGTCTAGAAGATCTTGCTGACGTTGCTGGGATGTCCCGTACCCAGTTCGCGGTCACCTTCAAGGATGTGGTTGGGATGACGCCCGGCGCTTATCTGTCCAATTGGCGTCTTGAGGTTGCCCGGGCAGAACTTGCCAGCGGAGCTGCCATCAAGTCAGTCGCAAAAATTTGCGGGTTTTCGAGCACAGCCTCGTTCTCGCGTGCCTTTAGCCGCCGCTTTGGTCATGCACCGAAATATGCCCGCGAATCTGTTGGGGCGTAGGGGGCTCCGAGAGGCGTCTAGTTGTCTTTTTCCAATGCGCGCAGTTCATCGCTGATATCGTCCAGCTTTCTGGACATCAGCGCTTCCGCGTCTTTGAGGCCACGATTGTAATAGGCGGCGCCCAGCTTTTCCCCGATCATGTCAATCAAGGCTTCGGCATCCATGTTGCCGATCTCAACGTCAAGCTCGGCATCGAGGTAGGCTCGAAGCTCCGAAGCCAGATAACTGCGCTCTTCGCGATTGAGTGTATCCGGCTTCATGAGAGGGTCCGTTCAAATTGGGTCAGGCGGTGTTCAGAAGGCTTTCAAAGATCAGCCGACCATCAAGCCCGCCATGCAGATCTTCGACCAGATTTTCTGGATGAGGCATCATTCCAAGGACGTTGCCCTGTGCGTTCATAACGCCTGCAATGTCGTTGACAGACCCGTTTGGGTTCGTGCCATCGGCGTAGCGGAAAACCACCTGGCCACTGTCTTCGATCGCCTTGAGGGTTTCTGCATCCGCGAAGTAGTTGCCGTCATGGTGGGCAACCGGGCAGCGCCAGACCTGACCTTTTTCGAACTTTCCGGAAAAGCGGGTTGCATCTGTTACGGTTTCCAGAAGAACTTCCTTGCAAACGAAGTTCAGTCCCGCATTGCGCATCAAGGCGCCGGGCAGAAGGCCTGCTTCGGTCAAGATCTGGAAGCCGTTGCACACGCCAAGAACCGTGACGCCGGCATCGGCCTTGGACACCAGATCTTTGAGGATTGGTGAGCGGGCAGCAATGGCCCCGGAGCGCAAGTAGTCGCCATAAGAGAATCCACCGGGAACAACCACCAAGTCCACATCGGGAAGAGTTGCCTCTCCATGCCAGACAGATTGTGGCCGGGACCCTGTGATGAGCTCCAGCGCGCTGAACATGTCGCGGTCGCGATTGGAGCCGGGGAAAACGATAACAGCGGTTTTCATGTCAGAAGGTCCCGGTGTCTGGTCAAAGAAGGAAGAAAACGGCGAGGGCGGCGCATAGGGCCGGAACCAGTATGAAGACGGCTGCCTTGAGGGCCATGAACTTTATGGCGCGGGCGCTGTCTTCATCCATGAAGTGTCTCACTCGATCTCGATGGCGTAGTTTTCAATCACCGTGTTGGCGAGCAGCTTTTCACACATCTGCTCCAATTTGGCTTTCGCAGCAGATGTGTCAGAACCATCCAGCTCAACATCAAACACCTTGCCTTGACGCACAGAGCCGATGCCATCGAAGCCCAGGCCGCCAAGGGCACCTTCAATGGCTTTTCCCTGAGGATCGAGCACTCCGTTTTTCAAGGTGACGATCACACGTGCCTTCATGATGGGTTCTCCAAGGCTTTCAAGCGGCCGTAAGGCCGGACAAACAGGAATGGGGCTCCCATACACGAGGAGCCCCATCAACAAAAGACCTGATCTTCAGAAAAGCCGGGATTTTACGGCAGACGGCGGATTGTCGTATTGGCCAGATAGCGCCGCAGGTTCGATTTCGCGATGCTCGAAGAATACGCAAACGAGGCGACTGTGATGCCGCGATCATTTTGAACGATCGCTCGGGCTGCGACGTAAAGTGGCTTCTCACCACGAGCCTGCACCCGGAAAAACCATTCAATTCCACTGTAGTTCGCGTTTGTTATGCGTCGGCTCGAAATTTGTTTCAGTGCGCCACCGCTTGCACGGGATGCTGACTTACCAATTTCTGAAATCAGACCAGCACTTATGATGTTGGCGCGAATAGCCCCTTCGACATTCCCTGAAACCTCTGCGGGTGTGATGACTACAGCCTGCTTTGTCTTACAGGTTCTGCAAAGGTACAGTGTATCGCTACCTTTTGTGACGGTTTGCCATCCTTGGGGAGGGAAGTTCGTTTGAATGCTGCCCGGTTTCAGTCCGGTTGTCTGGCAGGCCGCTAGAAAAAGGCAAAGTGACGTAAGGATAATGAATTTGATGAATGAATTTAGATGCTTAAACAACAAAACCCCCTATGGTTGTCCAGCTTGGAGCCATAGAGGGTTTGGTCAATTTTCTCAAGGATCATGCTTGGCATGACCTCAGCGAAGATGGAGATGCGTTATTGCACCAGTGTCGGGCCGGTCACGGTCGGGCGTTCGTTTTCCATGAGGATACCGAGACGCTTTGCGACTTCCTGATAGGCTTCCAGCATGCCGCCCATTTCACGGCGGAACCGGTCTTTGTCCAGCTTGTCATTGGTGTTGATGTCCCACAGTCGACAGCTGTCTGGTGAGATTTCATCGGCAACGACAATGCGCATCATGTCGCCTTCAAACAGGCGGCCACACTCGATCTTGAAGTCGACCAGACGGATGCCAACGCCAAGGAACAGGCCGGTGAGGAAGTCGTTGACGCGGATGGCAAGTGCCATCATGTCATCAAGTTCCTGCGGTGTTGCCCAGCCAAACGCCGTGATGTGCTCTTCAGCCACCATCGGATCGTCCAGCTCATCGTTTTTGTAGCAGAACTCGATGATGGAACGCGGCAATTGTGTGCCTTCTTCCAGTCCCAGTCGCTTGGCTATCGAACCGGCGGCCACATTGCGAACGATGATCTCGAGCGGAATGATTTCCACTTCGCGGATCAATTGCTCGCGCATGTTCATGCGGCGAATGAAATGGGTCGGAATACCGATCGTATTCAGATTGTTGAAGATATATTCCGAGATGCGATTGTTCAGGACGCCCTTGCCATCAACAATCTCGTGTTTCTTGTTGTTAAAGGCAGTGGCATCGTCCTTGAAATGCTGGATCAGCGTTCCCGGTTCCGGGCCTTCGTAAAGGATTTTGGCCTTGCCTTCATATATGCGCCGACGGCGATTCATGGGTACGTACCGTGTGTGTTTGAGGAAATCCATATAGTTAAGGGCTCTTTCCTAGTCAGTTGTTTGCCCTCCCCAGTTTGCGCGGGGCCGCATCACGCGGGGCTGGTCGCGCAAGTGGGGGAAACACTGAGTTTCGGCCCCGTATCAGCGGCGCGGAATTTACCCGAACCGGCGGCAAAGTACAATCATTCGTATGGTGAGATGCAATTATCCCTTATCCTTTTGCATTTAAGGGTTCTTCCTGCGTTGATTTGATGACCTTCTGCCGATATGCAAAAGGCCAAATCGTTCCTATATGGAAGGCAACGAGGCGTTCCAGAAATCGGGAGACATCGGAATGAGCACATTCGACAAGCGCGAAGAAGGTTTTGAGAGCAAGTTCGCGCATGACGAGGAGCTGCGGTTCAAGGCAACCGCACGACGCAACAAGCTTTTGGGCCTGTGGACTGCCGAATTCCTCGGCAAATCCGGCGCTGACGCTGAAGAATATGCCAAGGAAGTTGTCCGGGCAGACTTTGAAGAGCCGGGTGATGAGGATGTGTTCCGCAAAATCCGTGCTGATTTTGACGCGGCCAATGTTGAGCAATCTGACCACCAGATTCGCCGGACCATGGATGAGCTGATGCACAAGGCTGTTGATCAGCTGCAAAACGAAGGCTGATTTTCAGTCCCAGTACCTGAAATTAATCGAGGCCTCTGTACACGCAGGGGCCTTTTTTATTGTTATGTGCTCTTGCACCCCACCTTCAGGCGAAGTTTGATCCATGCAATTCACTGGAGGAACTTATGCCTGAAATGCAAACCTTGGCTGCCAAGTTGAGAGATGGACAGTTTGTCGTAACCGCTTGGTCTTCGTTGGCCGTGCCTATTTTTGCAGAGTTGCTCGGGCGAAGTGGTTATGAAGCCGTGACCTTGGATATGCAGCATGGAATGCACGGCATAGAGAGTGTTCGTGACGGGTTTGGAGCAGCTGCTCTTGCGGGCAGCCACCGTATCGCCCGAATCCCCGTTGGAGAGTTTGCGACCGCCAGTCGCCTGTTGGACCTCGGGGCGGAAGCTGTCATTGCTCCCATGATCAATTCGGCAGCTGAAGCGCAGCACTTTGCCGATGCAATGAAGTATCCACCATTGGGCGCTCGGAGTTGGGGGGCTCACAGAACGGCTATGTTGTCGGGATTGGCCCCGATGGACTATCGCCAATCGGCGGACAGAGACACGCTTGCATTGGCGATGGTAGAAACGCCTGAAGCTGTGAACGCGATTGACGACATATTGGCCGTTGATGGCATTGATGGCGTGTTCGTTGGCCCTGCTGACTTGTCTTTGACTGTTTCCAAGGGAGAAGAACTCGACCCAAACAGCGAGACGGTGACGGCCCATCTATCGGAAGTAGTTAGCAAGTGCCGTCAGGCGGGCAAGATCGCTTCAACGCTTTGTGTGACGCCGGAACGTGTCCATGAAGTGCGGGAAATGGGCTATCAATTGGTTGCTTACGGAATTGATCTTCTCTTGATCCGCGAGGCAGCTGCACAGGCGAGAAAGGCCTGCGATGTGTAGACACACATTCGCAGGAGCTTTCTCCTGAAGTATTCGGCTAGCTGGCCTTTGCGGAGGTCACGTAACCGCGAATAACCTTGGCCAGGTGCTCTGGACTAAAGACCGGTGGCAAGATGGTCTGTAGCCTGCCGTCAGGACCAATCAGATAAACCAGACTGCCATGGGCATAAATTGGCTCGCCGTTTTCATCACGGGCAACTTCGGTTCGGTTGACCTGAAATAACTCCCGCGCTTTGGCCAGCTCGTCTTTTGGTCCGGTTAGCCCGATCAGATCGGGGTGCCACTTTGCAAGGTTCTGGCGCATGGCGTCCGGGGTGTCTCGGTCCGGATCAATGCTGATCATGACTGTTTCTACCGGACTGCCTTCTTCATCGAGAACTTCCATCGCATTTGCAATGTCGGGAAGGACTGCCGAGCAGATGGCCTCACAACTGGCATAGCCAAAAAAGAGGGCGTAGGTCTTGCCGTGAAAGTCCGCTGCTGTTCGCCGGTTTCCGTTGTGGTCGACCAGGTCGAATTCGGCTTTCAAATCAATAGGAAACTGCGTCTTGGGTCCGGAAGTTTCTGCATCTACGGACACAAAGCTTGGGGCAATATCGGCAAGTTTGGCGCGGCGGTCTTCCATCTCTGCTTCAATGGCCGCGCGGGTCATGGCGGCGCGTTCTCGAGACTGATGGATCTCGCACGTGTCCAGCGCCAAAAGATGTTCGATGGCCGCAACCGGGCCATCGATTTCAGGTTCGGACTGAATGGTTGCAAGAGCCCAGCCAGCGCCGGAGCCGACACCGACCATCAGGCCCGCAATCATCAGTGAACGTATCATTCCGCGTTTTCCTCGAGCCATTTTTTGTCAGCTTCAAGGCCAATCCCGAAATATCCGGTTTTGGCGATCTCTGCCTTCACGTTCGGGTCCCGCTTGAACCACGGGCCTTTGCCCTTAGCTTCCGGATATTTCTTGGCCCACTGTTTGGTGTAGAGGTTCGTCTTGACCCACTCGTCCGACCCGATCGCACGGATCAACTGAACCTGATAGACCTTTGCGCCGATGCCGGGTGTCAGATCCGGATCACCGACCAGTAGACCGTCTACTTCGACGTCCTGACCGCAATATTCGGATAGCCGGTAGTTTGCGCCGGTGAAGTTTGGCGCGCCGCCCTTGTTTACGATCAGCATCTTGTTGTCGTCTTTACGGATGACGACCATCGGGCGCTCTCCGCCACCGCAGTCGTCCGGGCAATCGCCTGTGAGTTCGCAAAGCGCGTCGGTCACACGAGCTTCAAAGCGCGCCTTTTCTTCGCCAAACAGGCTCCAGCTTTTTGCCTGACTGTTCGCGGAATAAGGGCCTTCGCTGTCTTCAGAAAGTGCAGGCGTGGCGATCACGCTCATCATGAGGAGCATTGCAAGTTTCTTCATGGGAATGCTCCGTTATTGTTTTGGTTCTGCGAAGGGCGGCACAAAGCCGTAGTCTTCGTGATTGGTGAGGGGAATGCCATTGTCGGCGACAATGTCTTCAACCAGAATGTAGTCGATGCCATCGCGCTCATAGTGCACGCCATCGGCGACGAGTTGGTGGCTTTGAACTGACAGGATGGTTTTGCCGTCTCCGACCTTGTCATGGTCCTTCCATTTCAGGACCATGTAGATCTTGCCTTCTTCGGTCAGGATGCCGACCGGAATGCCGCCAGCTGCACACCAAAGGGCACATGTGTGGTGTGCGGTGCCGGTGACTGCGTCCGGGCCACCCATAACACCGGAATAATAGCACCAGCTGTCAATCACTTCGCCGGTGATTTGCACCCGGTCTCCGGATGCTGCTGCGGCCGGAAGCGCAGCTGCAATCGCCGCTCCTGCCAGCAATAGGGATTTGAACACGTTCTCGCCTCCGCAAGTCTTGAGAATATTGAGACTATTGCCGAGGAGTTCGCGTTGGGGAACCCGCAAGGTCAACAATAGCAATCACAAGCATGTCAACGAACTCCGCGGCGGTTTTGGAGTGTATTTCTGTCTATTGTTTAAATAGGTAATAACAATGCGCTTGCTGAAACAAAAAACGCGGCCCGGTTCATGCAGGATGAACTGATACCGCGTTTGTCAGATTTGTTCGGTACTTAGGGGAGTTAGCCGAGTTTCTTCATGAAACCGGCAAAGGACATAAGACCCTCTGGCCATGGGCCGTGACCAGACTCCATGTTGATGTGTCCGACCATGCCTGCGTCCTGAAAGGTGGAGTCCCAGGATTTTGCGAAAAGCTCGGCTCTTGCAAACTCGCAATAGGGATCGTTGCGGCTGGCAACCACATGGGTTCGGAAAGGAATCGGGTCCAGTGAGATCGGCTTGAAGGCTCCGCCGTCAAATTCCTTCACCAGCCCTTCGCGGTCCCAATCCGATGGCGCCACCAGATAGGCAGCCTTCACCTTGTCCTTCAGCTGATGACCCATATGCGAGATCAAAATACAGCCCAGGGAATGCCCGACCAGAACAACTGGCCGGGTGGTCTTTTCCAATCGCTTGAGCAGGGCATCTTCCCAGTCTTTACGAACAGGTTGATGCCAGTTTTTCTGCTCTACGATCCAGGCATTGGCCATCTTGGCCTGCCAACGCTGTATCCAGTGACCGGGCGGTGTGTCGCCATAACCGGACACCAACAGGATATCGGTATCTGCGATTTTCATCGGAAGTTGCCTTAAGCTTCGCCAAATACCCGCTTGAAGATCGTATCGACATTCTTTGTGTGGTAGCCGAGGTCGAAACGGTCGCGGATTTCTTCTTCCGACAGATAGTTACGCACGTCTTCATCCGCCAGCAATTCGGTCAGGAAGTCGACCTTCGCGTCGCCGGAGACCTGATAGCTGTCCCACACCTTCATGGCGTTTCGCTGTACGAGGCGGTAGGCGTCTTCACGGGACGATCCGGCCTGTGTCAGTGCCAGCAGGATGCGCTGGGAATGAACGAGACCGCCGAGGCGATCCATATTTCCGACCATGCGCTCTGGATACACAACCAGCTTGTCGATGACGCCGGTGAGACGTGCCAGGGCGAAGTCGAGGGTAACGGTCGTGTCCGGACCGATCATGCGCTCCACGGAAGAGTGCGAGATATCCCGCTCGTGCCACAGAGCGACATTTTCCATGGCCGGAACGCTCGACATGCGCACGAGGCGGGCAAGACCGGTCAGGTTTTCCGTCAGGACCGGGTTGCGCTTGTGCGGCATGGCCGACGAGCCCTTCTGGCCCTTGGAGAAGAATTCTTCGGCTTCCAGAACTTCGGTGCGCTGCAGGTGACGGATTTCCGTTGCCAAACGCTCGATAGACGAAGCGATCACGCCGAGCGTTGCGAAATACATGGCGTGACGGTCGCGCGGGATGACCTGCGTGGAGACCGGCTCTGCGGTCAGGCCCATGGACTTGGCCACGTGTTCTTCGACGCGCGGATCAATGTTGGCGAAGGTGCCGACGGCGCCGGAAATGGCGCAAGTCGCGATTTCCTCGCGCGCGTTCACAAGACGGGTGCGGCAGCGGTCAAACTCGGCATAGGCCTGCGCCATTTTCAGGCCAAAGGTGACCGGCTCTGCATGAATGCCGTGGGAGCGGCCAATGGTAACCGTGTCCTTGTGCTCATAGGCACGGCGCTTGATGGCAGCCAGAAGGTCGTCCATATCCTTCAAAAGAAGGTCGGTCGCCTTGACCAGCTGGACGTTGAAACAGGTGTCCAGAACGTCGGAAGACGTCATGCCCTGGTGGACAAAGCGGGCGTCTTCGCCGACGATTTCCGCCAGATGCGTCAGGAAGGCGATGACATCGTGCTTAGTCTCGCGCTCGATTTCATCAATGCGGTCGATGTCAAAGGTCGCTGCGCCGCCCTTGTCCCAGATGGTCTTGGCCGCTTCTTTCGGAATGACACCGAGGTCAGCAAGCGCGTCACAGGCGTGCGCCTCAATTTCAAACCAGATGCGGAACTTGGATTCAGGGGACCAAATGGCGACCATGTCAGGCCGCGAATAGCGCGGGATCATCAGCTATCCTCTAGCTCGGGAGAAGGTGGGTGCGGCATAGCAGACGATGTGCCGGACCTCAACATGTCAGGCCTAGTGAAATGGTCGTCTGATGGCTTATCTCAGCGATTATCGCGGTTTGCATCCAGATAGGACCGGATTTCGGCAAGCTTCGGCAGGAGGTCGATGATGCTTTCCAGTGGGATTTGGTGCTGCAGTTCGGCAATATCCGGAGCAAGGGCCAATATCGCCGCATCGCGCAACTGCCTGCCGTCCTCGGTCAGCCAGACGCATTTGCTGCGTCCGTCCTCCGGGTTTGGTGAGAGCGTCACCAGTTTGCGCCGTTCAAGACCGCCCAGTGTGTGGGTCATGGTTGTCTTGGGCACCTGAAAGGCCTGCGCGAGGGCAAGCGGCGTTTGTCCGTCTTTCACCCGGATCAGGTGATTGAGCACGCCGAAATGAGCAGCTGTCAGCCCGTCCGGCAAACGGGCTTCCAGCAGCGTGCGACTCAATTGCTCTATGATGCCGATTTCGTTGAAAAAGCCGAAATAGGCAGCAAGCGTCTCGTTATGCATTCACAATCCGGGTTTCCAATGGCCAACGCGGGGAGGGTGCCCTTTGCGGACCATAGCCCAGCCGCCCGAGCATTTGCACCGTTTGGCCAGGGTTGGCAAGCAGTTCATGCACGGCTTTGTAATGGTCGGCCATTTCGGGATATTCCTGCAAGGTTTGGCTCACCGGTTGAAGGGCAAGACCCAGCTCGGTTGTCGTCAGGTTCAGCCGGATCCAGCGACGACCTGCCTCGATTTGGTCTTGCCGCGTGTTTCCTTTTGTGGTGACCACGGCATAGGCGGGTGTGTTTTCGTGAATCTCGTGATAGATGCGCATGCCTTCCTGAAAGGCGCTGGATGTTGGGTCCATCTGCGCTTCCCGCGTCACTATGCCAACCAACATCAGGCTTTCCAGGAAAGGGCCGCCAAGATCGATTCCGTCGGGATTGGCATCGATTTCCGCTCTTCCCATACGCATCAGATCCACGCTCTCCTTGAGGGTGTGCGGGGTCTGCATTTCGACCTCGTGAGCGGCCCAAGCCAGCTTTTTAACAGCGGAAACCTGCTGTTCCTCGGTTATGACCCTCGCAAGGGAGCTCAGGGCCGCAATCTTGTCGGCAGGAACCGGTGTTGACGCAAAAGGCTCCTTGCAGGTCCGGCGATGCATGATCTGGGCAAAGAGCGGATCGGCTTCTGCTCCTTTCGAGAATTTGGCGATCGCCACCGGTCCCGTTTCCCCTTGGGGGTAAAGGTCCAGATCAACCCTGTAATCGTCCTGAGCGGCTGCAATGATCATGAGTTCTAGAAAACAACCAAGGCCGATGGTCAGCTGGCGGTGATAGGGATCGGTATGCGGCAGGTCACGGGTCGTGTCGCGGTAAAGGATCACTGTGTCCGGTGTGTCCAGATCCACCAGCCAGGGCTGGCGGTTATGCGGGTTGGGGGCGAGGATCGCGTGGGACAGGGCTTTGCGTCGCGGCTCTGTTTCGGCTCCGGCCTGATCCCACGGTGCAAGAGCAGTCTTGGGCGTTCGAGTGGCTGCAAAGGATCCAATGCCTGTGCCGGCTGCCAAAATGGCTCCACCACCGAGGACAAACAACATCTTGCGTCTGGAAAGGGACATCTGAAACTCCATTAGTACGATTTCGAACTAAATAGTGCGATGTCGTACTAGATGCAAGGGTGAACTTTCCATGGACCTGATTGAGCCCCCGGACATCGTTTAATCGCAAAATGTTAGCGGCTGTTTTTGGAGCGTCGGGCTTCGAATGCACATGTACTCAACACCAGCACAACACCCCACGGCATCAGCAGGGGCGTGACGCGGACGAGGAAAATATAGAGTGATCCGGCACCGGTCACGATCTGCTCGCCCACTCAGTACTTGAACGTCGAACTGTGCCATGACGCATAATAGGACCTGTAGTCCAGAAAATGCAGGAAGGCGGAGAAGCCGACTGTTCCGGTTGTCAGGCCGACAAACAGTGCGGCAAATCGGGCGCTGGGCTGGGGTCGGAAATGGCGGACAAGAGCGTCGAAGACAAGCGCGAAAATCGCGCCAACGAAGCTGCCAACAGCAAGGAAGCCCAACGTGTCCAGTCTTCCATCTTCCAGAGAGCGACTGGCCTGAGTGAGCTGGAAGGCCGCAAGTGCCGTGATCATAAGGCTCCAGACAAGTGCAAACACGGCAGAGCGTCCCCATCGGGAGAGATGGAGTGAAGAGAAGCACGCGGGAGGGCAATCATCTGTTGGGCCATTTGCCATGGCACTCTTGTTTTAACCAACAATTGTTTGAAAAAGCCTTCGCATGGAGAAGAAGCGAAGTTGGAGCGGGTTTATCTTGATCTTTGATTGTGTCTACCTGTTTCTGCAATTCAGGATTTTGGAGTTTTTGCATGAATTTTCGTTCAATTGGTCTCGCCCTTGGCCTGTCCGTTCTTGCGGTTGCGCCTCTTGCCGCGCAAGACGTCGATTTCGGTCGCTTCCTGACCACGGCCTCCGGCGCCTCCGGCGTTGCGGCTGCTCTCACAGGTCTTGGCACCTGCGACACGGAGATTTGGAACGGTTATGCCTATGACGAGGCAACCGGGTCAGAAAACAAGGACCACCTCTATTTCGCCTGCCAGTACTACGACAAGGAAGACGAGCAGATGTACGACAAGAGTGTCGTTGCGAAGTTTCAGTTCTGGGACAAGAAGGCGGTTCTGGAAAGTCTGACCTATCTGCCATGATTTCAACGGCTCAAACTGAAAAGCCCCGGCGAGACGTCTCTGCCGGGCCTTTTTTATTGCTCGTTTGATTTTGGCTCAGGCGTTTGCGGCCGCAGTTCGAATGGCATCGATATTGGTGCGGTAGCTTTCAACGCTGTCGCCCTTGAAGACAGCTGAGCCTGCGACCAGCACATTTGCGCCAGCCGCCGCAACCAGCGGGGCGGTTTCCGGGGTCACGCCGCCGTCGATCTCAATGTCAATCGGGCGGTCGCCGATCATGTCCTTGATGCGCTTGACCTTCTCAACAACCGGGTGAATGAACTTCTGGCCACCAAAGCCCGGGTTCACGGTCATCAGCAGAACGAGGTCGAGCCGGTCCAGAACAAATTCAATGACGTTTTCGGGGGTGGATGGGTTCAGTGAAACACCCGCCTTTTTGCCAAGATTGCGGATCGCCTGAAGCGAGCGATCCAGATGCGGGCCGGCTTCTGCATGAACGGTGATGATGTCCGAGCCCGCCTTGGCAAAGGCTTCCAGATAAGGATCGCAAGGGGCGATCATCAGGTGGGTGTCAAAGACCTTGTCCGTGTGCGGGCGGAGCTTGGCAATGACGTCCGGGCCAAAGGTAATGTTCGGGACAAAGTGACCATCCATCACATCCAGATGGATCCAGTCCGCTCCCGCTTCCACCACATCGCGGACTTCCTGTCCGAGCTTGGAAAAGTCCGAGGCGAGAATGGACGGGGCGATGAGAACGTCTTTGGACATGAAAAGGCTCCGCTTGCCAAATGTCAGGATTGTGCAAGCCCGCTAACACGGGCGGGCAGGTAGGGCAAGCCAGAGCAGGGTCACTCAATCGGTTTAAGCCGGGAGGGGGTGAGGTTCTTGATCAAAAAGGTGCGGTGATAGCAATGAAGCGACCATCCGGGCCTTCAAAACCAAGCGTGCTGACATGGACGAAGATGGCCATCACCGGTAGCCGGTCTTGCGGAAAGTAGGTCACCACGCGGTTGATGCGATACGACAAGGCACAGCCCCGGCTTTTGGGCAGGCTCTTGTCGTGATGGAGCGTCCGGGTTTGACCGGCGTGGGATACACTGAGCCGGAACCCCTTGGTTTCTGCTCCATAGCCGCTGCAGGTTTCGTCGGGTAGGTCAAACTGAGAGAGCGATACGGTCAGCTCCCCATCAATCGCTGGAATCACGAAGCGCGGATTGACCCGCATATCAAAAGGGTTGGCGTTGAGTTCTGTCACCGGATTGTGGCCAACCGTCTCGCCTTTTCCGGCAATGCCGGTAAAGCTCAGCAACGCTTGCGCGGCCAAGCGGTTTTCACTGCGGGTTTCTGTGAGCAGTCGATCCGGATCATAGCCTTTGGTTTCGTCCACTTTGTCGGTACGGCGGAAAGGGGAGGGTTTCACCCATTTGTCGCCTTTAACGTCCAAGACGTAAATCTCGGAATAGGGAAAGCCCGATCCATCCTGAATGCCAAATTGCTCAAAGGCAAAGTGATTGCCGTCCTTTGAAAATCCAAGGATTTGCAAACTGGCTTGATCGCCAGCGAGCGAAGCCAGTGATGAAAGTAAAGTTAGCGGAAAAAGGATAGTAAGCCTGAGCATCAAACCTATTTTCCCAATTTCTGAAAATGCTTATGTTCAAGCTCTGCTAGTTTCTGCCGAGCACTGGCCCCGGTTCCAAGCATGATCCCCATTGCCATAAAATACCATTCCAGCAATCTGCTGAAAGGTTCTATAGTGAATAAAAAACCAATAGAGCCCAAGATTGTTGCAATGATATGGTGTTCTGCATGCCAAAAAAATATCGATGGGACTCCAAAAAATATAAAAGGCGCAAGGTACCACAAGCCTAATGTTCCGATATACAACATAGCCAGAAGAGGGGCTTCCAGAGCAGACTGTATCGCCCATTTTTGATGTGCGGCGTACCAATACCTGAGGGTGTTGAGATAAATTATCATTGCTGATCGAGAAATAATGGGCGCTGTATCATGCTGTTTCAAAACTAATTCTTGGGGTTTGGCTCAAATACCCTCTTTAAGCATTCTTGAGAAAATTTTTAAGAAGTGGAAAAACATCAATGGTCCTAGGGCAACATAAGAACCAATAACTAAGTAAAAGCCGAACGGATATCCGATCAGCGCTCCGCATCCAAGAATAACACCAGATAGAATAGTATAAACGAGTAATCGTGGCAAATTTCGATCGTGAAAAATCCAGTGGTCCAAGCTTTGGGCCTCCGCTATAAAACTGGGTAGGGGATTATACAGAAATCCGACTCGAGTACCAATTGCCAAAGGGACGCAAGATATAGGGCAGGGTGTAGATTGGCAGTTGGGCAAGGGCGAACCAGAGCCAGGCGGCGTCCGGCAATGTGCCTCCAAGGGCAGCGACCAGAAGGCCCATGTTTCGCGCTCCGCTGGAATGGGCAATCACGAATGCATCAGCGCGCGAAGACTTTGAAAACACCAACAGCGTCAGCCCGATTTGCGTGAAAGCCAACACAAAAGTGAGCGCGGCTATACCGGTTGTGAAGACAGGGCGCTCCAGAAAGCTGGCAGCCACCCCATCCATCGCCGCAATGGCAAAGAAAAACAGCACCATGACGTTAAGCCCGTCGATCTGATATCGCGCGGTGCTTATCCTTGCCTCGCCAGCCAGCTTTCGAATGATCCAAGCCGTTCCATAAGATCCGCCGAGCAGGAGCGCGAGATGCAGGCCGAGATCCAAACTGCTCAGCGGCAGGTCTGGCCCGAGCATCAATGCGCCAATCAGCGGCGCTGTTAACGGCGTCGCTATGATTCCGGTCACCAACACCGTCAGGCTGAGGGCACCGTCCAGCCCCATCAGGTAAATGAAAGCGGGTGCCGACATGACGGACGGTGCAGCTGTTGCAATGAAGACGGCCAACATCACCTCGGGACCCAATGCAATGAGACCAGTGACATGGGCCAGTGCGACCGCCAGAAGGGGCAGGGCCAGAAGCATCCAGAGAGATGAGGCGAGAAGGAGAGTCGGGCGTTTCAAACGGAGAAGGATTGCCGCCGTGTCCACGCGCATGAAGGCCAGTACAAGCAGGACAAACACCGCCTCGCTCAAATAAGGGCGGGCGTAACTGGAAAAGGCCGGCAGCAACATGCCGATCAAAACGGAAATCGCGACGGCAGCGGCGCCACGTCGTCCGATCCAGCCAAGGGCGGAAAACGGGAGCGTGATCAGATATTTGCCCAAAATCAGACCTTTCAACCGTTAAATCACGCGGATTGCCCTTGTGCTTTTTGTCTGCCGGAAAAACTAGGGTAAGACATAAATTGTCTTTTTTTCCAAGAGGGTGTCTTGCATCAGGCTGATGTTATTGTTCTGGGCGCAGGGATCATCGGGGTTTCCACCGCGATGCATCTATGCCAGCGTGGACTGGATGTTATCCTCGTGGATCGACGCTATCCGGGCGAGGAAACCTCGTTTGGCAATGCCGGTGTTGTTGAGCGCAACGGCTTTGCGCCGCATCCGTTTCCGTCCAATCCAATAACTTTTTTGCAGATCTTGTTTGGCCAGTCCTCGGCAGTTTCACTGGATTTGAAGGCCTTGCCGCAACTGCTTCCTTGGCTGGCCGCGTACAAGCGGTATGGTTCTCAGCGCCATGTGCAGGATTATGCGCGGATTATGGGGCGCATGCGCGAGTTGGTGCTGGAGGAACACGCCAAGCTATCCGAGCTGGCCAATTCCCAACGATTTTACCGAAAAAGCGGCTGGCTTCACTTGTTCAAGTCCGGCCCCGGATTTTCCGCCGGAGATACAGAGCGGTATTTTGCGCGGGTGTTCGGGGTGGATTACCGCGAGCTTGATGAAGCTGGTATCGCGGCACTTGAACGGGATTTGACCACGACGGGCTATAGCGGATTGTTCTGGCCGCAGACAGAATCGGTCTCCAATCCCGGTGCCGTGACGGAGGCAATCTGGCGTGCCTTTGTGCGTGAGGGTGGCAAGTTTTTCTCAACCGATGCGACGCGGTTAAAACGGGTGCGTGGCCAGTGGATGCTTCCCTGTGATCGCGGCGAATTGGTGGGGCGACATGTGGTCGTTGCGCTCGGGCCGTGGTCAGGAGAGTTCTGCAAGCAATTTGGTGACCCCTTTCCGCTGGCCGTCAAACGTGGGCATCACCTGCATTTCCGGCCAAGGTCTGGGGCGTCTCTGTCCCGTCCTGTTGTCGATATGTCGAATGGCTTCGTGCTCACCCCCATGGAAAAGGGAATCCGTTTGACGACCGGTGTTGATTTTTCACATCGGGACGCCCCGCCAAATTTGGCGCAGATGGCGCTGGCAGAGCGTCGGGCGCGCGCGATTTTCCCGCTTGGTGAGGCGGTGGAGGAAGAGCCCTGGTGTGGCAGCCGCCCATGTTTGCCCGATTCTCTGCCCGTTCTTGGCAAGTCCCAGAAAGTGGCCAATCTCTGGTACAATTTCGGCCACGGTCATTCAGGCTTTACGCTCGGCCCGCTGAGCGGCCGCCTGATGAGCGAACTCATCCTCGGGCAGACGCCAGCTGTTGATGTTGAGCCGTTTTCTCCTGCGCGGTTTGGGTCGCAGACTTAATTCTCTCGAAGCGGTAGAACGCAGGTGTCCTTGACCGTGTTCACCACGATGCGCGACTGAACGTCGGACACAAGCGTGTTGTCCAGCAGTTTCAGCCTGAGAAAGTCGTCATAGGCCTTTATGTCATCGGCAACGACCTTGATGAGATAATCGACAGCCCCCGTGATGCGTTCGCAGATCACGACTTCCGGCCAGTGATGCACCAGCTTGTCGAAAGTCTCCATGTTTTCCCGGCTCGGTACGGCCAGTTTAACAAAGGAGTAGGCAACAAACCCGAGTCCGACCGATTCTCGGTCGATAACTGCGGTGATTTGCTTGATAATCCCTTGTTCCTTGAGTTTCTTTATACGGCGCCAGCAAGGGGTTTGGCTCATGCCTGCCTCCCTTGCGATATCTGCGATTGACATTGATGCGTCGCGCTGAAGAACACGCAAAACGCGAATATCCGACGGGTCGAGTAGATTTTTTTCGTTCATGGCTCTGGAGAGGAATTTTTACGCGTTGTTTTTGATTTTAGGCGGGACGATAGCACAGAAATTGCCCGAGAAAAGAACGATATTAGTCTGATGATACGAGGCCAGGACGACGGGCCCAATAAAATCCGGCAAGGAGGGAGATCGGATGAACGTTCACGTGCCCCACGATATCCGTCAAGGAATCACCCTTGAAGACAAGTATGTGGCAACAAGCGGTCAGGTTTATCTGACCGGAATTCAGGCGCTGGTACGGCTTACGCTAGACCGCGTGCGTCTGGACCGCGCAAATGGATTGAAAACCGGGGGATTTGTCTCCGGCTATCGCGGCTCCCCTCTGGGTGGATATGACACCGAGCTGATGCGGGCCAAGTGTCATCTCTCCAGTCATGATGTTGTGTTCAAACCAGGCATCAACGAGGAACTTGGCGCGTCAGCCGTTATGGGGTCTCAGAAGGCTCGCTTGCATGGTCAGGGTTCTGACTATGATGGCGTGTTTGGCATCTGGTACGGCAAGGCTCCCGGTGTTGACCGGGCAGGTGATGCCCTCAAGCAAGGCTGCGCGTCCGGCACAGATCGTCATGGCGGTGTTTTGGCGCTTGCCGGGGACGACCATCTGGCAAAATCCTCCATCCTTCCGGCGCAGAGCGAATTTTTCTTCCAGCACGCCGAAACACCAATCCTGAACCCCTCCGATATTCAAGATGTGTTGGACTACGGCCTGCACGGTCTGGAAATGTCCCGCTTCTCCAGTTTGTGGACGGCCATTATCTGTCTGGCAGACACGATGGATGCGTCGGCGACCATCAACGTCAATGATGACCGGCTACAGTTTCTGCGCCCTAGCGAGCAGGACCCGCGCGAGGATTATCGCCAGAACCGAGACCTCTTCCTTGGGAACCGCCTTGAAACCGAACGCCTGATCCGCGAATTGCGTCTGCCGGCTGCGCAGGCCTATGTGCGGGCAAACGGCTTGGATCGGGTGGCGTTTGGCGCGGACCGTCGCGTGAAGCTGGGTCTCGTTGCCACCGGCAAGGCCTATCGCGACTTGCGTCAGGCGCTTGATCTAATTGGATTTACGGAAGAACGCGCACGGAAATTTGGGTTGGCGATCTACAAGGTCGCGATGCCGTGGCCGCTGGAGCCGGAAGGGATCACCCGCTTCGCCAGCGGTGTTGAGAAAATGCTCATTGTTGAGCACAAGCGCGCCTTCCTTGAAACGCAGATCAAGGAAATCTCCTACCACTGGAACGCTGAAAAACGCCCGCAAATCTGGGGCAAGACCCAGCCGAATGGCGCGCCTTTCCTGTCGGATGTGCTTGAGCTGTCTGTTGCCGAGATCATCGAAGCACTTTTGAAGTGGCTTCCGGAAGAAGCCATCACACCGGATATGCGCGAGGTTTCAGAGCGCATGAACCGTCAGGTGATGTGGGCTCAAGGACATGCAGAGCGGGCGGCCCGTATTCCTTATTTCTGTTCCGGCTGTCCGCACTCCACATCCACCGTTGTACCGGAAGGCTCCCGTGCCCTGCCAGGAATCGGTTGCCACGCGATGGCTGAGGTTGCTGGTCGTGTGACCGATGGTCAGATCGCCATGGGCGGTGAAGGCGTGATCTGGATGGGTCAAAGCGCGTTCTCCAACGACAAGCACGTTTTCGCCAATCTGGGTGATGGAACCTATTTCCACTCTGGGATTCTTGCCATTCGTCAGTCTTTGGCCTCAAAAGAGAACATCACCTACAAGATCCTCTACAACGATGCTGTAGCCATGACCGGTGGTCAGGATGTTGAGGGTACGTTGACCGTGCCGCAAATCACCCGCCAGTTGTCTGCGGAAGGTGTCAAGAAGGTCGTTCTCCTTAGTGAAACGCCGGATGTGTACGGCTCTTGGAGCAATCTTGCGCCGGGCACCGACATTCATCACCGCGACCACCTGATGGATGTTCAAAAAGAGCTTCAAAAAACTGAAGGCGTGACGGCGATTGTTTACGATCAGACCTGCGCAGCCGAAAAGCGTCGCCGTCGCAAGCGGGGCCTCTTTCCCGATCCGGACAAGCGGATGTTCATCAACGACCGGGTCTGTGAAGGCTGCGGAGATTGTTCGGTTCAGTCTAACTGCCTGTCGGTCGAGCCTCTGCAAACACCGTTTGGCGAAAAGCGTCAGATCAATCAGTCCAGCTGTAACAAGGACTTCACCTGCGTGAAGGGTTTCTGCCCATCTTTTGTCGAGATTGAGGGTGCAGCGCTCAAGAAGCCGGAAAAGGCAGAAGTCGACATTGATGCGCTGGTTGCCTCCATCGATGAACCGGAATTGCCGTCGCTTGAGCGCACGCACAACATGTTGGTTGCCGGGATCGGCGGTATGGGCGTTACCACCATCAGTGCCGTTTTGGCCATGGCAGCGCATATCGACGGCAAACAAGCCTCAACACTCGACATGACGGGTCTTGCCCAAAAAGGTGGTCCTGTGACTTCCCATGTTCGATTTGCAGCTGCTGATCGCAGCATCGAGGGGCCGCGTGTTCCAACGGCAAGCCTTGATCTGCTTTTGGCCAGTGACATGGTGGTTGCGACCAATGCCGAGCAGCTGGCAATGGCGAACCGGAAGGCGACAACCACAGTGGCCAATACGCGCGTTGCGCCAACGGCCGAGTTTGTTCTCAAACAAACGCTGTCCTTTGACGAAATTCGCATGGACCGGGCTCTGAATGACGGGTCAGCGACTTATCTGGCGATGGATGCAGCTGGAATTGCAGAAAAGCTTCTGGGCGATGCCATCTTCGCCAACATGCTGCTTGTCGGCATGGCCTATCAGTCCGGCAGCATACCGGTTTCTGCCAAGGCGATTGAAAGCGCGCTGGAGCTGAACGGTGCTGCGGTAAAGCCAAACATTCAGGCGTTCCGCGCAGGGCGTGTTCTGGCCGCTGACCCCAACCTCATTTTGGACAAGCTGCCACGTGAGGAAAAGCAGCCAGAGCTGAGCCTTGATGAAAAGATCGAGCAGTTTGCGAAAGAGCTGACTGCCTATCAGGACACGGCTTATGCCGGCGTTTATCGCGATTTGATTGGCATGGTTCAAAAGGCGGACCGTGAGCATGGCCCGGGAACAGAGCGTCTGACGTCGACAGTGGCAGACATGCTCTACAAGGTCATGGCCTATAAGGATGAGTATGAAGTCGCACGGCTTTACTCCGACCCGGCCTTCAAGAAGAAGGTAGCTGCGCGTTTTGCTGATCCAAAGAAGCTGAAGGTTCATCTCGCTCCACCGCTTCTGGCACAACAGATCGACGCACGGACAGGCCGCCCGAAGAAGATTGCGTTCGGTCCTTGGATCTTCACGGCCTTTGGTTTGATGACCAAGTTCAAACATCTGCGTGGCAGTTGGCTTGATCCATTTGGCAAGACCGCTGAACGCAAGGCTGAGCGTGCGTTGATCGAGCAATACAAGGCTGATCTGAAGCGCATTGTGAAGGATATCACACCTTCCAACTACGGACTTGTCGTGGAGCTGGCTCGTGTTCCGGATCAAATTCGTGGATTCGGTCCGGTGAAAGAGGCCAACATGGAAAAGGCTGCTGCGAAGCGTTCGCAACTGCTTGAGCAGCTAGAGAAAAACGGCAATGACGACCGGGATGGCTCCGGCTCGTTCATGGAAGCTGCCGAATAATTATCCGCTTCTCATGATGGACAATCAGGCACGGCTGGCGATTTTCGTCAGCCGTGTTTTTGTGTCCAGGTTGGGACGGGATCATTGTCGGCAGGGCTTGCGTGGTAAATGCCGCGGGCAATGGCCCGAGCGAGGCAAGAGGCGGCGGCTGCCCCTAGCTGCACCATGTCGGACAATCCGTCTTTCAACGGTTGTTTTGCCGTTGAGAGGGCAAAGATCAGATCGCCGTCTAACGGGGTGTGCGCAGGCCATAAGGCGCGGGACATGCCATCATGGGCCATCACGGCAATGCGCTTTGCTTCCGCTTTTGTCAGAATTGCGTCTGTCGCAATGGCGGCAATTGTCGTGTTTGCCCCAGCCGTCAGAGCGTCCAGCTTGGTTTTGACGTCCGTTGCACCGTCAGGAAGGGGAGAAGGGAAGCCAAATCCGCCAAACTCCTTGCCGATTTCGTGAGGGGCTGCCCAGAAGTGCTTGCTGTCGCCAATTGTGGCTCGGCCGAGCGCGTTGACGGCGACAAGCGCACCAACGGTCACACCATTTGCCAAGGAGATGGAGGCAGACCCAAGGCCACCTTTCAAATTAGCGGTCGTCGCGCCATATCCGGCCCCGACTGAGCCAAGCTCAAAATCAGAACCGACGGCATTCAGGGCTGTGCGGCCCAAATCCCTGTAAGGGGTTGCTGATCCCCAGTCCTTGTCACCCCCGTTCAAAAGATCGAACAGGATCGCGCTGGGCACGATGGGAACGCGTACATCGCCAACCGCAAATCCGTGACCCAGTTCGCGAAGGCGGGCCTGAACGCCTGCGGCTGCATCAAGGCCAAAGGCAGACCCGCCGGACAGGACAATGGCGTCAACGGCTTCAACTGTTTGTTCCGGTTCCAGAAGCGCGACCTCACGGGTGCCCGGCGCGCCGCCGTGTATGGCGACCGAGGCTACACACGGCTCATCCGGCCAAATGACAGACACACCCGACTTGATTGTGCTGCTCTGCGCATTGCCGACGCGAATGCCGGGAACATCTGTAATCAGGTTTCTTGGGCCGGGCATCTTTGTGTCGTCGTCTTTCAGGTGGAAACGCTGGTGTATCCGCGCTTTAAGTAAAGCAGGGCATCTCCGGGCTCGCGCATGCGGATATCCAGCACCTTGCCAATAATCACCGAGTGAGTGCCCATTTCTGTCAGGCTGAAAATCTCGCAATCAATATTCAGACTGGCCTCATCAAGGGCTGGGCAGGTAGTTGCCAGCGGTGTCCATGCAAGTTGCGAGAAGCGGTCCTCCATCGCCATGTCACCGCGTCCGGCAAACACATCCGACACGTTTTCATGGCCATCACACAGGGTGTTCACGCAAAACACGCGGTTTTGCAGGACTGTGCTGTGCATCCGTGTCGACCGGTTCAGGCAGATGAGCACACTGGGCGGATCATCAGAGACGGAACAAAAGGCGGAGACGGTGGCGCCGCACCGCCCAGCCACGCCATCTGTGGTGACAACATGGACAGCTGCAGGCACGCGGCTCATCGCTTCTCGAAAAACCTGCGAGGTCAGTTCGTTTGAAGCGGGCTGCGCGTCATTTGGTGCGGATGTATTTTGATCGGGTGAGCCGGAAACCAAGGCCGGACGTCCTTTCACGATCTTGAGATGGGAAACGGATCTTTGATTGCTCTTCATCTGCCAACATATAGGCTGAATTTGAACTTGGCGAGGTGCAGGGGTGCAAAGTTTGTTTAAACGGGCTTTTCTCCGGGCCAGGTTCTGCCTATGGTCCGCTCGATTGACTGGATTGCGGATTGGGTGATGAAAACAGCGTCGAAAATCTTCTGCCTTTTCTGGGTGCTGGCGCTTTCGGCCTTGCCCTCAAGGGCCGAGATTAAAATTGGTGTTGCCGGGCCGTTGACCGGAGAGTTTGCTCCCTTCGGTGAACAAATGGTCATCGGTGCCCGCGTCGCGGTGGCTGATATCAATGCGCGCGGCGGTCTTTTGGGGGAGCCGGTCACGCTGGTCACGAGTGATGACAAGTGTGATGCCGAAGAAGCAAAAGCGGTGGCCAATCAGATGGTCGGCAGTGGCGTATCGCTTGTGGTTGGCAACTTTTGTTTCAGTGCCACGCTGGCATCTGCTCCAATCTTGGCGGAGCGTTCCATCGTGCAAATCACGCCCGGAACCACCTTGCCGCAATTGACAGACGACCGCGCAGGACCGGGACTGTTTCGTCTGGCCCCACGTGATGATGAGCAGGCTGCCGCGATTGTCGAGGGTCTCGCGAAGGGCTTTTCTGATGCGCGCATAGCTATCGTGCACGATAAGTCCGCTTACGGAAAAGCGCTGGCCGACGCTGTTCGCGCGCAACTGAATGAAAGAGGCATCCGCGAAACGATTTACGAGGCGATTGATCCGGACGCGCCTGAGTATCAGACCCTGGGGTCAATTTTGCAGTTGGATAATGTGGAAGTGCTCGTTTTCGGTGGTTATCACCCGGAAGCGGCGAGCCTTCAACGCGAGTTTGCCCGGCGTGGCTTGACCATTCAGATGATTGGGGGTGATGCGCTTGGCACGGATGAATTCTGGCTCCTGAGTGGTGAGGCTGGCGAGGGCACTTTATTTGCCCTACCGCCTAACCCAGCTGAACTTGCCAGCGCCAAAGGCTTCGCAGTACGGCTAGCAGAAGCTGATGTTGTCGCACGTGGCTATGATGTGGTGACCTATGCGGCTATCGAGTTGTGGGCCAAGGCTGTGGAGCAGGCGGGGACATTGGATTTTGAGGCTGTTGCTGCTGCGTTGGCAGACGGGCAATTTGAGACACTTTTGGGTGCTGTTTCCTTTGACGAGAAAGGGGACAGGAGCCAGCCCGGCTATGTTCTCCATCTCTGGTCAGGCGGACGATATGCGCCGGTCGGGCCCAAACCTTAACCAAGTCTTAAGAAATTTGGTCGAATGCCTTCTGGCACAGCGTTGCATGATGTAAGTTTCTGCCCAAAACAGGGTGGAGAAAGGTCATGCGTATCAAGGCCTTATCGTTAACTATCGCGCTTTTTTGCGCCATTACCGGTTTGTTTGGAACAGCAGAGCCGTCTCAGGCTGCTGAAGTTGTTGGCTTTCAGGACCATCGATTTCGGCCCGGCACCATCGTGATCCGAAATTCAGAACGTCGTCTTTATCTTGTCCTGCGGGGGCAGAGGGCCATTCGATACAAGGTGGCTGTCGGTCGACCTGCCAAATCCTGGACCGGACAGGCGCAAATCATCGGAAAACATGTGCGACCAGACTGGTCACCGTCGCCAGAAGTGCGCCGCGATTTCCCCCATTTGCCACGACTGATCCGCGGCGGTGCGCCGAATAACCCGATGGGCATTGCGGCCATGACGCTGTCCAATGGCAATTACGCCATCCACGGTACGAACCGCCCCGGTTCTATCGGACGGGCGGTGTCCTATGGCTGCATTCGTATGGCCAATCACGATATAGCGGATTTGTTTCAACGGGTTGGTGTGCGAACGCCTGTCATTGCTCTGCCGTGATGCAAGCCGTTTTTCTGCGGTCGAACGACACGCGGCGGAACTGTCGCAGGGACTGCATGTCGCATTTACTTTCGGCATCCCGAAAGTAGGCTCATCGCAGCTTCGAAGTTGAAGACAAGAACATGTCTTTCTCTTCGGTGTCGATGTGATGCTCCTCCTTACATCACACCTCATTGCCTGTGCCCTGATGCGCCCCCAAAGCGTCAGGGGCAGGTGGACTTCTCATGTTCCTGACAACCAATTGCGTGGGTCTGTTGCAATCGTTGCCTTTTGATCAGCTCCGAGCGCTGCAACAAGATCTTCAATTGCATCCAGCGAATGGGCGGCCCTGAATTCATCAACATGTGGCAGCATGGCGCGGATGCCTTTGGCTTTCGCTTCAAACCCATCAAAACGCAAAAGCGGGTTTAGCCAGATGAGACGACGGCAGGAGCGATGGAGGCGATCCATTTCCCGCTCAAGGTCTTCATCCGTATCCCGTTCCAGACCGTCGGTGATCAGCAGAACGGTCGGATTGCCAGAGAGAACCCGCCGTGACCACACACGATTGAACTCGTGCAGCGCAGTCGCGATCCGCGTACCGCCTGACCAGTCTTCCACGCCGTCACTGCAGGCCATCAGGGCTTCATCCGGGTCTTTCATCCAAAGTTGACGGGTGACGTTGGTAAGCCGTGTGCCAAACAGGAAGGTGTGAACATCGCGCCGCTCGGCCATCACGCCATGCATGAAGTGCAGGAGCAGGCGGGTGTATTGGCTCATTGAGCCGGATATGTCGCAGAGCGCGACAATTGGCGGTCGTTTTTCGATGGGTTTGCGAAATTTCAGGTCGATGATATCCCCGCCAGCACGCATGGACGCCCGCAAAGTCCGGCGTGGATCAATGCGTCCTTTGTGCGACGGGGAAAGGCGACGTTGGCGGATCTTGTCCATGGGCAAAGTCAGCGCTCGCAAGGCTGCCTTTGCCTCTTGGACTTCTTCCGCCGTCATCTGAGCAAAGTCTTTGGCCTGCAAAAGCTCCTTGCCGGAGACAGTGAACTTCGCATCCACTTCGACTTGCGGCTTGGTCGCCTCGCTGTGGCGCTCCTGAGCGGCCTGAAAGGCTTGGGAGACCCGCGTTTGTCCAGCTTTGGGTTTTTCCGGTTCACCGCGGGGAGGGGCCACCGGTGACAGGATTGCGAGCATTTTTTCAACGAGGCCGCGGCTTTGCCAATAAATCCGGAAGGCTTCGTCAAAGAGCACCCGGTGCTCGCGCTTGCGAACGAAGACCGAATGAAGCGTCCAGTAGAGATCATCGCGGTTCTTGAGGCCCGCAACCTCGACAGCACGCACGGCATCGACAACTGTAGACGGCCCGGCAGGCAGTCCGGCCTTGCGCAAGGTCCGCGCAAAATAGACGATGTTGTCGACAATCCGGCTGTCCGATGAGCCGCGAAGCTCCGCGATCTCGGTCATGGTCTAGCCCGTGGAGGTCAAGGTGGTCTGGGCGCGGGTCGTGTCCTTTCGGATGTCCTCAACCAACTGCCGGACCTTGGAGCCGCGAACACGCTCAATATCGTCCTGATATTTCAACAGGACGCCGAGCGTGTCAGACGCCATGTCCGGATCAAGGGCGATTTCGCTGAGTTCACTGAGAGCTGTGGCCCAATCCAGCGTTTCAGCAACACCGGGTTGCTTGAAGAGATCTTCATCGCTGCGCAGCGCCTGAACAAAGGCGACGACTTCCGCCGCCAGCCGCTCTGGCGCGCCGGGAACCTTCTTGCGGACAATCTCAAGCTCGCGTTCGGCATCCGGATAATCCACCCAATGATAAAGGCAGCGGCGCTTCAGTGCGTCGTGGATTTCTCGCGTCCGATTGGTCGTGATGATGACAATTGGCGGCTCTTCAGCCTTGATGGTTCCGAGTTCGGGAATGGTCACCTGACTATCGGCCAGAACCTCCAGAAGAAACGCTTCAAAGGCTTCATCCGCACGGTCCAACTCGTCGATCAGGAAAATGGGTGGCCCTTTGGAAGATGGCTCCAGCGCCTGCAAGACCGGGCGTTTGATCAAAAACCGTTCATCGAAAATGGAACTGGAAAGGTCAGCACGGTCTGTTTCCCCGGCGGCTTCGGACACCCGGATTTCCACCATCTGGGCCGGATAGTTCCATTCATAAACAGCCGAGCTGACATCAAGGCCTTCATAGCACTGCAGGCGTATGAGATCCCGGTTGAGCGTCTGGGAAAGAACCTTGGCAATTTCCGTTTTCCCGACACCTGCTTCCCCTTCCAGAAACAGCGGTCGTTTCATTTTCAGGGCGAGATGAAGCACGGTCGCCAACGCACGATCGGCGACATAGCCAGCGCGCTCCAGAAGAGCCAGTGTTTCATCAATCGAACCGGGAAGGGTCTGTGCGGTCATGGGAGCTCCTGGAAAACATACGCCGGTCTTGTTTCACCTATCCATATAGGCAGAGCATTCCGGAGGAAAGGGATTGGCAGCTTTCACGAAGTTTGCCCGATCTGATAGGCAATTGGCCACTGGACCTTTGGACATGTTTTCAGAAGACCACCCGTCTGAACTTCACGCGATAGGCAGCTGGACTCGTTCCCAGTTGCTTCTGGAAGTGATGGCGCAGCGTGGCCGCTGTGCCAAAGCCGACCCGCTGCGCCAGAACTTCAAGAGGCAGAGATGTTTCTTCTAGAAGGTCTTTTGCCTTTTGCAGGCGTTGGAGCATTAGCCAGCGGGCAGGGGCACTTCCCGTTGCATCCTCAAACCGGCGCAGGAACGTTCGGCGGCTCATGCCGACACGTTTCGCCAGAGCGTCAATCGGATGGTCTTTTGAGAGGTTTCCCTGCAGATAATCGAAAAGGAGTCCAAGTCGCCCGGCTTCATGAACTGGGGCCACCGCCTTGTCGATAAACTGGGCCTGCCCGCCTTCGCGGTGCGGCGGGACGACCAATCGCCTTGCCACGCTGTTGGCAGCTTTCGGGCCAAAATCCTTGCGGACCAAATGCAGGCAAAGGTCGATCCCGGCTGCGCTGCCAGCAGACGTCAGGATCTGACCATTATCGGTATAGAGCACGTTCGGCACCACATTCACGTCAGGATAGCGGTGGCGCAGTTGGTCCTCGTAGCGCCAGTGGGTCGTGACGTTGAGGCCGCTGAGCAGACCCGCTTCGGCTAGCAGAAAGACACCGGAGCAGATGGTCAGGAACCGGCTGCCACGTTTATGCGCTTGCACCAGCGCATCTAGCAGAGACCGGGGAACAGGCGCATCCAAACCGCGCCAGCCCGGAAGCAGGATGGTTTCGGCGGATTGCAGAAACTCAAGACCGCCATCGGCCTGAAAGGTCAGGCCGGCCGAGGTCCGCATTGGCCCTTCGTCGCTGGCAGCAACCGCATAGCTGTACCAGGTGTTCCCCATCTCCGGGCGCGGCAGGCCGAAGATTTCATAGCCAATGCCAAATTCGAACAAGCAAAGCCCGTCATAGGCGAGCGAGACGACCTTGCGATTGGCTGGAAGGTAGGAGTTGATTTTTGGCATAATTTTGATGATATATGTCATTTATGCCAGCGGACGCAAGAATTCAATCTGGCTAGGGTTGGGTCAGTTCAAAGCCAACCGGGAGTTTCCCCATGAGTTATGTCACCGACCACGCAGCTGCTTCTTCCGAAGTCGCCCTTGCTCATTTTTCCGCAAGACTGTCTTTGGAAACGGATTGTGCAGACGTTTACGCAGCCTATGAGAACGGCGATGTTGATTTCGTATTGCTTCACGTTGTTGGCGCGCCTGCGATGTTCGCAAAGCGTCACATCCCCGGAGCAGTTCATGTTCCCCATCGGGACATGACAGCGGAACGGATGGCCGCGTGGCCGATGGAAACATTGTTCGTCGTCTATTGTGCTGGTCCGCATTGCAATGGAGCCGACCGCGCAGCGGTGCGCCTCGCCAGCCTTGGGCGCCCGGTTAAGATCATGATCGGCGGCGTAACCGGCTGGGAAGATGAGGGGTTTGCCTTTGCGGGCGGAGAAACCTGATTTCTGGCTCAGAAACGATCGGGTATGGAGCATTCCGCTCCACACCCTTCCATTGGTTTTGTTAATCGTTTTCCATTAGACCCCAAACCCGGTATAAACCCGCCAATGGGGAGTGGTGACATGAGATATGCTGTTCTTGGGCTGGTGACTGTTGGCGTGGCAGTCGGCGTCTATTTCTGGATGCAGGAACCGGACATGCCTGTTGCCGCACCTTATCCGACAGATGCTGCCACTCTGGCCGAAGGCAAAGAAATGGCGGAGATCATGTGTGGTCTGTGCCATGCCACCGGACCGGCTGATGCCAGCCAGATGGCGGATGCTCCTGCCTTCCGCGATATCTCGAAACTCTATCCGGTCGAGTTTCTGGAAGAAAGCCTTGCAGAAGGCATCGTGGCGGGCCATGACCAGATGCCGGAGATTGAATTTTCGCCTGAGGAAATAGATGCGTTTTTGGGCTATCTGATTTCCATTCAAACTCAGTAAATCGCGTTGCTTTTGTATATTCAGCGTTGGCAGCACTCGTGTCAAAGTGCTGCTAAATATATGTAATGATTGAATAATACTGGCGATTTTAAGCTTTGATTAACCAGATCCCGTTGACACTTTTCCTTTAACCTGAAGGAGAGTGAGAGGATCATGGAAACCAGTTCCGATTTTCGCAAGCGCATCCTGGGTTATGGCTTGCTGACAGCCGAAATCCTGTACCGGATGCCGGATCACCCCAAATTGCTCCAAAGCTTTTTGTGGCAAACCGAGGATCTTGCCCCGCATTTTCCGGAGCTCAACAAGTTTCTTGAGTTTTGGGACCGGGAGATCGACGGCCGCATTCACGCGGTCCGCGTCGCGCATCAAGACCTTTTGGAGCCGATGGATTACCGCTACGCAAATGGAGAAATTCAGGTTCATTGACCTGAAATTTGTACCGCTCATTAGCGGCGGGACTTGAGACCCAATCCAGCGCCGTCGCGCATGACGGCGCGGGCGTCCTCTTTGAATTCGGATCCTTCACTTGTGTGAAGGACAAGGCCGGGAAGCAGTTGAAGAGGGGCTTTGCTGGCGCGAATGGCCCGAAGCAGAATGCGGGTTGCCGGCGCGCCAGGGCGCGGATGCATGGGCAAGATATCGATTGCGCCGAATCTCTTCGACAAGACCTGGAGCACTTCCTGAAGCCCGTCGGCGCGAAAGATCATGGTCAGGCTTCCGCCTTCCCGGACAATGTCTGTTGCGGTTTTCGCCCAGGGGTCTAACCCCCGTTCATCGAGCATATGCGCGCCGACCTTGTCCGTTTTCGGTGAGGCACGAAAGCGATCTGCCTCATAATAGGGCGGGTTCATGATCACGTGGTCTGCAAGGTTCGGTGTCAGTCCACTGCTGTGGCGGATACTCCCCTTGGCGGTGATATCGGCTTCAAGAATTTTAATCCGACTTGTAAAGCCCGTATTTTCCGGATCTGACAAACCATGTCGTGCCAAATTCAGCACGACGGGGTCGATATCGACCAAGGTCACCGAAATGTTTTCAAGCCGTGAGGCAGCGCAATATCCGGCGGTGCCAACACCCGCTCCAAGGTCAACCACATGGCCGGTCGTATCGTCGGGCAGGGCAGCTGCCAGGTAAACGGCATCCAGTCCGGTCCTGTGGCGTCCTTTTGCGGGCTGGTATACATGCACCCGGCCACCCAGAAAGGCATCGCGTGTTGTGTCCACAATCGGTTCAGGGTTGGCCGTTTCAGTCATGTCTGGGACGTTCCGGCCTGAGTTCGTGGGCTAATCCGGCCTCGGCGACAATCAGTCGCGCCTTGTGGATCTGGTCCGAATCCACAAGCACGCGCCGGGGGATCATGCCAATGGAACCTTCGAGAATGCTCATGTTTCCATCTGCAATGAAATGTTCGATTCCTGCTTCTCCCAGAAGGGATTCCAGAAAGGAAATCAGGACGGGGTCGTTTGTTCGGACGAGTTCTTCCATACATCTTCGAAACCACACTGCCACTGATTTTGCAATTGCCGAGCAAGTGCTGCGTCGTTTAATGAACGGATTGTCAAGCAATTGCTCCCTTGCCGAAGCGCCTTGACCGCCATATTGTCCGCCCAATTCGAATACAAGGAGTGCCATTCGTGGCGGTAGTCGCATCTAGGAATGAACCGAAGACACCTCAGCCGAGCATTGAGCCGCTTCTGGACCTGGTTTCCGGCGGCATGGAGGAGGTCAATCAGCTGATCCTGTCCAAGGCTGGATCAAACGTCGATCTGATTCCGGAAATTGCCCGGCACTTGATTTCGTCGGGTGGTAAGCGGCTGCGTCCCATGCTGACACTCGCCTGCGCTGACATGTTTGGCTATCGCGGTGATGGGCATGTGGTGCTGGCAGCATCTGTCGAGTTCATGCACACGGCCACGCTCTTGCACGATGATGTGGTTGACGAGAGTGACATGCGGCGCGGCAAACTGGCGGCGCGCAAGCTTTGGGGCAATCAGGCGAGCGTTCTTGTCGGTGACTATCTACTCGGACAAGCTTTCAAGATGATGGTCGATGTTGGTTCTCTTGAAGCTCTACGTATCCTGTCGGAAGCCTCGGCAATCATCGCCGAAGGTGAGGTCATGCAGTTGGGCGCGGCCCAAAATATCGCAACGACTGAAGAGCAGTATCTGAAGGTAATTGAGGCGAAAACCGCCGCGTTGTTTGCTGCTGCGGCGGAAGTCGGCCCCGTGATCGCTGATCAGGATGGAGCCATGAAAGCAGCTGCCCGGACCTATGGTTTGGAACTCGGCTTTGCCTTTCAAATGGTTGATGATGCGCTTGACTATGGCGGAACCAGCGCCGATCTCGGAAAAGACGTTGGTGATGATTTCCGTGAAGGCAAGATTACGCTTCCGGTGGTTCTGGCGGTAAAACGCGGAACCGATGACGATCGGGCGTTCTGGAAGCGGTGCCTTGAGGACAATGAGATCCGCGATGGCGATCTTGATCAGGCGATTGCCTTGATGACCAAATACGACGCGATTTCCAACACGGTTCAGCGTGCTCGCGATTATGGCGCCAGTGCCATGTCTGCGCTGGATCAGTTGCCGGATGGACCGCATCGGGATGCTTTGGCCGACGCAGTCGCGTTTTGCATCGCCCGCGTCAGCTGATTAGTTCAAACTTCCGGCGGCCACCCACCAATCCGGGTGGGCTACTTTGAGTGTTTCAAGGGCCTCGGTTTCGAGGCCTTTTTCACATAAGCCGAAGCAAGTTGCTCCCGATCCCGACATGCGTGCCAGTTTCACAGTTGGCACGGAGTCAAGACTTGCAAGCACATCCGCAATAGCCGGGCAAACGGTTATCGCTGCCGGTTCTAGATCATTCCGGGCTTGGCGGAGCCATGCCACCAGAGTGTCGAGGGTGCCCCATCTGTCCGGTAGGGGAGGAAGTGGCGGATTGTCTTTTTGAGCCAATGCTTTGAAGACAGGGGGGGTGGAGACAGAAACTCCCGGATTGATGAGGATCATGCTGCAGTCAGGCAGCTGTGGGACGGTTTCCAGCTCTTCACCAATCCCGCGCATCAGCGCAACTCGTGACCCAATACACACCGGAATGTCCGCGCCGAGCTGCAAGCCGATCACGGCCAACTCGCTCTCTGATAAGCCCAGCTCCAGTTGCGCATTCATTTGCCTCAGTGCTGCCGCAGCATCAGCGGACCCACCACCGATGCCTGAGGCAATGGGAAGGCTTTTCTCCAACTCAAAGTGAAGGGGACCGAATTGGCGTCCGACCTTTTGTTCAAGGGCGCGGCGGGCGGCTAAAATCAGGTTGTTGTCACTGTCATGCGTCAAACTATCTGAAAATTGGCCGGTGATGTGAAGCCCATCGATATTGCCTCGGGCCAAGGTGACGCGATCCGCAACTGACGGAAACGCCACCAGCGAATCCAGCAGATGATACCCATCAGAGCGCTGGCCGGTCACATGCAGGGCAAGATTGACCTTGGCCCGCGCAAGTTCGCCTGCCATCGGGGTGATCTTTGTTTTCAACATTGCCTAAAGGGTCAGCCGTCGGTTTCGCCGCCCTCGGCCTTGGCCGCGTCTTTGCCGGTTTCTTCCGACATGCCATTTGCGATCTTGTCGAGGATCTTCGGTAGCTCTTCCGCTGTCGGCTCCAGATCGCGGGCATGATTCCACTGGAAGCGAGCTTCCAGACGGCGACCGACTTTCCAGTATGCATCACCAAGGTGATCGTTGATAACCGGATCGGCCGGACGTAACTCGACAGCGCGCTCCAGTTCTTTCACAGCTTCTTCATGGCGTCCAAGCCGGTAATAGACCCAGCCGAGACTGTCGACGATATACCCATCGTTCGGACGCAGTTCGACTGCCTTTTCGATCATGCCCAGCGCTTCATCAAGCTTTAGGCCCTGATCAACGAGTGAATACCCCAGGTAGTTCAAGACTAGCGGCTGATCCGGGTTGAGTTCCAACGCCTTGCGAAGATCGACCTCGGCTGCGTCCCACTTCTTCAGGCGCTCTCGGCAAATGCCGCGGAAATAGAAGGCCAGCCAGTTTTCAGAGGTAATTTCGTCAAGGCTGTCGATTGCCTTGGTGTAGATGGCCTCTGCTTCTTCAAATTTCTCGTGAGATCGCAGGATGTTGCCAAGGGTCAGGATCGCTTCAACATCTTTGGGGTCATCTTCGATCAAGGCACTCAGGTGATCACGCGCCTGATCGAGTTGCTCCAGTGCGTTATAATTCAGACCCACCTGAATTTCCGCATTGCGTTTTAGCACACTGTCTGTGGGAACCATTTCCAGAACAGCAATGGCTTGTGCTGGCTTGGACAAACGCTCATAGATGCCGCCAAGGGCAACGGCTGCAAATTCTGCTTTGGGGTCAAGTTGCAGTGCGAGGCGCAAATAGGACATGGACAGTTCTTCCCCGCCATCCCGCCCTATTGCCGAGCCAATGCCAAACAGGATCTCGGCAATACCGACTGCCGGGTCTACGATCATTGGTGGGATCGGGGCGTTGCCAGCCACAATGTCACGGGTATCGAGCAAGAGCGGATGCCCGTTCATCAAGGCGTTGTATTCATCCAGAACGTCCAGCGCCTTATCCTTGTCGCCATTTGCAGCAAGAGTTCGGGCATAAGCGTTCACAATGCGGATGGCGCCGCTGTCGGCCTGAAACGCGTTTTCGATGTGATCAAGAGCACGTTCCTTTTGCCCCGCGGCAAAGGCAATCATGCCCATGTGATATTCCTTGAAAGCTATGAACCACTCTGGTCCGCTCAAGCGATCAATTTGCTCAAATGCGCCATCCAGCTGTCCCGCCCCATAAAGCGCCCAGGCATGGGCAATCCCTGTAGACAGTTGGGCGAGGGGGCCGGAAACTGGCTCACCGAAAATGGTCGCACCTTGCTGGTAATCCCCCTTCAGGATGGCGTCACTTCCAAGAACCAGCGTGCTCAGGAAGTTCCCTTTATCCCGGTCTTCCAGAACCTGCGCATAGTGAGTGGCCTCAATCATTTCGCCATTGGCAAGCTTCAAGCGGAATGTGCGCTCCAAAAGCCCGTCATTGGTGTTGTCGGCGTTCAAGGCTTCCTGAAAAAAGGCCGCGGCTGCACCGAAGTCGTTGTTAAAGCCCGCGATCCGTCCAGACAGATAGCTGCCGGACAGGGTGATCGGCAGGTCTGGCGGTGTGCCCAGATATTCCTCACTTAAAGGCAAATCTCCGGGCTTCGCCTCAGCAAGGGCGGACGTGCTCAGGGCCAACACTGCAACACTGGCCAAAGCGGCTTGTCTCCATTTTCCGCAAAGGGCACCGGTGCGGCGGAACGTGTTGGAACTGTTGGTCATGACACCTCTCAGGAAGGAACGGGGCTTTTCATCACTATGTCTTACGGACAATGGCTTCAATAAGGCGGTCGGGCAAGTTCTCCAGCGAGAACCGGCTGAGTTTTCAGTTAAAAATCAAAACAATCTGGCCGAATCTTCTTCCTGGGCGTGCATATGCAGAATGGGCACCTTGTCGCATATTTGTCACGAAACCGGTATTCGACGAAAAAAGGCCTTGCGGCTACTCGTCTCCCATAGCAGGAATGTGCAGTGCAATATTTCGGCTCGCTGCCAGTTCACGAGCACGACAGGGGGAGTAGGAATGACCAAGTGGGTCTTCAATTTCGGTAATGGGTCTGCAGAAGGTTCTGCAGACATGAAGAACCTTCTGGGAGGCAAAGGGGCCAACCTTGCCGAGATGAGCAGTCTCGGCCTGCCTGTACCGCCCGGTTTCACCATCACCACCGAAGTCTGCACATGGTATTACGCAAACGGCGAAACCTATCCCGATGAGCTGAAAGCGCAGGTGAATGCTGCGCTTGAGACCGTTGGTCAGGCAACCGGCCGAAAGTTTGGCGACGGTGATAAGCCTTTGCTCGTTTCCGTTCGCTCCGGTGCACGTGTGTCTATGCCGGGCATGATGGATACGGTTTTGAACCTCGGCTTGAACGACGAAACGGTCAAGGCCATTGGCGCGTCATCTGGTGATATGCGCTTTGCCTATGACAGTTACCGCCGGTTCATTCAGATGTATGCCGATGTTGTTCTCGGCGTTGATCATCACGAGTTCGAAGAGGTTCTCGAGGATCACAAGGACAAAAACGAACTGTCGCTTGACACGGAAATCACCGCTGATGACTGGATCAAGATCATCGAGGAATTCAAGGCAATCGTCGAGCGCGAGCTTGAACGTCCGTTCCCGCAGGATCCGCACGAGCAGCTTTGGGGCGCAATTGGCGCTGTGTTTGGGTCCTGGGAGACCCCGCGCGCGAAGACCTACCGCCGCCTCCATGAAATTCCGGGCGACTGGGGGACTGCTGTCAACGTTCAGGCCATGGTCTTTGGTAACATGGGAGAAACGTCAGCCACCGGTGTTGCCTTTACCCGAAATCCATCGACTGGAGAAAAGGCTCTTTATGGCGAGTTCCTCGTAAATGCCCAGGGCGAGGATGTTGTGGCCGGTATCCGGACACCACAGGACATTACCGAAAAAGCCCGCAAGGAAGCAGGGTCCAGTAAAGCCTCTCTTGAAGCGCTGATGCCGGAAGCTTTTGCGGAGTTCCAGACCTATTGCGACAAGCTTGAAGAGCACTATCGCGACATGCAGGACCTGGAGTTCACCATCGAGCAGGGCAAGCTCTGGATGTTGCAAACGCGTGCTGGAAAGCGGACCGCAAAAGCAGCTCTCAAGATTGCTGTCGATATGGCTGCGGAAGGTTTGATCAACGAAGATGAAGCTGTGGGGCGCGTTGAGCCGGGTGCTTTGGATCAGCTGCTTCACCCGACAATCGACCCGAAAGCCGAACGCGACATTGTGGCAACTGGTTTGCCCGCGTCTCCAGGGGCTGCGTCCGGCGCAATCGTCTTTACCTCCGACGAGGCAGAAGAGGCGAAGGCTGCTGGACGTCCTGTTATTCTGGTGCGCGTTGAAACCAGTCCGGAGGACATTCATGGAATGCATGCGGCGGAGGGCATTTTGACGAGCCGCGGCGGCATGACTTCCCATGCTGCAGTGGTGGCGCGCGGCATGGGTAAACCGTGCGTGTCGGGTGCCGGTATGCTTCGCATTGACTATCGAAACGGGACTGTTTCTGCCGCTGGTCGCGCCTTGAAAAAGGGCGACATCATCACGATAGACGGCGCAACAGGGCAGGTTCTTTCGGGACAGGTTGCCATGTTGCAGCCAACCCTGTCGGGTGATTTTGGCACCTTGATGGGGTGGGCGGACCGGGTTCGCCGCATGAAGGTTCGCACCAATGCGGAAACACCTGCTGATGCGCGGGTCGCTCGGGAGTTTGGTGCGGAAGGCATCGGCCTTTGCCGGACTGAGCATATGTTCTTTGAAGGCGAGCGGATTGTTGCTGTCCGTGAAATGATCCTTGCCGAAATGGAGAATGGCCGCCGCGCAGCCCTTTCGAAACTTCTTCCAATGCAACGCAAGGATTTCACTGAAATCTTTGAAATCATGAAGGGGTTGCCGGTCACAATTCGTCTTTTGGACCCGCCGCTCCATGAGTTCTTGCCGAAAACGGATGAAGAACTGGCCGATGTTGCGAAAGCCATGGGTGTGGACGCGCAAAAGCTCCGTGAACGGTCGTTGGAGCTTGAGGAATTCAACCCCATGCTCGGCCATCGCGGGTGCCGACTTCTCGTCTCCTATCCGGAAATCGCAGAAATGCAGGCGAGGGCGATCTTTGAAGCTGCAGTGGAGGCGGCCAAGATCACTGGCGCGCCTGTTGTTCCTGAAATCATGGTGCCTTTGGTTGGTCTCAAAGGCGAACTGGATCTGGTTCGCTCCCGGATTGAAGCCATGGCAGAGGCTGTTGCAACAGAAACCGGCACTACGATCGACTATCAGGTTGGCACAATGGTCGAGCTGCCGCGTGCAGCCCTGCAAGGTGCGGAAATCGCCAAGTCAGCAGAGTTTTTCTCTTTTGGAACCAATGATCTTACGCAAACAACCTTTGGCATCTCGCGCGATGATGCGGCCTCTTTCCTCGGGACCTATCAAGCCAAAGGTTTGATCGAACAAGATCCGTTTGTCTCACTTGATCAGGATGGCGTAGGTGAGTTGGTCAAGATCGGCGCTGAACGCGGACGGTCCACTCGCGCTGATATCAAGCTTGGCATTTGTGGGGAGCATGGCGGCGACCCATCATCGATCCACTTTTGTGAGAGTGTTGATCTGGACTACGTGTCTTGTTCGCCTTTCCGTGTGCCGATTGCTCGCTTGGCAGCAGCACAGGCGACGCTTCGTAAATCACGCGGCTGAGTTCTGAGCGGGAAGGGAAGCTTGTGACAGCGTTTCCGAGCCTTGAGGACATTCGATCAGGCGGCAAACGGGCGCTTTCGCGCATCCTCACTCGGATTGAAACCGAGTGGGTAACCGCGGACCTTGCAGCCTTTCTCGATCATGCAGCAGGCAATGCTCAAGCACATGTGCTTGGCTTGACTGGACCACCGGGTGTTGGAAAGTCCACGCTGATTGATGCTTTGATCCGCTCTTATCGCAGTGAGGGAGAGCGGGTCTGCGTTTTGGCAATTGACCCGTCTTCGCGTTTCACCGGCGGAGCATTGCTGGGTGATCGAACCCGTTTTCAAACCAACCCGGATGATATGGGCGTCTTTGTTCGCTCCATGGCAGCGAGAGACCGGCTTGGAGGACTTTCAGATCACGCGATGGCGGCAGTCGCGGTTCTGCGGGCCGTCAGTGATCGCGTGATTGTGGAGTCGGTCGGGATCGGGCAATCGGAGAGCGATCTTGCGCAGGCGGTGGATACCGTCGTGCTATGCATTCAGCCGGGCTCCGGGGACAGTCTTCAGTTCATGAAGGCTGGCGTTATGGAGCTTCCGGATCTAGTAGCTGTCACCAAGTCTGACATGGGGCAGGTGGCACGCCGGGCTGCATCCGATGTTGCCGGTGCGTTGAGCCTGTTTCGCTGCAGGACGGACAGTTGGCGTGTTCCTGTGTGCGAACTGTCCGCGCGCGATGGTGAAAGAATCGACGATCTCTTGGGTCACGTTACCGAGCATCAGGAGTTTCTCAATTCAGGCAACCGACTGACTGAACAACGTCTTTCGCAGCATGAAAGTTGGCTTGAGGACATGGTGCGCGTTGGTTTTGGCCAGATGGGTCTCATAGCTCTTGAGGGGCTGTCAGCTGACGTAAATAGCCCCAGAACTGAGCCTTTTAAGACCTTTAATATTGTTTCTGATGAGCTGACAGGCCGTCTTATGGAAAACTGAGGTGAGGGGGGGGAGCCTCATGCGAATTGGCGCGGAGGCTGATCCGGTTCAGGTGCTTCCATAACACGTTGCATTTCATAATCGTCCAGAAACTCGCTGAGATCATCTGCTGCCAAAGGCTTTGCCAAGTGGTAGCCTTGCATGCGATGACAGCCAAGCCCTTGAAGAAACTGGAATTGCCCTTCGTCTTCAATTCCCTCTGCCACAATAGACATGCCAAGCGCGTAACCGAGCTGGATCATGATTGCGAGGATATCGCGTGCCTCTTTGCCATCATTGATGGAACTGGTGAAATCCCGATCAATCTTGAGCGTGTCGAACGGAAACCGGCGCAGGTAACTGAGGCTGGAATAGCCTGAGCCAAAGTCGTCCAGGGCAATCTTGACCCCCAGTTCCTTCAAGCGCTGAAGTGTTTCCAGATTGACCTTGTCGCTTCCAAGGAACACTGATTCCGTGACTTCAATTTCCAGTCGGCTTGGCGGGAAATTGTTCTTTTCCAGCGTTTGGACCAGTTTTTCGGCAAAGCGTGGATGTTTGAACTGGGTTGGTGAAACGTTGACCGAGACAATCAGATCTGGCCATTTTGCGGCGTCCTTACAAGCCCTGTTCAGGACCCACAGGCCAATGTCGTTGATCAGACCTGTTTCCTCAGCAACCGGAATGAATACTGACGGGGGGATCGGTTTGCCATTAATTGGCAGCCAACGTACGAGAGATTCTACAGCGATAATCTCACGATCGATTGCGCAACATTGCGGCTGATAGGCGATTTGGAGTTCGTCATTCTCTAGCGCTTTGCGAAGATCACGGGACATCTGATCGCGGGTGCGAACATCCTCTTCCATGGCTTCATGGAAAAATGCCCACCGACCACGACCCTCGTTTTTGGCTTCATAGAGGGCAATATCGGCTTTTCGCAAAAGATCACCGGCGATTGTGCCGTCTTGCGGAGCCACAGCAATCCCCATGGATAGGCCAATGTGCAGCTCTGTTGCCCCGATTTTCACTGGGCGTGCGAGGCAGTCTTGAACTTGTTTGAGAACGTGTTCGATCCATTCACGCCCATGCGCCTCTGGCAACAGCAATGCGAACTCGTCGCCGCTGATGCGGGCCATCATCCCTTTGTCCGCGATGATCGGCTGGACGCGGGTGGATACGGTTCGAATGACCTCATCGCCAGCAGCATGGCCCAAGGTGTCATTGATATCCTTGAACCGGTCCAAATCTATATAAACAACAGCCGTGCTGATGTTACGGGCACGTTTTTCAACCAGTGCACAGGTCAATCGATTTCGGAAGTTCTCCCGGTTCGGGAGACCCGAGAGGGCGTCGTGGGAAGCTGCATGAACAGCATTTGCCTCACTCTTTGCCATACGTTTCGTGGCGTGGCGGGTGAAGTCGATGATGCCAAGTGTTAGCCCCAGAACTGCAATCGCCAGGATCGCAAAAATTGGCAAAACACGGTTCAGCATTGACGTCCCGGGTGTATTGACCTGCCAGTGCAGTTCAGCGATTTTCTTTCCGTTTGGAGCTTTCAGGTCGATATGAGCCGGGCTGCGTGTGTATGCGTTTTCCTCGGTTGATATCTTGAGCCCGGTCAGGCCAGAGATTTTGGTGAAGATTTCCAGAACACCCTTATTGACAGGGCGGGCGTTCACAAGGACGATCGGTGCGCGCTTTGCAACAGAAATAATCTGTGTTTCTGGCGCAATGGCCGAGGCGCTGATCATATATAGCTGGTCATCAATGACAGCGAGGCCATTTTCAAAAATCGAACGCTCATTGATCCGATAATCTGGTTTGAAACGAAATAGCCCGGTGTCCGTGCGCTCAAAAGCGTTGATGAACCGGGCGCGAACCTTCGCTATGAGCCCGTGGACTTGGCTTTCAACGTCGTCGGTTAGCCATAGGTTCTTGTTATCGGACGAATAGGAGAAAGTGGTTTCCCTGTTTCGTCCAATCAGCGCCATCTTGGTGAATCCGTGGTTCTGCAATTGCCATTTGGCCAGATTGTCAACCACCCAGTCTTCATCAAGGAAGGGGCCTGCGGTTTTATAATAGGCTTTGTCCCAGATGACGGTGCCGATCTGTTGCTTGCCCATTTGTTCAAGCTTCAGCTCTGTCGCGCCGATCAGGAGTTGGCGTTCGCTCTGTTCGGCAGCCTTATCGGACAGGCTGGACGACCAAGCCAGCAAGCCGAAAACGCTGAACAGCGAAACAATAATGACAGCAAACATGGGCACGATGATCGCGTTGGCTATTTGGCCTCCCGCGCGCCCCGCTTGTGTTTTCATACTAACCAAACCCTCAATTCAATCGAAGAAAGGGTCACATAAACGTATTAAAGAAAGCCGGATAAGGTTGGTTAATGATTTGATTTTCTCAGGTTTAGCAATGCGTTATTCCCTTGTAAATTTTATATATGAAAATAATATCACATAAGTTGCATACCTCGAAAACTGACATGAGCACCGCGCGCCACGATGATGTGGTCGTGGATCTCAATTCCCAATGGTTTGGCAATTTCCACCAGTTGTCGGGTCATTTGAATGTCTGCTCGCGAGGGGGTCGGGTCGCCAGATGGGTGATTATGGATCAGCACCAGCGCTGTGGATTGGAGCTCCAGTGCGCGGCGGATCACTTCCCGTGGATACACCGGTGTGTGATCAACCGTGCCTTCCTGTTGAACTTCATCGGCAATCAGGCCGTTTTTCTTGTCCAGAAACAGGATGCGAAATTGCTCGATCGTCAAATGCCCCATGGCGTTTTGAACATGCGCAATCACCTTTGACCAACTGTCGAGCAGTGGGCGATCCCGTATGTCTTCCCGATTGGCGCGAATGACCGCTGCGTGAATGGCGTGAAGTGTATCGACGGCGACGTCGCCAATGCCGCTGACTTCTTTCAGTCGGGCTCTTGGCGCGCTCAAAACAGCTGAAAATGAACCAAACTTCGCCAAAAGGGCTTTGGCAACTTTTTTGGTGTCGCGGCGGGGTAGGGCGGAAAACAGTAGCAGTTCAAGCAGCTCATAGTCGGGCAAGGCAGGTTCGCCCCCCAATCTAAACCGTTCTCGCAATCGTTCTCTGTGACCGGCCAGGTCGTTGGGTTTTACTGTGCTTTCTTGAAAACCGGGAAGCTGACCTGTCATGGAACTCCGTTAGACGTTGTCGAAGCCGGGTTTATGAAGGCCACCCGGCGAGGTGGTGAATATCTGACAGCCATCCGGCGTGATGCCGATGGAATGTTCAAATTGCGCTGACAATGAGCGATCTCGGGTCACAGCGGTCCAGCCGTCATTCAGGACCTTCACATGTGGGCGACCTAAATTGACCATCGGTTCGATGGTGAAAATCATGCCGGGCTTTAGCTCAACGCCTTCCCCGGGGCGGCCATAGTGCAGAATGTTGGGCGTGTCGTGGAACAAAAGCCCGAGACCGTGGCCGCAAAAATCCCTGACAACCGAGCAGCGTTCAGCTTCCACATAGGCTTGAATGGCCGCGCCAATGTCGCCTGTTGTGTTACCAGGTTTTGCCGCAGCAATTCCGCGCATGAGAGATTCGTAAGTGACATCAATCAGCCGTTCAGCTGCGCGCTTGATTTGCCCGACCGGGTACATCCGGCTGGAATCGCCGTGCCAGCCGTCTAGAATCAACGTTACATCCACATTGATGATATCGCCCTCACGCAGGGGCTTTTCGTTCGGAATGCCGTGGCAGACAACGTGGTTGATCGAGGTGCAGGACGACTTGGTGTAACCACGATAGTTCAAGGTCGCCGGCACTGCGCCATGGTCCATGCCGTATTCAAAGACGAAATCATCAATCGCCTTGGTTGTTACGCCCGGCTCGACCATGTCCGCGACCAGATCCAGACACTTTGCTGTCAACTGGCAGGCACGTTCCATGGCCTCAAAATCTTCCGGACCGTACAGGCGCACCTGACCGGTGTTTTTCAAGGGTGCCTCGGCAGCATCAATATAGGAGACCATGATTTGTCTTTGCGCTTTGATTCTGGATGGGGCACAGCCTGCCAAAAGGACAAGCCGCTTACATGGGTGCCGTTGTTTCTTACCCTATCAGATACAAAGCCCGGTTTCAGATTTCCAGTGCTTTTGGCAAAAGATGCGGGAAAGTGACCTGGACCAAGCAAAGGAACTTGCGAAACGTCGTTTCAGAAGCTAGGCAAGAGCGCAAAGCGGACGTGGCGAAACTGGTAGACGCAAGGGACTTAAAATCCCTCGACTTCGGTCATACGGGTTCGAGTCCCGTCGTCCGCACCATTTACTATATTTAAGTATCTGAAATTATTAAATAAAAAGATTTATGGTGTCTTTTTGGTGTCCTGTATTTTTCTCGGTCGTCCTCTTTTGGGCTTCTTCTCATCCTCTTGATCGTAGCCAATGGTTTCATTGAACGGGGCGAGGATGGTGCGCTTGAGGTCTTCGATTCGATAATAGCATGTCGAAATTGCAATCGGTTTTAGACCCGTTTTTTTGGCTTTCTCATAAAAATTAGTCTTCTCAATCCCAAAACGGTCGAGAATCTCGTCTCGGTGGATATATTCATCCAGCAGGCCGGTTTTGCTATAACGCATGTCAATGTCAGTCATCGGTTCCAGCCTCCTTGGCCTTCTGGTTGCTGCTGTTCACAGCGCGTTCCCGCGCATTTAAGTTTGGGTGAGCCCCGAGTTCTGCATCTAGGTCCTCATTGGTAATAATGAACGGGCCCCTGCAATTCTGTGGCCGGTCCTTCAGTCGCCTGATGTCTTCCAGTGCTTGACTTAAGGAATATGCAGCATTTGATGCGTCTGTTTCCTTACGCGGCTGCGGCTCTTCCTGCTGACTCTGCAGGTAGCGGTCTATGTCCTGTTTCGACATGGAAAAATGAAAAGACGCTATTGGCGTGTAGTCCGGAGTGTCCTCAGAGCCGCTGACAAAACGGCAGTCACGTAGCGCGAAATCCCGCTCAGCCCCTTTGTCATGGTCGAATGCTGTCATG